>Ga0209692_10001139_pt1 | contig 39909 bp, 32 predicted proteins | sample tdDd472_FD_187129 | JGI IMG/M metagenome (GOLD analysis project Ga0209692, IMG submission 187129) | Marine sediment microbial communities from the Atlantic coast under amendment with organic carbon and nitrate - tdDd47.2 (SPAdes)... | ecosystem: Environmental > Aquatic > Marine > Coastal >...
AGGGTTTTGATCCCCTTTCCTTTCAATTCTTTCTTGAGTGCGTCTCTGTCTAATGCCATAATAAAACCTCCAGTATTATTATCGTCTATTACTGGAGATTTACACAGTTAGTCTGACAGACCCTTAAAGTGAAGACCATCAATAAAATTATTAAGTAGTTCTATAGAAAAATCAGATCTCTCTATAGAACCACTTGAGTTCGTCTCTTATACCCCAACCGATATTTTTTCTTCTATTATTATCTGCTCATTGGAAATCGCAGTTTCCTGCTGTATGGTTTCAGCCGGGATTCTGTTCATGTCTCTGCTGAGCATGTCTTCATACAGTCTTTCCATGGCATCGATACTGTTTCTCATCCGAAATGGTTCTGCAAAGGCAAGTGTTTTCTCCCTCATTCCCTTCAGTTCCTGACGGTTTTCATACCAAAAATCAATTTTTCTGGCCAGATCATCGGCATCATCCATCTTAAAGATAAAGCGGTCATCCATGCCAAATTGAGATGCTGCAGAATTGGGAGAATCAGCAATGAGGCAGGGGAGTCCGCATCCCAGTGCCTCAAGACATGACAGGCTTTCAAGCTCTATTTCCGATGAGTGAAGGTACATGTCAGCCGTGTTGAGATAGAGTAATTTTTCTTCCATGGATATATAGCCCAAAAAGGGCTCAACGGGAAGATCTCTGCCTGAAGCTCGCATGTTTTCTTCTTCTTCCCCTTTTCCACATATCATTAATTTGATGTCATCTTTATATTTGGATTTTTTGACGGCCTCAATCATGAGCCCCTGGCGTTTTTCCAGGGCATATCGTCCAATATTGATCAAGACAAATTTATCTTCAAATATTTCCGGTCGCTGTGGGGCATCCATGGAGATATATTCATGAGGAATACCGTTTGAGACGACCCGCATGTGGGCCTTGCTGCCCAGTTCCTGGCGCAATTCAGCAGCAAATGTCGAAGGACAGTGGATGGCATCTACCCGCTTAAAAAGTTCATAGTTAAACCATGTGTTAAAAAAAAGATCTCCCAGTTTGTTGTCTTTTCCCATGGCCCCTGTCATGTTTTGGGATTGTATATGGCATCCAGCCAAAACAGGGATATTCATTTTTTTTGCAGTGCGGACTGCATTGGCTGCCATGAAGTAAGGGAACTGGATCTGAACCAGGTCTGCTCCTGTGAAGGCTTTTTTCAGGGTTTTTTTTACACCCTTTCCGAACTGAAAATCCATGTTGATCATGGACTCTTTTACACCGGGGAGATAAAACCCGGGAACCTCAAAGACGTCTCCATCAAATTCTGATGCACTTTTTCCTGCCGTGCAAACCAGAGAAATCTCATGGCCCCGCTGTTGTAGTTCATCAGCAAGCCTGTGGGTTGCAACAATGCAGCCATTTCCGGGATTCCAACTGTCAATAACAAATACTATTTTCATAATTAATCCTTTTGAGCTCAAAAATTAACAAAGTAATTATCTTTTGAATATACGGTTTCTTTAGATGTCTTACGTTGATTGAAATATTTTCTTTTTTTTGTATACTGCAGAAACATAACTAATTTAATTAAGTAGTTAATGAATTTCTCTCAATTGGTCAAGTAAAATTTAATTTTCGTTTCCCCCTAAATGTTTTTCGTTTCCCAATCCCACATATATTGTTATGAAAATGTTTAATTTTGCGAATAAAAGAGAATAAAGTTCGACAATGCTGTAAAGAGGAAACTTAATGGAAATATTGAGTTTCCAGCAGAGCTGTTTTAGTTTTCATATGTTTCCCCAAAGTATCGTACTTAATGGATACGTGCTTTTTTGTTGGTATAAAAGTGGGGGATGGCCGGGTGACGACCATGGATGGACTAATGTTGAAGCTGCGCAGGATGCATAAAAAAGCCTCGACCAAACCTGAGTGCGTGGCCGCTTGAGCGCCACATATACTATTGGAGGAGATCTTCCGCTCACAGTCTGTAGAGTCGGCTTACACTGACGTTATTTGTTGAAACATTCCGGATGTTCTTTCATGATGTAGTTCTTGTACCTTTCATATCCCTTTGTATGGGCAATAAAACCTAAGAAAATTCCACTTACTATAATCCCAATGATAACAGGCCAGAACCATTGAGAGACCACGCCCTTTGCATATGCGAGACCTATGGGGGAAAAAATTATATAACACAGTACAACTGCAGTAAAGATAAATGTTGCAAAGGCCGGTCCCCATCTCCAGGGCAAAAGATCTATTTGAGCATGACTCTCATAGATATACTCTGTTTTCCTTGGATTTTTTTTGCCAATTAAAAGCATCATTGACACTTCAATCCAGAAAAGAATAAAATAGATATGAATGAAATTTATACCAATATTAATTCCAAATATTTGTTTGAAACCCCATACCAGCATGTAATAAGTTATTACATGAAAAACAATAACAACCTTTGCAGCCAGTGCCGAAACCCTTTTGGTCAATATACCAACAGCAACAAGCACAATAGTAGGAATATTAAAAAAACCGGTAAAAGCACGAATAATATCAAATATGCCATCAGGTGCATACATGAGGAGTGGAGATACACAAAATGAAACCAGGGCAACAAGAATTGCAAAAAACTTACTCACCTTAATAAGGTTCGCATCATTTGTTGCCGGATTAAAAACTGGTTTATAGATATCCAGGGCAAACATTGTTGCTGCAGAATTTAAGAGTGAATTAAATGTTGATAACACAGCACCAAGAAGCACAGCCAGAAACAAGCCGGATAAGTATTCCGGAAGAACCTTTGTTACAATAGCTGGGTAGGCCAGATCAACAGGATTAAGCCCCTTCCCAACAATATGATATGCAATGACTCCGGGTATCATGACAATCAGTGGAATCATAATCTTATAAAGACCAGAAAGCATCACTCCCTTTTGCCCCTCTTTTAAACTGCCAGCGCCAAGAGCCCGTTGAATCACATATTGATTCGTTCCCCAATAAAAGAGATTTGCATATATCATACCGGTGAAGATTGTACCAAAGGGAACCGAATCTTTTGGGCCCCCAATTGCATTAAGCTTATGAGCATGAACCGTTGTCATTGTAAAAAAACCCTTTGAAAAACTGCCTTCTCCCAGAACAATTAAACCAAAAATTGGAACCATAATGCCAAGAGCAATTAGTCCAATGCCATTTAATGTATCAGAGACAGCTACAGCCTTTAATCCGCCAAAAACAGCATATATGGCTCCAATGATTCCAACAATCCATACCAGAAGCCACACAGATTGAGTGAAGTTAATACCAATAAGCTTTGGCACATCAAAGAGTTTGAGCACTGCAAGTGCACCTGAATACAGACAGGCAGGTATAGTAACTAAAATGTATCCTACGAGAAAAAGAACCACAGACATTCTCCGAACTGTGGCATCATATCGTGTATTTAAAAATTCAGGCAGGGTAGTAAAGGCTCCACCCAGATATTTAGGAAGGATGTAAACAGCCATAATTACAATGGCTATAGCAGCAGTAACTTCCCATCCCATTCCCGAGAGGTTTCCTCTATAAGAATTGCCGTTCATTCCAACAAGATGTTCTGCAGAAATATTTGTTAAGAGCAGGGAGCCCGCAATAAATGTCCCTGAAAGACCCCGACCAGCCAGGAAATAACCGTCTTTGTCCTCAATCTCACCCTTAGTCTTTTGATATGAAATCCATGCCACCAGTGACATAAAAACAGCACATGTAGAAAGTGTGAATAAAATACTCATAATGATTCCCCGGAACTCTTCAATTTACTTCCCTTGCTCAAACGTATAATGCCACAGCCAAAATATTCATTCAATACGACCATCGGGCATTTATTTCCGATGTGGACGATTACGCCCGCGTGATTTTCGACTGATGCCCTTGTTACCAGCAACATTAGAACTGCTCAATAATTTTCGACAGTAGTATGATGATACTCTGTGATAATACAACTCTTTTTGATCCCGGTTCAGATGTTTCCGTTCCTGCTGACTGGAAGGGTTACACCGGGGTTTTGAAAAAGGTTTTTCCAGATGAGGCTGAGGGCCTCGATCGCTTTCGATCAATTTGTTCAGAGGTTGCCGGCCAGGCATTGGAGCTTCGCGATATGTTCAGGCAGTCTTCCTTCAAAAACTTTTTTACTAAAATGATGGTGCCGGTTTGCCCGAACACCCTGTTCTCCTGGAGAAACAAAACGGCAAAGGACCTGATGGACGAATGCTTTAAGAGTGATAAGCTTAAGGCTCATGTTTCACAGCTCTGGTGTTATTTTGGACTGCCGAACGATGAACTCTCGGCGCCTCTTTTCATGCTGGTCATGGACATGGAGGTATTGAAGAAATTAAAAAAGCCTTACATGGCGCGCACTATTGACAAAAAAGCAGAACTGAAAGTTCTGCTTTTTTGAGTAAAGAGACAGGTTAAAAGAGTAAAGGTAACTGCTTTTGAAGAGTAAACCTTTATACTTTATTCTTGTTATGTGCAACTTTTATCGATACAACCGATACCCGGCCTTCTTCCAGGCCATTACACCGCCTGCCATATTTTTGACTTTAAAGCCCATGGACTTTAAAGTCTTGGCGGCAAGAGCGGAACGTCCGCCAGTGCGGCAGTAAGTTACATAGAGCTGGTTCTTTTTCAGTAAATGAGTTCTAAATTCAATGAGCCCCCGGGGAATGTTGAATGCCCCCTTGATTTTTCCGGATTTCTTAATTTCGTTGAAGTATTTCTTACCATCTTTAGACTGCATGATGCCTCTGACATCGATAAATACGGCTTTGCCGCTGTTGAGAAGTGCTTTTGCCTGCTGCACGGTAATCTGAGGGCTTGCTTTTTTTGCCTGTGCTACAAGTTTCTGTTTGGTCCAGACTCGTGCTGCCTCTGAAGACGTGAAACCGATTCCTGCTGCGACCAGGAGAGCTGTGAGAATTGCTGCTTTTTTCATGGTTATATTTCCTCCTTACGTAGAATTTTGGTTCATCTTTGAGCAAAGGGATAATAATATTAAATACATAAAATCCGACTTTTTCAAGTAAATAGTTAATAAACCGTAGAGTTCAGGCCTGAATCCTGATTATCTTCTCCCGTTTTGAGTAAAAAATGAAAATGTGAAGTCTTGCTTTTTTTCTGCTGCAGGTAATAAAAAATAGCCGTAAAAGTCATGTTGATGTTATTTTAGTGTGTTTTAATAATTTGTTAGTATATAGACTAACAAATTATTGTGGAAAGTAATTTTACACTAGTTAGTTTGAGCACTTCGGTTCCTTGTCATTCTGTTTATGATAAAAACATCGTGAACGGGTTGTTTCTATACGTAAAGGCTGTAACGAACAATTAATAGAAACCGATAAGAAGAGGGCTGCATTTGAGTTAAATTGTGATAAATCAAAAATAGTAATTACTGCATTGAATGAAGCAAATGAGGCATTATAATGCTGCCGGATGCACACAACTTGGGGCAGGAAGTTGTGGTGACAGAAGAATCGTCTGCACGTTGTTAGATGTCAAATGGATATTAGACAGTACTTCAAAAAGTTTTTCATTTAAAAGAAGCCCACACGTTTATATATACACAAAGCTGATTATTCTACCCCCTCTCCCATCCCGGTTTTAATTTCCGGGAGAGGAGGGGGATGCAGAACCAGCCCTCACATATGCTACTTCCATTCAATGATAGAAGGAAGAAAACCTTCCGGCACCTCTAAGTCCATCAGCATCAGCAGGGTCGCTGCAACATTGGCGAGGCCCGGCTCAGGTGAATCAGAGAGCTTATATTCATTGTTATAGTCAGGATCAAAAATAATCGCCGGCACTCTGTTAAGGGTGTGTGACGTCCGCTTTCGTCTTTCTCCCGTTTCTGAATTTACCTTAAAGTTTCCTTTTTTGTCGAGTTCGAACATTTCGTCAAGGTTGCCGTGGTCGGCGGTTATAAGCGCGATACCATGGTTTTTCTTTATCACCGGAAGAAGACGTCGAAGGCAGAGGTCAAGGGTTTCTGCGGCGATGATTGAAGCCTCAAGATCACCGGTATGGCCGACCATATCGCCATTGGCCAGGTTCAGACGGATAAAATCATACTTTCCCCCTTCAACCGCTTTAATGACACTGTCGGTTATTTCAGCCGCCTTCATCCATGGGCGTTCATTGAACTCAAGTTTATCCGAGGGGATCTCTTCGTAGTCTTCAAGCTCTTCGCTGAATTTGCCGCTTCGGTTGCCGTTCCAGAAATAGGTAACATGACCGAATTTCTGGGTTTCAGAAATGGCATACTGCTTCTTCCCGGTGGTAACCAGAAATTCACTGACCGTCTCATCGATATCGGGAGGAAGAACCAGGTATTTTTTCGGAATGTGCAGGTCTCCGTCATATTCCATCATACCGGCGTAAGTGACTTTTGGATATTTTTTACGGTCAAACTTATCGAAACTTTCTTCATCAAAGGCCCGGGATATCTCAATGGCCCGGTCTCCCCGAAAGTTAAAAAATATAACCGAATCATTGTCTTCGATTGAGCCGATGGGTCCCTTCTCATTGGTAATCGTAAAGGCGGGAAGATACTGGTCGGTAATTTCTGAGTCTTCCTTATAAAATGTTTTTATTGCTTCTGTAGCCGATGCAAAGGGACGGGCCGTACCGAGGACATGGGCCTCCCAGCCCCGCCTGACGATTTCCCAGTCAGCCTCGTAGCGGTCCATGGTGGTGATCATGCGGCCCCCACCTGAGGCGATGCGGTAGTCACGGCCCTGGTTATTATATTCTTTCAAAAAGCTTTCCATCTGCTCAACATATTTGAGCGATGAGGTTGCCGGTACATCACGGCCGTCGAGAAGGATGTGTAGGCGAACTTTTTGAACCCCCTCGGTGCTGCACCGGGTAATCATCTTCATCAGCTGGTCTATATGGGAATGAACATTGCCGTCAGAAAACAGTCCCAGGAAGTGAAGGGTTGAGCCGTCAGCCAGGGGTTTTGCAAGGAGTTCCTTCCACGTATCGGTGGTATATATCGATTCATTTTCGATGGCCCGGTTGACAAGCTTGGCACCCTGGTCAAAGATTCTTCCTGCTCCAAGGGCATTGTGGCCCACTTCAGAGTTTCCCATGTCTCCATCATCAGGGAGGCCTACGGCGATACCGTGGGCCTTCAGGACCGTGTTCATATTGTCTTCCATCAATTCGTCAAGAAGGGGAGTACGGGCCTGGTAAAGGGCGTCTCCTTCGTCATGGTTGCCGATCCCGACGCCGTCAAGAATTATCAGTACCACCGGGCCGTCCCGGCGGATGCGGTTTTCTGGTTTCAGGGCTTTCATTGTTTCTGTTATCCTCACTCGGTATGGTTATTATTTTCGGGTCTGTGCCCATAGGCAGGTTCTGCAGTTTCAGCGATGTGAAAGGAAGGAACTGTGTAAGGTAATGCAATCTGTCGAAGGTGCGGCGGCTGTTTGTTTAATCGAGCAGAAAGGCATCAAGACCTGCCAGTTCCAGAACACGCATAACACCTTCTCCCGGGTTTATCAGGTTGAGATTACGCCCGGTTTTACCCAGCTTGTTTTTTACCCGGATCAATGCCGCAAGGGACATCGAATCGATCTTGGTAACATTTGCCAGGTCAATAATGGCATTCCTGTCATCTTCCCGAATAAAGGTATTCAGTATCTCCTCAATTTTCAGGAGCTTTGCTGATATAACCTCTTCTTTCAGTATGAAGGTACGATCCTCTGCATTATCAATGAACTCTACCATGTTATTACCCGTTTTTTACTTTATATGTTGATCGTGTCGAATTAAAGTTATACTCAAATATAGTCAAATAGAATATATCGTCGAACTAAAAAAGATACAGCCTGACGGGACTTTATAGTTTTTCTCTGTATTTCTGCTTAGGAGATAGGATGACCTTGTTTAAATATATCTATTTACAGTATATCCTGAAGACAGGGCCTTCGCAAGAAAATTATTTTAGTTTTTCAAGAAGGCTGCGGAGTTCTTCGCTTTGCCTGGTAACACTGCTTCCCGAGGGGTTTTCTTTGAGAGAACGATAGAGATCGATGGAGCGGGTCAGTATTTCTTCAGCACTGCTGTCCCTCGTTTTATCGCTTTTTTTAATCCTGCCCTTAAGGCGGGGCCAGAGCCTGGCAATGAGTAATCGGACGCCGTAAAGAAGCAGTACTGGAATAGAGAGAGTCAGGTTTGCCCGGATAATCGGCCCCAGGTAATCGAGGGTGCCGGGATTAAAGCTGTCCTTAAAAGCGATCCAGACCATATCGATAATAAAGAGGGCGGAAAAGAAAGAGAATTTGCCCCGGGGAATTCCTATTGCGGAAAGTCCCGATGAAATGACAAGTACCGCGAGAAAGAGAAGAACCGTCTTGAAGCCCACAAGGGAAGTTACAGCGGAAAGCCTGGTGAAGAAGGTATTCCATCCTTCCATAAAGCGGTGAACATCTTTGATGATATCAGTTACGCCTGCGTTGATAATAATATTATTACCCTCTGAAAAAAGGGTTAAAAATAAACCAAGGGTGAAAAGTGTAATGAAAAGGTCAAATCCGCTGATCTGATTTTTTTTCATGAAGTGGTTTTAAGGGGAAAACTGAGGGTAATGCTGTTTCCCTTTTTGTTCCAGGATATGTCGCAGAATTTTGAAATAATAAAAAGGCCCCGTCCCCGTTTCTCGAAGCGGTCAGCCCCTATGGGGTCAGTCTTATTTTTGGAAAAATTAAAGCCCTTTCCCTGGTCGGTGATGATGACCTTGAGTTCACTTCTCCCGTGGAGTACTTTTACAGCGACCGGCTTTTCCCGGTGCCATCCATTGCCGTGTTCCATAGCATTGGTGACAGCCTCATCTATCGAGAGATAGATCTCTTCTTTTTTGGCAGTAAGGGAAATACCTTCTTTTGCTATTGCAGCTGCAATAGTATCAACAGTACCCTTTTTCTCGTCTTTATCAGACGGGAAGTCCCGGTTAAGAATGTCTATGTTGTCATTCCTGGACATTTTTATATGCTGCTTCTAAAAGTTATATTCAATTTCTTCTGCTTTTAAGGTCAGCTGCCGGGTTGAGTATATGTCGGGATGGGGAGATTTGAACTCCCGACTTCTTCGTCCCGAACGAAGCGCGCTACCTGGCTGCGCTACACCCCGATATCTTTCATCTAAGACAAATACACATATTATATTGATCTTTGCAATTAATTTTTTATAAAATGAGTTTTAAATAACACTTTTTCTTACAACTTCCTTTTTCTAAAGGACACTAAATGTAAAAGATGGCGGGGAAGGGGCAAATTTAAAAAAGACTTGCTCAGAGCCGGTTTCTCTTATATTTTTAATGAAATACAAAAAATCTTGAGATTCAGGGGATTTCTTTCAGTGGCGTAAGTGAATCTCTTACGCAGGATGAGGCAAGGGAGAGAAAAATATATGCAGTATGATCTTTCCCCGGGGCCATGACAAAAACCGATCATTTTTAAGATAATTGAAAAGGAAGACAACGTGCTATGAAGGAAAACCAGAAAATAACATCATATATCTCCCAGGGACGGGTAGGACGGCGCTCTTACCGTATCATGGAAAAGGTAACGGCTGTTCTGTTTAGAAAAGTCACCTTTGATGATGACAGCCTGTCTAATCTGCAGCGTTACGGGGAAGGGGGAAGAAATGTATATGCTTCATTTCAGAGTTCCAGTACTTCTCTTTTGATATTTACCAATCTTTTACGCCGCAATGGTTTTGCTGTTCCGTACCAGGCGATAGGATTCCAGCCCTATATTTTTCAGATTGTTTCAACTTTTTTGAGAAGGGCCTTCAGGTTGATCCTCGAACTGACCGGGAGATCAAAGGGAGATACGGTGGAGGATGGTGAGTATCTCCGTGAAGTTATCGAAGATGATAAGGGGATTATTGTATCACTTTTATCACGCAGGCAGTTTATCCGCCGGTATATTGAGATTAAATCTGATACCCTGCAGTCACTGGTTGAAATGCAGAAAACCATGGATGAACCGATACTTGTATTTCCTCAGTTGATGTTCTGGAACCGTAACCCTGAGCGGACAAGAACCTTTGTTACCTCACGAGCAACAGGAGACAGAGGACTTCTCACTGGAATTTTTACGATAATGAAAAGTGCAACCCCCGCCTTTATCAGGATCCCTGCACCGATTAATTTAAAAGATGAAATTTCTGCTGCGGAATCCGCTGAGCCTTACTTGATTGCACATCAGGTGCGGAAAAAGATACTCGATATTTATAACCATGAGAAACGGGTCATTCTGGGGCCGGTTATCAAAAGTCAGGGTGAGACTATGGAAAAGGTTCTCTACCATAAAAATGTTCTCGATGAAATAAATCGACAGATAAGCGAAGACAGGGTATCTGAAAAAAAGCTGCGAAAAAAGGCCTATAACTATTTCAGAGAAATTGCCGCCGACTTTTCAATAATCTATATTAAGTTTTTTGACCGTGCGCTTGATTATATTTTCAGCAAGATATTCAAGGGAATTCATTACGACCCCGATGATTTTAGAAAGCTCCGTGAGGCTTCTCAGAAAGGCCCCCTGATTCTGGTTCCCAGCCATAAGAGTCATATGGACTACCTGATTGTATCGAGTCTTTTTTACCAGAATAAGCTGATCCCTCCTCATATTCTCGCCGGGGCAAACCTTACTTTTTTTCCCATGGGAAAAATATTTAGACGTTCCGGGGCGTTTTTTATGCGCCGTTCTTTCAAGGGCCTTGATCTTTACTCGGTAGTATTCAGGCAGTATATTAAGACACTGGTAAGTGAAGGGTACAGTATTGAATTTTTTATTGAGGGGGGAAGGACCCGTACCGGAAAACTTATGGCTCCCCGCATGGGAATGCTGAAATACCTCAATGAGGCAGTAGAAGAAGGGTATAACCGGGATATCTCATTTGTTCCTGTCACAATTAATTATGACAGGATACTCGAAGAAAATTCATATCATAATGAATTAAAGGGGAAGGAGAAAAAGGAAGAATCGACCTCTGGATTTGTCAAGAGCCGAAAGCTTTTGAAAAGACAATATGGAAGTGTCTATGTAAATTTTGGAGAACCCCTTAGTTATCAGGAAATGAAAAAGGAAACCGATGAAGAAGAAGATCTGATAACTGAGACCGCTGACCGTCTTATTGAAGGGGTCAATGAACTTGTCATGATCACCCCTTTTGCCATTACCACCGCGGCGATTCTTTTTTCTTCAGCCAGAGGATTTTCGAAAAAGGTGCTGCTTCGTAATATGCTGCAGCTTCACCGTTATCTTGCGGGGATCAATGCTCCCATGGCCGAATCTGTTCAGAAGGAAGAGGATCTTGAGAAGGTTGCGTCTACGGTTATCGACGCCTACCTGAAAGATGGCATACTCCAGGAAATGAGCATGGAGGGTATAGAAATTTCAAACAGCAGGTCACTTGAAGATTTGTATGTAATAAATGAAGAAGATAGAATAAAGATTAGTTTTTACCGTAATACGATTATTCATTTTTTACTGCCCCTGGGATTCGGGGCGGCGGCGCTGTTGAAACAGGAAAAGGGACATGCTTTTTCTGTCGACAAGGTTGCTCAAACCTATCTTGAGGTGGGGCTTCTTTTTCAGCATGACTTTGTGCCCACAGCGGTCATGCGGAGTGAAGATGCGGGATTTTCAAGCGTTCTCGCTTTTTTAGAAAAGGAGGGCTTTGTCTCCCGGGCAGATGGAGAAGTGAGTCTTCGTGATGAAAACCGTGACGGGATTCGGTTTTTTGCCGGAATATTAAAGGATTATCTTGAGTCGTATTTGACGATTTTTGATACAGCAGTACATCTATCGAAAGAGCGGATAGATAAAAAAGAATTCCTCGCAGAGGCGCGAAAGAATGGTATTAAACTTTTTCATCTCGGGACCATTCGTCTCATGGAATCTCTCTCTAATGCAAACTATGCCAGTTCCCTGGTTCTGCTCAAGGCAGCGGGTATTTTGTCAGAAGAGGCTTCAGGTAAAAAGACATCGGTACTTGTTGTAGAAGACCAGGAAAAGGCTGTTAAGTATCTGAATACGGTGCGGGAATACTTGAACAGCATGGATGTATAAACAAAAAAGGGCCGGTTGGCCCTTTTTTATAATTCTTTAAATTGAACAGGGCGCCAAAGGCGTCCTGTTCAATTTAAAAGAATATTTTTTATTTCTTAACGATACCGAGTTTTTTAAGGAGTTTATCCTTCGGGATACCATTGTCATCGTATCCCCGTTCCCGGTAATATTTGCCGAGCATTTTATCCAACGGTACTGTTCGCTCCTTTGGATCACATTCCCGTCCCTCAGTGAGGAATCTTTCGGGAAGGGTGTCGTCCTTACGGGAAATCCCTTCACGTGTGTTCATGTAGCGCTCAAGGACATGCATTCTTTCTCCCGCTTTCATCATCTGCCACTGGTTAAGCCTGATGCCGGTGATTCCCGACCAGAGACGATTCCAGACGCTGACATCCATCAGGAGAAGGGCAATCTTCGGCACATAGGTCATGAACTGGCGCAGCAGGGGAACAGGGGTAAGCTTGACAATCGGGGGCTGAAGGGTATAGGCAAAACTGGTAAACTGGCATGTATGCATTGAGTTTATCGATGCATACAGATTCTCAAAGTATTTTGCCAGAACCGGTTTCGCGCTGGTGTTATAGGGCTTTGCCATGTTCATGAAAACCTCCACCACCATCAGAGAAGTTGAGAGGTGACATGCGCCCCGGTTTGCTGTTGCATAGGAGAGACCGTGTCCGAAACTTCCCCGGGGATCATAGGCTGCCATTTCAAGTCCCTTGACCTGTATAGCGAATTCTTCCCCCCCATACTTTTTAGAGAGCCACCGGGAGCCCTTTGCCATTTCAGCGCCGAAACCTTTTCCTGTCGCCATGCTTTTAAGGGCTTCAGTCACACCGGCGGGAGAGCCGAATTTCATGTCGCTTTTCAGGAGGCCTTTTTCTGCTGCTTCCATGACCCAGGCGATGGTACCGCCGGCAGAGATTGTGTCCATTCCCGTGTCGCCGCATATTCGGTTCCACTGGGCGATCTGTACCTCGTCAAAGATACCGATGTTTGATCCCAGGAGGACTGTTGTTTCAAATTCAGGCATCGGAAGCTGGTGGCCCCCGAAGTTTCCTATCTTACCGCAGAGAATCTGGCATTTTTTACAGGTATGATACTTGGTTTCGAATTCTTCTTTGATGTATTCACCGGAAAGTTTAAAGGCGTCATCGTGACGGCCCTTGGTAAAGTTGTTAACCGGGAGTATCCAGCCTTCGTTGTCAGGCATGGTGTTGGCATTGGTGCCGTAGAGCTTGTAGTTTTCAACACCCTGTGATGCCTTGAGATATTTGAGGCCTCTTTTACGGGCCTTTTCGAATTTCTTTTGATTTTTGGGAACAATCTTGTAGCTTTTGCCGATAGCACAGATTGCCTTCAGGTTTTTTGAACCCATAACGGATCCCATGCCGCCGCGGCCCAGGTATCGTTCACCGGAGACTGCATTTGCGAAGAGGTTCAGGGTTTCACCGGCCTGGCCGATGCAAACAGCTGCGCTTCGTGGTTCGGATTTGCTGAGGGCTTCCTGGGTGTTAATGGATCCCTTGCCCCACAGTTTTGACGCATCCTTGAACTCTATGCCTTCATCAGAGATTACCAGGTAGATTTTCTTTTTTGATTTTCCTTTAATAATCAGACCATCGTATCCCGCTGTTTTGAGGCTGTCACCAAAGGGCCCGCCACAGGAAGAGTGAGTCATGATGCCTGTCAGGGGTGACTTGGTAACGGCAGAGAAACGGGCAGAGCAGGGAGCGGAAGTACCCATGTAGACACCCATCATAAAGGCAATCATGTTGTCTTCACTGAGAGGGTCAATCCCGGGCTCAAGGCGGTCATAGAGAAGTTTCAAACCCAGGCCCTTGCCTCCCAGGTACATTTTTCTTTCTTCATCGGTGATGGTGTATACCGAGTGACTTTGTGATGCAAGGTCAACTTCAAGGACCTTATTGCTGGTTCCTGTAATTTCCTGCATGGAATTACTCCTTTGTTTTTTTTCTTATATTTTTTCGTAACAGGTTGTGCATTTTTCAGCCTCCCGCCGACGGCTTGAGGCAGGAGATTTCATCTCCATCTTTTACTTTACTCCAGAGGCCAATCCGCTCTCCTCCCCGGAAATAGGCAAGGCTGGAGAGATTTTGGATACCCAGCTGCTTCAGAATTTTTTTCAGGCGGGTCCCTGAAGCCGGAGTCAGGGTCAGTCCCTCTGAAGGGTTGTAGTCTTCAAGGTTGAGTTCCCGGTGTACGCCGGAATAAAATTTTATGGTTATAGTTATTTGCTTTGTCATGGTTTAAGTTGGTTGTCCGCCGGTTTTTGTACCGTGTTCAAAACAACACACTGTTTTTTAAAAATCAAGAATTTATTATAACATTTCATGCACTTGGTGAAAAAAATGATAGAGTGTTCACTCGTTCAAATGTAGACTATTAGTCTATGTTTCCATTTGTAACAGTGCTTGAAAATCCTTCAAGTAAAAAAAATCAGTATTTTCCCACCCCCCCCCCTCAAAATTTTTCTTTTCAAAAATCTTCACGGCAGGGATGTGATCTTACACCCTGATTAACACTTTATAATGTCTATTAAGGAATAACTACTGAAAAAATTAGAATTATCAGAAAACAGGCAGGCTGCTCAGGGGCGTTCAGGAGAAAGAAGGTCTTTGATTTTATCAAGAAAAGTAACTTCGAGAAAATCAGTGAATTCACCGGCATCAAAATAGATACCGTAACAAGACAGGCATCCCTCGTACCAGATGTGGGGCTGGTCCCGGTCAACCATCTTGATCATTTTTGAATGACAGCGGGGACAGTGTATATTGCCAAGCTGATTGTGGAGTCTTCCGAGGATGATGTTTCCGTTGTCAATACGCTCAGAGCCCTTCAGTTTTTTAAGCTCTTCATGTTCAGAGAAATCAAACCAGATGCCTCCGCAGTTGACGCATCGGTCAACAAGCAGACCACCGTATTCAATTTCTTTCATTGCTTCATAACATTTCGGGCATTTCATGGTACTTTTCTTCCCTGGATTAAATGATTAACTCTGAAGCGGGTGTGTGGGGCCCCCGCAGGGGGCCCCACACACCCGCTTCAGAAAAAATACTGCACAAAAAAGGGCAGCTGAAGGGCTGCCCTTTTTTATAATAATTGATTGTTTTAGAAAAAGTCAGTTCGAATACCAAGGTAGACAGTATGATTCTTTATGTCAGCGCTGCCGGCCTTTGCAAAGTTGTACATATATTCACCAAAGAGCTGAATTTTGAGAACCTTCGGAATGGGGAGAACTGTAAAGAGCAGACCGCCGCCGAATTTGTATGATTTGAAGTACTCAGTATTGTCTACGGCGCCGCTTACCTTGTCCCATACCGCGGTGTTGAAGCGTACATAGGGAGAAATGGGGAGAAAGGGGATGTTTACCTGGCCGTAGAGGTCAAGACCAATCTGGTTTCTGTCATCTGCCCAGTCGAGGTTTGACCAGTCATATGATGCCCCGATACCAAACTGCAGAAATACCAGGAGATCAAAATTGATGTGTGCAGTCAGCCCCAGGTCCCAGCCATCCTGTGTACCGGAAACCCCGTCTACTTTACCCTGAAAGCTGTATCCTCCCATGAGGTTTGCATCTACAAGGGCAAAAGATGTAGAGGGAATGAGCAATAGAGCGCCCATAAGTGTTAATGCTAATGTAAGACGTTTCATAGAAATCCTCCATATTATTCCAGAAATAAATATTCACACAATTTAATCATTTAATTAATAATCGTCAACTAAATGAAGACTTTTCTATCTCTTTTATCAGTTTTTCTCTGCTCTCTTTAAGTGCCACTCCATGGTAGGTATCCTTTACCATTTTCGGCATTTCATAGGCGGCAATCGGTTCGAATTTCAACTCAGCCGGCTCACCCTTGACCCGGGCATTTTCCATTTCTGCCTCAGTCGGGAGGATGATTGCATAGATTGAATAGGGGGTCTGAATCAGGCTGTGGCCCCGGGCCAGGTATGCCTCGGAGAACCCGCCGTCAATATTGATAGCCCGTCCGTTAGCAGCGGCAATTTTTTGTCCCTCGTCAATATTAATTGGTGTGTGACCGAAAACAACCCGCTCTGCTCCAAATTCTTTTTGAATGAGGTCGAGAAAATCTGTCTTAATAATGTTTTCTCCCCAGTAGAGGGTCTTTTCTTTGTGGGTTTCTGTGTCGGTAAAGAAGTAGCGCTCAAAGGTTTTCATGGCATGTTTACCAAAAAAGGGAGATTTCGGGCCGCACCAGAGGTAAAACATCATGGCAAGGGGGAATTCTTCCTGAGGTTTTTCATTGAGGTATTTTTCTCCCACTTCTTTAATGGTCGTTTCAAGATAATCGAGAAGCTTCTTCCCTTTTTTATTGTAGAGCTCATCGAACTGCCCCTCGGCAGTTGAGGGAATCAGGGCATGTATGTTGAGAATATAATTATTAATATGGTAGAGTTCCCCCTCACGAAAGAGGTATTCCATGAGACGCTTAATCGGTTTACTGCTGGTAAATTGCCGTGTCAGGTCATTTATTATATCTTCTTCTTCTGACGTAAGGGCGAGTGGGTCATCAAGATCAATGGTGGGGAAGTCGGTATCCCTGAGGCCTCCACAATTGTCTTCCTTTAACATTTTTGCAAGGTTCTCAAGGTTGAGCCGGGAGCTCATGTTGAGGGAGGGGTGCTTTTTAATAGTCTCTTCTTCAAGTTTGAACTGAATGATGGCCAGGGCCTTTTCGCATTTTTTCGAAATATCGAGTTTTCCCTTGAAGTTACCGGTGATCTCACCGGGATACATTTTGCTGGCAAATTCTTTAAGACGGGTCGTGTCGATGTTCATCCGGTCGAGAAAAGCGAGATTGTCATAGCGGAAGCTGATTCGCAGGGCTTCAGCAATCAGGGATTTGCTGCCCGCGGCTGCCCCCATCCAGAGAATATCATGGTTGCCCCAGACAAAGGTGACCCGGGCCTTGATTTCCGGCGACTTAAGTATTCTGAGAATTTTGTCAGGTTCATCTCCCCGGTCAAAGACATCCCCGAGAACGATAAGTTGTCCGAGGATGACCTGTTTGGTGATCTTTGCCAGTGATGTTATCAGCTTGTCTGCCACCACATGATTTTCGTATACCACGTTGGGGACATGAAAGTTGAGGATCAGGTTTTCAAGGAGAGGCTTCAGGTCTTTGTTGATGCCTCCGCGGATCTGGTCAAAGTCCTTAATGTTCTGCATTTTATAACGAATAATTTTCACCAGGGAGGATATGATATCCTGACGTTCCATTTTGTACTCTTCAGATTCGAAGTACTCCTCTTTTCTGATGACCCGGTCAAGATATTCAAGTTTTTCAACCGAGAAGGTTTTCGGCAGGGCTTCCTGGGCAGTGCGCCAGACGAGGCCGAAACGTCCCTTGAGAATGTTGACAAAGCGCTGCCCCGCTCCATGGGGATCGCTTATCCACATGGTGGTATCGATGTAGCGATCAAGTTCGGTCTCAATATGCGCCAGCTGCCGCAGGTTGTCGTGCAGCGCGGCAATGGAAGCTCTTTTGCTCATGGCCGGTTCCTCCGGAAATCAAAGTACTTTTAAAAGGTAATGGAGCGGGAAGGTTTGTCAAATGAAAAATGTACCCGAAGGCGCGACGTCATTTTCGAAGTAAAAGTTAATTGCATCAGCGCACATATCGTGATAACCTTTTTAAAGAAATTTTTTAGGGGGGAAGTTTATGCTTTCGGTGATGAAAAATCTATTTTTACACAAGTACCATGACGCTCCTGTTTTTCTTAAAAAAAGGGCCCAAACTCTCTACTATGTCGACCTGGTGATGATTAGTCTTCTTCTGCTTATTGCCCTGGCTTATACCGCTATGGTTGGCAAAAACCTTGCTGCCGCCTACGGGGCAATCTCCATGACTGCCCTTGTCTATATTGTCTCCCTTTTGCTTTTGAAAGGGGGAAGATATAAAGGAGCGGCAAATACCGTTGCCATCGCATCAACAGTTATCGTAATCGGGGGCTTTTTCTCCAAGCTCTCCTATGCTCCCCAGGAGGGATATACCACCTATATTTATTTTACATTTTTTGTGCTGGTTCAGGGAGCCCTTTTCAGCAGCCGGTTGATTTTTCACGGCATTGCCGCAGCGGTAATTGCCAGTGACTTTATTTACCTTCTCCTTGCCCGTCCCCTGGTTGACCCGGCCTTTCAAAAGGTGATGGCCGCTGGTGCTGTTGAATCAGCTTTTTCTCTCATCTTTGTTTATGCCATGTCACTGCAGATAATTAATATCAACCGGAGTGCTGTTAAAATCGCTGAAGAAGAGGCAGAGCAGAACCGTGAACAGTATACAAGCCTTGAACGTCTGATGCTTACCATCAGGGATATTACCGGTTCACTTCATGAGTCTTCTGAGAAACTTTCCGGGATGTCCGTTGATCTTTCAAAGAATTCCCAGAGCCAGGCTTCGGCGGCAGAGGAAATCATGTCAACGGTTGAAGAGGTCTCTGCCGGCATGGAAACAGTTACATCGAGCACGGGAAATCAGTATCGCGAAATGATCTCCCTCCGCGAGATGATGGAGCAGCTTTCCAATACCATCTTGGAAATTGTGGCTCGTACCAGCAGTGCCCTGGAACAGGCTGAAGCCATCAGCAGCACCGCCCGGTCAGGAGAGACTTCCCTTTCAAAAATGAACCAGTCAATTCAAAAGATAGGGGGAAGTTCACAGCAGATGACCGCAATAGTCGGTATGATAAATGATATCTCTGACCAGATAAACCTTCTTTCGCTTAACGCGGCCATTGAGGCGGCACGTGCAGGAGAAGCGGGAAGAGGATTTGCGGTGGTTGCGGATGAAATTTCAAAACTTGCCGACCAGACCGCCTCGAGTACCCGGGAGATCGATACCCTGATACAGGACAACAACCAGGAGATCAAAACCGGTATGGAATCTGTTGATGAGACTGTCGCATCAATTTCGCAGATTGTCCAGGGTATCGCCACAATCAGTACCATGATTTCAGAGATATTTTCTCATATGGAGCAGCAGCGTACCATTAATGACCAGGTAAATGAGGTGGCCGAAGAGGCGCGGGAACGGTCCAGTGATGTAAACAATTCAATGGAAGAGCAGAAAGGGGCGGTATCGGAAATTGTTAAATCGATGCAGAATATCAATGAATCAACCCAGGCAAATGCTCAAAATTCAGATATTGTTCTCGGGCGGTCACAGGAGCTTGAAAAAATGGTGAAGCTTCTCGGAGATACTTTAAGCGGAATGGAAGAGGCGTGATTGTTCATTACCAAAGGCGCGTCATCGATTGTGAATTGTGAAGGCGCGAAAGCGCTTTCACAATTCACAATCGATGACATTACACCTTCAGCGTATATTACATTTTTGAAACGATGAGGTCACCCATCTCAGCGGTATTTACTTTTTTCATACCCTCAGACATGATGTCTCCGGTGCGGTACCCTTCTGCGAGTACCGCTTCGATTGCCGTGAATATTTTATTATAGGCTTCATCGAGGCCGAAGCTGTATTTAAGCATCATGGCGGTGCAGAGAACCTGGGCTATGGGATTGGCGATGCCCTGTCCCGCGATATCCGGTGCTGAACCGCCGGATGGTTCATAGAGACCGAAACTTCCGTCAGAAAGAGACGCCGAAGGGAGCATTCCCAGGGAGCCGGTAATCATTGAAGCTTCGTCTGAAAGTATATCTCCGAACATGTTGCCGCAGAGGACAACGTCAAATTGTTTCGGGTTGCGGACAAGCTGCATGGCCGCGTTATCGACGTACATGTGGTTGACTTCGACTTCGGGATACTGCTTCGCGAATTCTGTTACCACTTCCCGCCAGAGAACCATGGATGTCAAAACGTTTGCCTTATCAATAGAGGTTACTTTTTTGCCCCGTTTCATGGCGGCTTCAAAGGCTACTTTTGCAATCCGTTCAATTTCAGGTTTTGAATAAGCAAGGGTGTCAAAGGCCATATCGCCTTTTCTTCCTTTCGGATCTCCAAAGTAGATACCTCCGGTAAGTTCACGCATAATGAGTATGTCGAATCCGTCACCGATTATTTCTGACTTGAGGGGTGACGCCGCGCTGAGCTCTTTGAAAATAATCGCAGGGCGCAGGTTTGCATACAGGTTAAACATCTTTCGTAAAGGAAGAAGGGCTCCACGTTCGGGCTGCTTTTCCGGGGGGAGGTTTTCCCATTTCGGACCGCCTACCGAGCCAAAGAGAATAGCATCGGCCTTTTTACAGGCGTCTATCGTTGACTGGGGAAGGGGTTCGCCGTGGTTGTCGATAGCGGCGCCGCCCACATCGGCATGCTCATAAGAAAATGAAATATCAAATTGTTCTGTTATTTTATCAAGAACCTTCATGGCCTCTTTCATTACTTCCGGGCCGATACCGTCACCGGGAAGAACTGCAATGTTTTTCTGTGTCATTGTTGCCTCACTATACTGGTTATAATAATATTGTTTCATGTTACTGAAGGATTTTCTTCAGTAGTTCCGCGGGCATTCCGGTGGGGCAAAGCGCGCAGAATTATTTGTATGTTAAACGAACAGGCGCACTGTTCTCTATATGCTCACATGGGAAAAACGAGGGCCTTTAGACAGTGAATAAAATGCAGGAAAGCTGTCAATACTAAAATGCTACAGGGTTTTTCTGCCGGCCATAACTTCCTTTATCGTTACACTCAGTTCATTCTGCCGATAGGGCTTGTTGATAAAGCCGTAGAGTCCCTTTTGTTTTAATTCTTCAAGAGCTTCAATTTGTGAAAAGCCCGATGAAATTATCACCTTTGCGTTTTGATCGATTTCACGTATTTTTTCAAAGACTTCGCGGCCGTTCATCTTCGGCATGATCATGTCAAGAATGACGAGGTCGATTTCCTGGTGCCTTGTGCGGAAAAGATGAAGGGCTTCGATACCATTTTCAGCGGAGATGACCTGGTAATTCATTTCAGTGAGCATTTCTGCCGCGGTAACACGAATAATCTTTTCATCGTCCACCAGGAGTATCTGGCCGGTGCCGGTATGGATTACATCTTCTTCTCGCATCTTATCTGCCTTCTGGCTTGAAAGGGGCAGGTAGATAGTAAAGGTGGTTCCCGCTCCCGGTTCGCTGCTCACCGTGACCGCCCCATGGTGATTCTGTATCGTGCCGTATACTGCCGCAAGGCCAAGGCCGGTACCTTTTCCCTGCTCTCTGGTGGTAAAAAAGGGTTCAAATATCTTTGTGATATTTTCCGCCGGTATGCCGGTTCCAGTGTCGCAGATGATTACTTCCAGGTATTCCCCGGGAGTCAGGTTGAAGGGACTTGTTTCGCAGTATTCGTCATTAAGAAAGAGGTTGTCTGTTGTGATGGATATTTCTCCCCCCCGCGGCATGGCGTGGCCCGCATTGATACAGATATTCAGCAGGGCATTTTGAAGCTGGGCATCATCACCGAGTATAATACATTTTTCTGCCTGTTTGTTGATGGTTATAGTGATGGTTTTGTCAATGCTCCTCTCCAGGAGGACCAGGGTGTCTTTTAAAATACTGTGAACATCTATGGGCATTGAAGTGATTTTTCCCTTTCGGGCAAAGGTAAGGAGTTTCGCTGTCAGGTCAGCGGCGCGCCGGGAGGTCTGGATAATCATTCCTATATATTTCTGATCCCGGGTATCAAGTTTTTCTCTATTTTCAATCAGCTGGGCGGCGCTCATGATGCCCCCGAGCATGTTGTTGAAGTCATGGGCGATTCCCCCGGCGAGCTGACCGATGGCATCCATCTTTCTGCTCTGGTTGAGCTGTTCTTCCAGCTGGTACTGTCTTGTCACGTCATCGATTCTTATTACCGCTCCCCGTATGCCGTTGCTCGTCAGGGGGTAGACCGTGATATTTTCATAACAGGGGCCTTCATCTGTAAGACGGGAGCTTTTTGTCTCGCTTATCACCTCAAGGCTTTTTATGCTTTCGGTGATTTTATCCATTTCTGAAGACATCTCAGGGTATACCGTGCTGAGACGTTTTCCCTTTGCTTCTTCAGCGTCTATTCCCGTAATTTCTTCGGCCTTTTTGTTCCATTGACTCACATTTCCCTTTGTGTCAACGCCAATGAGTATCGATGGCATGGAATTGATGATATTTTCAATATAGCTTTGCGCTGCTTTCAGGTCAGACTGAAGCTGCCTGGCGCGGCTGATGTGCCGGGCCTGGCGGATGTTCTGGTAGGCCGCCGATGATAACTGACTGGCAAGGGTGAACAGGCTCTGGGCGATGCGGCCGAAGTGCTCTCTTGACATGACGGGGACATCTCTGAGGGCAATGGCCGCTGCATCTTCATCAGCGCCAATTTCCCGGGCGTAGCTGCGTATCGTCTCTTCGGTCGGTGTCTCGTCACGTACCTGTCCGATAAGCCAGTTGGCAATATGGCGCCCCCCGACAGTTATAGCGGTCCCGGCATCCCAGAGGCCCCCGCTCATGCACTGCTGAATGACCGGGCCGTCGGGATTTCCTTTTCCCAGTACCGCGTCAGATTTAAAACAGTTGGCGCGGCCCTTTTCGGTGCAGCGGATGACCTCGCTGCAAAGACGGGTGAAGTTACTCGGTACGGTAATGGGTATCCCGTCAGTTGTGGTAATAATCGAGGCGATACGATGCGAACTGGCGAATTCATCCTGAAGCCGTTGAATTTCTTCAAGACTGAAGAGATCATCAAAGCTGATGTCACTGCTCTCGCCCAGGGGACCGGTCAGGGAGGTGATTCGTTTTTCCAGGGCTTCATTCATCTCTTTTCGTTCGGTAATGTCGGCAAAGTTGACTATAATCCTTTCGAGTTTTCCCGTTTCTGAAAACATCGGTGTGGCGTTGGTGTTGACCCAGGTGATGTAATCCCGATCGGGTCGATTGATGCCGACAATATGGTCACCGAGGGGTCTTTCTGTGAGGATTACCCGGTTGACGGGATAATCCTTTTGTTCCATAATTGATGAATCTTCATTGGTGAAATTCCAGGCCGGATCAATGGCCATTTTCCCGGCTATCTGGTCTTCGGTGAGTCCCAGGATACGGCTCGCCTCCCGGTTGCTTATAATAATTTTTGTATCATAGTCATGAACAACAACACCGACCTGCAGATTATCAATCGTAGATTTATAGTCTGCTTCACTTTGCCTCAGCTTTTGAAGGGCCTGCCGGCGTTCTGACACGTTCCGCTGTACGCCCCAGATCCTGAGAAGGAATCCATTTTCAACTTCTCCATGGTAGCTCTCTTCGAGGTAGAGCTTGTTCCCCTTTCGGTCCAGGTACGTGGTTTCTTTGTTCTTAACCCTGAGGTTCTCACTGTTGATAATAAATACGGCCCGTTCACCGTAGTCGGGGGAAAAATGTACCGCTTTCCTGCCGATCATATCATCCGGTTCAAGGCCGTACGTTTCCGCAAGGGCGTTATTTGCCTCGCTGATAAGGGCATGTTTATTGACATGGCTGATAATTTCTTCACGGGGCAGATTGATCGAAACCGGCGGAATGATGTCAATCCTGTAGATTCCTTCGGTGCTGTAATGGATGAAGTTTTTGTACCTTGTTTCACTTGTTACAGTTTTTTCATGCTCATCGAAGAGGGCAAAGGCCATCTCAATAGATGACTGCAGTACCAGATTAGCGGAATTTTTGAGGATATAACCGTAACGGGTTATTTTTTTGATCTTGTTAAAGTACTCTTTGTCAGTATGGGAGGTGAGAAAAACAATGGGTATGTTTTTCTTTCTAAGGATCTGCCGTGCTGTTTCGATTCCGTCTATGCCTTTACCGAGTTCGATGTCGACAAGAATGAGATCGAGTTTTTCTCTCTTTTTGATTGTCTCGAGGGCAGCTTCGCCGGAATGAACAATACTGACATCATAGCCGAATTTTTCAATATTCTTCCCGGTAACCATAGCGGATATGGCTTCATCTTCAATGAGAAGGATTTTTCTTTTTTTCTGGGTCGCCATTGTTTTTTTCACTTGTGCCTGTCCACCGGTACCGGCCGATGAAGGGCATTACATTTTTCTTAGTGTACTCTTATACTGCATCCTTTTCAAGGATAAATTAGCTGTGCAGGGGATATGTAATCTTCCTTTTTGGAGAAAATATTAATGACAGGCAGGTGCTGTTTCAGGTATTCTTACAGGTAAGCAGAGAATCCTTTTATTCTTTATGATAAGGAAGGAAAAGCCCTGTGCGGCCGTTACGTTAACTTCCTTACCCATGAACAAACAGCGGAGGCTCATTATGAAACATGAGACTTTTGCCCGTAGATTGTTTTTTCCTGCTCTACCGGTTCTGGTATGCGCTTGTATCTCCTGGGCCGGTTACTTCGGTTCCCGGCATGTGGAAACCCCCGGTCTTGCTTCGCTGATGGCCCTGGTTTTCGGTACTACCTATTTTATTTCTATCGCCTTTGGCCCTCTCTATGTCTATACTATCGCGTATCTCCGGGGTGCCTCCCGGATGATGAGAATTGTTGCCTCAGGGCTGGTGCCCTTTCTCTGGATGACAAAAGAAGTGATCACCCTGACCCATGCCCATCCCCTCATTGAGAGCCTCTACTGGTATGTCTCTCCTCTTCATCTCTGGCTTATTATGCTGATGGGTCTCGAGATGGGCGGGGCGACACTTATTGCCCGGAAAATTTTAAAAAACCGGGGCGAAGGGGAGCGGGTCATCAGTGCCGCCCCCCTGGTGACCATGGCGCTCAGCCTTACCATGGTAATCGGGGCTTACGGCTGGGGGAAGGGGGAAAACTTTTACGTGATATTTCTCGAAGGATACCGGTTCTTTTTCGGGTCAGGCCTGTAACGGTCACCCCCCAACCCCCCTGAGGGGGCTTAAGAGAAACACTAAATATTGAAGAAGGTGATATATGAAAAAAGATAAAACCATTTTCGAAAAAAGAGTAAGCCGCCGGTCAATGCTGAAGCTCATGGGAACCGGCGCTGCCGCGGCAGCCGGTTTGACCGCATCGGGAGTACTGGCGAAGGGAAGTAAAAACTTCCTTACCCGTCCCAATATAATTTATATACTCGGGGATAATCACAATGCCGATACCATGGGCTGTGCCGGTCATCCCTTTATCAAGACACCGGGTATGGATCGTCTCGCCCGGGAAGGGGTCATGTTCAACAAAACATTTAATACCACGTCACTCTGCAGTCCCTCCCGGGCAAGCATTCTCACCGGGGCTTACGCCCATAATCACGGGGTTAAAAACAATCACACCCCCTGGACCGGAGAGATGAAGACCTTTCTTGAGCACCTGAGCGGCGGGGGGTACGCCACCGCCTTTATCGGCAAGTGGCATATGCCTGGTCATGGTCTTCCGAAGATGCCTTTTCTTGATCTCTTTGTCTCTTATACCTACCGGGAAGGCCAGGGGAGTTATTTCAACTGTCCCATGATCGTCAATGGAAAGGAAGTCCCGTCAAGAAAGCCTTATATTACCGGGGAGATTACTGATTACGCCATCGAATTTATGGAGAAGGAAGTTAAAAAGCCCCGGGGCGAAAAGAAGCCCTTCTGTATTTACCTTGCCCACCGCCCGGGCCATCCGCCCTTTCAGTCGCCGAAAGAGATTAAGGGCATGTATGATAAGGAAGACACCGCACAGGTACTGCCGAAGCATGCTGACCCGGCATGGTACGGTAAAACAAAGGGCAACGTTTTTCAGGGTGTAATGATGGGAAGTTATCACAACCAGTATCGGAAATACTGCGAGACCATTACCGCCATGGACCGGGACATCGTACGCATCCTTGACCGGGTCGATGAGCTGGGGCTGAAAGAAAACACCATGGTCATCTACATGGGAGACAACGGCATGCAGTGGGGGACCCATGATTGTCACGGAATAAGGGAACCCTATGAAGAATCGGCCCGTCTTCCTCTCATTGTCCGTGCTCCCTGGCTTACCGGTAAAGGGGGAGTGACCCGGGACCAGATCAGCGCGAATATTGATATCGCCCCGACACTACTCGATATTGCCCGGGTACCGGTTCCGAAGAGTGTAGACGGCAAAAGCCTTGTGCCGGTTTTGAAAAGTTCTAAAAAAGAGCTCCGTGATGCCTGCCTTTTTGAATTCTGGCGCTATTATCCTGAAAATACCCCAACGTATACCGGTGTTCGGACACAACGCTATAAATATATAGAATTTGAGCGGGGAAGAAAGCCGTGGCTCTTTGATCTGAAGCAAGATCCGCAGGAAATGCATAATATTTTTAATACCCCGGGAGGGCAGAAAGAGATTCCGCGGCTCAGAGCCGTGATGAAGAAGCTGATGGCGTCATGATGAAGGCGTCGACATGGAGGCGCGAAAGCGCTTTCGCGCCTCCATGTCAACGCCTTCATCAAAAAAATCATTTTATTCTTGCCAAAAAAATACTCTTTATTAAAAGTATAATATGTACTTGGGGTACATGTTATACTTTGTTGCGATCGCAAATTATGAACGCGATTGTTCTTGCTTTTTGTTTTGCATTCTGATAGACATGGGTAATTCACACCGACTCAGGGAATCTATACCGGCTGATAAAGAGACAGAGGCCGGTGTAAAGATATATTATAGTAGAAAGGAGTAATTGATGAAGGCACCAAATTATTTTGAGTTCTTCAGTCAGGCCAAAATTATGTCCGGCAAGAAGGGGCTGGAGCAGATAGTTCTCGAGCTTGAAGGTATGGCTGCAAACCGCCCTCTTGTTCTGACCAGTGATTCTGTTACCAGCGCTGGTTTGACAAAAACATTTATTAAGGCAATGTATGAATCAACGGTTACCATCGGCGCCCTTTATGACGAAGTTACTTCGTCGACAAGCGGGGCAACGGCTGAGCGCCTTGCGGCCCTCTATACATGGAAGCAGTGTGATTCAATTATTGCAATAGGCAATGCCTCCGTCATGGATATGGCGCGGGCGGTAAACATGCTTGTATCTCTGGAGGGAACCCTTACTGATTATGCAGGCAGGGATGCTGTTCCTTCCAGTTTAAAGCCCTTTGTGGCGATTCCCACCTCTGAAATTTCAGGTTATGAGATGAGCAATCGAGCGATAATTGACAACAGGGTATACCAGTCAGATTTTTTATATCCTGACATAGTCTGTATTGACGGCAGAATGCTCAAGGGTGGAAACCCTGAGACCATTGTGAATGCCGGTATGTGTGCTCTTGTTCGCGCCATTGATGCGAGCGGTGAAGAAGTGGCAAATCCGATGAAGGATGCCTATTCCCTTCTGGCAATTCGGGCAGTGAGTGAGAACCTTCCTGTTGCCGCCGCAAAGCCAAAAAATAAAGCAGCCCTCCTGGCCCTTGCAAATGGATCGGCGGCTGCGGATATAGCCTGGTCAAATTCCCCCGCGGGACTGGCCGGCAGCCTTGCACATGCCCTGGCCGAAGAAACCGGATTTCCCGAAGGGATTCTCGGAGGCATCATACTTTCCAGTGTATTGAAATTCAAACAGTCAGGTAAGGCAAAGCTGCGGGATGACCTGCTTTTTGCCCTTGCAGGTTTTGATGCTGCTGCGGCAGTACCAGCAGGTGAAAAGAGCGCCGCCTCTCTCGCCATGATTTCAGAACTGGTTGAAAGCCTGGGAGACGCAATGCCCTCCACTCTGCAGGCCCTTAATGTTCCCCGTTTTAAAATGGAACGGGCAGCTGAAAAAGCAGCAGCCATGGCTGATGTAAAGATCAAGGCAGACCAGTGTCTTGAAATTCTGAGCAATGCCTATGACGGCAGCGGATTGAGGTAAGGAGATATAACATGGCAGTATTAACTGATATACGACCGGGAAAAAAACGAATAAAGCGCATGTATGTTGTTATCATGCTCTGGGTTGTGGGGCGTGCCATCCAGGTGGCGGCCCGTGTAGATAAGGATGTAAAAAAGGAGTTCGAGGATTTACCTGAGGACTTTATTTTTTACCTTGGTGTTGGTCCCGCAGGCCCTTACATGGTGGTGGGTAAAAATGAGAAGGGGAAAGTCAAGTTCATGGGCATGAATCCTTCGGGGAAAAATATTTCTCTTCGCCTGACGATTAAAACCATGGAAGCAGCCATACAGGTTTTTACTTTTCAGGAATCGACCTGTGTCGCCTTTGCCCGTGAGAGGTTTGTTGCAGATGGTGAGCTTCCCCAGGCCCTCGGAATTGTTCGGGTGTTAAACAGAATTGAAACACTTCTGCTTCCGAAGATAGTTACCAAACTTGCAGTTAAGCGGTATCCGAAATGGTCAGAACTTAATCCTGTAAGAAAATATCTTACCAGGATTGCAGTATATCTCGGTATCGTTACCGGGTAGTGAAGACCATGATAATGAAAAGATAGCTAAGGAGAATCTTATGGAAATACCAGGATATTACGAATTCTGCTGCCGCGTAAAAACCCTGTCGGGACACACGGCTCTTGAAAAAATACCAGAGGCCCTGGTAAAGCTGAATGCATCACGGCCTATGATTATTACAGATAAAGGAGTAGCCGGCGCTGGACTTATTGAGCTGGTGAAAAAGGCGATGAAAAAAAAGGGGGCAAAGGTAACTATTGCCGCCATTGAAGATGATGTTCCCGCCGATTCAGATGTCACGGTGGTCAACAGGATAGCCGCTGTATACCGTAAAAAGAAATGCGACTCGATTATCGCCGTCGGAGGCGGATCTCCCATGGATACCGCCAAGGGAGTCAATATTCTTGTCTCTATGGATGATACGGATCTGATGAAATTCTGCGGTGCGGGAAAGGTGAACGAGAAACTTAAGCCGTTGATTGCTGTACCGACTACTTCCGGTACCGGATCAGAGGTAACCCTTGTTGCGGTAATCGCAGATCATGCAAAGAATCTTAAGATGGTCTTTACGTCATATTTTCTGCTTCCTGATGTGGCGGTTCTTGATTCGCGTATGACGAAAACACTTCCTCCATTTCTTACAGCCCCCACCGGTATGGATGCCATGACTCATGCCTGCGAGGCTTATACCTGCCTTGGCAAAAATCCCATCAGTGATACCACGGCGCTTATTGCCATCAGGGAGCTGAGCCAGAACCTTGTCAAGTCGGTGAAAAAACCGGGAGACCTGAACAGCCGTCTCGCCCTGGCAAACGCTTCTAACCTTGCCGGGATGGCTTTTTCTAACGCCATGGTCGGGATGGTTCACACCCTTGGGCACAGTATCGGTGCGGTCTGCCATGTCCCCCACGGGGTCTGTATGGCGATTCTGCTTCCCTACGGCCTTGAGTATAACATGCACCGAAGTGGAAAGCAGACCGGAGAACTCCTCTGGGCTCTGGCAGGTGAAGAGGAATACGCGGCGACTCCTGTGTCTGAACGGCCTGCAAAGGCAATTCAATACCTCCGTGATATGAACCAGGAGCTTCATGACGCTGCAAAGGGGGGCCATGCCCGCTTTCTCAGCGAAATTACTGACCGTGAAGGAAAGCAGATGGTGCCGAAAGAAGCCTTTGCTGATATTGCCCGGACTGCCATAGGAGACGGATCGGTGGTCTATAATCCCGAAGAGCTGAGCTTTGATGACGCACTGATGGTTCTCGAAGCGGCGTGGGAAGGTGTTCCTCTTGATTTGAAAAAGGTTAAGAAGGGCGCGAAGGGAATGAAACTGTAAAAAGTATTTCTAACTGCTGAATATAAAAAAAGGGGCTCTTCCGAACGGTTGGCCCTTTTTTTTATTGTATTAGACAGCCGGTGATAATCAGAAAGTTTTTAATATTAAAAAAAGCCTTGCATGGCCTACGCTTTTTGTCAATATTTTAACTTGTCAGTGGCATGATCCAGCTTCTCATGAATACTATTCTGTCTTGTGTGCAGGTTGTTGTTAACGCACTTTACTATGTATCAAATTTATTCATCAACCTGGTTATTTTTGATAAGGATGTAAATAATTTTAATCATGAATACAGAACTAAAAACACTACGGGAAGAATTTGAAAGAATTAGGATGTCTGAAGACAATAAGACAGTACTCGTCTTCTGTTCAAGATTATCCCAAAGTGATTTTATTGATTATCATTTTTCTTTGCTAAAAGAACATGAGGTCAGCGATAAATTATATCAAATGCTGAGAAATAAATTTTCAAATCATGGTTTTAAAGGAGAAAAACTGCTTATTAAAAAGATAGAAAAAGAAAAGGATAAAACTTTTCAAGGAGACATACTGCAAATACTCGGACGATATAAATATGCAAACGGGAGTTTCCTTAAAGAGACAGCTCAATATGCTCGAGAATTTTTAAAATCAGAAAATGATTCTCTTAGGTTCAGAGCAATTATTGTCCTGGGCTGGGTGGGGAAAATGTCAGATATAAAACTTTTAGCAGATTCTATGTTTAATGATGACAATAATCAGAATAGAGGATGGGGAGCTTCTGCGATTATGCAATTGTTTTTTAGTTGCCCCAAAATAAAGGATAAAGCATTAAAATATTTACAGCAAGCACTTGAAAAAGAAGAGGATTATTTCACTCTTGCATGTATATTGACCTCCATTCAAGAAATTGCAAATAAAAAATGGGGAATTTCATCATCCACTAAACCAGATGATGAAAGCAAGGAAAAAATAAATACAGCAAAAAGTAAAGCTGTAAAATTTTTACAGAAATATTTCAAGCTTATATAAAAAATAGATTCATGTTGCTTTTTGCTCGCAGGGTCTGAAGTGTGTTTGCCTGGAGAAGACTGTTGTGGCCCCCTCTGTATTTTTTTAAATTCCTGCAGGTTGAAATTCGAGGAACAACTACTGCCTTTGATTACAAAAAAGGACCTGTCTCCCTGTAGAAAACAGGTCCTTAAGTCGATGTTGTTATAATTTAATAATGCTTACTGTTTTGTCGTTTCCTGGTCTTTCGCTTCTGGTTCCCCACCCATGTTGTCATCATAGTCACCATCACTATTCAAGTCAAGACTCATGACCAGATTATTCCCATTGTACGAAAAAACACCCGTAGCTGTAGCTGTCATATTTGAATCAGTTAAAAATTGTGTAAGATCAGCTCCCGTATATTCGTAATACTGTGAGTCAGTAAAATCCAATAGTTTAAAATATGTCCATGTCACTGCAACTGTACCAGCGACATAGTTCACAGCAAGGTCCCCTTTCATATTAAAGACTAAAGTGCCGTCAGAAAGTTTTGAAATTCTCACAAATTCATTTGTTGTCCCTTCTGTCATTGTCACAAAGGCAGTTAACGTCTGATCTGGATCAGGGGCGGTATTTATGTAATCATAGGTCCAGGTACAGTTAAATGACCTGGCGGTTACTGTAACCTTGTATTCCTGGGTGGCACCATAGGCGTTATCCTGGTTTTTATTTGTTACTGTTACGACCAGTTCATTAGTGCCGGGAGAGAGAGACTTTACTCCAGTTCCAGACACTAAGACTTCATCATCTGAAGAAGCCTTAGCGGCTGTCACAGTAATACCTGAGGTGTCATAAACTGTTGTAGAATAAGCTGTAGTATCCCCGGCGAATACGGGAGAAAGTGTTCCTTCTGAAAGAGAAAGACTATTCAGTCTCAGGTTCACTTGCTCTACATTAACAGTATATTCATAAGTAGTACCGTTCTCATCAGTCACCGTATAGGCAATTGGAGTGCTGAAGTCATTGGCAGTAGTGCCGCTTACCTGCAGAGTTCCCGCCACTGCCAGTGAAGCACCATTAATTGTAAAAGTTGTCACGAGGCCGGAAACATCGACCAGGTCAGATACCTGAATAGAAACAATTTTAGTGTTATTTAGTTCGCTTATAACACCAACAGCATCCTCAAAAAGTGCGCTGTTTAGAGACTTTTCAAACTTAAATGTTGTCAGTCCCTTTGGGGTGGATTTATTGTCATCACAGGCAATAAATCCACCGGAAAAAAAGAAAAAGACTGCCAGAAAAAGAATAATTTTTTTTTGCATATGCATCTCCTTTGAGAATAGTAAATATTTTTTTTGTATAAAATTAATCTGCCTCGTGACTATACAATTTTATAGAGCCAAATTAAAAGTCACATAATATCGTCACAGGTTAATTTATATTTATATAATATACCGCCTGACCGGGCGCGTCAACTTCATTAATTTAAATTGAATATCAAAATACGCACTATGGTATTTTGATATTTAATTAAATACTTTTCTAACTTTTAAAGAGACTTGTACTTACACAGGATATTCTTCACTCGGAGAAAAGAACTTGGTATTCTTTTATTTTTGATATAAGATTATTGTATATTTGTATAAATAATTTTGGCTATATAAATACTGTTGTCTTTTTTTTCAGCGAACAATAGTATATATATTGGCAGCTGATCTGATGAGTGATGATGCAGGTTAGAGCCTGACGATTGTTTCTATCGGGAGCTCTCTGCAGGGGACTGCAGAAAAAAGGGGTTCGAAAAGCCTTGCATGGCCCACGCTTTTTGTCAATATTTTAACTTGCCGGTGGAATGATACAGCTTCTCATAAGTACCATTTTATTTTATGTGCTGGCTGGTGTTAACGCACTTTACTATGTATCAAACTATATCTTCCACAGGGATTGCCAGTCTTCTTGGTGGGCCCTCTTCTCAAGCTTTTTGTTTCCAGGGACCCATACAGCATGTCCTACACGTTCAAGCACCGGGATATCATCTGCTGCATCTCCGTAATACCATGCTTCATCCAAATCGTAATTGTTCTCTGTGCAGTAGGCTAGAACTCTTGCCAGCTTTTCTTCGCCAAAACAGTAGGGGCCTGAAGGCTTTCCGGTGAATATTCCCTCTTGCGTCTCAAGCTTTGAGCAGATTATATCATCCATCTCAAGGTCGGCTCTGACCGGTTCGCAGATCTCCGGTATCGCTGCGGAGAGAATAATTGTAATACCTTCACTTTCTTTATGAATAGAAACTTCTTTACGTATCTCATCACGGACATGGTGACTCAGTATTTCTTTATACATCCTGTGACAGAATGATTCGATCTCAGCGACCTCTATACCTTTAAGCCATGAGGCCATGTTAAGCATTATTTGCTCTGGTTTAATGATACCACTTTTTAAAAGGATATCGCTGAAGATTCCTTTCATCAGGTGGGTTCTGGTCAGTATTCCCTTCTTGTACGCCTCCATGGCGAGGACACGACCACTGGTAATGGTAAGTATTGTCTTGTCCAGGTCAAAGAACGCTGCATGTCTGGCCATGTATATAACTTCCTTCTTTAATTATTTGTAAAGTAATGACTGCCCGCGGGATTGTAGATGACGCGTACCTGGTCGGGGGCAATTGTGATATCGAATTTTTTTCCGAAATAAAGCTCACCGTCAATATGATAGGGTACCTCATCGGTAAACTCAATGGTGAGGGCATTTGTCTTGTAATATTTGACGTCCTTTTCAAAAATATGGGTTCCCTTTGACACCCTGGGAAGGAGTCTCAGGCGTCGAATGATGGATAGTTTTTCAATCATACAGATGTCGAGTAGTCGGTCGTCTGCAAAGGCTTCGGGTGTGAGATAAAAGCCCCCGGCATATCTGCGGCCGTTTGATACAGTATTTATAAAACAGGGACGCTTTATGTGCTCGCCCCCGCTTTCAGACCGTATCTCCTTTTCTCTATACAGCAGAATAGTTTTGATGATGTGCCAGATATATTTATAAGCGCCCCCCTTTTTAACTTTTTCGACCCCATTGTAATTCTCGGCGGCAACCTGAGCGTCAAAGCCGAGGCCCATGCCATTGTAAAAATAATGTCCGTTGCAGATTCCCGCATCCATAAGAGTTGTATTCTCTTTAAAAAATATATCCCAGTCTGAGTCTTCAAAGGGGCCGGTTAAGCCGGTTATCTGAACAAGGTCATTACCGGTGCCTGCAGGAACAATGCCAAGGATTACATTTTTTTTCTTCATTAGTGCTGTTGCGACTTCATTGATTGTCCCGTCTCCTCCAACTGCGACAATGTGTGTGCAGCCATTGTCGACAAATTGCCGGGCCAGTTCTGTCCCATGGCCTTTGTATTCTGTATAAGAAATCTCTGCGGACAGATTCCTTTTTTTAATCGCTTCTTTTACCTGGGGAGAATATTTTTCGCAAAAACCGTTACCTGCAACGGGATTGATAATAAAGGCCCATTTTATTTTCATGTTTTCACCGTTCCTTATTCTTCTGTTTTTGCATTATATACATTGAATAAGATATGTTAAAAAAGAATGGATTGCGAGAATTCCCTTAAGAAAGATGTTTTTTTTATCTACATTGTTGCTCATCGTGAGAATTCTCCTGCAGCTTCAAAGTGTCGAGCCAGGTAAGCACCGGTTTACTCCAGCCCTTTTTTTCCCTGTGCCGGGACCACTGATTGTAGAGTAATTCACTTATCCAATAGGCAATAAGAGCCAGAAGTACTCCGGCAATAATGTCAATAACCCAGTGATATCTCAAATAGACAGTACTGAAAATCAGCGAGGTGATTCCGGTAATCCATAATGTAAGGATTAACGCCGGTCGTTTAAACATAGAACGGTATTTGATGGCGTAAAAGAGCGATATCAGGCAGAGACAGACATGCATGCTGGGTAAACAGTCGGTGTTAATGCGTTCAAGGTAGTTGAAGAGGTCTTTTTGGAGTAAGAAGAATGAAGGCCTGCCGGTAAGTTTTCGGAGGGCATCTGACTGCACGCCACCGAGTGATTGCTGATAGACCGGATATTCGGGATACTTATGGTGGAGAGCCGGATCCATGACGATGCGCGGCCCGACTGCCGGGAGGTATATATAGGCCGTCAGTGCGATGGTTAGAGAAAGGACCTGAGCCAGAATGACCCTCTGGCAGCCCTCAGCATTGTTTTTTTGAATAAGATAAAAAAGGTATACAAAGGGATATATAAAGAAGAGACCGTAGGCAATCATAAAGTATTCAACTGCAAATGGATGGATGAAATTTTCCAGTGTGAGAATGGGATTGACACCCAATATCATCATGTCAATCTTCATAAGTACATGATCAATGACTGCCTGATTCGGATTGACGGCCCTGCTCCAGAGCAGGATATTTTCGTAAATTACAGCCATTATTAGATAGGGTGAATAATGATAGAAGGCCTCTTTGTAGCTCGTAAAAATATATAATGATCGGCCTGTTCTCTTTAGTTGCAGAAATCCTTTCATGTTGCTGATGCTATGGACTGCCAGTGCAATGAGAAGGGTGTATAACAGTGTAAAGAGATTGAATTCGGCTAACGAGTAAAGATCCCTGTAAAGAAAAGCGATGATTAGAAGTATAATAAAGTATATGAAAATTACAATGAATGCCGGAGATCCGTTTTTGAAATACCATGACTCTCTTGGTGCATGGACATTCTTGTATTGAAGGATTGACATCGTTTTATTATTAACCGGAAAGAGGGAAAAATCAACTGTTTTTCGTTCATTTTAATTATTGGAAGTTAATCCATCGAAGAACTTCTATATACTTGTACCTTTTGCTATCAGGCTGTTTTTTTTAGACTTTTATACCGGGCAGGTGTTTGAAATTTTAAGATTTATCACAATAGAATATTTTTCCGTCACCTTCATGTAGGCCTTTTCGAGGGCTTTGAAAATAACTTCCGGTTCGCCGACTACCAGGGTGCTCATGGGGCCCGGGGTTACTTCCAGATCATATTCTTTAAGGGTATCGACAAAGGAAGTGATGACAGAGCCGAGGCTGACCTCTCCAAGAGGGTAGAGGCTTATTTCCATGCTGTGCTTCATACTTTTTCTTCCTTTAACTTAACTGCGCTGTCGTTTTGGTAGAAGACTTCGAACTCATGGGCGGGAAGGGGGTGGCTGAAAAAGTAGCCCTGGTACTGGTCGCAGTTCTGTTCCTCAAGAAAGGAGAGCTGGCGGGCCGTTTCAACTCCCTCGGCAACGACCTTGAATCCCAGGTTGTGGGCCAGGTCTATAATTGTTGTGGCAATGGTTTCTGATTTGCTTTCACCGGGGAGATTATCAATGAATGACTTGTCTATTTTTACCGTATCGATGGGGTAATCCTTCAGTTTACTCAGTGACGAGTACCCGGTACCGAAGTCATCGATTGAGATACTTATACCCATTTCATGAAGGGCATGGAGTTTGCGGATCGCCTCTTCTTCATTTTCCATGATGCCGCTTTCGGTGATTTCAAGTTCAAGACAGGATGGGGGAAGTTTAGTCTCCTCAATGGTCTGCCGGATCATATCAACAAGATCCTCCTGCCTGAACTGGGCCGGTGAAATATTAACCGCTACACGCATTTCGGGGAGCCCCATGCAGCACCATGATTTCATCATAAGACATGATTCGCGAAGCATGATTTGCCCGATTTCATTGATCATGCCGTTTTTCTCAGCCAGGGGAATAAAGTGAAAGGGAGAAACCAGTCCCCGTGTCGGTGAATTCCAGCGGACAAGGGATTCCATTCCCTTGAGGGAACCCTCGTTGTTTACCTTGGGTTGAAAGTAGGGGATGAATTCATTGTTTTTGATTGCCAGGTGAAGCTCCTGTTCAAGGCGAATATTTTCCATGAGCTGGTCGTTAAGGTGTGAATTGAAAACCTGGTAGCTGTTTCTTCCATTGTCTTTTGCCGTAAACATGGCAGTTTCACTGTTTTTGATCAGGGTCTCGGGATTGGTTCCATCATCGGGATAAAAACATATACCAATCGAAGCGGTGAGGTTCAGGCTGATGCCTTCAAGTTCAATTGTCTCACTGAAGGGACCGGTAGTCTTGCGGACAATTTCAATGATATCATCAGAGCTGGCGATATCAGAAAAGAGTATCTGAAACTTGTCGCCTTCGTATCGGGAGATTACATCCCCTTCGCGGATAATATTCTGCAGCATTTGAGCGACGTATTTTAAGACTGTATCGCCAAAGGCTGTACCATGCATTTCATTGATTTTTTTAAAGTGATCGACTCCCAGGCACATGACCGCAAAGAAGACTTCTTTGTTTTTTCTTAAAGATTTAAGAATTTCCGAGTGTATGCGGTTAACGAAAAGATCCCTGTTTGGAAGATTGGTGAGATTATCAAAAAAGGTGAGGCGGTGGAGGTTCTCTTCGGCTTTTTTTCTATAGGTAATGTCATTGACCACCGCTTCGGTGCTGCTGGCATCCTGGTTGAGTTTGGTTGACAACTCGAGCCATAAGGCTTCTCCATTCATCCTTTTTGCCTGTATTTCCATATTGCTTGCTTCACCGGTTTGCCCGAGGATCTGCATGAGGCTTATCTGGTCTTCTTTGTCATAATAAAATTCTTCGACATTCATTTTGCCGGCGATGGATTCTTCGTATTCTTCCCGGGTACAGCCGAGCATCCTGATGACCGTTTCGTTCATCTTGAGTATTATTCCTTCGGGATACTGTACCGTCATCATGCCAACCAGGGCGTTTTCGTAGAGGTCCCGATACCGTTCTTCTTTTTCGAGAATTTTAATTTTTGATTCAACCAGTTCAACGTTAAGTTTTTCATATTCCCTGTTTGTCTGGGTCAGCTCTTTATTCTGGTTGTTGAGTAGTTTTTCAGTGGCAACCTGCCTTGAATAGATGTTCCAGTAGCTTTTAAAAATCATATAGGTTGAAAAGGTGATAATAATGAAGCTGACAGAGATCACCATATAATATGGGATCATGTTTATAAAAGAAATACCATAGAAAGTTCTGACAAAGTGAAGATAGGTGAAAGAAAGAACAATATTAATCAGGCTGTAAATGACAATGTTAGAAGCATGGGTTCTGGTTACAATGGGGACTGCGGTAAGAAATCCCATGATGAAAAAAAGAATGGAAATTTTGTTAATAAACAGGCCGGGAGTATATACCTGATGAGCCGCTGCCCCCCAGATGGCTATCATATTCGAGATGAGAAGTATTTGTGCGGCCGAAGCATGACGTCCTTTTTTGAGACAGAAAAGCACTACTGTGAGGGACGCTGCTGCTCCAAGGGGGAAAATAATGACAAAACCGTATGAAGAAAAATAGAGGATAGCTGTTAAAGGCGGCTCGATACAAAAGAGCATAAAAAGAGAGAAAATGAGAAGGTTTTTTGCCTTGTGACGAATCAGCAGTGATTCATGCCGATATGCATAGAGAAAATAGTTAAGAATGCCTGCAAACATGTAAAGATCCCATGATATTTATTTTTATTGAGCCTGTAACAGTGTATCTGTTATTGCAACGGAAAGGTTTGGAAATGTCAACAAGCTTTTAAGTCCGCCTGTGCGTGTTTTTTTTTGAACGCTTTTTATTATAAATTAAACCCTACAGAAGTATGAATACAGTTACGGAATAAATGCTTATAATATTTTTTATTCTTGATAGAAACTTGAATATTGGGTATTTTACCATCAACAGATATGGATGTCAATATTTCTTTTTATGAGTGCAAAACATTGTATAGATTAATGAGAATAACCGGTAAGGGGAAATGAATATGGAGCAAAAAATAAAGGATAACTTGAGCTTTTCTGAAGAAGAAGGTGAAAAACTTTTTGAGGATGTGACTCTCTATGCCCTGTCTACATGTGGATTTTGCAAGCAGGCTATTTACTTCCTTCGCCGAAATAAAATACAGTTTCGCTTTGTCTATGTTGACCAGCTTGATCTGGATGAAAAGAAGGAGCTGAAGTCATGGTTGAAGGAAAAATACAGCAAGTCGGTAAGTTTTCCTTATCTTGTGGTTGATGACTGTAATGTACTGGTCGGCTTTAAAGAAGATGAGTGGAAAAATACTTTTTCAATGAAATAACAGGACAGGATCATGGGTAAACTGGAAAAAGAGAAGAGCATTGATGATGTAAAGACCTTTGTCACCATGGTGGCGGAGAAGCAGGGATGGGGCCTTCATCCTGATGAGGGGTTTCTAGAAATAATAATCGATGGGCTTGCGGTAAATTGCAACCGCTACGGGTATTACGCCTGTCCCTGCCGTGATCATTCAGGTCTTCGTGAAAATGATAAAGACCTGATTTGTCCCTGTGATTATTGTGTACCTGATCAGAAGGATTACGGTCACTGTTACTGCGGCCTGTATCTTACCCGGGAGTTTGCCGCCGCCGGCACGATGCCCTCATCGATACCGGAACGCCGTCCTGAAGATTAAAAAACAGTAATAGTTGCCCCGGCATTAAAGTCAAAGCTGTAACCGAAGTTTCGGTTAATTGGCGGGTAGAGGTTACAGACTGGTCCCGCGAAGACGCTAACCCGCTCGATAATCTGCCAGCCCGGAAGAAGCCTCAGCTTCAGGGTTGCGTATCCCCCGCTGGTGCCGCTGTCATGATTAAAAAGATCTTTGTTGAATCCCTTTGATGTCAGGTTATAGGTAAGGTCTGTATCAAGATAGAAAACTCCGAAGGTAAAGTGAAACCCGAAGCCGAAACCGAGGGATGCCCTGTCGAGGCTCCGGTCGCTCCGGGGATCATAGCCAAGCATGAAAATTCCATAGCTCCATTTTCCCCGTGATTTGACGGCGACATTGAGCAGGGTATTCATGGAGAAAAAAGTCGAGATATCCCAGAAACCATTGGTGTAGATATTGATAAAGCCGATCGGTACACCCTCTATTGAATCGGAAATGTTGACCAGCCCCAACTGAAGGCCCTTTGCGGTATCGGCAAAATTTATAAAGCCGATCTGGGCACCGGTAATGTTGTCAGTAATATTTATGAAACCAATCTGGGTACCATGGTAGGTCTTGTCTTCGAGAAAGGTTTTCTTTTCTTCGAAAAAATTCGTGGCCATGTTGATACATCCCATCTGAAGGCCCTTTACGTCAGATGTGGTAATGTTTAGTGTCGCGATTTCCATCCCCCGGAGTGATCGGCTCCGGTTGATG
>Ga0209692_10001141_pt1 | contig 39888 bp, 32 predicted proteins | sample tdDd472_FD_187129 | JGI IMG/M metagenome (GOLD analysis project Ga0209692, IMG submission 187129) | Marine sediment microbial communities from the Atlantic coast under amendment with organic carbon and nitrate - tdDd47.2 (SPAdes)... | ecosystem: Environmental > Aquatic > Marine > Coastal >...
TGCAGGCCCGCGCGAAGCATATAACCCTTGCTGTCCGCGTAATCAAAACTGCTGCCTGTCTCACCTTTAAGCTTGGTATAAGCCGCCTGAGCGTGCCAGTTTTCTAAAAAGCCGACAGAACCACGAACATCGTAACCAGTGTTGCGACTCTGATCGCTGCACTCATCAGTACAAAGATCAGAATCAAACTCAACGTAACCAACCTGAGCATAGGTCCAAGGCTGTCCGGCCATAACGGGTGCTGCAAAAACGAGCGCAAGCGCTACAAATATAAATTTCTTCATGGGTCTCCCCCTTACAAGAGATCTGAACAGTCTGACAACAGACTAAAAAAGTTTGGTCGTATAAGAACTTATAGAATACTGCTGACTTATAGCATCGCAACAAATCCGCAACAAGTTGTTGAAATACAACAAGCCTTCATAGCAATGCGGCCAATCGAGCAATGCACTTATGATCCTGAATTTACAGACACAAAAAAAGCCCCGAAACCTATGGTTCTCGGGGCTTATAAGCTAGTCAGCTGAGCAACTGCAGCAATTTATCCGGTCGCTGTGCCCTGGGTAATGCCCGGCGCTGCAAGAGTGCTTGAGCCGGAAAGATAAGCGTCAATTGCGCGCGCGGCACCACGACCTTCATTGATACCCCAGACCACCAGCGACTGCCCGCGGCGACAATCACCGGCGGCAAAGACACCATCGACACTGGTCGCGAACTGACCATGTTCAGCTAAATAGTTACTGCGCCCGTCACGTTCAATGCCGAGCGCTTCAGCGACCGGATTCTCGGGGCCCAAAAAGCCCATCGCCAGCATGACCAGATCACATTCGTGGCGTTCTTCCGAGCCGGCGATCTCAGACATTTGCATGCGACCGTCGTCGTCCTTGGCCCATTCAACACGAACGGTATGCAGTGCTTTCACATTGCCATTGCCATCATCTTCAAATTTCTTAGAGAGGATGGTATAGCTACGCGGGTCACAACCGAACTTAGTGATAGATTCCTCATGACCATAGTCTGTCCGCATAATCAGCGGCCACAGCGGCCAGGGATTATCAGATGCACGGTCTTCCGGAGGCTGAGGCATAAGCTCAAGATTCATCATGCTGCTGCAACCATGACGCAAGGATGTGGCAATACAGTCCGTGCCGGTATCACCGCCACCAATCACAATCACCTTCTTGTCTTTGGCACTGATGTACTCACCGTCTTCAAGGTTGCTATCCAGCAAGCTTTTGGTGTTCTTCGTGAGGAAGTCCATCGCCAGATGAACGCCATTCAGCTCGCGGCCATCAATCGGCAAGTCACGGGCTACGGTTGAACCGGTTGCCAACAAGACCGCATCGTTGTCGTTCTGCAGATCCTTAGGATCAAGATCAACGCCAACCTCAACGCCGGTAACGAATTCGACACCGGAATCACGCAGCAAACCGACACGACGCTCCACCACGCCCTTATCCAGCTTCATGTTGGGGATGCCGTACATCAGCAGACCGCCAATACGATCGGCACGCTCATATACCGTCACGCTGTAACCGGCCTGATTCAACTGATCCGCTGCGGCCAAGCCGGCAGGGCCTGAACCAACAATAGCAACCGATTTGCCGTTACGCTCAGCAGGCGCTTGAGCCGAAACCCAGCCTTCCTCGAAACCACGATCAATAATCGCATTCTCGATATTCTTAATAGTCACCGCAGGGTTATTAATACCCAGCACACAAGAGCCTTCACACGGAGCGGGGCACACCCGGCCGGTAAACTCAGGAAAGTTATTCGTTTTGTGCAAGCGGTCTAAAGCTTCCTGCCAGCGACCGTTATACACAAGGTCATTCCACTCAGGAATCAGGTTGTCGATGGGGCAACCGTTGTCAGACTGACAAAACGGCACACCACAATCCATACAACGAGCTCCCTGACGCTGCAGGTGCTCTTCTTCAGGCTGCGTATAAACCTCACCGTAATCCTGAAGGCGTTCATTGGCATCGCGCCAGGCAACCTTCTTACGGGGGTATTCCATGAATCCTGTTGGCTTACCCATTGGCACTCTCCTCAGAAGAGAACGCATTGCTCTGATCTTCGTGAATTGTCGATTCCATTTCTTCGTCGTGACGCTTACGTTCCTGGAGAACGCGTTTGTAATCGGTAGGCATAACCTTGATGAACTGTTTCAACACATCGGGCCAGCCATCCAGCACTTCAGCTGCAACTGATGAACCGGTGAACTTGTGGTGCAGTTCAATCAGCTCGCGCAACTCTGCGACATCTTCTTCATCATCAACCGGATCAAGCTCAACCATGCCCATGTTGCACTTCGACGCGAAGTCACCCTGATAGTCCCAGATGTAAGCAACACCACCGGACATACCGGCAGCAAAGTTAATACCTGTCGGGCCAAGAATGACTGTGACGCCACCGGTCATGTATTCACAACCGTGGTCACCGACACCCTCAACAACCGTTTTAGCGCCTGAGTTACGCACGCAGAAACGCTCAGCTGCCTTGCCGCGGAAGAAAGCACGACCGCCGGTAGCGCCATACAAAGCAACGTTACCAATCAGCACATTGTCTTCAGCCACAAACGAGCTTTCTTTGGGCGGGTAGATAACTACGCGACCCCCGGAGAGACCTTTGCCGACATAGTCATTACTGTCGCCTTCAAGTTCCAGCGTGATACCACGGGCAACAAAAGCACCAAAGCTCTGCCCGGCAGAACCTTTGAACTTCACATGAATCGTATCAACCGGCAGGCCTTTCTCGCCCCAACGGTTCACCACCTTATTAGTCAGCATCGTGCCGACGGTACGGTTGGTGTTAACGATAGGCACTTCGAACTCAACCTTGTTGCCGTTCTCAATAGCATCCTGGGCCAACTCAATCAGCTTGTTATCCAACGCAAGCTCAAGGGCATGATCCTGACTGATGGTTTTCAACACTGCAGTATCCGGATGAGGCTTCTGTGCCGGCGCCAGTATCGGTGCCAGATCCAGGCCATCAGACTTCCAGTGATCGATAGCCGCTTTGGTTTCCAGCAGATCCACACGGCCGACCATGTCGTCGATACCGCGGATGCCCAGTGAAGCCATAATCTCGCGGGCCTCTTCAGCCACCATGAACAGATAGTTCACAACATGCTCGGGCTCACCGGCAAATTTCTTACGCAATACTTTATCTTGTGTAGCGATACCGACAGGGCAGGTATTCAGATGACACTTACGCATCATGATGCAACCCATCGCTATGAGCGGTGCGGTAGCAAAGCCCATTTCCTCGGCACCAAGAGCGGCAGCAATCACTACGTCACGACCGGTACGCAAGCCACCGTCAGTCTGCAAAGTAATACGTGAACGCAAATCGTTCATCACCAAAGTCTGATGTGTCTCAGCCAGACCCAACTCCCACGGCAGACCCGCATGTTTCACAGAAGTCAGCGGTGAAGCACCGGTACCGCCGGTATCACCGGCAATAAGAATGTGATCGGCATGCGCCTTAGATACACCGGCAGCAATCGTGCCTACACCAACTTCCGATACCAGCTTCACACTGATGCGGGCTTCCGGGTTGGAGTTCTTCAGGTCATAGATCAGCTGAGCCAGATCTTCGATCGAATAAATATCGTGATGCGGAGGAGGCGAGATCAAACCTACGCCCGGAGTCGAATAACGCAGACGGGCAATCTTGTCGTCTACTTTACGGCCGGGGAGTTCGCCGCCTTCACCGGGCTTAGCGCCCTGCGCCATCTTGATCTGCAGCTCATCAGCGTTAGCCAGATACCAGGCGGTTACACCGAAGCGGCCTGAGGCAATCTGCTTAATCGCGGAACGCTTTGAGTCGCCGTTAGGTAAAGGATTAAAGCGCTCGGGGTCTTCACCACCTTCGCCGGTATTACTCTTACCGCCCATGCGGTTCATAGCCACCGCAAGTGCTTCATGTGACTCAGGGGAAATAGAGCCAAAGCTCATCGCGCCGGTACAAAAGCGCTTCACAATTTCACTGGCGGGTTCTACCTCATCCAGAGAAATCGGCTTGACTGTTCTAAAGTCCAATAAGCCACGCAGGGTACAGTTTTCACGTTCCTGATTATTCAGTTTGTCGGCATACGCTTTATACGCGTCTTTACTATTGGTTCTTGCAGCCAATTGCAGATTAGCAATGTTGCCCGGGGTCCAGGCATGACGCTCACCGGCACTGCGCCAGTGGAAATCACCCGGATTAGGCAACGCCGCAAGTTTGTCTTCGCTGCGGGCCGGATAACCCAGTTCGTGACGACGCAAAGCTTCCTGCTCGAGCACGTCAAAGTTCACGCCCTGCAAACGACTGGCTGTGCCAACGAAACAACGGTCAATAACTTCCGAACGCAGGCCCAGCGCTTCAAATATCTGTGCGCCTTTGTATGACTGCAAGGTAGAGATACCCATGCGCGCCATAACTTTCAACATGCCTTTAGCAACAGCACGGCGATAACCGACAACGACTTCGTCGTCATCGTGATAAACGCTTTCATTAACCAAGCCATCGCGACGAGCCTGCCACAATGCTTCAAAAGCTAGATACGGGTTAATGGCGTCGGCGCCGTAACCTACCAACAGGCAATGATGATGCACTTCACGGGCTTCGCCGGTTTCGAGAACGATACCGATTTGAGTACGCTTGGCGTTCTTCACCAGATGATGATGCACAGCACCGGTGGCCAGCAGTGAACTCACCGCAATGCGGTCTTTACTGACCGCGCGGTCAGAAAGGATGACCAGGCTAAAGCCCTCATCAATTGCCGCTTCAGCTTCGGCACAAATACGGTCAATTGCCGCATTCAGTCCGCCCGGTGCTTCAGACACCGGATAGGTCATATCAATAGTGCGTGACTTCCAGCCACGATGATCAATCTGCTTAAGCGCTTCCAGTCCTTCGTTAGAAAGAATGGGGTGGCGAATACGCAAACGGGCACAGTTGGCCTCTGTTGCTTCAAGCAGATTCGCTTCCGGGCCAATATGGCACTCAAGTGACATGATGATCTCTTCGCGAATCGAATCGATTGGCGGATTGGTCACCTGCGCAAACATCTGCTTAAAGTAGTCATAGATCATGCGCGGCTTGTCAGACAGACAGGCCAGTGCAGAGTCGTTACCCATAGAGCCAACCGGGTCACGCAAGTCGCGGATCAACGGCAGCAACATGAACTGCATGGTTTCAGTTGTGTAACCGAAAGACTGCATACGTTCGAGCAATGTTTCACTGTTGAGGTGCTGGGCTTTGGGTTTAGGCAGATCAACCAACGAGATACGGGTTTTCTCTACCCAATCAGCATAAGGCTTGCGACTGGCATAGTCTGATTTCAACTCGGCATCCGGAATCATCCGGCCCTGTTCAAAATCAACCAGGAACATGCGGCCCGGCTCCAAGCGACCTTTCAACTTAACGTTCGCAGGATCAACAGGAACCACGCCCACTTCACTCGCCATAATCACGCGGTCATCATGAGTGATGTAATAACGGCTCGGACGCAGACCGTTGCGGTCAAGTACGGCGCCAATATAACGGCCATCGGTAAATGCGATAGAAGCCGGTCCGTCCCAGGGCTCCATCAAGCTTGAGTGATATTCGTAGAACGCTTTGCGCTCTGCATCCATCAGGTCATTTTTCTGCCAGGCCTCAGGCACCATCATCAGGACGGCTTCCTGCAAGCTGCGGCCATTCATCAGCAGGAATTCAAGCACGTTATCGAATGAACCCGAGTCGGATACATCAGGCTCTACAACGGGGAACAACTTCTTGAGATCATCGCCAAAAAACTCGCTTTCTGCCGAGCCTTCACGGGCACGCATCCAGTTAGCGTTACCACGCAGCGTATTGATTTCACCGTTGTGCGCCATATAGCGACAAGGTTGGGCACGATCCCAGCTTGGGAAAGTGTTGGTAGAAAACCGCGAATGCACCATCGCAAGATGCGTGCTGTAGTCCGCCTGATCCAGGTCAGGGTAAAACGGCTTCACCTGATCCGGTGCAAGCATGCCTTTATAGATAATGACCTTAGTCGACAGGCTGCAAATATAAAAAGTTTTGGCTTCTTTCAAGCTGTCATCACTGCGGAGTGCATGACTGGCAGATTTGCGAATCATATACAGCTTGCGTTCAAACTCGTCGCCGGCAACGTCATTAGCAGCAACAAACAGCTGCTCGATCTGCGGCTGCGCCGCACGTGCAGTCGGACCCAGGTCAGCCGCATCAGGATCGACCGGCACTTCGCGCCAGCCCACCAGAGTCTGACCCTGTTCTGCCACCAGATCAGCGATTACAGATTTGCACTTCTCACGTTCAGCAGCATCAACCGGCAGGAAAATATTACCAACAGCAAACAAACCCTCTTCGGGCAATTCAGCATTGAGCTGTTCACGGGCGACACGCTGGAAAAATTCATACGGCAGTCCTGTCAGGATGCCCGCGCCGTCACCGGTATTCTTCTCAGCACCATATGCGCCGCGATGATCCATGCGGCAAGCCAGATGATCAGCGTCTAAAACGATCTGGTGGCTGCGCTCACCCTTAATATGGGCCACGAAACCGACACCGCAGTTTTCTTTCTCGTACGCAGGGTCATAAAGACCGCTGGCTGCAGGAAGTCCGTTTTTCACCTGATTATTCGGAAAATCACTCATAATATGTATGTTCTCTATTCAGCCGCAGAGGCTCTGCCTTCTGCCGCAAACCGTATGCAGCTGCAAACCGCAGACATACGCCGCTCACCGAACCATCCGTCCAGAGAGCATTCTCTGTAAAACCTATTGCCTATCAAGGGCTTATGAAGAGGATGACTGGCATTACCAACACCGGGTCTACCCCGGGCCAACAATGTGGTCGTGTAATCCATCTCACGTCACGGGCACGCACTGATTCGGTCACTAATTAGCGGCCGGACACCAGGAAAACGCTGCACAAACCGGTAAAACCGGTCGGTAGAACCCGAATATTCCGGATATCTCTTTAAAATCAGCCCTTAAAGAAAGGTATTTACGCGCCTTTTCTCTATCCCGGCAGTCACCCGAACCCCGCATTATAGCCCGATTAGGGCTAATTTCTCAATGTCAGCGGCGCAGCAACGACGACCGGAACCCGCCACTGATTATGTTCAGCAGTGCTTCCGGGGTGTGAACACCGTCACGGTTCACCCTGAACGCACGTGACATCATTCCTCCCATGGATAATGAATATCAAGAAATACTGAACTACTGGTTTGCGGGCGATCTTCAGGATGCGCCCAAGCTGGATAGCCGGATGGAACTCTGGTTCGGCACGGATCCTGCTGTCGATCAGGAGATCAAGAAGCGCTTCGGCACCCAGGTTAAGGCCGCTCTTCAGGGCAAGCTGAACCATTGGAGCAAAACGCCGCAAGGTCGTTTGGCTCTGATTATCGTGCTCGACCAGTTTGCCCGGCGATGCTTGCGCGGCCGCAAAGAAGCTTATGCGGGTGACGCGCTCACTCTGCAACTGTGTGCCAAGGGTGCCACCAACGAAATGCACCGCGAACTGACTGCCGAGCAGCGACTGTTCTTCTTCATGCCACTGCAACGCGCTGAGTCCAACAAAATTCAGGACCGTTCGGTTAAGGTCTATCAGGCAATGGTAAAAAGAGTATCGGCCACCATGCGGGAAACTTTTGAAACCTTTGCGATGTTCGCAGAACTCAGAAAAGACGTTATTGCCGAGTACGGCCGGTTCCCTCACCGCAATGAAGCTTTAGGGCGGTCAAATACGGAATCAGAAGCAAAAGTACTTGCCGCAGCTTGATTCGGCAGACAACCCTATTTAGGAAGATACATTCCCCTTAAGAACAGCCCGGCTTTTACGCCGGGCTGTTTGCATTTATTTACCCTCCGCATCAGGCATAATCATCTGAAGCTCACTATTACCGGAGTTCAGGATGCTGCAATCTCAACCGCGTCGCGTCGCCATCATTGGTGGTAGCCGAGTTCCTTTTTGTCGTTCATACACAAAGTATGCAGGCCAGTCTAATCAGGACATGATGACGGCGTGCCTCAGCGGCCTGATCGAAAAATACAATCTGCAAGATAAGAAGCTGGGTGATGTCGCGCTTGGCGCAGTCATTAAACACTCCAAAGACTGGAACCTGTCCCGCGAATCCATACTTGGAACTGCGCTTGATCCAGCAACCCCTGCATATGACCTGCAACGCGCCTGCGGCACCGGTCTCGAAGCGGTCATTCAAATCGGCCTGAAGATAGCTTCGGGACAAATTGACTCCGGTATCGGCGGCGGCGCAGACAGCATTAGCGACACCCCGATTGTTTACCCGGACGGATACCGGAAAGTATTACTTAACAGCTTTATGGGCAGATCTTTCGGGCAAAAACTTGCGCCGTGGTTCGGCTTGCGCCCCTCACATTTCAAACCCGTGTTCCCCGGCACCGACGAGCCCCGCACCGGCTTGTCTATGGGTGGCAGCACCGAACTTACAGCGAAAGCCTGGGGCATCACGCGCGAAGCTCAGGATGAGCTGGCTTATGAAAGTCACATGAAAGCCGCGGCAGCATGGGAAGAGGGTTTTTATGATGATCTGGTTGTACCGTTTGCCGGCGCGACTATAGACAACAATATGCGGGCTGATACTTCAGTTGAAAAACTGGCCAAACTGAAACCCGTATTTGATCGCTCTGAAACCGGCACGATGACCGCCGGCAACAGCACACCACTCACCGACGGTGCGAGCGCTGTATTACTGGCATCAGAAGAATGGGCTGCTGCCAACAATCTGCCGGTACTTGCCTACCTGACCTTCGGCAAAGTTGCCGCTATCGACTTCGTCGACAAACATCGCGACAGCCTACTTATGGCGCCGGCTTACGCCATCTCCGAAATGCTAAACGATGCCGGCATCGGCCTTCAGGACTTTGACTTCTACGAGATTCACGAGGCCTTTGCAGCGCAGACTTTAGCGACACTTAAAGCTTTAGAATCGGAAGAATTCTGTCGCAACGAGCTCGGCCGTAGCGAGGCCCTCGGCAGCATCGACCGTAGTAAATTGAATATTAAGGGCGGTAGTCTTGCCATCGGCCATCCGTTCGCAGCAACCGGCGGGCGACTGGTTGCAAGTCTCGCAAAAATTTTGGACGGGAAGGGCAGTGGTCGCGGTCTGATTTCAGTTTGCACAGCAGGCGGCATGGGTGTCACTGCCATTCTCGAAAAATAAGCTGCCGGACTGGCAGCTAATCACTGACAACAGAGACAAGCGAACTCTATGGATTGGTTAAACGACTGGCTGGCAGCAGCCAATGCCATCTTCTGGCACAACAACGTTCTTTATATATTGCTCGGCACGGGCATCATCTTCACGATCTGGAGCGGTTTCAGCCAATACCGGGCACTCACGCACGGCTTCAAAGTAACCCGTGGCGACTACGACAACCCTGAAGACCCGGGTGCGGTTAATCACTTTCAAGCCCTGTCGGCCGCACTCTCCGGCACTGTCGGGCTCGGTAATATTGGTGGCGTGGCGCTAGCTATATCACTCGGCGGACCCGGTGCTGTCTTCTGGATGTGGGTTGTCGGTTTATTCGGCATGGCGACCAAGATGGTGGAAGTCACCTTATCGATGCTCTATCGCAACACCGATGAGCCGGACAATCCTCACGGCGGGCCTATGTGGGTTGTGTCGAAAGGACTGGAGCGAATATCACCTAAGCTTTCCGGCATTGGTAAAATCATCGGCATCATTTTCGGCATTAGCACCCTGTGCTTTGCCATAGCCGGGGGCAATATGTTCCAGGCCTGGAACGTCGGTGAAATCACACAAACCTATTTCGGCATTCCCAGCATTGCCTGCGGCATCGTTCTTGTAGTCTTAGTCGGCGGCACAATTCTTGGCGGCATCAAACGCATCGGCTCTGTAGCCGGGAAATTGGTACCCACCATGCTCGCTATCTACTTACTGGCAGCGTTCTACGTGTTGTTCGTCAACTTTGCTCAAATCCCGGATATGTTCGCCACTATTTTCAAGGCTGCCTTCGGACCGCAGGAAGCAACCGGTGCATTTGTCGGCGGCACCTTCGGCTATGCGTTCATGTACGGCATGAAACGCGCTTTATTCTCCAGTGAGGCAGGCGCCGGCTCTTCGCCAATGGCTCACTCCGCAGCGAAGACCAAAGAACCTGTTCGCGAAGGCATAGTTGCAGGCTTAGAACCTTTTATTGACACCATAGTGGTCTGCACGCTCACGGCACTGGTCATCCTTAGCACCGGCATCTGGAACAGAAGCGCCGAAGCCACGCTGCCTGCCGATACCGGCATGGTCCTGACCGAAGCCGGATGGGTGCCGGGGAGCGACACCTTGCCAGGGAGAATCCGCGATGAATGGTTAGCAGGTCATCAGGTATTTGTGATCGTAGAGGGCGATGCCAACGAGCGCAGTGGCAACAACCTTCAGCAACTCGACGGGCTGGTCATCGAGAATACAGAGGACGGCGAACTCAGTATTGAATGGACTCCGCTACAAAGCGAAGTTGCTCCCGTTCTGCAAAGCACAGGACTGTATGCAAGCTATGTTGGCGCAACACTGACTGCCAAAGCTTTTGACACGGTTGTGCCCGGGCTCGGCAAATGGCTCGTCACAATGGCCGTGTGGTTGTTCGCGATCAGCACAATGATCACCTGGAGTTACTACGGCGAGCAGGCCATGGTATTTATGGCGGGCGAACGCTCTGTGCTCCCTTACAAAGTTGTGTATTGCTTCCTGATTCTGGTTGCCACTGCCGGCGCACTCCGCACTGATTCAGAGCTCGACAATCTTAGCGGCTTCGGCTCCGGCGCAATGCTACTCGCCAACTTACCCATCATGTGGCTCTTCGCGCATCAGGCAATGAAGGCCTATAAAGACTATATTCGTCGATTAGACTCCGGCGAGGTTGGAGACGACTTTGCACCTCCTTCTCTCGACGAACTGCTAGAAAAATAATTATGACTACGACTACTACATTCAACAGCGGCAGAAAGTTTTTTCATTGGGTGATAGCTGCGTTTCTGCTACTGCAGATTCCGTTCGGCTGGTACATGGTTGACCTGCCGCTGGCCGATAAAGCCGGTCCTTACAACCTGCATAAATCGCTGGGCATGGTGCTGTTTTCGCTAGGTGTCGCACGGCTCATCTGGGCGCTGTTTTCTTCACGACCAAAGCTAGCCGCATCCTGGCCGGAAAAAGTCATGGTGAAGACACTACAAGCCGTTCTTTATATCTTAATCTGCCTGATGCCCATTTCCGGCTGGATCATGTCCTCCGCCGCCGGCTTCCCGCCAAAGCTGTTCGGTTTGTTGCAGCTACCGTCTATCTGGGCCGTTAACCCGGATGACGTCGAAGGATTCCAGCAAATGCATGAGATGCAGTCGTGGATTCTACTGGCCGCATTAACTCTGCATCTGCTTGGGGCTATCCGGCACCATTTCCTGCTAAAAGATGACACGCTGCGCCGGATTCTTCCCGGCAAAAACTGAACGTGCAGCTACAGGCTGAAAGCTTCGCTTGTGTTGCAGACTCACAGGCCCGCGTATTAATTCTCGGCTCCATGCCGGGCCAGCGCTCACTGGCGGATCAACAATACTACGCACACCCCCGGAATGTGTTCTGGAGAATCATGGGTGAGCTGATCGGAGCAGGTCCTGATCTTAGTTATGAACAACGCCTGCAGAAACTACAAAAAGAACATATAGCGCTTTGGGACGTACTGGGTAGTTGCGAAAGACCCGGCAGCCTCGACAGTGACATTCGTAGCGAAAGCATAGAAGTGAATGATTTCGACCGGTTCTTTGCCGCACATGATCGTATTCATCATGTTTTTTGCAATGGTGGAAAAGCACAGCAACTATTTTGCCGGCATGTCCACAATAGTCCAGTAGAAGCTATTCAACTGCCCTCAACCAGTCCTGCGCATGCGGCGATGAGCTATCAGGATAAACTCAGGCATTGGTCGATAATCAAGAAGGTGCTCAGTGACTAAGCTGCACACCGCACCATGACTACCGGATTAATCCCTGCTCCCAATTTGTAATAACAAGCGTAGAATGCCCGTTTTCCGTCCGGCAAGTTCCTTATGAAACCCAACAAATCCCGCATTAATCTGACAGACGGCCCGGTCGGAAAGTCTATCGTTTCACTCATGCTGCCCATGATGGCCGGCATGGTGGCACTCATGTCCTACAGCCTTGCCGACACATACTTTGTCGCACAACTCGGCACATTACAGCTTGCCGCGATGTCCTTCACCTTCCCGGTGAACTTTATCGTTGGTGCGATCGCTATGGGTATCGGCACCGGAGTGTCTTCTATTTGCTCGCGCCTGTTCGGCAAGAACGAAATGGGGGAGATACAACGTGTCGCCACTCATGCCGTTATTCTTGCCGCCATCATGGGTGTAGGCGTCACTATTCTGGGCCTGACCACCATCAGGCCTCTGTTCACGCTGTTGGGTGCTGACGAGACAACACTGCCACTCATTGAGCAGTACATGTCGATCTACTACTTTGGTGGCGTGTTTCTAGTCATTCCGATGATTGGTAACTCTGTGATGCGCTCCAGTGGCGATGCGAAAACTCCCGCCAAGATCATGACAACTGCTGCACTTCTTAACATCGCCATCGACCCTATCCTCATCTTCGGACTGTTCGGTGCCCCACGCCTGGAACTCGAAGGCGCCGCAATCGCCACAGTCCTGGCCAACGTCATCACCGCACTCACATCTGTAGGCATAGTCGTGTTCAGGGATCACCTGATCCGGTTCAAATCCGAAGATCTGCCGCGCCTCTTTGAATCGTGGCAAGAAATACTGCATATCGGTGTGCCGTCGATGACGAGCAGTCTGATCGCACCGATGACCACCGCGTTTATCACCTGGCAGGTTTCTTCATTCGGACAAGAGGCCGTCGCCGGGTTTGGCGTTGCGTCGCGCGTAGAGGGTATAGCGTTACTTTGCCTGATGGCGATGAGCGCTTCGGTAGCACCTTTTACCGGTCAGAATTTTGGCCGGGGCGATTACAGTCGTGTGCGAAAAGGCATTCGTTTCTGCTACAAATTCTCTATCGTCTACGGCAGTATCATTGCACTTTTGATGGCCGTGTTATCGCCGTACATAGCTGCAGCCTTCACCGACGATCCGAAAGCAACGGCATCGACATTGATGCATATGCGCCTGGTGCCATGGAGTTACTTCCTGCTCGGCTTCAGCATGATTGCGGTAAGTGCCTTTAACGCCATCGGCAAACCTATGCCGGCAATGTGGATCTCGCTAACCCGCACCATACTGGTTTACGCGCCACTGGCCTTTTTCATGGCTTGGTGGCTCGGTCTGATTGGCGTATTCCTGGCTGCGTTTATCGCAAATCTCTGCTCCGGCGCGCTGGCATTCTTCTGGTTCCGCTCTGTGTTTTTCAAATGGCAGCCCGCAACCTCGTAACACTGGCGTAACCCGTTCTATATAAGGCACACTAAGGCTCACGCAAACATTGCCGAAACTGCGGGCCAAACCTACTGTGCCAGTAACGTTAACTTTTGAGATTAAACGCACCGCGCTGTTGTTACTGACAGTCGCTCTTGGTGCCTGCTCAACTGTTAATTTTGATCATCCGAAAACCGAGTCGTACGCCATCACAGACGTTGGCAATTCGGAGCTTGGAGAGGTCAACAGTGACTGGATTGCGGAGCATGAAAATCGATCAGGGTTCTATCCCCTGATCGATGGTCTCGATGCACTGGGTGCAAGGCTACGAATGATCGATCTCGCCGAGCATTCCATCGATGCCCAGTATTTTCTGATGAAGGGCGATTCAGCAGGTGAAGTATTTGCCGGCAGGCTATTAGAAGCGGCTGACCGGGGAGTGAGGGTACGCTTCCTGCTTGATGATGTATTCACGACGGTCAAGGACAATGAACTGGCCCTGTTGCATCAACATAAGAACATCGAAGTCCGGCTGTTTAACCCTGTATCCAGACGGGGCATTTACTATCTGAATTACGCAGGTGATTTCCGCCGTGCCAACCGACGCATGCACAACAAATCATTTACTGCCGACAACAGCGTCACTGTTGTTGGCGGCAGGAATATCGCGGATGAATACTTTCAGCTCAAGTCCGATGGCATATTTCTGGACTTCGACATGCTGGTCGTAGGTCCTGTTGTCCAGGATGTGTCAGAACAATTCGACGAGTTCTGGAATCATCCGCTTGCCGTTCCTATGGACGGCCTTGAGCAACGCATTACCGAAGATGACCTTGAACAAGCTAGGCTAGAGATCAACGAAGAACTGCAGAAGCAGGAAGACTCTGTTTATTATCGGGCGGTTAACACGCCGCACATGCTGGAACTGGTGAATGGCAATGGCAATGTATTCCCCGCTGATGCATTCCTGCTTAAAGATGCGCCTGAGAAGTTTAATCAATCGACGAAGAATACCGACGGCTTTTTAGTCAATGATTTAGCAAGAATCATAAGCGAAGCCGAATCAAGTGTCGTCATAATCAACCCATACTTCATTCCCCGCTTAAGCGGTATGGAATTCTGGAAAAGCATTCTCGACAAGGGCGTGAAAGTCACCGTCATTACTAACTCACTCGCCTCAACCAATCACATCCCCGTGCACTCCGCATACAGCCGCTACCGGAAACCAATGCTGAACGCAGGTGCGGAAATTTACGAAATAAGGGCCAACGCTAGCACTGCACCAAGCTACAACACGGAGGACGAACCCGAAGCCCTCACGCTGCACACCAAGCTAATCGTTATTGACGAAAAGCGGCTGTTCGTCGGGTCGCTGAATCTGGACCCTCGCTCTATCAACATTAACTCCGAAATGGGACTGATCATTGATTCCGAAGAAATGGCAGGAAAATTCCTGCTGGAACTGGAAGAAGACATAGAGAGCCTCGCCTATCAGCTAAAGCTCAATGAAAAAAACAAGCTTCAGTGGCGTACTAGCATTGATGATCAACCGGTTACCGCCAATAAAGAACCGCTCAGTAGTGGTTGGCGACGGTTTCTTGCACAAATCTATAAGTTGCTACCGGAAGGGCAGCTATAAGCCATTAAGCGCTCTTTGCGGTAGTATTCTCCAAACTATTGCTTCTACGGGTTTTTCTCAATGAAACGAATCAAGCTACTGCTGTCATCGCTGATACTGACAGCCTGCCTGTATACTGCGACTTCTAACGCACAAAGTGCCATCAATAAGGCCGAGATGCTGGATGCAGAAGTAATCCGCTCTCAGCTCAAAGTAGCCGAATCCGTTGCAAGCCCGGAAGATGAAAACAGCCAAAGGCTGATTCAGATATATCGTCAAACACTCAACCTGATCGACGCCGACCAAACCAACAAGGCATTGTCTCAACAATATGTTTTCACACGCGAGAACGGCGATAAGACAATTGCAGCACTCAAAGCCGAATTAAAGCTGTCAAAATCTAAGCTGCCTGTGCAGGGGCCCATAGCCGAAAGTAATTCTAAAGCCAGCGATATTGAGCCTCTACTGCAGAAAGAGAAAGCCAATCGATCGTCTATTTCGTCTCAGTACAAAAAAGCCGATCAGGCAATAACCTTAGAAAAAACACGGCCCAGTCAGATCAGTCAGGAACTGATCGCGGCTAACCAACGTTTTCAGGATGCATCCAGTCAGTTGCAAACGGACCCGGATCAGGACTTGCCCGATGAGCTATCCAATGCGATCCATTGGAAACTGGTCGCGCAATCTGAGGCTGCCAAGTCAGAAGCGCAAAAGCTTGATCAGGAGCTGCTAAGCCAATCTATTAGAGTGAGCATTCTTGATCTTCAAAAGAAGATAACAAGCGCGCAGCTGGAATACACAAACCAAACAATAACGCTGCTGGAGTCCGAACTTAAACAACGTCAGGACATCGAAACCAGAGAGCTTATTGACCGTTTAGACACCATATCGTTAGGCAATATAGACGGCGAAGACATCATCAGGCCCTACATCGACAGAAACACGGAACTAAAAGCAACGCTACGGGAGCTAACCGAGAAGCTCGATGAAGTCCGGCAAAAAAACACTTTGGTAGCCAGCACTATTCAGACGGTCAATGACAATTATGAGCAGGCACAGAGGCGATTAGAGATAGCGGGAATGACCCAGGCTCTGGGCCGGGTAATGCATCAACAACGCCGCGAGTTACCGGATCTCTCCCATTTACGAAAGGCGGAAAGATTACGCAGTCAGACTCTTTCAGATGCCGGCCTACGTCAGATTCAGCTGGAGACGTTAGTCGCTGAGTACACCAAGCCCGACAACATCATTGCCGCTCAGCTTAAAGATACACCCGAACTTGACACACCGGAGCTTCGCAGGATATTCACAGACGTATTAGAGCAAGGCAAGGTGCTGTTAGAGAGTAACCTTGCCGCCAACTCTGATTATCTTCGCTACCTTTCAGAACTGGACTTCAATCAGACAAAACTCATTCAGGCCACAGAAACCGCAAATGAATTTCTTAACGAGAGACTGCTTTGGGTACAGAACCTTAAACCCATTGCTTTTGGCGCCTTAGCGATAGCCGCGAAAGAATTCGATGCAATATTCTTCAATAAAGGCAATTGGAGGCAAGTAGGCAACACGTTGCAGGAACGGCTGAGAACATCACTACTGCTTCCGGCTTTGCTTTTTATCAGCCTTATTCTGGTAGCAATGCGCAAAAAACTGCATACCGTGATTCGCGAAACCGGCAGGTACGTTCAGACACCCCGTGACAGTATCATCCTGACAATAAAGGCACTGTTTACAGCACTTCTCATTGCTCTGCCAATACCTCTGATGCTCTACGGTTTTTATGAAGAACTGCAGACAGCCCCGGTTGGCTCCTTTAGTCATTCAATTGCGGAGTCATTGGAACGAGTTAGTGCTTATATCCTTTTCGCACTGTTTCTAGCCACACTTTGCCTACCGGGTGGAGTAGCTGAAAAACATTTTGAATGGTCGCCCAAGTTAAACGCAGGCCTTCGGCGTAGCCTTAAATGGCTGATTGCCGGCTTTCTCTTCCCTGCTTTTGTACTAATTCTCGACCGGGCAATGGACCCGGCAGATGCCTCCGACCAGCTTGGGCGGATAGTATTTATAGTTGCGGTAATTTTCTATTGCATCGTAACTTTGCAAATGCTCCATCCCGAACGCGGTTATGTCTGGAACAATAAACTCAGTGGCAGCGATCGCGTTCGCACATGGGGCTGGGCCATCTTTGTCATATCAGCCCCGGTTGCCCTGATGATAGCGGCAGTGCTTGGTTACATGTATGCCGCTACAGTATTAATGAGTAAATTACTCAGCACTCTGATTGTTATTGCAACTATCGCACTCCTTCATAGCTTCGTTGAACGCTGGCTGCTGATCATTAATCGTAATTTGTTACGCGAGCAAACCAAACGCGAACGCTTGGCCGAGTACGAGGCCTTGCTTAAAGCGGCCGATAAAGACGACGAAACACCGCCGGAGCCGGAAGAGCCGGAAATCGACCTGCAATCGCTTGACGCCGACACCCGGAAATTGAACAGCACCGGCCTGTTTTTCATTGCTGCTGCATTGCTGAGTGCGATCTGGGCCGAAGTGATTGTTGCATTCGGCTTTTTCCGCGAAGTGAAACTCTGGTCATATATTGATGGTGTGCCGGGCTCCGAGCAGCTCGTTAATGTCACGCTGGCCAATCTGTTTTTTGCCGTCGTATTTCTTGTTGCCACTTATGTTGGCGCAAAGGCTATCCCTTCAATACTCGATGTGCTGTTACGCACACGCACCAAAGTCACATCGGGTGCCCGCCTCGCCTACACCTCATTAATGCGCTACGCCATCATCATTATCGGTGTAGCTTTACTAACAGACGAAATAGGATTCCAGTGGAGCCAGATCCAATTTCTGGTTGCTGCTCTTGGTGTTGGTATCGGCTTCGGTCTTCAGGAAATTGTCGCCAACTTTATAAGCGGCCTTATCATCCTCGTGGAAAGACCCATCAGGGTTGGCGATGTCGTTACCGTTAATAACGTCAGTGGCACTGTTACCAAAATTCAAATACGTGCTACCACGATAACCAACTGGGATCGGCAAGAGCTACTGGTGCCCAACCGGGAATTTATCGCTAATCAGGTTCTGAACTGGTCGCTGTCCGATGACATTCTCAGGCTGGTTATCAAAGTAGGTGTTGCCTATGGCAGTGACGTGCCGAAGGCGCTGGAAATCATGGAAGATGTAGCGAGGTCAGACGCCAGAGTCTTAAAAGACCCTCGGCCGTTTTGTACCTTCGATGAGTTTGGCGATAGTGCCCTGCAGCTCACTTTACGCGCCTATGTCGGTAGTCCGCAAAATCGCTTCCAAACTGCCAGCGACATTAATCTGGGGATTGATGAACGCTTTAAAGAAGCCGGCCTGGTCATAGCGTTCCCACAACGCGACCTGCATCTCAATACAACAGAGCCCCTGGAAATCACTCTTTCCAAGGGCTCCGAGGCATAAACTTTTTAAGTGACAACTAGCCTGTTATACGTTTTTGCGCTGCTTTCCACATAGCGCCGGTAACCGCTTTAAACATACTCGGGTCGCCCTGAGCGAGGCGTGCCTGAGAAGCTGCCCAATCGGCCGCAAGAAGATACGCCAGTGCATGCACCGAACCGCTTTCTTCTTCTATAGCGTAGAGCTCCGTCATCTGTTTGGTATAGGCGGTATATGGCAGGATGAGTTGCTGTCGTAAATCATTCACCGCACGCAACTGATCGGCCAGAATGTCGTCTGCCTTACGGACATTGCTCGGGCTGAATGCAGCGCTTTTTCCCAATGCAGAGCTAACGTTCCAGTTGGTTGCTAACAGTTCCTGCCATGCCCCTTCATTGCCTTTAATGGCTTTATCAACAAGCTGCAATCCATCGATAGCCGCATTCTGCCGGTCTATGAGATTCGACCGGAAAGTCAGCATTTTGCCATGGCGCTGATCAATCTTATCGAGCATCTCCAGCACCGCAGCATCAAACTTGGTATCGAGATCCAATGTCATGGATTGAATAGCATCGGAGTAGTCCTGAACCACCGGGCCCGCCACAGCAAATGCCTTCAGCATTGTTTTCTCTTCACGCATTGCCGGAGCCAAAGACTGCACGGTCGCCGAACCCATGTGCACCTCAACCGCGGGAACAGCGCGCAATTGCCCCTCGAAACGGATCAATATATCGATTAACTCGTTAATCGCTGCAGCATTTGAAGGCTGGGATGTCTCTGCCAGATCAATAAGGCTAATGGAATAATCCACCACGATATCCAGAGTATCGTTCAGATCGTCCCACGCAACCGTGTAGGCATCGACCTTCGGATGATTGCCATCCAAATACTGCATAAGCTCGACTGAATCAGCCAGATGCAGGTTGAACTGAACCTCGGTAACCAGATCAGCTGTTTGTCCACCCACTTCACTCAGCAGCTGAGCCGAAGGGGACTTGGCTGCCTTTTTACTGCTACAACCGGTCAGTATCAGCAATCCCGATATCAACAAAACCAAAAAATGGTGTATTTGTTTACTCTTCAGCATGGCTGCGCTCCTCAGGAAATGAACAGAGATTGAATATAGTCCTAATTCAGACTACATGCCAGCCACCGGCATCTACGTTAAAATCAGCTTGCAACCCATTTTCTTCCGGAGCACAGCAATGACGAATACACGCATTATTTACATCCTAATACTCGGGTTGATTGCACCGACCGGCCATGCAGAGAATATTCCTGATGGGAAGGAGCTCCTGGAAGCACTGGGTACTTCCAGCTCGGATATTGCCAAACTGGAGTCCGGATCAGTTGTTCAATTCAACGGCGCCAAGTACGAAATGTCCAGCCGGGAACTGGCCACCGATGCGACAGTGCTCATAAAGCGAAAGATACCTGTAGTTCTTAGCCAACTTGAAGAATCCGACAGCATTGTGCCCAGCCGCAAGATTCTCGCCAGCGGCAAGCTAAGCGGTGACGGTGATTTTTCAGGGATATTCTACGAAGACTCTGAAAAAGACAACGCAGAAGTAACAAAATTGATCAACGCCAAACCCGGGTCGGATTTTAATTTCAGCAAAGAGGAATGGGACTGGGTTCAACAACACTTATCCGGAGCCGGCAAACAAGACGCAGCCAAACAACGCCAGCTTGCCAGCGAAGCCATGCAACACATCATGCAGCAACGCTACTTGGCCTATCGTGACAAGGGTCTGGAAGGTATTTCACCCGTACTTAGAAAGCGCGGCAAGGAACTGGATGTCAGTGAGGACTTTCGCAAAACAAATGCCACGCATCAACCTACTGAGGTGTGGTTCCCTGAGTACTACAAAGTACTCACCAGCTACCCCGAAGGACAAGACTGCTGCACCCACACGTTTCGCTGGCTGAAAGTAAAAATAGCCAAACGCCCGACCTTTGCACTGACACATTCCATTATTCAGGAAGGTGACGATTATCTTCTCTACACCGAACGCTTCTACTATTTGGACAATGCAGGCAACTACGGCCAGGTAGTGCTTGCATGGCTGCCTTATGCAGACGACACCTACATGGGTCTGGCGATGTCAGCCAACACCGAAGTCCTCGACAGTCTGCTCGGTAAAATGCTTCGCTCTCTGGGTCGCAATATGGCTGGTGACTTAGTTGGTGATGTACTTGAAGATATTAAGACTGATCTTGAGGCCGGAGAGACTCCGGATGGCAATCCCGAAAGTTAACAATACACACTGGCTCATAGCCTGAGTCAGCAGAAATCATTTACACGTTGCCTCAACCCACTGCATGCAACCCGGTTACAAAATGCCCTATGAACAAACAAACTAAGAAATTGATTCGTGGAATCGCTCTCGTAGTGTTTCTGGCAATCCTGAGTTTCTCACCAGCCCACGCTGTTTCCAAGAAAACGGACCGCATTTACCTTAAAAATGGTGACCGGATTACCGGGGAAATTAAAGAGCTGTCGCAAGGGCTGGTTCGACTGAAAACAGACGCCATAGACACTATTTATATCAAATGGGAAGACATCAACTACGTACAAAGTGATAAATGGTTGAGTGTTGAACTCACCGACGGCACACGATTTTTTGGACAAGCTGCGGTACCAGACGAAGAAAGCGGCCTTATGCAGATCAAAACACAGCGTGGCCCTATTGAAATCGCGTACAACAAAGTTGTTCGAATGGAGCAGATCAAGGTTGACGAATCGTTCTGGGAGCGTCTGGACAACAGCCTTAAAATTGGCTTCAACTACACCAAGGCCAGCGATGTCAGCAACTTCAATATTAATGCCAGCACCAGTTATAAAACCCAGGAATACTTGGCCAGCCTGTCATTTGACTCAACTCTGACGGGCAATTCCAGCGGTGATGATACGCAACGCGGCGATCTGACGGCTGCCTATCAGCGATTTAAAGGCAACCGTTGGTTCTGGTTCGGCTCTGCCAGTGCTCAAACTAACGAAGAGCTGGGCATTAACTTACGTCTTATCGGTTCAGGTGGTATGGGCCGGTTTGTCATGCAAACGGCACGCACAGAATGGTGGTTGGCTGGCGGCTTAGCTGCCAACTTTGAGCGCACTGTCGAAGATGAACTCAACAATAATGAGAATGAGGCATCCTGGGAGGGGCTCATTCAAACTGAGTGGAACTTCTTTAAGCTGCACTCTCCCAAATCCAGATGGAAGGTTAAAGCTCAGTTGTTCCCGGGCATTTCGGACACTGACCGTTATCGTGGCAATCTCGACCTCACATTTTCTCAGGAATTCTTTGCGGATTTGTTCTGGGATATGAGCTTCTATTACTCATATGACAGTAAGCCTCCGGTAACCGCATCGGCGAAAGATGACTATGGCATCAATACTTCTATTGGCTATACATTCTGATCGAACCTTATTAGGCTGAGCCGATGTACATCTGTCCTGAAAATAAACGCAGGTTAACGGCATACGCATTATTGTCTCTAGGCTTTTTGTTTTCTTATATACCCGCCGCGCATGCCGGACTCATGGATAAATTTATTGACGACGACGGCTGGGTTGACGGCAGTGACTGGGTGCTCGATAACGCAGTAGGCTTCATGCCGGTGCCAATCATCATCACAGAGCCCGCGGTAGGCGAGGGTCTTGGCGCAGCGCTGGCATTCTTCCATCCACCTAAGGACTACTCTAAGGAAGAGTATCAGGAGGAACTGGAGCAAGTAGACAGGGAAGGAAACCCCAAGGGTAGCGAGAATGATGAATTTGTTCTGCCCAATATCACAGTTGTTGCTGCAGCTGCCACCAATAACGGCAGCTGGCTGGTAGGCGGTGGGCATATCGCACACTGGAAGAATGACACCATTCGTTTTGAAGGTATGGGCGGATACGCTTCGGTTAATGTTAACTACTATCTGCAACTCCCGGGTGACCAATCGGTACCGTTTGAATTTAATGCCGAGGGTTTTCTGAGCAGTTTACCCATTGCCTTCAGACTCGGCGGTTCCAACTTTTTCTTAGGGGGTAATTGGGATTACTCAGAGGTAGAAACTAAATTCGACAAAAGCTTTCCGATCCTCGAACCGCTTAACTTCAAGAGTTCCCAATCTGCGCTTGGGATATTTATGCGGTATGACAGCCGCAACACCATTTTCACACCGACCAAAGGCACGTACGCCGAAGTAAGCTACAGCAGGGAAAGCGAATCCTGGGGCAGTGACTGGGAGTTCGACAAAGCTGAACTTTGGGTACATCAGTACTTCACACTATCGCCAAAATGGGTACTTGGCTTGCGTGGCGACATCCAACAAGTCGATGGCGAGCTGCCATTCTATGCGCTACCGTTTATTGAATTACGCGGCATTCCGGCACTGCGTTACCAGGGTGAATCGGTCGCGCTACTCGAAGGCGATATTGCTTGGCGGTTTCATCCCAGAATGGCCATCAACGGTTTTGCGGGCATAGGCAAAGCAGACGAATCATTTGATGACTTTAGTGACTCCCCGTCACGGGTCACACGCGGTCTGGGCTTTCGCTATAACGCTGCCCGTAAATTAGGTATGTGGGCCGGTATTGACGTGGCAAAAGGCCCTGAAGACACTTATTGGTACATCACGATGGGCAGCCCCTGGCGCGACTAAACACTGTACCTAGAACGGGAAGGTCGTAAAAAACTTAACCGCTTTGAATTCATCCGAGCGTTCATAACCAATGCCACCCTGCCGGAAGTTATAACCCAGAATATTAATACCCGGGTTCAAACCAAATGAGATACCCACCTCGGTTGCCCGCTCAATACGCACTGAATCTTTGGGTGGCTCTAGGTTAGCCGCATTCAAATACTCGTAGTGAATCAAGCGGCCGTGAAATGACAAATCGCGGTCAAACACATTCCAGGGGGTCTCAACTTTATACTCAAGACCGAGTGCTAGTCTGGTGAAATTCGTATCGGGCTCTTCGTCTTTCTTGGGATTATTTCCGGCCCACAAGAATTCTCCGCCCAGCAACAATCGTTGATTATCCCCATACCAGCCACGCAATCGCGAGCCCAGGCCGTATATAAGACTATTGGAACTCGACTTCATATCCCAACCCAGCCCGGCCTGTGCGAACGGTTTCAACAACCAGTTCGGCTGAAAAGGTATTTGTGCCTCTATACCCGGGGCAAAAGTCATGCTCTGTAGATCATCAATTGTGAGCTCAGGGATATCTTCAAAATCGTCAAAGTTAGTAACCCCGACAGAGAAGGGGAGCAACACACGCCAACCGATCTTGCCCGACTCGTAGTCAGGCTCCGTCAAATCAAACGCCGCGGGAATACGCAGCAAGTAGATAGTACGATCACCAATGCGATATGCGCCTGTGCCAATAAAGACAGAGTACGCATAGTTGGCCACGCCTTCCTCCTCAAGCGAAAAGGCAGCCGGCGACATCAGACTTACTAGCACCGTTGCAACTATGACTTTGAAAGCACGCACGTTAATTTATTCGTTCATTCACTAATAAAATGCTACGACATTAAAACGGGGACCGTTATAAGTGTAATCCCCGCGGGCATCCCGGCCATTTTTACTGTAATGCACGTTCACGTCGAAGTAGGACCAGTCCAGACCAAAACCGATATTTCTGAATGTTTTGTGATAAATACCCAGGCTCGCATCGAAAATATGGCCGCCAAATTCTCTGTCAGAGTCTTCCCAGTTCAGATCAACAGCAAAATAGCCGATGCGCCCCTGCAGTAAAAACTTATTGCCAAGGCTATAGAAACCGGAAAGACCCAATGTAGGCAGCGGTGCTGTAATGCCGGTTTCTTCAGCTATGGGCTTGCCGTCATCCGTAGAAGCAAGACCAAATGCCAAATCCTGAACGCTTAAGCCGACACTAAGCTCCAGGTCCTTCGTACTGTCGGTATAAAGAGAGTAGCCGTATGCAACAGAGAATGCTTCAACATCAAAAAATGACTGGACCGGAACAAAGGCTTCGAATACCTCGTCGCCGAACCTGATGCGAACCTTGGATTCATCGCCGCCTCGCCGATTTAAATCAAAATAGCTGAAATTGATTCTATGACTCGAGTTGAAACGGTAACTCGCCGAAATAACCGGCATAAACTCTGCATCATCCATGCCCAGATCGGATTCAAAGTCGATCGTTGTCCCGACCGTACCGTCAGACCGGCTTAAACTGGCTTTAGTATTGAGCTGCGGGTAATACGCCCCAAACCTCAACCACAACTTAGCCTTATTAGGCGAATCTTCAACTTCATCATAAATGCCGTCGCTATTAAGGTCATCATCTGAACCTGAAGCAGCAGCCGGGTAAGCCGCCCAACAGGTCAATACAAATGCGATGCCTATAACAACGCGATTAAACTTGAGTGCCATTTTTAACTTAAAATAGTGCGCGCCATTACGCTGCAGCAACTATTAGAAATATGCCGTTACAAACAGCGTCGGACCAATAAATGAGTACTCCAGGTTAGCAGCAAGATCCCGCTTCTCGTAGTCCACGTCTATTCGGAAATAATCTATGCCGCCGCCAAAACCAATATGCTTGAAGGTCTTATGATAAATATAAACGCCGCTATCAATTAGCTTGCCTTTAATTTCTTCGTCAGAACCCTGGTCCAAATCTAACGCTATGGCAAAAGCACCCAGGCGATAACTAAGAATCCACTTCCGGTTGTCGGTAAATGCCCAACCACCGCTGAGCCCGATACTTGGCAATGGAGCAGTTACACCAACTTGCTCAGTACTAAGCTGGTCATCGCCTTCCAAAGTGCCACGCAGACCGGTTGAAATATCCTGAATACTTAAGCCGATACTTAGGGAAAACTCTTTAACGGGATCGGCAACCAATGCATAACTGTAATACAAGGCGAACACATCAACATCAAAGAAAGCCTGAATGGGCACATCCCCTGCTTCAAACTCTTTGTCACCCCACTTGATATTGACACTGGATGTCTGACTACCATCGCGCTTCAGGCTAAACGCATTGAAATCCAGTCGGTGTTTACGGGCAATCTGCCAGGAAGCCCGTAATTGCGGCAGAGTTTTATTCTTACTCATACCGAAGTTGCTCTCGAAATCTATCCGCGTGCCGACCTCACCGTTGTTGTTGCCAACTTGTACCGTCGTATCTAAACGAGGCGAATACGCCCCAAGTGAAAACCAAAAGCGATCGCCGTAAGGCGTATCAAATGCCCTCTCATCGTCTGCGTAAGCAGAAGAAAACACGGCAACAGTCATCAACAATACCGCGGAAATAATGCGGCCGAAAAACTGGTTCATAGGTAACTCATCCTGAGAAAAGCATCACTTGTCAGATTCAATGTTACTCCATATCCAGTGACTCTGGGAACCGAGGTTCACATGCTAATCGCGGACTTTCCGGAAATTAGAAATACCACGCAAATTGCAGGAATGCGCTCAGGTCATAAGACAGATACTTATCGGGCACCCCGGCCGGCAAACCACCGTACTCAGTCCCGCTAGGCCCCAGCGGCACATTCAGAGCGCCCAGAAGAGTAATGTTGTCGGACACGCTATGTTGGGTCACGACCTGAGCCAAAGCACTGCCGTCAGAAAGGTTGGTAAAAACATTCGGCGTTAACTGCCAAAGGGGCGTCATCTCGATCATCAGTGAACCGGCGATATAGTGACGACCCAGCGTAAACAACTCGCCACGGGCTATTCTTTTCAACAGCTCCTCGTTCTCACCGAGGTCGCTGTAGTCGCCTTTACGCTGACCATAGCCGTTAAAAAAGTACTCGATAGCGCCGCTGGTATTCTTCCCGCCCATCACCCAGGAGTAGCTGTAATTTGCGACGAATGAAGCAATGACATCTTCTGTTGAGGTATCACTGACAACCAGATCCCCTCTTACGACAGCGCCGCCGAGACTTACATTGCCTCCCAGAGCAACCATGGGGTCTGAATAATTCTGTGCCAACAACACATCGTACTCGCCCTGACCCGCACCGCCGTGATACTTAAACGCAGCTGTGCTTGAGTCCTTGTCGACATCGCCGGTTATAAGGTCACGCCTGAAAACAACAGCAGCTTGCGCATCATCACCGCTGTCAAACAGATACTGCCCGAGCAACATGTCGTCACCGATCTTGTATTCGGTATCTACTGCAGCCGGGTCGAACGGATTCACAATATCCATTGGCGCGAAGAACATTCCGTTGCCCCAGGATATTGTCTGACGTCCGAAACGCAGAACCGCCTTCTCGCCGGTGTAGCCAACAGAAATACGATCGAGTCGCTGCACCACTACTGTTTTGTTTTTGTCGACAATGACGTCAGTTAAATCAAACAAACGCCGACGGTCATCGGGCAGACGGCCCGAGAAGAAAGCAAAGGCGGGCGGCAAGTCCCTACTGTACTCAACCTGATCCCCGTACAACGCAAACATTTGATAGGCGCCGTCAAAGCGCCACGGGCCCTTTTCCAGATTAAGCTTTAACCTGAGTTCTGCTATGCCGTCGTGGGCGGTGCTACCTGTCACGTCATTGAAAATACTGTCGTCCGGGAACGACTGGAAGGTATAACGACCCTTAAGATGACCTCCGTATTCCGTCCGCAAGTCATCAGCTACACAAACCCCGCTAACGAGTATCGACAATACGAATGTCGTTACCGCATTAACTCTGGTCCAGGTCATCAACGATACGGCCGTCGAGCATTTTAATTATTCGCTTGGCATAGCCCATCACACGCTGATCATGCGTTGCTATTACGAATGTCGTATTGTGATTTTCATTGAGCTCAACAAACAATTCCATCAGCTTCTCTGCCGTATGAGAGTCAAGATTGGCAGTAGGCTCATCAGCCAGAACCATGGCTGGTCTGGATGCAATTGCTCTGGCAACAGCGACCCGCTGCTGCTGACCACCGGAAAGCTGAGCCGGGCGGCGATCACCCAAGCCTGCCAATCCAACCTCTTCGAGTATCGCCAGAGATTTCTCTGCCCGCTCTGCCGGCGCCAAACCCTGCACCTGCATAACAAATTCAACATTCTCTTTGGCAGTAAGTACCGGTATCAGGTTGTAAGCCTGAAACACAAAACCAATATTGTGCAAACGCATCTGAGCCAGGTCGCCCTTGCTGAGGTTATCGATGCGTTGCCCGCCAATCCAGATTTCACCGCTATCCGGGCGGTCCAGACCGCCTATCGAGTTCAGGAGGGTCGTCTTGCCGCCTCCCGAAGGGGCAGACAGGCACACAAAACCGCCTTCTTTAATATCAAGATCAACATGGTCGAGACCCATCACCTTTTGTTCGCCCTGGCGATAGGTTTTACACAGGTCAATACATTTAACAGCAGCCATCACACACCTTATGTTTTTGTAATCGCTTCAATAGGCTCATAACGGGAAGCACGCCACGCCGGCGAAAGACTCGCCACAAAGCCCAGCACCAGAACAATGACATTCGCCATCAACAAATCGTTCAGCTCGAGTTGCGGATACAGCACGCTGGCCGCACCAAAGTCTTCCATGCCCTCGGCTACTACCGAAATATCGATGCCATCAGCAAGCGGCACAATAGAGGCCCAGGCCAATATGTTGCCAAGAACCAAACCCATAACCAGTAACAACAAAGACTCGACGACGATCTGCCCGAGAATCACCATAGGGCGCATTCCCAGCGCCAGCATCATGCCGATCTCGCGGATTCGTTCGAACACCGCCATAACGAGCGTATTCACCAAGCCGAAAGACAAAGCCAGAAAAATAACCACAACCCAAACCAGAACAAACCCGTCCATGACTCCCAGCATGGTGCCTAAATAGCTATTGAGTTCGTACCAGGGCTGTACCCGCATCGCTTCGCCGGCTGCAGTCTGCACGTCGGAATAAAGCAAAGCGATGTCACGGTAGTTGTCGCCAAGAAAGGCGACTTCAGTAACGCTATTTTCAATCTTGAGCATTTTCTGCGCGGTCGTTTTACCGATAAAGAGCATCGTCTCTTCATACGATTCAAGCTGTGCCTCAAACACACCGACAATACGAAAACCTCTGTCCGCTATTTCGTTATCGGGGTCCTGCGACATCACCACGATGCGTTTGCCGAGCTCAGTGTCCAAATCAGCGGCTAACTTAGCGCCGATGATCACTCCTTTATCCGCGGGCCCCTCCAGAAAGCGGCCTTCTACTACACTATCCGTCACAAAGCTCAGGCCCTGCTCCTGCTCCGGATCGATTCCGTATAACGTTATCGCACGCGACTCGTATTCGCTGGATACAACAGCCGGAACTCTCACCCGGGTCGCGTACGCCAGAGTACTAACGCCTGCAAACCGTTCATCCAGCTGTGCTTCAGACTCTAAAAGGCGGTTATTAATAGTGGGATCATCGGCAAACAGCGGCGCGTGGACCTGCACGTGACCGGGCAAAGCCGCAACGCCATCGCGAACCATTTCATTAACCATGCCACGCATGAGTGCGGTCATGAATACCATTGCCCACACACCAATAGTGACCGCAGCAATCATGATGATCGTACGTCGGTGATTGCGCCAGAGATTACGCCAGGCAAGCGTATATATTATTTTAAAGGTATTAACCGCGCTCACTACGCCGCCCTCATAGCGCTGACGGGTTCCAGCCAGTGCAAACGCAATGCGGGGTAAAGCGAAGCCAGTAAGCTGCTGGCGAAAACGATTGAAGGGCCAAGCAACAGGCTCAGCAGCGTAACCTGAGGATAGAAACGCCCCGGCAAATTAAACTGGGCTGCCATTTCGTCCATGCCGGGCCAACTGAACCCGACCTCGCCAAAATAGCTGGTGAGCAGGGCGCCACTTAGCATCCCCAACAGCATGCCCAGGCCACCCATAAGGAGCGTTTCCAACACCACCAACCGACCTAAACGGCCCGGGGTAAGCCCCAAGGACATGGTGATCCCGAATTCACGGGTGCGCTCTAACACCGACATCAACTGAGTGTTCAACACGCTGAACGACACCAACACGATCAGTACGCCATACATAAACCACGAGGTTGCCATGTCGGCCTTGATGCCTTGCTGCAAACCGGGCAGTAAGCTGTCCCAATCCTGCACAATTACATCACTTCGACCATTCAGCACAGCCTCAACTTGTTGTTGCACGAGCGGCGCAAGAAAAAGGTCAGGAGCATTTACGACTATCTGGTGCCCGTCGCCCTCCATTGAGAAGGTATCCTGAAAATAGGCCAACGGTACTTCAGCAATACTGCGATCAAGATCATCAACGCCGCTATTAAAGATACCTGCAACCGTTACGATACCCGCTGCAAACGAACCATCTTTGCCGCTTCCGAGCAAAGTAATTTCGTCGCCCGGTTCTACCTTTAAGTTACGGGCGAGCATGCTACCGATTACTATTTCGGCTGCATCGCTACTTTCAAAAAAACGCCCCTGCTTGATCAGGCCGGGCAGATTCGACACTTGTGGCTCGTAATCCGGTTCTACACCGACTACCTGAATCCCATAACTGCGATCCTCGCTGGAGGCAAAGGCAAAACCAACTGCACGTGCAGCAACGCTGTTAAGCCCCGTAGCACTGCGAATCTCATCAGACAGTGACAAGACATCAGGCACTGTCTGACGCATCTTCTTGTCATCAAGATAATCCGTTGCCTGCACCTGCATATGGCCGGTAAAAGCCTGCAAGGTATTGTCAATCATCATCCGGTACATACCGAATTGCAGGGAGATCATCAGCACCAACAGCGTATTCGAGAACACGATAGCGCCGGTCGTAAGCCAGGTACGGCGCGGCTGCCGCCAAAGATTCCGCCAAGCCAGTTTGAAAGTTATACCCATAGTGAAAAACTAATTTCTGGGGTTACGCAAATTCGACAGGGTAAAAATATTGTCGCTGAGATCAACATCGTATGCGACATCCAGTACGCGAACCTCTGTCCACTCATCAGGCTCAGCCAGTTTCTCCATACGCTGCACAGTAGCGGTCAAACGACCACCGAGTTCTTTAATCTCAAGCGTACGTTGCTGCTTAACCAGCTCGCCGTCCTGATCATAAAACTGATGCAACAGAACAATCATGTCTTCACGAACACTGATGACTTCTTTACCCCAGACGACAGCGGCATCCTCACGCGGGACAGATTCAATGACATAGACCTTAAATCCGTCACTGGTATCTTCGCTCAGCAAGCTGTGCTCATACATCTCAACAATGTCATCGGCCCGCGTAATATCCTTGTTGGAAAAATCAGACCCCATCCAACTCTGCCCCATCATGGACGAAGGCACTTTAATCACCCGGTTCACTTTGGGTGAGTACGACCACATACTGTTGTCATCCATCAAGGTACCGTTGCCGCGGTCCTTCTTAGGTTCAAGCACACGCACCAGAGATTTTTTTTCGCCCTTGGTCCAGCCCTGCATGGTCATGGAACGCTCCCAATCGGGGCGGTGAATAATCATTTCCATGGTGTTCTCGGAGGACTGTCCGCGCCAGTATTCCCACGCAGCCCTTACCAGTTCACGGGCATCCGGCGGAACCACCGCCAATGCCTCTTCCTCATTGGCGGAAACCACCGGGCTTACCAGAAAACCCAGTATCGCCAAAACAAGAGATGACTGTGCGAGCAGCGCTGCGTTGCGGATGTTCTTCATTATGTCTACCTCAAGACCGGAAATGTCCGGCCGCATAATTAATCTATTCTGGCTGCCCCATAGCAGGCCTGCCCGCGTCGCCGGAAGAACTAAGCCCACCGCCCAGATAGTAGCCCCCCAGCATCGCCAGCAAGACAATACCCGCAATGGCAATCCATGATTTTAATCTACGCTTATCTCGAAACATAAAAGACCCCCGTCACATCTACTTCGCAAAACGCATATCGTTTACAAACAGAACATCGAGAACAATGACAGCATCAAGCTTATCGAGTTCTGCCTCAATCTTATCTCTAACCTTGTCTAAGCCTGCTAATCCGTCAACCCTGAATTCTGCTGCAGGTTGCACATGAATCAGAACGTTCAGCGTATTACCTAAACGCAGCAGCCTAATCCGGTAGTCCTTCACAGCAATATCGTGAACAGCTTTCAAATAGCTGCGCTCAACAGCCTCCTGGATCCATTCCTCCGGAGCATGCCCCAGCATATCGCGAAGGTTGGACATGAATATCTTTATCGGAATCGGAGCCGATAGAATCACCAAAATCAACACCAGCGCAGGGTCAATGTAATCCAGCCAACCGGCCAACGGCCCGTCCTGAATGAACCAGCCAAACACAAAGGCAATCAATACCGCGAAGGTCAGGAGGGTGTCGATCATCCAGCTTTTGGCATCCACGGCCACCAAATCCGAGCCGGTTTCTTTGGAAGCCAGATACATTTTAGTTGCAAACCCGGCGCAACCAATCGAACCAAAGGCACCGTATACAACAGCAATACCCAACGCCAAAGGTCTTCCGCCACTGAACAGGGCGTCGATAGACGATGCTGCAGCGACAATAATGAGCACCAGCATCAAGAGACCTTTCAACAGGTTTATGAGCGGTGCGAAGTGAGCATAGCCGTAATTAAAATGATCGTCGTCAGGCAAGGCGACAATCTGAGCCGCCTTGAGGGTCAACATCGCCATCAAAAAACCGATGGATGAAAACACACCATCGAGCAAAATGGCTTCCGAACGGGTCAGCCAATAAAACACGATGCCCAGCACCGCCATAAAGCCGGCACCGACGATCGAAATCTTCAGTGCTTTTGTTTCTTCGCTTGCTCGCAGTGTGCGCATAGATTGGCTTTCCGGTTTCCAACAGAATAACCGACAAGACGGCGCCACGCACTCACTGAAACGTTACGCTAAACTAGGGCAGGAAACACAGGCGGCCAAAACATGAAGAGAGTAATGAATTTCCTCAAAACCACCGCTATCGGTGGCTTTGTTGTAATTATTCCCCTGAGCGTAGCCCTGATCGTACTGGGCAGCGTGCTCGACACACTGGTGGATATCGGCAATAAAGTTAGCCCGCACCTTCCCTACGGCATGCTCGGCCATCCGGTCGTAGTCGTTGCCATAGCTGCCGGCACTATCATCTCATTGTGCTTCATCACCGGTCTGCTCCTTGTTACTAGCCCGGGCAAAGCTCTGGGAGAGTGGATGGACCGCAACATCGCACAGAAGATCCCTATGTACGGCATGGTCAAGAACCTGACCGCCCAGTTTGCAGGTCTGAACACGCGTCAATTCCAACCGGTAGAAGCAGATATATATGGCTCGGGTAGTTGGGTACTGGGTTTTCTTATTGAGGAACTGGATGACGGCAGGCTGATCATATTTGTGCCCAGCACACCGATGGCCACCGTCGGCATGAGCTATTGCATCCCTACAGACCGGGTTAACGAGTTAAACGTGCCCATGAAAGATGTGGCGGAAGTAGTCACCCAATGGGGTGCGGGGTCGGCGGAACTCATGCGAAAGCACAACGCCGCCAAAACAGAAGAAATTGCAGCTAAAGGGGAGTAGGGCGAAACGCAGTAGCTATGCGTCTCAGGCACTCGCCAAACAATTCAGCCAGGGCTTTAATCTCACCTTTAAAAGCGCCGTACTCCCGTTTCCTCTCCCAACGGCAACAGGCATATACGTCCCTCAGGCTCATCGAAGCCGGCGAACTCAACAACAGGCGTAACGGCAACACATTGCCCTTGACGGGCGCCGTACCTAGTGCCGCCTCTAACTCCTGACGGCTATAACCGAGCTCAGACAACAACCCGGTGCCCAAAGCCTCGAGATAATCGCGGGCAAGTTGCAGCTGCTGCGGGTCATCTTTTAGCGACAACCATTTGTCAGTACTTTTGTCGGTAGGCCGTGAATGCTGTTGCACACCGACTCTGTCAGTCATAAAGCCCTTCGCCGCCGGCGTACTACTGTAGTCCAGCATCGCCTCGCTAAACTCTATGCCGAGGCGCTCACACAATGCCCGGGTTTGTCCGGAAGGATCCGCCACCAGCTCTTCATAGCGAACGACGATGGCGTCATCACCTAATAACTTAATGCCATCGACGAGACATTGTGGTGACTTCAACAGGTCCACTTTGAATTCTTGCAGCCAGTGCCACTTTTCCTTAACAAAGCTGTTCATAACCGATGCCAGCACGGCCAACGGGTTTCTCAAAAGAAACACGAACTTCGCTTGCGGAAACAACCGGTGCAGTTCAGCAATAATCAGCGAGTAGCGGGGCGTTTTCTCAATAAAAATCTTACCGCCACTCTTACGCAACGCGTTGTCATAAAACACCCGTGCATAGGCACGCACAGCATCATCGTAAACTTCGGTGCCATCGGTGTAGTGCTGCAAAAAATCATTACGCGCCAGTAGCGACCAATCATGGCCGTACTCGGCTTCCAGACCACCTTCACGGCCACCGTATGCCGGCTGCAACATCAACCAGGTTTCGGCGGAACTCTCGATATCTTTGTGGCCGGACAAAATCCGCTGTAACAATGTCGACCCCGAGCGCGGCTGGGATACAACAAAAACCAGATTGTCACCAAGGTAGGGTTCAGACATGAGCCAACTCTGTTAAGACTGCCAGCAGAATAGCGAATTCCGGACATACACACTAGCAACCAGGTCGCTGTTTGCGTAACTTTGAGCCGACAAAGACAACATTTAGTCATTTTTTGCGAGCCACATGAGTTTATTCGGACAGTTTCTGGAGATCAGCGTACCTGTAGACGATATTCAGGAGTCGCTGGCATGGTATTGCCAATTGGGATTCACAGAGTGCCCGGTCGGCGACATCTATGACCATCACTACGCAGTGGTAACAGACGGACGCATCAATATAGGGCTGCATGACCAGGAGCTCGAAGGGCTCACTCTTAGCTTTGTCCGCCCCGAGCTACGCAGTCGCCTTCAGGAACTTGAAGCTCTGGGTCTTGAGACGGAGGAGGTCTATCAGGGCGAAGAGCGCTTCCATGAAGTCACTCTTACTGACCCGGACGGGCTGCCGGTTCGGCTGCTCGAAGCACGCAGCTTTTCTGCCGCCAATGCCGATGAGACACCCCTGACCGGCGGCATCAGACACATCGAAGTATTTACCCGCGACGCAGAACAACTGACCGCATTCTGGTGTGCAGGAGGATTGGACGTGCACGCAGATGATGATGACGAGGATTCATTTGAACTGCTCAGCAAAGGGCTGAGCATTAAGGTGACAGAAGGTCGTGGGAAGAATGCGCTTAACTTCTACTGCCAGAATCCGGCAACACTGGAGTCCGTGCTGATCAACAAAGACATGCCTTATAAGAAAAAGGCCGGGACTATCTCTTTAATGGCCCCCGAAGGCACACGTCTGCTTATCAGCGCATCACACTAAACCAACAGAGCAGTCCTTCAAGAATTGCCCTTTAGCTGATCGAGAATATTCTCGTTCTCCAGCGTAGACGTATCCTGAGTCACTTCTTCGCCCGCCGCGATCGTGCGCAACAAGCGCCGCATAATTTTTCCTGACCGCGTTTTCGGCAGAACGTCGGTAAAACGAATTTCATCAGGCTTTGCAATCGGGCCTACCTGCTGACTGACCCAGTCACGCAACTCTTTCGACAATGCATCAGCCGCTTCACCGGAAGGACGGTCTCCCATGGTGACAACATAGGCACAAATCGCTTCACCCTTGACATCGTCCGGTCGTCCGACAACTGCCGATTCAACAACTTTCTCATGAGACACCAGCGCTGACTCTACTTCCATCGTACCCAGACGATGTCCGGATACATTAAGGACGTCATCAATGCGGCCCAATATCCAGAAATTGCCGTGCTTATCTTTATGAGCACTGTCTCCCGCCACATAAAAACGATTCTGAAACTTCTCCCAGTACGTCTCCAAATAACGCTCGTTGTCGCCCCACACAGTCTGCAGCATCGAAGGCCATGGCTTACGTATAACCAGATAACCGCCTTTGTTCGGGGCGTCCACCGAATTGCCATCATCATCAACAATGTCGGCCATAACTCCGGGCAAAGGATGAGTGCAAGAACCGGGCGGGGTAGCCGTTACTCCCGGTACCGGGCTCATCATGGCTCCGCCGGTTTCGGTTTGCCACCAGGTATCAACTATCGGACATTCACCGCGCCCGATCACATCGCGGTACCACATCCATGCTTCAGGATTGATGGGCTCACCAACCGACCCGAGCAGACGAATAGATGACAAGTCATAGGACTCAGGAATTTCATTGCCGAACTTTTCAAGCGCCCGGATAGCCGTTGGCGCGGTATAGAAGATAGATACTTTGTGGTCCTGACAAATCTTCCAGAAGCGACCGGCATCAGGCACTACAGGTGCACCCTCGTACATCACCATCGTAGCGCCGGCAGCCAGCGGGCCGTAAGCGACATAGGTATGCCCGGTGATCCAGCCAACATCAGCGGTGCACCAGAAGACATCGTCCTCCTGATAATCAAAAACCGTTTCAAATGTCAGGCGGGCGTTCAGCAAGTAGCCGGCAGAACCATGCTGGATCCCTTTCGGCTTGCCGGTAGACCCGGAGGTGTACAACAAAAACAGAGGATGCGATGCCTCAACCGGTAACGGGTCACACTGATCACTCTGACCCGCTATTGCATCCGACCACCACACATCACGACCGTCCTGCATGGTTACACCATGATCAGTGCGGTTTAACACAAGCACAGTTTCAACCGTCGGGCAGCCGCCTGCTAATGCCTCATCGGCAGCAGACTTAAGCTCAACTACTTTGCCACCCCGATAGCCCCCGTCTGCAGTAATCAATAAGCGCGCACCGGCGTCGTTGATCCGGTCACGCAATGCCACCGCCGAGAAACCACCAAATACCACCGAATGAATAGCGCCAATACGGGCACAAGCCTGCATAGCTACAACGGCTTCCGGCACCATCGGCATATAGATAACAACACGATCACCACTTTCAATGCCTTGTGCTTTTAGCGCATTGGCGAAACGACAAACCTCATCAGTCAGCTCGCGGTAAGTAATGTGACGCACATCGCCCGGCTCACCCTCAAAAATAATGGCTGTCTTGTCAGCTCTTTCTGCGAGGTGTACATCAAGACAATTCGCCGAGACATTCAGCTGTCCGCCGGAGAACCATTTGTAATTGGGAGCCTGAGAAGCATCCAAGGTAGCCGACCAAGGCTCGTCCCAGTGCAACATATCTTTTGCGAGGTCACCCCAATAGGCTTCAATATCGTTGTCCGCCTTGGCATGCCGGGCGGCCAGGTCCTCTGCGGACAGGGCTGCGCGTGATACAAAATCGGCTGAGGGCTCGAACAAGCGTTCCTCGTGCAGAATTGATTCAATATCTTTGTCACTCATACATCGGTACCTTTTGCCCTAATCGCTTCGGGATTAACCGTTATAGCCGCGAATCAAAGTGATCCGCAATTCGTTCTGCCTGACGTCGCAGCGATTCACCGAAGCCCGCTTCATCATAAAGATGATTAATGAGTCCGAGATCGGGACTGCGGCGTTTGAGTACCGTCGCTTTGGTGTTTACCGGCACGTCACAATGTATTTCAGTAAGCCGTTGCGACAGATAAGCCATCTCCCGATGTTCTTCCAGTTTTGCAGCCATTGTTTTAGCGCCGCGAAAACTCAGCGACGACACTTCATCGAGATTCTCATAAATGGCATCCATAGAGCCAAAATGCTCAAGCAGTGCTGAAGCTGTTTTTGGTCCGACGCCACGCACACCGGGAATGTTATCGACCGCATCACCCGCCAAAGCAAGAAAGTCCACGATCTGTTCCGGCGTTACTCCGTATCGATCACGGACCTCGTGATAGCCAATCCGGCGGTTACCGGCAAAATCCCAAAGCACATCGCCGTCTTCAAGCAACTGAGCCATATCCTTATCTTTGGTGAGGATAGTCGTCGGGACACCTTCACGCCGCATGCGACGGGTAACAGTGCCAATAAGATCATCGGCTTCGAATCGATCTTCCCCGAAATCAGCCAAGCCCATCGCGCCGGCTATTAACTGACAACGCTCAAACTGCTGCTTTAGCTCCGGCGGCGCCGGGTCACGATTGGCTTTGTATTCAGGATAAATATCGTTACGGAAGCAACCGTTCAGGCTCCGGTCAAAAGCCACGGCAACATATTCGGGCCGGGCCTGCTCCAGAAAATCTCCCAGAAAACGGGTGAAACCATACAGGGCGTTAACAGGGTTCTGCTCCCTGTCGACCATGGTATCGGGTATCGAAAACCAGGCCCGGAAAACGTACACACTGGCGTCTATCGCATAGATCATGCCCGCAATGCTAACCCATCAGGAGCGGTGTGCCGAAAAGTCTCCGCTTAAACGTTTGTGCAGCGGGCTGGTACGGGGGAAATGGGCCAAGAGAAACTCCATCTGATCGGCCAGAACTCTGCGCCCTTTCAGATAGATATATTCTGCATAGGTCGGAACAAAGGGCACCGCCACCAACTCCATTCCGGCCTGCTCCGGTGTACGACCACCTTTGTGATTGTTGCAACGCCTGCATGCAGCAACCACATTCGACCAAATGTCGGCACCACCCTGACTAACGGGCTTTATATGATCGCGGGTCAGATGCCGTTCGGAAAAACGTGCGGCGCAATACATGCAGACATTCGCATCACGCTTAAACAAGGTCTTGTTATTAACCGGAGGCACATAATTGTCACGACGAGCTGCGCTGTCGTTGCTATGACCTACGGTCGCAATAATTGAATTAACTTCGATGACAGATCGCAGACCGGTGGCAGCAGACACACCACCACGCATCCGGTACAAAGGCTGGCCGCAGGCGTACGCCACCTGTCCGGTGTAACAAAGGCGGGCAGCGTCCCGGTAATCAATCCACTCCAGCGGCATCCCCGCTGCATCGGTACGCAGTACCTGCTGACTCATATTGAGGATGTAACGGTCTGTCGTCATCATCAACCCCATAAAAACCAGAAAGATCTGATTCGCCTTACCTTCCCAGCCTGAGGGCAAAAAATCAATATCAAGTTGGTGCTAAAACAAAATCTGCCCGCGGGCGTCACGATACAGACTAGTTTTTCGGGCGCTGTCGTTCCGGGCGCTGACCATTACCACTGCGCTGCTGGCGACGTTGACGAATTTCGTTACGCTCTTCTTCAGACATGTTCTGCCAACGCTCGCGCATTTGTTCGCGCTGCTCCGGCGAAAGGTCATTAAACCGTTGGTAGTTACGACGAACCCGTTGTTGCTGCTCAGGATCAAGATTCTGATAACGCTGAAAGCCCTGCTGCAATTGCTGGCGCTGGTCGGGATCAAGGTCCTGCCATTTACGCAGGCGTTGGCGTGCATCTTTTTGCTGCTCAGGGCTCATGGTGCCCCAGCGCTCGGCGCCACGAGCCAGCATGCTCTGTCGCTCCGGCGGCAGGTTATTCCAGTTCTGTTGCATACCGCCCAGCGCTTGGCGTTGCGACTCACTGAGCTCGGACCAGGGCACACCGTCGTCTGCGCTTAGCAGGGGCGACGCAAATAAAAGCAACCCGCACACAATAGCTCTAAACATTAAAACTGCTCATATCGGAAACTGAAGCTGCAATCCTATCAAATAAAAGTTCTGTGAAACCCGGAGCCAATCTTTCAACTTACGTAGCGACTGCCGGCGTTGCGGTTTATCCCTGCGTCACTACTGGATTGCTCTTCCTGCAACCACAAATAGAAATCAACATCCTCAATCATATCGAGACTCTCACCTGCCAGGACCATGTCCAGATCAGGGACCTGCGGGGTACGTGCAACAGCCGGACCGTTTTGTGGCGCGCCATTCTCAAACAACGCCGGAGCCAGTCCGGCGACAAACAGCACCAACATTGCAGTGGCGGTTGCCGGAACCCAGACATGACGCCCGATCCATGACCTGCCCACAGATGGTTTATCCATTTCTGCAAGTGCCCGCTGTCGCGCCTGATTCAATTTGGAGCGCGTTGCCGCGTCCATATGATCACGCTCGTCACGTAACGCGTCCGTATAACGTTTTAAATCCTGCTCATCGGTACCCACTAGTAATCTCCCAACTGCTCACGCAATTTCTGTAACGCACGTGACAGATGTGTTTTAACGCTGCCTTCCGAACAACCCATAATTTCAGCAGTGCTGGCCACATTAAATTCCTGAACTGTTCTCAACATAAACGCTTGCTGCTGGCGTTCGGGCAATTTGCCTACAGCAACTTCCAGCAACTCAATATTCTCTGCAATACCAACCTGACGGTCCGGTTGGTCTGACTCGGCGCCGGGAGCCAATGCCACCGGATCATATTCATCCTCGTCATCGCTACGCCTGCCGAAAACAGCCATAACCTTCCGCCGAACATTGCCGCGCCGCTGATGATCAATAATTCTGTTTTTCAAAATGCGAAAAAACAGCGGTTGCCATTCAGCTCCGGTTTTT
>Ga0209692_10001145_pt1 | contig 39838 bp, 30 predicted proteins | sample tdDd472_FD_187129 | JGI IMG/M metagenome (GOLD analysis project Ga0209692, IMG submission 187129) | Marine sediment microbial communities from the Atlantic coast under amendment with organic carbon and nitrate - tdDd47.2 (SPAdes)... | ecosystem: Environmental > Aquatic > Marine > Coastal >...
TACTGGGGCCTGCCGAGGGTTTCCATCGGCAAGGGCGACGGTCTTCTGGGAGAGAACCGCCGACGCTACGACGCCAATCCCTACCTTGCCCTGGCCGCCTATAATGCCGGCCCGGGGGCCGCCTCCCGCTGGCGCAAACAGTTGGGCGGCGAACCGGACAACGCCGTCTATCTGGCCTGGATCGGCTACCCCGAGACACGGAACTATGTTGAAAAGGTCTTGATAGACCGCGAGATTTACAGTTGGATTCTGACGGCTCGCCGCTGAGGCGGGCTGTCCCCATTTTTCCGGCACGGTCCGGACCAAGGAAACAAGGAGACGAGGCATGGGCAACGGCCTGTTGGGATTTCTGGAAAAACTGTTGAGCAAACGGGACAAGGACACCAAGAAGCTTGTGCCCCGGGTGGACGAGGTTCTGGCGGCGGCCGAGGCCCTGAAGGGTGTGTCCGATGAACAGTTGCGGGACAAACGAGACGATTTCAAGGCCCGCCTGAATAACGGGGAAACCCTGGACGACCTCTTGCCCGAAGCCTTCGGGACCGTTTGGGAAGCTTGTCGACGCCTTACCGAGCGCAAGGCCAGCTGGATGGTCTGGGGCACGGAAATGGTGTGGGACATGATCCCCTTCCGTGAGCAGATCATGGGCGGCATGGTTCTGCACCAGGGCAAGATCGCCGAGATGGCCACCGGCGAGGGTAAGACCCTGGTCGCCATCATGCCCCTGTATCTGAACAGCCTGCCTGACAAAGGCGCCCACCTGGTCACCGTGAACGACTATCTGGCCAAGCGCGATGCCCAGTGGATGGGCGGCGTCCTGGAATTCCTGGGGTGTTCCGTGGGCTTTATTCTGGGTGACATGAGCCCGGAGGAGCGACGGGCGGCCTACCAGTGCGACATTACCTACGGTACCAACAACGAATTCGGTTTCGACTACCTGCGCGACAACATGGTGATTCACCCGGAAAACCTGGTGCACCGGAACTTCCACTACGCCATCGTCGATGAAGTGGACTCCGTCCTCATCGATGAGGCCCGGACGCCCCTGATCATCAGTGGCCCCGTTGAGAAGAGCACCCACCAGTTCGAGGAACTGAACCCCCCGGTCAATCGCTTGGTCCGCCAGCAACTGAAAATCGTCAACGACTGGCTGAGCTCGGTGGAACGGTCCCTGCGGCCCCTTGTGCAGGGCGACGATATGCCCATCGACGACGAGACCGCCCTCATGCTCCTGCGCATTTCCCGCGGCGCCCCCAAGAACTCCCGCTTCCGCAAGCTGTGTCAGGTGCCGGGTGTCCTGGAAAAGATCCAGCGCACCGAAGAGGCCTTCATGCGGGACAAGGCCATGTGGGAAGCCGACGAGGACCTGCTCTACGTGGTGGAGGAGAAGCACAACTCCGTGGACCTCACCGAGAAGGGTCGTCTCTACCTGTCCAGCGAGGAAAAGGACTTCTTCGTCCTGCCGGATCTGGCTGTGGAAGCGGGTCGCATCCAGGACGACGAGGCCCTGGACATGGATGCCAAAAGCGCCCAGCTCGGGGAAGTGGAGAAGGCCTACGCCCTGAAGAACGAGCGCATCAGCAACGTGGATCAGCTGCTTCGGGCCTACTCCCTGTTCGAGAAGGATGTGGAGTACGTGCTGCAGGACAGCAAGATCGTCATCGTGGACTCCTTCACCGGACGACTGCAGCCGGGTCGCCGTTTCAGCGAAGGCCTGCACCAGGCGCTGGAGGCCAAGGAAGGGGTGAAGGTCCAGCAGGAGACCCAGACCCTGGCGACCGTCACCGTGCAGAACTTTTTCCGCATGTATGAAAAGCTGTCCGGAATGACCGGCACGGCCGAAACCGAGGAAGCTGAATTCAACGGCATCTACGAACTGGACGTGGTCGTCATCCCCACCCACCGGCCCATTGCCCGGCTGGACCATGACCACCTCATTTATCGCTCCAAGAAGGCCAAGTACAAATCCATCGTGGACGAGGTCGACCGCCTCCACAAACTGGGGCTTCCGATCCTGGTGGGAACCACCACCGTTGAAGTCAGCGAGCTGCTGAGCCGCCTGCTGGCCCGCCGCGGAATCAACCACAACGTCTTGAATGCGAAGCAGCACAAGGCGGAGGCCGAAGTGGTCGCCGAGGCCGGACGGGTCGGGGCGGTGACCATCGCCACCAACATGGCCGGCCGCGGGACCGACATCAAACTGGACCCGAAGATCAAGGCCCTGCCTGAAACCTGGGCAAATGATCCGAATCTTCCGCCCGAGATGTACGAAGATCAGGTCACCGGGCTGCAGATCGTGGGCACCGAGCGCCACGAGAGTCGCCGGATCGACCGTCAGCTCATGGGCCGCGCCGGCCGCCAGGGCGACCCCGGCACCAGCGTGTTCTTCCTGTCCCTGGAAGACGATCTCATGCGCCTGTTCAGCCCCGACCGCATCAACCGGGTCATGGACACCCTGGGTGTGGGCGAGGACGAAGTCATCACGCATTCCCGGATCACCGGGGCCATCGAGAAGGCCCAGGTCAAGGTGGAGGCCCAGAACTTCGAGATCCGCAAGAACCTGCTCAAATACGACGACGTGGTGAACAAGCAGCGCGAAGTCGTTTACAGCCTGCGCCATGACGCCCTGGTGGGCGAGGATCTGTCCGAGCAGTTCCAGGACTTCGTGGAGGGGGCCGTGGAGGACATGCTGGGCGAGTGTGTCAATCCTTCCGACGCCCCGGATTTCTGGAACATGAAGCACCTGGCCATGCTCTACCAGGGCACCATTCTGGCCCAGTTGCCCGTAGAAGAGGACGAGCACCTGGAAATGGGCTACGACGCCCTGCAGGAAAAGCTGGTGGACCTGGCCCTGGAGAAATTCAAGGCCAAACAGGAGCGCCTGGGGCCGGAGATGGTCATTCAGTTGCAGCGTCTGGTCCTGCTCCAGATCCTGGACGACCAGTGGCGGGACCACCTCAATGAGCTGATCCTGTTGCGCAGCGGCATCGGGCTTCGGTCCTACGGACAGCGGGATCCCCTGCTGGAGTACAAGCGCGAAGCCTTCCAGATGTTCGAGGCCCTGATGTCGACAATCGGCAAGCGGGCTGTGAATCTGTTCTTCCGGGCCGAGTTTGCGCCCCCGCAGGAGCAGCGGGCCCCGGAAATGCACAAAATGAAGGCCCAGCACTCCAGCACCTCGGCCTACAACGCGACGGAGGCCGATCCCACCCGCCAGGGCCCGCCGCCGGGCACCGAAACCGGTGGGGGGCGCCCGGTTCAACGGGAGGAGCCCAAGGTTCAGCGGAATGATCCGTGTCCCTGCGGCAGCGGGGCCAAGTACAAGAAATGCTGCGGTAAATAGACCGGTTGGCCGGGAGCCTTCCTTGCCGCCTCCGTCATCGTATGCTAGGTTTTCGCCCCGGCACCCGAGAGTGCCCTGAGTTGACGTGGCTGTTTTTCCGTCCAGGAGTTGGTCCGCACGTATGGAACCCGAACGCGATCGCCTGAAACATCTCTTGATCATCCTGCTGGAAGCCCTGGGTGGCAGTACGGCCGAGGGACCGGTGAACCACAAACGGATCCAGGAGCGGATTTCCGCCGCCGGCCTGGATGATCACGATGTGGCCGGCCTGCTGGATTGGATTGAGAACAGTTGGCACAGCGACGAGGCGCTCCGCTGGAAACAAGACCCCCTGCCCGAGGCCCCCTCGGCGGATTCCTTTCGGTATTTCGGAGACGGGGACCGGGAGTACCTGTCGGCCGAAGCCATGGGCTATCTCATCCGACTGGTCAACAGCGGCGAGATCAACGCCGCCCAGCTTGAGGCGCTGCTTCAGTATTCCTCCCTGGTGGCCATTCATCCTCTGGAGCAGACCGATCTGGAGCCCGTTATCGAGCAGGTCCTGTTCCGAACGCGAAAGCCGGGTTTGACCGGCGGCGCGTCCGAAGGTTTTGAAAGTCTGCACTAACCCGTATCGACCCCAGGTGGGAAAGGGATTTTTTTGAAGCTCATTATTGTCGAATCTCCGGCCAAGGCCCGCACCATCACCCGTTTTCTGGGGAAGGAATTCGCGGTGTCGTCCAGTTATGGCCACATCCGTGACCTGCCCGGGTCCGCCGCGGAGATTCCCGCCAAATACAAGAAAGAGAAGTGGGCGCGGCTGGGTGTGAATCCGGAAGAAGGGTTCGCGCCTATATATGTTGTCTCCAAGGACAGCAAGAAACAGGTGGCCGAGCTCAAGAAACTGATGAAGGACGCCGACGAGATCCTGCTCGCCACGGATGAAGACCGCGAGGGCGAAGCCATCAGCTGGCATCTGCTGGAAGTCCTGCAGCCCAAGATTCCCGTGCGGCGCATCACCTTCCACGAGATCACCAAAAGCGCCATCGAGGAAGCCCTGCAATCGCCCCGCGATCTCAACATGCAGGTGGTTCGGGCCCAGGAAGGCCGCCGGATCCTGGATCGCCTCTACGGCTATTCCCTGTCGCCCGTGTTGTGGAAAAAGGTCCGTACCAAACTCAGCGCCGGCCGGGTCCAGAGCGTGGCCGTACGCCTGGTTGTGGAAAAGGAAGAGGAACGACAGGCCTTCCATGTGGCCGAGTACTTCGACGTGGAAGCCCTGCTCACCAACGAGCAGCTTCACTTCACCGCCCGGCTGACCGCCGTGGACGGTTTGCGTCTGGCCGGTGGCAAGGACTTCGACGCCGACACCGGAGCGCTCAAAAAGCCCAAGGAGCGCCTCCACCTGATGGAGCCCTTGGCCGTCGATCTGAGTGCCGCGGCCAAACAGACCCTGCCCTGGATCGTGGAGACCGTGAACCGCAAGGAGACCACCCAGCGGCCTTCCCCGCCGTTCACCACGTCCACCCTGCAACAGGCCGCCAGCGGTCGGTTGCGGCTGTCGCCCCAGCGGGTCATGCGCGTGGCCCAGCGGCTTTACGAGGGCATCGCCCTGGGGGGCGGGGCCGGTGAAGGTCTCATCACCTACATGCGTACCGACTCCCTCACCATGAGCGAGAAGGCCCTGGCCGATGCGGAAGGTTTCATCCGGGGCGAGTACGGATCCGAGTATAGCGATGGCCCCCGTCGGTACAAGACCAAGGCCAAGGGGGCCCAGGAGGCCCACGAAGCCATCCGGCCCACCGAAATCGGTCGCACGCCGGCCATGGTGAAACCCTACCTGGATTCCGAGGAATTCGGCGTCTACCAACTGATCTGGAACCGGGCCGTGGCCTCCCAGATGACCAATGCGCGCCTGGACAAGACCACCGTGGATTTCCGCGTGGACCTGCCCGACCGCAAGCTCACCTTCCGGTCCAACGGGTCCATCGTCACCTTCCCCGGCTTTTTGAAGGTGTACGGCGACCGGGGCCAGGATGCCCTGCTGCCCAATCTGGATGAGGGCATGCGCATCGGGGGGACCGCGTCCGAAACGCCGTCCGGGACCCCGGTCATCGGCATCCAGGAAGTGGACCCCCTGCGGCACGAAACCCAGCCGCCGGCCCGCTACACCGAAGCCTCCCTGATCAAGAAACTGGAGGAGGAGGGCATTGGCCGGCCGTCCACCTACGCCACGGTGATCAGCACCATCCAGACCCGGGATTACGTGACCAAGAAGGGGGGCGCGCTGCTGCCCACCTATATCGGCATCGCGGTGACCCACCTCCTGCGCACGCACTTCCAGACCTACGTGGACCTGCAGTTCACCGCCCTCATGGAGAGTGACCTGGACCGCATCGCCGAGGGCGAGGTGGACTGGGTGGAGTTCCTGGATCACTTCTATCACGGCAGCGAGCAGAACGTGCGCGGTCTCGAAGGCGCCATCGCCGAGGAACTGCCCAAAATCGAGTTCCCGCGCATTCCCGTCGGAGTGGATCCCAAAACCGGCCACCCCATCACCCTGCGGATCGGGCGCACCTTCGTCTACGTGGTGGTGGAGGGGGACGACGACCGCCGCGCCACCCTGCCGGTGGACCTGCTCATCGACGAACTGACGCCGGAAAAAGCCCTGGAACTGATCCAGGCCCGGGACAAGAGCCGGGAGCCCATCGGGGTGCATCCCGAAACGGCGCAGAACATATACGCCCTGACCGGCCCTTACGGTCCCTACCTGCAGTTGGGCGAGGTCGAAGACGACAAGAAGCCCAAGCGCATCAGCCTGGGCAAGGCCACCGACCCGGCGGGGATCGACCTGGCATACGCCCTGCGCCTGCTGGATCTTCCGCGGGAAATCGGCCTCGACCCCGAAACGGGCAAGAAGGTTCGCGCGGGACTGGGCCGCTTCGGCCCCTACGTGGAACGGGACCGCGTTTTTGTGAGCGTGGACACCGTGGACAGCCTCTTTACCATCGGTCTGGACGAGGCCCTGGAAAAGATCCGCAACAAGAACAAGAAGACCGTGCTCAAGGAACTGGGCAACCACCCGGAATCGGGTGAACCCCTGCAGGTCCTCAAGGGGCGCTACGGGCCGTACGTGACCCACGCCAAGGTCAACGCCACCATCGGCAAGGATCGCGACCCTGAAGACGTGACCCTGGCGGATGCCCTGGCCCTCCTGAAGGATGCGGCCGAACGCAAGGGGCGGGCTCCGGCCAAGAAGAAGACCACCAGGAAAAAGACGGCCAAGAAGAAGACGGCGAAGAAGAAGGTCGCCAAGAAGAAGACCGCGACCAAGAAGACGGCCAAAAAGAAGGTGACGAAAAAGAAGGCGACCGACTGATGTCCGTCCAACCTTCGGTGACCGTGGTGGGGGGCGGCCTGGCCGGGTGTGAAGCCGCCCTGCAGTTGGCCCGTCGCGGGATACCTGTTCGCCTCATGGAAATGCGCCCCACCGCTTCCACCGCCGCCCATCGCACCGAGGGCCTGGCTGAAATCGTCTGCAGCAATTCCCTGAAAAGCATTCTGACCACCACCGGCAGCGGCCTGCTCAAGGCCGAGATGGATCTGCTGGGCTCCCGCATGCTGGACCTGGCCCGGGAAGTCGCCGTACCCGCCGGCGCGGCTCTGGCCGTGGACCGGGATGCCTTCAGCGCCGTGGTGGAAGCCCGGCTTCAGGCTGACCCGCTGGTTGATCTTGTGCGCGAACCGGTAACAGCTTTGCCCGAGCTGGCCGGTCACGCCTGGCTGGTGGCCACCGGGCCCCTGACCAGCGACGCCCTGGTGGAGGAACTGGGTCGCTTCACCGGGCAGCCCGCTCTGCATTTCTATGACGCCATCGCGCCCACTGTAACCCTGGACTCCCTGGACCTGGATATCCTGTTCCGCGCCGCCCGCTACGACAAGGGCGAGGCCGATTACCTCAATGCGCCCCTGGACCAGACCGAGTACGAAGCCTTTTTCGCCGCCCTGGTGGCCGCCGAGGTGGCCCAGGTCAAGAGTTTCGATCAGGCCCATCTGTTCGACGGGTGCCAGCCCATCGAGGTCATCGCCGCATCCGGTCCCCAGAGCATGGCCTTCGGTCCGCTGCGGCCTGTGGGCCTGCAGGATCCGCGCACCGGGCGGCGCCCGCACGCCGTGGTCCAGTTGCGGCAGGAGAACCAGGCGGGCACCCTGTACGGTCTGGTGGGCTTCCAGACCCAGCTCAAGCAGGGCGGCCAACGCGACGTGTTTCGTATGATTCCCGGCCTGGCCAACGCGGAGTTCGTGCGCTACGGCCAACTGCACCGGAATTTCTATCTCGATTCCCCCCGCTGCCTGGCGGCGGACTTCAGTCTGCACGAACGGCCCGACGTATTCGTGGCCGGACAGATCACCGGGGTGGAGGGATATGTGGAATCCATGGCGTCCGGATTGGTCACCGCCTGGCACCTGGCCCATCGTCTGGGAAAGGCGCCGGCCCTGACCCTTCCGCCTGAAACCATCCTGGGTGGCCTGTTCCGCGGGTTCCTCTTCGACACCACCAGCGCCCGGTTCAGCCCCATGAACGCCAACTTCGGGCTGCTGCCGGATCTGACCCACAAGGTCCGCGGCAAGCGGGAGCGCAAGGCCGCCAAGGCTGAACGCGCCCTGCAGGCCCTGCAGGACGTCCTGCCGCCTGCCTGAGGGCCGCCTTGCCCCTGGGCAGGCCCGGTGGTAAGGTTTCCTCTGCGACCCATCTCTTCCGGAGGACAGGCCCTTGGATCATCTGCTGCAGCCATGGCGGGAACATCTTGCCGTGGAACAGGGCATGAGCCCGCACACCGTCGACGGCTACAGCCGCGACGTGCGCGGATTTCTGGCGTCCGCGCAGGCCTTCGGGGTGCTGCCGGCCCAGCCCGGGCCGACGGACCTGGCCCGCCTGGATGATCAGCGCGGCCTGATCCGGGGCCACCTGGCCCTGTTGCGTCGGCAGGAACGCCGTCTGACCACCGTGGACCGGCACCTCGCCGCCATCCGGGCCTTCTACCGCTTCCTGCACCGTCAGGGGGTGGTGCAGCAGGTGCCGGACAACCTCACTCTGGGCCGCGGAGGCCGCGAGAAACGCCTGCCCCGCGACCTGACCGTGGAAATCACCGAACAGCTCATGGAGATGCCCCCGGCCGACACCCTGCGGGGCAAGCGGGACCGCGCCATGCTGGAAATGATCTACGGGCTGGGCCTGCGCCTGGCGGAGCTGGTGAGCCTGGATCTGGGCCGGGTGAATCTGGCCGACGACCGGGTGCGCGTGCTGGGCAAGGGCAACCGCGAGCGGATTCTGCCCTTGGCCGGGCAGGCCAAGGCCGCCCTCGGGATTTACCTTGCGGCGCGGCTTGAACCCCATATCATGCAGGAGCTTAATGACGGCATCCTCAGTCCGGGCGTGGAGGATCTTCCCGTTTTCGAAGGCCGACGACACAAGCGCATCGCCCACCGCACCGTTCAGGCCATGGTGGCCCGCTATGCGTCGGAACTGGCAGGCATTTCCGGGGTATCGCCCCACGTGCTGCGACACTCCTTCGCCACCCATCTGTTGGAGGGGGGCGCCGGCATCAGGGTGGTCCAGGAGCTTCTGGGTCATCAGAATCTGGCCACAACCCAGATCTACACCCATCTGGGGCGGGGCCGTCTCAAGGACGTTTTCATGGACGCCCATCCGAGGGCGCGTCTGAAGGATAAATCCGAACAGGAGTCTTGAAATGGAAGTCAGATCCACCACGGTGCTGGCCGTCCTCAAGGACGGACGCGGTGCCATCGGCAGCGACGGTCAGGTCACCCTGGGCAACACCGTCGCCAAACACGGGGCGGTCAAGGTGCGCACGCTGTTCGACGGGCAGGTCCTGGCGGGCTTTGCCGGCGGCGCGGCCGATGCCTTTTCCCTCTTCGAGAAATTCGAAGGCCACCTGGAGCGTTTCCGGGGCCACCTGCAGCGGGCCACGGTGGAAATGGCCCGGGAGTGGCGCAGCGACAAGTTCCTGCGGCGCCTGGAGGCCATGATGATCGTCATGGACCGCAAGAACATCTACACCGTATCCGGCAACGGCGACATCATCGAGAGCGATGACAACCTGGCCGCCATCGGATCGGGCGGACCCTATGCCCTGGCGGCGGCCCGCGCGTTGAACTCCCACAGCTCCCTCAGCGCCGAGGAAATGTGCCGCGAAGGCCTGAAGATCGCCGGGGAGATCTGCATCTACACCAACACCCACATCACCCTCCTGACCCTGGACCCGATGGAAGGAGAGGCCGATGGAAATTAAGCAGATCGGACACCAGGCCATGTGGTCCTGCGCCGAAATCGTAGCCATGCTGGACCGTTACATCATCGGGCAGGACGCCGCCAAAAAATCCGTGTCCATCGCCCTGCGCAACCGCTGGCGCCGCATGCAGCTCTCCGACGCCATGCGCGGCGAGGTCGTGCCCAACAACATCATCCTCATCGGCCCCACCGGGGTGGGCAAGACCGAGATCGCCCGCCGGCTGTCCCAGCTGGCGGACCTGCCCTTCCTGAAGGTGGAGGCCACCAAGTTCACCGAAAAGGGTTACGTGGGCCGGGACGTGGACTCCATGGTGCGCGACCTCCTGGAGAACGCCATCGCCCTGGTGCGCCGGCGTGCCGAGGACCAGGTGGAGCAGACCATCGTCGAGGCGGTGGAGAAGCGCCTGTTGGACCGGCTGTTCCCCCCGCTGGACGGCATGGACAGCGACCCCGAACGCCGGGCCCGCTGGCAGCGCAGCCGCGACAAGATCGCCACCCAGCTTCACGACGGGGTCCTCGACGACCGCGAGGTCACCATCGACACCGAGACCTCGTCCATGCCCATCGCCAACATCTTCACCAGTGCGGGCGAGGAGTTCGATGCCTCCTTCGGCGAGAGCCTGAAGAACATGTTCCCGCGCAAGACTCAGGAGAAGAAGGTCACCGTGGCCAAAGCCCGGCGCCTGCTGCGCGAGCAGGAAGCCGAGCGGGCCCTGGACATGGATCAGGTCCTGAGCGACGCCATCAGCCTGGTGGAAAACGGCGGCATCATTTTCCTGGATGAAATCGACAAGATCGCCGGAGGCGGAGGCGGGTCCGGACCCGACGTGAGCCGGGAGGGCGTGCAGCGCGACCTGCTGCCCATCGTGGAAGGCTCCGCCGTGAGCACCAAGCACGGGCCGGTGAAGACCGACCACATCCTGTTCATCGCCGCGGGTGCCTTCCACATGAGCAAGCCCAGCGACCTGATCCCCGAACTCCAGGGACGATTCCCCATCCGGGTGGAGCTGAGCAGCCTGACCGAAGAGGATTTCCTGCGCATCCTGCGGGATACCGAGGGCAGCCTGACCAAGCAGTACGTCGCCCTGCTGGGGGTGGACAACTGTCGCGTCGAATTCACACCCGACGCCATGGCGGAGATCGCGCATTTGGCCGCGGAACTGAACAAGCGCCTGGAAAACATCGGCGCGCGACGGCTGCAGACCATCCTGGCCCAGTTGCTGGACGACCTGCTGTTCGACGTGCCCGATCCCAAACTGACCGAAATCACCATAGACCGGGACTTTGTCAGCAAGCGATTGTCGGGTATCATCCAGGATGAGGATCTTTCCCGTTACATTCTTTAGCATCAGGGGCCCGCGCTGGAAGGCGCGGGTGCCGTCGGGGGACTGGGAATGCATGGTCGGACGGACGTGAGAGCGCCGGAACCGGAACACGGATTTTTACGCGCCGATTGGCTGGCCCTGGGGTTCCTGCTGCTGACAGGTCTGATCCTGGCCTGGCCCATCGTGACCGGGGGCTGGTTGACCTACCTGGACAACCCGGCCCATTTGGCCGAAATCCACAGCCTGGCCTTCGACAACGGTGGCGGATGGTCCGACCTGGCCTGGTGCGGGTATCCCCTGGGACGCCTGCATTCCCCCCTCTGGTTCGGCGGCCTGGCCTGGCTGCACAGCCTGGGCATTCCGCTGGGACCGATGTACGGGTTTTGCGTTCTGCTCGGGTTCTTCACGCCGCCGGTGGTCATCTATGTCCTGGCCCGGCGCTGGACCTCCCGTCCGGCGGCCGCGGGTTTGGCCTGGCTTCTCATGGTTCAACGCACGGCCCTCGTGGGTTTCGGAACGGCTCTGGGAGGGATGTGGACCTCCTACATGGCGGCCGGGGCGGTCATCTGGGTGATCCACCTGCTGGCCAAGCGGGAAGACCGGACCGTGGACCTGCTCACTCTGGCCACCCTCTACGGATTCCTGGGCATCACCCATCTTTTCGCCATCGTGCCGGCCATGATCATCTTCGCCGTCCATCTGGCGGTGCAGGTTTTCGGACGCCGTGTCCGTCGGTTCCTCCTGTGGCAGGGCGCGGCCGCAGGGCTGGGAGCCCTCGCCTCGGCCGCCTACTGGGCGCCGCTGGTTCTGGCCGGCGACGGCGTGAGAATCAGCCCGCTGAATCTGAATCCCGGTCACCTCATGGCCCGTTTGTTCCTGCCCATGCGCATGCCCGACCTCATGACCGAAAACCTGGATTTCGCCGGCGACCTGTTCTACCTGGAAGCTCTGCCGCCGATCGTGCTGGTGGCGCTGGGTCTGGCCGGCATGTGGGTGGGCCGGAAAATGGACGGCCCCAGCCGCCTGCCCCTCTACGGGTTCCTGATGTCCTGGGTGCTCCTGGTCCTTCTGCTGGTGGCAGGGATCCTGACGGACAACGGCACGCGCGTGACCTGGCTCGGCCATGTGAGCTGGCGGTTGCTCTACTTCGTGCGCATCGGCTTTGCCCTGTCGGCGCTGCCCCTGTTGGCGAGGCTGGGATCCCGGGTCATCCGGCGAAACGTCTGGAGCGGGGCGGCTGTGAGCCTGCTCCTGATCTCGGTGGCCTGCGGCCTGCCGTTGCGTCGCGAGTGTTTGTCGCCCCGCAGCGAGCGCATGGAGGAAGTCCGGGACATCTGGGCCTGGCTGAAATCCCATCGGACAACGGCCTGGGGCCGGGTCTATCTGCAGGACCCATTCCATGGGGGACGGGGCGAGGAGGCTGCCTTCGCCAACAGCCATGTCATGGCCATGACGGCCATGAACACCGGCATCCACCAGCTTGGCCCCCTGTACGGCGGGTCGCCTTTCCCCAATGTGTCCTGGCTGCTGGGGGAATCCGGTCGCCTGTTCGGTCGCCCCCTGCGCAACGACCATCATTTGGAGCGGCTGATGGCCATGCTGCCTCTGGCCAACGTCACCTCGCTGGTGCTGCACCACACCGAACTGCCGGAAAAGCTCACCGCCACCAATCTCTTTCTTCAGGTTTACCGCACGGAGCATTTCGCGGTCCTGGTGCCGGTGCCGCCCACGACCAGCCAGTGGGTCGCCGGTCTGACGGGCGATCCCCAGGTGACCGGCGGGCCCGTGACGCCGGGGGACTGGAAATTGACGGTGGAGGCCGAACGCCCCGGCGCGTCAGTGCTCATGAAGGCGTCCTGGTCGCCCCACTGGCGACTGTCCGGTCCCGATGGCGCGGACCTTGACGTCAATAACAGCGGTCTGGTGGAGATCGTGGGGCTGCCCGCCGGGACATCCTCCCTGCGGGTGCGGTTCCAGCCGCCCCGCTGGCCGGATGTGATGTCCCTGGCCAGTTGGTTCCTCATTGGCGTGGCCTGGGTCACCCGACGGCGCTGGTCCACAGGAATGGGGGTGGACTCCGCCGTCTGATCGATTATCTTGGCGGGGTGAACAACCCCCCTGGACCACCTACAAGGAGAGAGCCGGCCATGCTGAAAGACTTTCTGGCCATCGACGATCACAGTTACGAGGATCTCCGCGCCATCCTGGACCTGGCCAAGCAGCAGAAGCCTCTGGCTCGCAACCACGAGTTGCCCCACACTTTGCCCAACCGGGTGCTGGCCTGTGTCTTCGCCAAGCCCAGTCTGCGCACGCGGGTGAGCTTCGAGGTGGCCATCCGCCAGCTCGGCGGCGAATCCATGTTCATCACCGACAAGGAAATCGGCATGGGCACCCGTGAGTCCGTGTACGACGTGGCCAAGGTCATGAGCCGCTTCTGCGACGGCATCATGATCCGCTGGTTCGACCACCAGGAAGTGGTGGACCTGGCCAAGCACGCCTCGGTGCCGGTGATCAACGGTCTGACCGACCTGACCCATCCCTGCCAGGTGATGGCCGACATCCTCACCGTGGAGGAGCACCTGGGCACGATCGAGGGCAAGAACGTGGTCATGGTGGGCGACGGAAACAATCTGGCCAACAGCTGGCTCAACGCGGCCATCAAGTTCCCCTTCAACTTCATCCTGGCCTGCCCAGACGGGTACCAGCCGGACGAAGGCATCGTGCGCAAGGCCGAGGCCGCCGGCGCAAGCTTCATGATCACCCACGACCCGAAGGAAGCCGTCGAGGGCGCCCACGTGATCTATGGCGACGCCTTCTACAGCATGGGTCAGGAGGAAGAGGCCATCAAGCGCCGCGCGGACTTCGCGCCCTTCCAGATCAACAGCGACCTGCTCAAGGCCGCCGACAAGGACCACATCGTCATGCACTGCCTGCCCGCGCACCGGGGTGAGGAGATCACGGACGAGGTCATGGACGGCCCACACGCCGTCATGTTCGACGAAGCGGAGAACCGCCTGCACGCGCAGCGGGCCATTATCGCCAAACTGTTGAAGTAGGTGATTCGGATCCGGGATGACAACCGCACACGCAGTCGCTGGCCGGGGCTGGCCATACTTGTATGGCTGGCCCTGGTCAGTGCCTGCGCGGTGGTCGAGCCGCCGCCCGGCGGTCCCGTCGACAGTACCCCGGCCCATGTGGTGTCCGTCTATCCCGACTCCGGTCTGACCGGATTGGGCGAGGTGTCCACGCTCCGCATCCGGTTTTCCGAAAAGATGGACCGGCAGGGCGCCGTGTCCTGGCTCTTTTTCTTCCCCGACCAACGCATCCGCAAGACCAAATGGCACGGCGCCACCGAGGCCGAAGTGTTCCTGGAAGCGCCCCTGCCCGCCGACACCCTGATCGTGGTGGAAATCGCCGGCGGCATGCGTGATGCCCACAAGGTCCGCAACAAACAGAGCCGACGGTTCCCCCTGGCCACGACCGACTCCCTCTTTACCGGCCTCATCGGGGGCATTCTCCTGCTGGACGACGGGCCCGTCACCAACGGCGTGGTGGAACTGTACGGACTGCAGCCCGACAGCGTGGAGTACTTCCAGCGCGACCTTCTGCGCCGGACCACCACCGACGAAACCGGCAGTTACTATTTCCAGTGGCTGCCCGTGCCCAGCGGCCCCTATCTGGTCAGGGCCTTCGCCGATGAGGACGGCAACCTCCGCCCGGGGGACAAGGACGCCAAGCGGCTCGTACCCGACACCCTCAGTCTGGACGACCAGGCCCCCACCGTCACCGCCGGGGTGACCACTCTTTTTGCCTGGGACACACCCGGCCGCCTGATCTGTGCCCCCTTCGACCCGCCCCAGTGGGACGGCCAGGTTCGCGCCTGGAGCATGGCTGTGGGCGCAGCGGATACGGGCTGGGTGCCGGTGCCTGAAAAGAGTCCGGCCCCCACCAGCGGCGATCTGTTTCCCGGTGAAGGGGGCACCCTGATGAAGGTGACGCCGGGCCTGAACCGGGTGGTGGCCTTCGTGGACCTGGACAACGACAGCACCTTTTCCGCCATTCCAGATTCCCTGTTGGTTCCTGTGGCCCCGGATCAGGTGCGCTGGTTTCTGGAACCTTTCCAGGTCATCGAGAACGTGGAACTGGAAGCCGGCCTGTTCGCCAACTTCAGCCTGACGGCCTTCGGGGACACCCTGCAGGCCACCGAAGCGCCCGAGGTGGTCGTGCCCGACAGTCTGGCCGCCCTGGCCGGTGACACCCTCAGCGTCGACCTGCCCGATTCCCTGCAGACCCCAGCCCCGGAGTAGACATGCCGCCCAGGACCCTTCCTTTCCATAAGATGCACGGCGCGGGCAACGACTTCATCATGATCGATACCCGCGACCTGGGTCCGATCCAGTTGACCCGTCGGACCATTGCCGATCTGTGTGACCGCCGGACCGGCCTCGGCGCCGACGGCCTCATCCTGCTGGCGCCCGCCACCGATCCGGCTCACCATTTCCGCATGATCTATTTCAACGCCGACGGGGGCGAAGCCGAGATGTGCGGCAACGGCGCGCGGTGCACTGTGGCACTGGCGCACCGTCTGGACCTGGCGCCGGCGGTCTGCCGGTTCGAGACGCAACCGGGCGTTCTGAACGGCCAGGTCTTCGGCCCCGGCGACGTGGAGGTGTCCCTCCCCGCCTGGAAGGACCTGGAGACCGACCTTCAACTGGAGGACCAGCCCTTCAGCGCGCTGCACACCTGCAACACGGGTGTGCCCCATGTGGTCATTCCCGTGGCGGACATCGAGGCGGTGGACCTGGAAAAATGGGGTCCGGTCATACGCCGGGCCGACCGGTTCGCCCCGGCGGGCACGAATGTGAACTGGATCGCCGCCGACACCGAAAGCGGCGAATTCCGGCTTCGCACCTACGAACGCGGGGTGGAGGCCGAGACCCTGGCCTGCGGGACTGGCGCTTCCGCGGCTGCGGTGGTACTGTGCCAGATGAACAAGGCCGTCAGCCCGGTGGCCGTCCGCACCCGGGGCGGAGATCTGCTCACCATCACGGTGGATCTCCCTGCCAAACGTCTGGGATTGCGGGGCCCGGCTGTGATCAGTTTCAGGGGAGAGGTCCGGATTCATGAGTAGCCGCAAGACGTGGGATATGCCCGATGGCGTGTACACCGCCCTGGTAACGCCCTTCCGCAACGACGGGATCGACAAGGACGCCTGGCGCGTCCTCGTTCAGCGCCAGATCGACGCGCAGGTGGCGGGCATCGTGCCCGTGGGGTGCACGGGGGAGGCCGGGGTGTTGACCCGCGCCGAGAAGGAGTGGCTGGTGCGCACGGCCGTGGAAATGTGTGCCGGGAAGTGTGCCGTGGTGGCCGGATCCGGATCCAATTCCACCGCCCTGACCATCGACTTGACCCGGGATGTGAAGGACTGGGGCGCCGACGCCGCCATGCTCATTTCCCCCTACTACAACAAACCGCAGCAGCACGGTCTGGTGGCCCACTACCGCACCGTGGCCCGCGCGGTGGACATCCCGCTCGTCCTTTACAACGTGCCCGGCCGCACGGCCGTGAACATCCTGCCGGAGACCGCGGCCCAACTGGCGGCCGAGCCCAACATCGTGGCGCTCAAGGAAGCCAGCGGCAACCTGGACCAGATTGAACAGGCCATCGCCCGGTGTGATCTGAAGGTCTTTTCCGGGGACGACGGGCTCAACTTCAACATCTTTGGTCTCGGCGGACGCGGTGCCATCAGCGTGGTCAGCAACCTGTTGCCCGGATCCATGGTTCGCTTCTGGCGGGCCTGGGCCGACGGCGACATCAACCAGGCCTGGCCCATGGGACGCGCCTTCGACCCCATTATTCAGGCCTGCTTCGTGGAAACCAATCCTGTGCCCGTAAAGGAACTGCTGTCCCTGGCGGGACTGTGCAGCCGGGATCCACGCCTGCCGCTGATGCCGGTGCGCGAGGCCAGCCTCACTTATCTGGTCCAGTTCTACGAAAGCACCCTGGCCGACCTCATGGCCCGCGATTGCGGCGGCGAGGCCCGATCATGATCCAGGTGGCCGTACACGGCGCCGAAGGCCGCATGGGCCGTCTGCTGACGGGCCTGGTGGAAGACGCCGCCGACATGGACCTCTGTGGTTTGATAACCGAAACCGGACGGGAACAGCCGGCCGGGACATTTCACGCCCGCCTGCCTCTGCTGGGGCAGTCCGCCGTGGCCGACAGTCTTCCCGAAGGCTGCGTGATCATCGATTTTTCCCTGGCGAAGGCGCTCGAAGGCCTGCTCGAACAGACCGCCCGTCTGAAGGCGCCCCTGGTGGTGGGAACCACCGGCTTCAGCGACGCGCAACTGGCGGCCCTCGCGGACTTCGGACGGTCCCGCCCGGTGGTCATGGCCGCCAACTTCAGCGTGGGTATTCCCGCCCTGCAGATGCTGCTGCAACTGCTGGCCCGCACGCTGCCCTCGGGCTTCAACGCGGAGCAGGTGGAAACCCATCACATTACCAAGCTGGACAAACCCAGCGGCACGGCCCGCCACCTGGCGGACGCCTATCGACAAGTCCGCGGCGGAGCCGAGGTGCCGACCCATTCCCAGAGGTTGGGGGGCGTCATCGGTGAACATACCTGGACGTTCAGCGACGCCGAGGAAACCCTGGTGATTTCCCACCGGGCCCATTCGCGTCAGGCATTCATGCGGGGGGTGCTGCCCTCTGTGCGATACGCGGCCGCTCAGGACAACGGTTTGGTGGGCTTGACGGAAGTTCTGCAGTGGACGGCGCCCAACGCAGGCTAGTTCAGGGCACAAGGAAGAGGGTCAACCCTAGGGTGACCCTCTTGCAATATCAAACGCGGAATTTGCGAAAGACCTACTTGGCAGCCATGGCGGCCATACGACTCTTGAGCCGGGCAGCGCGCTTTTTGGGCATGAGGCCCTTGGAGGCCTGAGTATCCATGAGACGATACATCGCCTTCAGGGACGCGGTCTTTTCCTCGTCGCCAAGACCCGCCACGTCGGTCTTGAAGACCTTCACGGCGGAGCGCATGGTGGCGCGGTTTTCGCGGTTCCGCAGATTTCGTTTCTTGCTTGTCAGCAAGCGTTTTTTACAGCTTTTTGTTTGGGGCACGTCAAATAACCTCCGTTTGGGACGTACAGGCGCGGCAATTTAACAGGACAATGGCCATATGTCAAGGGAACCCCACGGGGAATCATTAAGCGACAACCTCCGGGAAAAGCTGGACTTGCTGCCCGACGCCCCCGGCGTCTACCTGCACAAGGACAAGTCGGGCAAGGTCCTCTATGTGGGGAAGGCCAAGCGGCTGACCCAGCGGGTTCGGTCATATTTTCAATCCGCGGCGGATCATGACCGTAAAACCCGGCTTTTAGTGCGCCGGGTCACGGATTTCGACTACATCGTGACCGACAGCGACACCGACGCCCTGGTCCTGGAAAACCAGCTGATCAAGGAGTACCGGCCTCTCTACAACGTCCGGCTCAAGGACGACAAGCAGTATCCCTACCTGCGTATCAGCCTCCAGGAGCCCTTTCCACGGGTGGAAGTGGTGCGGCGCATGGACCGGGACGGGGCCCGCTATTTCGGCCCCTTCACCAATGTGGGTGCCATGCGGGAGACCCTGAAATTCGCCGCCGGCGCCTTCCGTATCCGGACCTGCCACCTGGATCTGCCGGAACAGACGGTGGAGCGGGCGTGCCTGGATTGGCAGATCGGCCGCTGCAGTGCTCCCTGCGTGGGCTATGACGACCAGGACGCCTATCGCGACAAGGTCACTCAAATGGTGCGGTTCCTGGACGGCCGGGGATCGGACATCCTGGCCGAACTGGACGCCCGCATGCAGGGCCATTCAAAAGCCCTGCGGTTCGAGGACGCAGCGGCCGACCGCGATCTCATGGCCAAGCTCGACACCACCATCCACCGCAGCCGGCCCGTGTCCGGCGTCACGGGGGACTGCGACCTGTGCGCCGTCGCCCGCGAGGGGGAGTTGGCCTCGGGCCTCGTGATGCGGGTTCGTGGCGGCCAGATTCTCACGACCCACCAGTTCCTGCTCACGGACAAGCTGGACCGGAATCTGGATGCCTTCATGGCGCAGCTTCTGCGGGAGTACTACAACCGCGCCGGGGACATTCCCCCGGATGTGCTGCTCTCCTGCCGGCCGGAGGATCTGCCGGCGTGGGAGGCCTGGCTGTCGCATCTGAGGGGAAAAGCCGTTCACGTGAAAGTGCCGCAGAGGGGCGCCCGCAAGGAGGCGGTGGGGCTGGCCCATACCAACGCCGCCTTCAAGCTGCGGGAGGTGATCTTCAAGAGCGACCAGAAGCTGCACCCCAAGGTCACGCCGGCGGACATCGAACTTCAGGAAGCCCTGGGGCTGCACACGGTGCCGGACACCATTGAGTGCTTCGACATCTCCAACTTCCAGGGCAAGGAAACCGTGGCCTCCCTGGTTTTCTTCAAGGGCGGCAAACCTCTCAAGAGCCGTTACCGGCGCTTCCGCATCAAGACGGTGGAAGGGGTGGACGACTTCGCCAGCATGGCCGAAGTGCTGGACCGCTACTACGGCCGCCTCACGGAAAAGGGACTGCCGCCTGCGGATCTTGTGGTCGTGGACGGCGGGGCGGGCCAGCTGTCGGCCGCCCGGCGCGTGGTGTCGCACTACGGTTTGCACGACATCCAACTCATCGGTTTGGCCAAGCGGGAGGAGACCATCGTGCGGGAGAGCGGGGAGCTCAACCTGCCCCGCACCAGCGAGGCGCTCAAGTTGCTGCAACGGGTTCGGGACGAGGCCCATCGATTTGCCATCACCTACCACCGTCTGCTGCGTGACAAGGGAACCACCAAGAGCGAACTGGACCTGATCCCCGGGATCGGTCGGGTGAAGAAACTGTCCCTGCTGCACGCTTTCGGTTCGGTGGAACAGATCCGGCAAGCCACACCCGAACAATTGGCGGATGTGCGCGGACTGAATCGGCATGACGTGGTGGCCATCCGGGAATTCTTCACCAATCAGGCCGGGAGGACCCCGTGAACCAAGCGGCCTGGGACCTGGCCTGTGACAACTTCCTGGCGCACTGCGGGGCGGAAAAGGGACTGGCGGCCGCCAGTCTCAATGCGGCCGAGACGGATCTGAAACGGTTGCGCACGTGGGTGGACGCCCACACCGACGCCGGTCCCGGACAGATCACCGATGCCCTGCTGAGGGACTTTCTGCTGACCAGCGCCGGGGACCTGGTGGCGTCCTCCCGGGCGAGACTCCTGTCCACCCTGCGCGCCTTTTTCAAATTCCTGGTGAGTGAAGGATTGGCCCAGGTGGACCCGACGGTGACCCTGGTGGCGCCCAAACGCGGCCGCAAACTGCCTGTGATCCTCACGGTGGACCAGGTGGGCCGACTGCTGGATTCGGTGGCCGGGACCCGGCCGGCCGACCTGCGGGACCGCGCCATGCTGGAAATCCTCTACGGATGCGGGTGTCGGGTCAGCGAATTGTGCGGCCTTGACGTGACCGACCTGGATCTCACCGAGGGCACCCTGCTGCTCCGGGGGAAAGGCCGCAAACAACGACTGGTGCCCGTGGGAGATCCGGCCCGGGTCTGTGCCGAGCGTTATATCGCCGGTGGACGGCCCACCCTGGAGGGAAAGGCCCCGACCGGCGCCCTTTTTCTGAACCAGCGGGGCGGTCGGCTCAGTCGGGTTTCGGTCTGGAATCTGATCAAGCGGGTGGGACGGGAGACCGGCCTGCCGGCGGCCCTGTCCCCGCATACCCTGCGGCACAGCTACGCCACCCACCTGCTGGAAGGCGGCGCCGACCTCCGGGTGGTCCAGGAACTCCTCGGACACGCCGACATCAGCACCACCGAAATCTACACCCACATTGACCGGGCCTGGCTGACCACCGCCTGGCTGGAGGCCCATCCCCGGGCCAAATAGGCCGTCAGGACCCGCTTTGACATCCCGGCATTCCGGTGGTACTGTTCCCCGACCGGAAATCCGCCGCCGAAGCGGTTTTTTACCGGGTATTCCCCTGTCCCGTCCGAAAGGTTCCGTCTTGAGCGACAGCCCAACCAAGAAGATCATCCTCAGCGGCATGCGGCCCACCGGACGCCTGCATTGGGGCAACTATACCGGCGCCCTGGAGAACTGGAACCGCCTGCAGGACGACTACACCTGTCACTTCATGGTGGCCGACTGGCACGTGCTGACCACGGCCCTCGACAAGGCCGGGGAAATCGGCCTCAACAGCCGGGAGATGTTCCTGGACTGGCTGGGCGCCGGGCTCGATCCCGAGAATTCGGTGTTGTTCATCCAGTCCCAGGTCAAGGAACACGCGGAGCTGAACCTGATCATGGCCATGATGATCAGCATGGGGCGCCTGGAGCGGAACCCGACCTTCAAGGAGCAGATCCGAGACCTGAACATGAGCGGCGAGATCAGCTTCGGCCACCTGGGCTACCCGGTGCTGCAGGCGGCGGACATCCTGGTCTACCGGGCACACGCCGTGCCCGTGGGCGAAGATCAGTTGCCGCATCTGGAACTCACCCGCGAAATGGCCCGACGGTTCAACCGCTATTTCGGCGATGTTTTTCCCGAGCCCGAACCCCTGGTGACCAAGTTTGCGCGTTTCCCCGGCACCGACGGCAAACGCATGAGCAAGTCGCTGGGCAACACCATCGAAATCTCGGCCACGCCCGACGAGATCCGCGCCAAGATCAAGCCCGCGGTGACCGATCCGGCCCGCGTGCGCCGCAACGACCCCGGCAACCCCGAAGTGTGCGCCATCTATACCTGGTATCAGAAATTCCTGCCCGAGGCCGTGGAGGAGACCGCCGCCGAATGCCGCAGTGCCGCCCGCGGTTGCGTGGACTGCAAGAACAAGCTGGCCGACGGCGTCATTGAATACTTCGCGCCCCTGCGCGAACGCCGGGCCGAATACGAGGCCGATCCGGCGAAGCTGGATGAGATCATCGCCTCCGGCTGCGACCGGGCCCGCGCCGAAGCCGGTCGCACCATGGACATCATCCACGACGCCATGGGCATCGGTTAGACCGGCAAGGAGCACCACAGGTGACCGACCAACCACAGGACTTGACGCCCCGGGAACCGGAAACGCCCGCCACCGAAGTGGGTGGCCCCGAAACCTGGAATCTTGACGCCCTGCCGCCCGAGCTGGACTACTTCCGGTCCAGCGAGGCCTACCAGGTCGAACTGACGGGCTTTCAGGGCCCCATGGATCTGCTGCTCCACCTGATCGACAAGGAACAGGTGGACATCTACGACATTCCCATCGCGCGGATTACCGAGCAGTTCATCCAGCACATCGAAGTGATCCAGGCCGTGTCCCTGGAAACCGCGGGCGAGTTCATCGCCATGGCCGCCACGCTCATGGTGATCAAGATGAAGATGCTCATGCCGTCCCACCGTGAGGAAGACGAGGGGGATGAAGAGGATCCGCGGGCGGAGCTCGTTCGCAAACTTCTGGAATACAAACGCTTCAAGAGCGCGGCCGCCGCCCTTCACCAGAAGGAGGAGGACCGCAAGCAGCTGCACCTGCGCCAGACCCGGTATCCCTTCATGGACCAATTGGATCTGGAGCCCAAACTGCGCATCGAGATGTTCGACCTGCTGTCCGCCCTGGCCGGCATCTACGACCGGGTACAGTCCAAGCCCATCCACGAAGTGGAGCGCGAGCCCTTCACCGTGGAAGAGAAGATGTCCCTCATCGAAGAGAAGATCGGCGGCGGCGGCACGGTTAATTTCGAGGATCTCTTCGCCGACGACACCATGAAGATGGAAGTCATCGTGACCTTCATCGCCGTGCTGGAACTGGTAAAACGCGGGCGGCTGGAATTCATGCAGACCTCGGCCAAGGGCGCCATCTGGATTCAGCGCCCCACGGTCAAGGATGACGACGGGACCGACGACCTGTCCGCCATCGACGATGTGGACCTGCCCGCCGAAGATACGCCGGATGATCTGACAGAACTGGAGACCGAATCTTGAAACGGGAAATCGAAGCCCTGCTGTTCGCCACCGACGCGCCCCTGGGCATCGGCCGGCTCAAAAAGCTCCTGCCCAACACCGAGAGTGCCGACATCCGCACCGCCCTGAAGGACCTGGGCGAGAGCTACGACCAGGCCGAGCACGCCTTCATGCTGGTGGAATTCGGCGGCGGCTGGCAGATCGCCACCCGGCCCGAGTATTCCCCCATCGTGGAAAAACTCCTGAAGGGCCGCCGCTTTACCCGGCTGTCCAAGGCGGGCCTGGAAGTGCTGGCCATCATCGCTTACCGCCAGCCCCTGACCCGGCTGGAGGTGGACGAGATCCGCGGCGTGAACAGCAGCGGCGCCATCAGCACCCTGAGCGAGCGCAACCTCATTACGGTGGTGGGCCGCTCCCAGACCCTGGGCAACCCCCTGCTGTACGGCACCACCCGGGAATTTCTCAACCATCTTGGGCTGAAGGGCCTGGGACAGTTGCCGGATCTGCCGGAGCTGGAGAACATCATCGACGACCGCGAGGAACTGCTGGCGTTCGCCAGTCAGGTGGGCCGCGATGTCTCGGAAGAGGAGCTGGAGGAATACTTCAGCGAGCCGGAGACCCTCGACCACGACGTGATCGAGGTAGGGGACACGCCTGAAGGCGTAACGGTCGAAGAAGACCCTGCGGACGAACCGGTTACCGAAGAATTTTCCGAGCCGGGCGAACCCGTCGAAGAGGTTGAGGCCGCCGGTGAACCGGACCCCACCTCGGATTCAGACACGGATTCCCTGGACCCGGACGCCGACCAGGCCGACGACACCACCGACGAGGAGTTGCGGCGGGACCATGGAGAATCCTGAAGAAACCCTGCGCCTGAACCGTTACCTGGCCCGAGCGGGGTTGGGGTCACGGCGCGCCGTCGAGGATCTCATCCGCCAGGGGAAGATCCGGATCAACGGCGAAAAAGTGACCGATATGGGCCGCCAGGTCCATCCGTCCAAGGACGCCGTCGTGTGCGACGGAACCCCGGTGAAGCTGCCCCAGGATTTCCGGGTCTACGCCTTCCACAAGCCGCTGGACGTGGTTTCCACCCTCAAGGCCCAGGGCGGGCAGCCCTCTTTGTTGCCCTACCGGTTGCAGTCGGATATCCCGGACCGTTTTGTTCCCGTCGGACGACTTGACTCCGAGAGCACCGGGTTGCTCCTTTGGACAGACGACGGTGTGCTGAACCAGGCCCTGTGCCGGTCCAACACCGGCATCTGGAAAACCTACGAGGTGGAACTGGGCGCCCCGCTGCTTGACAAGCAGGTGCCCACCCTGACCGAGGGACAAATCACCATCGACGGCCGGGCCTGCCTGCCCTGCCGTCTGGAAATGGCCCCGGACAAGACCACCCGGCACTGGATCATGCAGCTCCATGAGGGGCGGCGGCGGCAGATTCGCCGCATGTTCAAGAAGGTAGGCTTGAAGGTCATCCGCCTGCATCGCACCGATGTGGGACCGGTGAAACTGGGGAAACTGCGGCCGGGTAATTTTCGGCGTCTGACCCACGCCGAGGAGACGGCCTTGCGCAAGGCGGTGGCAGCGGGCCATCGTTCAAAGGGACGTGGGCTTTAACCACCGGCCGCCATCCGCGGTCGGGGCCAGGGGACTACCATGGATTTCAAGGCGCTTTTCCGACCGGGCATTCTTTCCAGCAAACCCTACACACCCGGCAAGCCCGTGGAGGAGGTCCAGCGTGAACTGGGGCTCGACCACGTGGTCAAGCTGGCCAGCAACGAGAATCCGGAAGGCCCCCTGCCCGCGGTGCTGGACGCCATTGGCGAGGCGGCCAAGGAGATCAACCGTTATCCCGACGCGGCCTGCTTCCGTTTGACCGAACGCCTGGCTGGCCACCTGGACGTGACGCCGGACTCCCTCATTTTCGGCAACGGCAGCAACGAGGTCATCGACATGCTGATCCGGGCCCTGATCTCCCCGGGTGAGACCGTCGTTTTCAGCGAACACAGCTTCATCGTGTACGCCCTGACCACCCGCGTGCACTTCGAATGCGGTCGCCCCGTGCCTCTGGGCGAGGGGGACCGGCACGACCTGCCGGCCATGGCCGACGCCATCGACGACACGACCAAGCTGGTCATTATCTGCAATCCCAACAATCCCACCGGAACCTACAATACCGCTCAGGAATTCGTCGATTTCCTGGCCCGTGTGCCTGAAAACGTGATCGTGGCCCTGGACGAAGCCTACTACGAATACGTGCTGGCACAGGACTATCCGCAGACCGTGCCCATGCTCAAGGCGCATCCAAACCTTGTCATCCTGCGGACTTTCAGTAAAATACACTCCTTGGCCGGCCTGCGGATCGGCTACGGCGTGGCCCATCCCGGCCTGATCGGGGAGCTGCACAAGACCCGCGAACCCTTCAACGTGAACATGCTGAGCCAGGCCGCGGCCATCGCCTGTCTGGACAACTGGCACGAGGTGGAGGGACGGGCCCGGCGCAACGGCGAGCAGTTGGCCTGGCTGTCCGGCCAACTGGCGGCGATGGGGTTCGAGGTGGTGCCCAGCCAGACCAATTTCGTGCTCGTGCGGTGCGACGGCTGTGCCGGCGACATCACGGAAAAATTGCTGCACAAAGGTGTTATCGTGCGGCCCATGCATGCCTTCGGTCTGGGCGAAGGCGCCCTGCGCATCAGCGTGGGTCTGCCCGCCGAAAACCAGGCCTGCGTAACGGCCCTGAAAGAGATTCTCAACTGATGGGTGAGCCCTTGTCCCAGAAGACCCCCCTGTTGTCGCTGCGTCGGGAGAACCAGCCCACCACCGAGGTGTGTGTGGGCCATGTCCGATTCGGCGGTGAGCGGGTTGTGCTCATCGGCGGCCCCTGCGCCGTGGAGACCCGGGACCAGATCATCACCTCGGCCCGCCTGGCCAGCGCAGGCGGGGCCGTCATGCTGCGCGGCGGGGCCTGGAAGCCCCGCACCAGCCCCTATGACTTCCAGGGACTGGGGGCCGAAGGCCTGGATCTGCTGGTGGCCGCCCGCGCGGAAACCGGACTCCCTTTCGTGACCGAGGTCATGGACCCCCGGGATGTGGAACTGGTGGCCGAAAAGGCCGACATGTTGCAGATCGGGAGCCGCAGCGTTCAGAATTTCCCCCTGCTCAAGGAAGTGGGGCTGGCCCGCAAACCCGTGCTCTTCAAACGCGGCATGATGACCACCGTACACGAGTGGCTCAATGCGGCCGAATACATCCTGTCCCAGGGGAACGATCAGGTCGTGTTCTGTGAGCGGGGCATTCGCACCTTCGAGCCGGCCCTGCGCAACACCCTGGATGTGGGGTCGGTCACCGTCCTCAAGGACAAAACCCACTTGCCGGTAATCGTGGATCCCAGCCATGCTGCCGGGGACGCCCGGTATGTGACCGCTCTGGCCCGGGCCGCCGTGGCCGCCGGGGCCGACGGTCTGCTGGTGGAAACACACTGCGCGCCGGCCGAAGCCCTCAGCGATGCCGGCCAATCCCTCAGCGCCACCGCCTTCGGCCAACTGGCCAACGAATGCCGGGCCGTGGCCCGCGCCATCGGACGGGACCTCTGAGATGCCCTTGACCGGCTCCGCCCTTTCCGCCGTTGATCCCCAGCGCCTGCCGCGCGATGCCGTCATCGCCGTGGACGGGCCCGCCGGTTCAGGGAAGTCCACCACCGCCAAAACCCTGGCCGAACACTTCGATCTGCTTTACATCGACACCGGCGCCATGTACCGGGCCCTGACCCTGGCCGGGCTGTCCGCTGGTCTGGACCTCACGGACGAAGCCGCCCTGGTCGACCTGGTCAAAGACGCCGGGCTGGAACTGCGACAGGCCAAGGGCGAGGTGGAGGTTCACTGGAACGGCAAGGATGTGTCGGCCGCGATCCGGGCGCCCGAGGTGGACGCCAACGTGTCCCTGGTGGCCAGCCACCCCGGCGTACGCGCTGAAATGGTGGCCCGTCAGCAGGAACTGGGACGGCAGGGGGGCGTGGTCATGGAAGGCCGGGACATCGGCAGCGTGGTGTTTCCCCTCGCCACCGCCAAGATTTTCCTTCACGCCAGTCTCGAAGCCCGGGTGGAGCGGCGTTACCGCCAGAACAAGCAGCGCGGACACGAAGTCAGCCGGACGGAATTGACTCAGGACCTGGCCGAGCGGGACCGGAAGGACAGCGAGCGCGAGACCAGTCCGCTGACCATCAGCCCCGATGCCCTTGTCATCGACAGCAGCCGCATGAGCCTCGAGGAACAGAATGCGGCCTGCGCCCGGGCCTGCCTGGTCAATCCGACCCTGGATCTGGAACTGGATACCGACCCGGTCAAGGCCCGCATGGGGATGCCCATGCACTACCGGCTTTTCTATGCGGTTTTCGGGACTCTGGCGCGGTTTTTCGGCCTGAAACAGGTGGGAAACGAGGGCCGGGTGGTGGCCGGCGGGTGCATTATCGCGGTGAATCACATCAGTTTGTGGGATCCGCCGCTGGTGGGCGCCACCTTCAGGCGCTACCCCATCAACACCCTGGCCAAGGAGGAGCTGTTCAAGATCTGGCCCCTGGGCCCCCTGTTCCGGTCCATGGACAGCATCCCCATTCGGCGCAAGGGCTATGACGCCCGCGCTTTCCAGCAGGCCGCCCGCTCCCTCCGCAGTGGCAACAATCTGCTCCTGTTTCCCGAAGGGACCCGACAGGCCATCGGCCATCCCGGTCCCACCCGCAACGGCCTGGGTATCCTGGTGCAGGCCACCCGGGCGGCCATGCAGCCGGTCTTCATCCGCGGAAGCTACGGCCGGCAGCCGGGCGGGTCCCACTTGTCGCCTTTGGAGGTCAGTTTCGGCCCCATCGTACGCTGGCACGGTCTGGAGGCCCTGCTGGAAGCCTACGACAAGAAAGACGTGAGCCGCCGTATCGGCCTTCTGACCGACGCCATCTACCGCGAACTGCAGGCCCGATCCTTCCGCCGATACCCCCAAACCGACTTTGAGCGTGACCTGGGGGAAAAGCAGTTGGAGAAATTCGCCAGACGCCACCGCAAGGTTTTCGGCAAACGCGCCTGATTCCCTCTTAAAAACCCCCAAACGGCTTGTGCCGGTGACAATGGCGGCTTATATTGTCCAGCTCGCCGGACCATTTGGTCCCGGTGTATTCATCTGTCACTAGGAGGCAATCTTTCATGACCACCAACCCCAATCCCGGCTCCGAGGAAGCGCGCGACGACGCCGTCGAAGCGCCTATCCCTTCCAAGGAGGAAACCCCCCGCCCCCGAGGCCGCGATCGCGATGACGACGACGATGATCGCCGTTTCGCCGCCGCCGATGTGCTGCCGACTCCGGCCGCGCCCAAACTGAGCTCCGAATTCGACGAAGCCGCCATTATCAATTTCGATTTCCGTGAAGAGGAAAACGAAGATAATGACATGTCCGACGCTGAAATGCTGGCCATGCTCAACCAGTACGAGGAGACCCTGACCGACATCCAGGAAGGTCAGATACTCCAGGGCACCGTCATTGAAGTGCGCGAGAACGAAGTCCTGCTCAACATCGGTTTCAAGAGTGAAGGCGTCATCGACCTGAATGAGTTCGGCGCGATGACCGTCACCGAGGGTGATTCCTTCGACGTGTTCCTTGAAAAACTCGAGAACCTGGATGGCCTGGTTGTCCTGTCCAAGGAGCGCGCTGACTTCCTGAAGGTCTGGGACAAGATCAAGAACGCCCACGAGAACGGCGACGTCGTGACCGGTATCGTCGACCGTCGCATCAAGGGTGGACTGGTGGTCAAACTGTGGAACGTCGACACGTTCCTGCCCGGCAGCCAAGTGGCTCTGCGTCAGGTCCCCAATCTGGAGGACATGATCGGCGAAGAGATCAACTGCCGGATCATCAAGAAGAACAAGCGGCGGCGGAACGTTGTCGTCAGTCGTCGTATCGTGCTGGAGCAGGAGCGTGAAGAGAAGAAGCGCTCCCTCATCTCCGAACTGGAGAAGGGTCAGGTCCGCACCGGTGTGGTCAAGAACATCACCGACTTCGGCGCCTTCGTCGACCTCGGCGGCATCGACGGCCTGCTGCACATCACCGACCTGAGCTGGGGCCGCGTCACGCACCCGAGCGAAGTGGTGACCATCGGTCAGGAGATCGAGGTCAAGGTGCTGGACTTCGAGGAGCAGCGCGAGCGCATCAGCCTCGGTCTGAAGCAGCTGCAGAGCTACCCCTGGGACAACGTGGACGAGAAGTATCCCGAGGAGAGCATCGTGCGCGGCCGCGTGGTCTCGATCACCAACTACGGCGCCTTCGTGGAGCTGGAGAAGGGTATCGAGGGTCTCATCCACATCAGTGAGATGAGCTGGACCCGCCACATCAAGCACCCGAGCAAGGTCGTCTCCATCGGGGACGAGGTCGACGTGATGGTGCTGAAGATCGACAAGGGTCACGAGAAGATCAGCCTGGGCCTCAAGCAGTGCGAGAGCGATCCCTGGCTCACCCTCATCGAGCGGTACCCCACGGGAACCGTCATCGAGGGCAAGGTCCGCAACCTGACCGACTTCGGCGCCTTCGTGGAAGTCGAAGAGGGTATCGACGGACTGGTCCACATCTCGGACATGAGCTGGACCCGCCGCGTGCGTCACCCCAAGGAACTGCTCAAGCGCGGCGACAGCGTGCAGGTGCAGATCCTGGATATCGACACCAGCAAGCGTCGGATCAGCCTCGGCATCAAGCAGATGCACGAGAATCCCTGGCCCACGCTGGCCGATGACTACCCCGTGGGCCACACCCTCGAGGGATCCATCAGCCGCATGCTGGACCACGGCGTGATCGTGGAGATGGGCAACGACCTGGAGGGCTTCGTGCCCCTGGGCCACGTGGGCATCCCCAAGATCGAGAAGCCCCAGTACCACTTCAAGGAGGGCGAGTCGCTCGACCTGAAGGTCATCAAGATGGATGTGGAGAACCGCCGCATCGTTCTGTCCATCGCCGAGAGGCTCAAGGACTTTGGTGACGAGGCCGCTGAGGAGTTCATCACCGCGCACCCCCGGATGGAAGACGTGGTCGAGGCCGACAAGGCCGCCGCGGAAGCCGCCGAAGAGGGGGCCGAGGCCTTCGTCGACGACTACAAGGACGTGGAAGACGACCTCGATGCCGTTCTGGCTGAAGAGGACGCGCCTGCGGAGGCGGCCCCGGCCGCCGAAGCCGTCGTTGAGGACGCGCCTGTGGAAGAGGCTCCTGCAGAAGAGGCTCCGGTGGAAGACGCGGCGCCCGAGGCCGACGTTGAGGCCGACGCCGATTCCGAGGACGAAGACAAGAAGTAGATTCACCGGCCTTAACAACCGGTTGTTTCCGCCCGTGAGAGGGGCGGGGGTTTTAACCCCGTCCCTCTTTTTTATATAAGGAGATCCCATGACCCCGGACCTCAACCCCTTCGCCACCGTCCAGGAGGCCCCCAGCACTCTGCAGGAAGAGTCGCCCGGCCTGCGGGTCGCGTTCTGGACCTTGGGCTGCCGCCTGAACCAGTACGACACCGAGGGTATCAAGGCCGCCATGGTGGCCAGCTACCCGGTGGAGATCGTGGGCTGGCAGGACTCGGCCCACGTCTACGTGCTGAACAGCTGCACGGTCACGGGCAAGGCGGATCAGGAGTGCCGTCGTCTGGCCCGCCAGGCCAAACGGCGCAATCCCGACAGCAAGGTGGTGGTGGTGGGCTGCTACGCCCAGACCCAGCCCGAGAGCCTGGCCAAGGTCAGCGAGATCGACGCGGTGGTGGGCAATACGGCCAAAGAGGACGTGGAAGCCTGGCTGCCCGAGCTGCTGGAAGGCGAAGCGCAGTTCGTGGCGGTGGAGGAATTTGCCCCGCGGCCGGCTTTCGATTCGCCTTTGATCGATGACTTCAGCGGCCGCAGCCGTGCCTTCGTCAAGATCCAGGACGGCTGCAACCTGCGCTGCACCTACTGCCTGATCTGGAAAGCCCGCGGGCCCGGCCGGTCACGATCGGTGCAGGACATATCCACCCAGCTCCAGCGGCTGGTGGACGCCGGATTTCATGAGACCATTCTGGCCGGCATCCATCTCGGCGGGTATGGCCGCGACCTGGAGCCCAAGGTCCTGCTGCCCGACCTGCTGGAAATCCTGCTGGAACGCTTCCCCACCCTGCGCCTGCGTTTGAGCAGCATCCACCCCAACGAAGTGACGCCGCTGCTGCTGGGCCTGTTCCGGGACAATCCCCGCCTGCGACCTCACCTTCACATCAGCCTGCAAAGCGGCAGCGACGGCGTGCTCAAGCGCATGAAGCGTCCCTACCGCGGCCAGCGGGCCTGGGATGCCATCGGCAACGCCGCCCAGGTGGCGCCCGCCTTCGGCCTGGGGGCCGACATCATCGTGGGCTTCCCGGGCGAGACCACCGCCGAATTCGAGGACACCCGGCGCATGATCGCCGAACTGCCCTTCAGCTACCTGCACGTGTTCCGCTATTCCCAGCGGCCCGGCACCACCGCCGCGGACATGGGCGATCAGGTTCATCCGGAAACCATCAGCGAACGCAGCGCCGTGCTGCGGGCCCTGGCCGAGCAGAAGCAACTGGAATTCGAAACGGGGCTGGTGGGCACGGTCCGCGAGGCCGTGGTGGAATCGGATACCGACCTGCCGGGCTGGCGCAAGGCCACCACCGACAACTACGTTTCCATCCTCGTGCCGGATACCCTGGAAACCGGATCCCTGATCCAGGCCAGGATCCTACGTCATGAAGACGGCAAACTCTTCGCCGAGGTGAAGGAGGCCCTGCAGTGAGCACGTTCCAGGAAGGGCTGGCCCCCATGGCCCAGCCCGGGGACCCCGCCCCGGACACCGGGTGCGCGGTGTACATCGAGACCTACGGCTGCCAGATGAACGTTTACGACAGCCAGGCCATTGAAGGTCTGCTGAAGCAGGACGGCTTCGCCATCGTGCAGGCCGAACGCGACGCCGACGTGGTCCTGTTGAACACCTGCAGCGTGCGGGATCTGGCCGAGCACAAGATCATCAGCCGGGTGGGGGAGATCCGGAATTCCCGACGCCTGGCCGGCGCTCCGGAGGCCATTATCGGCATTTGCGGGTGCATGGCTGAACGCGTGGGTCCCGGCCTTCGCAAGGGCAACGGACGGGTGGACCTGGTCGTGGGCGTGGACAACTACGACAAACTGGCCCCGCAATTGACCAAGCTTACGTCCAACCGACCCGCCCGGGAGCGCATCCACACCGGACACCGGACCGACGCGCACTACGTGGCCCCGCCCCAGCTGTATCCCACCAACAACAGCCACCTGGTCACCATCCACAAGGGGTGTGACTACAAGTGCACGTATTGCATCGTGCCCATGACCCGGGGCCCGCAAAGCGAAAAGGACCCCGACACTATCCTGGCCGAGATTCGCACCATTGTGGCCGCCGGGGGCCGCGAAGTCACCCTGCTGGGGCAGAACGTGACCGCCTACAACTGGCAGGCGGGGATGGACTTCGCCGCCCTGCTTGAGAAGGTGGTGGAAGTGGACGGACTGGATCGCATCCGCTTTCTCACCGGCCATCCCCACGACATGCACCCGCACCTCATGGATACCATCGGGCGCCTGGACAAGGTTTGTCCGTGGCTCCATCTGCCCATCCAGAGCGGCAGCGACCGGGTGCTCAAGCGCATGAAACGGCTCTACAAATCCCAGTCATACCTGGATATGGTGGATTACGCCCGGCGGGCCATTCCCGACGTCACCTTCTCCTCGGATTTCATCGTCGGCTTTCCAGGGGAGACCGAGGCCGATTTTCAGGCTACCCTTGAGGTCATCAAGGCCGTAAAGTATGATCAGATCTTCTCGTTCAAGTACAGTGAGCGTCCCGGCGTGCCGGCGGCCAAGCTTGCGGACGATGTTTCCGTGGACGAGAAGAAGCGCCGACTGGCCGAACTGATGGCGGTCCACGACAAGGTGTGGAACACCGAAGCGGTCCAGCGGGTAGGAGAGACCTGGACCGCGGTCGTGGAGGACGCGGCCCGCCGACCGGCCGGCGCCTGGCGCCTGCGCACCGCCAATAACCGCAAGGTGGTCGTCCAGCAGGGCGATCTGGCCGTGGGCAACAGCGTGACCGTGCGGATCAGCGGGTTCACCAATACCACGTTCCACGGCGAGCTGGTCGGCTGACCGGCGCCGACGGTTCCAAATTCACCCCCTGATCCGGATCCCGGGTCGGAAAGAGGTCGTGCCGTGTGGGTATTCAGAGGCGTGCTTTTCCTGGGATTGCTCTTCGCCCTGGTCTATTTCTTTGTCACCAACAGCTCACAGTTCGTTGACGTCAATTTCTTCGGCCGCCAGTTTCTGGGTATCTCCATCTACTGGGTCGTGGTGGTCAGCTATCTGCTGGGCTTCGCCACCAGCTTCGCTCTGGCGGCTCTGCGTGAATTCAAGTTCCACCGTGAAATTGGCCGTCTGAACAAGGACAACAAGGCCAAGAGCCGCGAAATCGCCGACCTGCGCACCCTGCCTCTGCAGGAAATCGAAACGCCCGTGGGAAAGGACGCCGCCGGTGAGTAACCTGGTCCCTTGGCTCTACGGACTGCTGCCGGCGATCGCCCTGGTGGCCATCGTGTGGTATATGTTTCGGCGCCCCCGGGTTCAGGCCACGCCCGAGGATACCTACCAGCGGGCCCTTGAACTCTGGCTGGACGGAGAACTGGAGGAGGCCACCTCCCTGCTCCGTATGGTGGTTCACGACGATCCCCACGGCATTGAACCCTTTTTGCAGTTGGGCAACCTGCTGCGCCTGCAGGGCGACGCCAAACGGGCGGCCGTCCTGCACCGGGGCCTGACCGTCCGACCGGGACTCACCCGGGCCCAGAAAATCACCATCGGCCTGGCCCTCAGCCAGGACCTGCTGGCCCTCCAACGCTTCGCCGAAGCCGGCGAGGTCCTGGACACTCTGGCCCGCGACGCGGTGGGAATGTCCACCTACTGGAAAGCCCGCTTTCTGCAGTGGCACGGATTGGACCAGGCTCCCGAAGCCGCCCGGGCGCTCAAGCAAGGGATGGGGCGCTGTCCCCGGCGTGACCAGGAATGGTTCGAACAGGCCTACAGCAGCTACCAGTTGGACCGGTGCCTGTTCCTGATCCGGGACGGCCGGTTTTCCGAGGTCAAGCCCCGGCTCAGGGATGTGAAGGACATCGGCCTGGCCACCGGCCGCGCCACTCTGGTCCAGGCCATCCTGGCTGCGGCGTCCGAGGATCCCGCCGCCGCCCTGACCGTGGCCGCCGACGGCCTGCTGGACCGACCCGTTGAAATGTCCATTTTCCTGCCCGTGCTGCAGGATGTCCTGCTGCAGTCCGGCCAGTATGCCCGCACCATTCCGGTGCTGGAACGCGCCTGTCAGGCGGAAAACTCTCCCGCCAGCCTGTGGATCGATCTGGCCCTGCTCTACGAAAAGGTGGGGGACCGGGACAAGGCCTTCCGTCTGTTGGAATCCAAAGCCGCCCAGGGCGGACTGACCCCCGACGTGGCGTCGCCGTTCCTGCGCCTTTTGGCGGATGAATCGCCCGAGTCCGACTTCAGCCGGGTGTGGCGCCTGCTGAGCCGACCGGCCCAGCACGAGGGCTGGACCTGTGGCGACTGCAGCCATCACACGCCGGACATTCGCTGGTTCTGCCCGTCCTGCCACGGGTTCAACACCTTCCAGCCCGGTCGCGGGAGTCGCTGACATGCGTATGCGCCTCGTCATTATGATTCCCATTCTGCTGGCACTGCTCAGTTGGCCTGCCCTCGCGGCCTTCAATGCCGTCAGTGATCTCTTCCAGGAGGGGCGGTACGACGAGGCGATGGAGGCGTTGGCCGATGGCGGCGACGGCGCCCGCCCCGGAGAAGAAGCCCTCTGGCGCAGCCGGCTGCAGTCCACCCCTGACCAGGCCCTGGACCTGCTGGACCAGAATGTGAAAAACGGTCAACTGCCGGCGTTCGTGCGTGTCCGCAGCGCCCTGGAGATGGCCGACATCCTGTTTGCGCGCGGCGAGTTCGAACGGCTGATCCGTCTGCTGGATCCCCTGGTCAACGATACTGAAACGGACGCGCCCGGCGCGGTGTATCTGCCTCTGGGCCTGGCCTATCGGGCCGGTGGCAACCTGCAGCAGGCCCGTGAAATGCTGGCCTCGGTGCGGCCCAGTGATCCGGTCTTCGGTCTGGCCCGGTTCTACCTCGGCGACATCGCCCTCCAACAGGGGGACCACTCCCTGGCCCTGCGGTATTTCCAGGCCGCGGAGGACGGGGCCGCCACGCCCATCAAGGCCCGGATCCAGGCCGGTCGTTGGCAGGCCCTGCGGGCCGCCGGCCGTAACGACGACGCCGCCCAACTGGTGACCAATCTCCGGAATACCGCTCCCGGCAGCCTGTCGCTGCTGGAGATCAACCGCCTGTTGCGCGTGGAGGAAGAAGCCCTGGCCGCGCGCCAGGTGGCCACGGTGGTCGACACCATCTCCACCGCGCCCGAAGCCCGCGACGGCCGCTACAGCCTGCAGTACGGCGCCTTCCATGACCGCGGTCTGGCCCTGGAATTCCTCAACCGTTACGGACGCCAGATCGACAACCTGCGCATTGACCAGGTGACCGACGACCGCGGCCAGTATATCTACAAACTGCGCTCCGGGTCTTTCGTGAATCCGGCTCTGGCCCGGACCCAGGCCCGGCAGATGCAGGACCGGTTGGGCATGGACGTCATTGTCGCCGAACTGGGCGTCGCCAACCTGCCCCGCGACTAGGAACCATGGCCAAATCCTCCGGCAAGACAAACGGCAGCACAGGGCAGGGTCCCCGTCTGACACCCATGCTCGCCCAGTACATGGAGATCAAGAGTCAGCACCCGGACACCCTGTTGCTGTTTCGCATGGGGGATTTCTTCGAAACCTTTTTTGAAGACGCCAAGATCCTGGCTGAAACAGCCGGGGTGACCCTGACCAGCCGCGACGCCAAGAGCGACAACCCGGTGCCCCTGGCCGGGGTGCCCTACCACGCCCTGGACACCTACCTGGTACGACTGCTGTCCGCGGGTCTGACGGTGGCCATCTGTGAACAGGTGGAGGACCCGGCGGAGGCCAAGGGACTGGTCAAGCGGGCGGTGGTGGAAATCATCAGCCCGGGGACCGCCACCAATCCCGAACTTCTGGACAGTCGGGCCGGTCATTTCTGCCTGTCGTGGGTCCCCGGCGGCGACGGGCCCAGTGGGTGGGCGCTGCTCGACGCCTCCACCGGCGAGTTCCGGTGCGGGCAGGAACCCGGCAGCCTGGAAAGCCTGTGCCAGCGTCACCCCGTGCGCGAGGTCATCGTGCGGGAAGACACCCCCGCCGACCGCCTGTCCGCCTGGCGACGGGCCCTGCCCGATGTGGTGATCAATCCGGTCAACGGCGCCTGGTTCCATCCCAACTTCGCGCGTCAAACCCTCATCGACCATTTCCAGGTGGCCAACCTGGCGGCGTTCGGACTGGAGGAGGACAGCCGCCTGCCTTCGGCCACGGCCGCAGGTGCGGTTCTGCGCTACCTGTCCAGCCTGACCATGCGCCGTCCGGACCAGGTGACCACGCTGCGCTTCAGCGCCCGCGGCAACCGACTGGTGCTGGATGAAGAAACCCTCCGCAACCTGGAGATCTTCCGCACCTTCCGCGGCGAGCGCGGGGCCGGCACCCTCATTCATCACATCGACGGCACAGTCACCGCCATGGGGCGCCGCTTCCTGGAGCTGCGCCTGGCCGAGGCCATGACCGATCCCGATGATCTGAAGGGCTGGCACGACGGTGTGGCCCAGGCCCTGGAACACCGCAACTGGCGCAACGACCTGCGGGCGCTTCTGCAGCAGGTGGGGGATCTGGACCGATTGTCCGCGCGGGCGGCCTCCGGGCGCATCGGGCCGGCGGCCCTCCGCCAACTCGGTTTGACCCTGGCGGCCCTGGGTCAGCTTCAGGAAACAGGCCTGGGCGGCCCCCTGAGTGATCACCCCGTGTGCCGCTGGCTGGAAAGCCTGCCCGATTTCAGCGACCTGGCGACCGCCCTGCTCACCACCCTGCCGGAAGAGGCTCCGGCGACCGACCGCAAGCCCGGCTACATTGCCGCCGGCGTGGACCCCGAGCTGGACCGCCTGCGCAACATCACCACCGACAGCAAGGGCTTCCTGGCCAACCTGCAAACCCGGGAGCGCGAAGCCACGGGCATCTCCACCCTGAAGGTCGGCTTCAACCGGGTATTCGGCTATTTTTTCGAAGTGACCAAGAAGCATCTCGACCGGGTGCCCCAACACTATCAGCAGAAACAGACCCTGGTGAACTCCGCCCGCTTCTTCACCGACGAGCTGAAGGAAACCGAGAGCACCATCCTGGCGGCCGAAGACCAGCTCATCGCCCTGGAGACCGAGGTTTTCCAGGGCCTGATCCGGAGCGTTTTGACCCGGCTGCCCGCGGTCCACGAAGCCGCCCGGCTCACCGCCCAGGTGGACCTCATGCTGGGCTATGCGGAAATCGCGGAAAAGCACCAGTACTGCCGGCCGGTGTGCGACGATTCGCTGGAATTCATCATCCGCGACGGCCGCCACCCGGTGGTGGAGCAGTTGCTCGAGACCGACTTCATTCCCAACGACACCACCCTCGACGGGGACACCAACCAGGTGCTTCTGCTGACCGGCCCCAACATGGGCGGGAAGTCCACCTACCTGCGACAGGTCGCGCTCATCTCGCTCATGGCACAGGCCGGGGGCTTCGTGCCGGCCCGGACGGCCCGTCTCGGCATCACCGACCGCATTTTCACCCGCGTGGGGGCCAGCGACAACCTGGCCCGGGGCGAGTCCACCTTCTACATGGAGATGAGCGAGACCGCCCACATTCTGCACCAGATGTCACGGCGCAGCCTGGTCATCCTGGATGAGATCGGCCGCGGCACCAGCACCTACGACGGCCTGAGCCTGGCCTGGGCCATCACCGAGTTCCTGACCGAAACCGGCGGGCCCCGTCCGCGCTCGGTGTTCGCCACCCATTACCACGAGCTGACCGACCTGGAGGGCGACCTGCCCGGACTGGTGAACCTGCAGCTGGAGGTGAAGGAGTGGGAGGGCAAGATCATCTTCCTGCACTCGGTCGGGCCCGGCCGCAGTGACAAAAGTTACGGCATCCATGTGGCGCGTCTGGCCGGTTTGCCCGAGAATGTGCTGATACGCGCTCAGGAAATCCTGACCGCGCTGACCAGCAGCGATCTGAGGGATCACGCCTCGCGTCTACCCCGGGGGGCCGCAAAGGCCCCCGAAGGCACCCTCCCCGCCGAAATGGCGCCGGCCTCGCAGCTGAGTCTGTTCCGGGAATCCGAGCGCGACGCCCTCGACGCCCTGCGCAATCTGGACCTTGACCGCATCAGTCCCATGGACGCCTTCATGTGGCTGGCCCGCATCCGGCAGCAGCTCTCCGACTGACGGGATTCAACTTCCTGCTCAAGCCACCCCCGTTTTCGGTCGATTACAGCGACAACAGCCTGTAAGGGGAACGTTTTAACTGGAGAGTCATGGCTGACCGCATCAAATGGCCGGTAGTTCTGGTTTGTCCCGGGGAAGAGGAGCTTGCCCTCTTGGCGGAGCTGTCTGCCCGCAAGGACACCCATGTCTTCGGCCTGGTGGATCCCGACGGCCAATCCCTGGGCGCGGGCCTCTCCGAGGTTCTGGGCCTTCCGGTGTTCCGGTCCCTGGACGCCATTTCCCCCAACGGCGCCCGCTACCTGATCCATCCCAAATTGAACGACCACGTCGCCCCCTTTGTGGACGGGGCCGCCGCCCACGGTCTGACCCCGCTGACGGCGGCCACCTTCCAGGCCCTCATGGTCAAGAGCGCCCTCACCGGCGACGGCCATCCCCGCCTGACCAAACCGCGGGTTCATCTGGATTTCCTCGAAGCGGAAACCACCAGCATTCACCGCACCCTGAGCCGCATCGAGGAAGCCCTGGACCGGGAATCCCTCCTGAAATGGCTGCTGGGCCTGGCCACCCGGGCCACCGGCGCCGGCAGCGGGTCCATCATGCTCTTCGACGAGGCCTCCGGGGAACTCTACGTCGCCTTCGCGCACGGCCTGAGTCAGACCACCATGCACCGCACCCGTCTGAAGATGGGCGAGGGTGTGGCCGGCCGCGTGGCCACCACCGGCAAGGCTGAATATCTCCGCGACGTGCAGCATCCCGGTTTGCGCCGTGACCGCAGCGACATCGGCGGCGCCATTTGCGCGCCCATCCACTGCGACGAGCGCCTGATCGGCGTGATCAACGTGTCCACCACCGACGGCGACGGCGACCTGGTGCCCAACGCCATGGACATCGTGGGCAGCCTGACCCACCGGTTCGGGTTGATACTGGACCGTTTCCTGCGCCTGCAGTCCATCAATGACGGCGAACTCATCCAGAAACTGGAGCGCCGCTTCAGCGAAGGCGGCGTGGATCCCGACAATCCCGCTGGCGTGTTGGTGGACTGGGCCGAGGCCCTGTGCGACCTGGCCGGCGCCCACGAAGCCTCCTTCAGCCTGCTGACCAGCGACGGGGATCTGCTCACGGCCGACCTCGAGGAAATTCGCTATGAATCCCCGCCGCCCGAGGACAAGGCCGGCGTTCTCGCGTCCGGCAATCCGGTTGTCCTGCGACCCCAGGAGAACGGATACGGTCCGGGGGAAGGCTCAGCCACCGTGTACCACCTGCCCATCGGGCGGGAACCGGCGCGCGCCCTGCTTTCCATCGGGTTCAACTCCCACGCGCGGGCCCACAGTTTCCACACCATCAGCCCGGAAGTTCTGTTCACGGTGGGACGGCACCTGAAAAGCCTGCTGGACCGGATGGCCACCGACGACCAACTGGACCGTCTGACCACCCTGGCGTC
>Ga0209692_10001148_pt1 | contig 39690 bp, 37 predicted proteins | sample tdDd472_FD_187129 | JGI IMG/M metagenome (GOLD analysis project Ga0209692, IMG submission 187129) | Marine sediment microbial communities from the Atlantic coast under amendment with organic carbon and nitrate - tdDd47.2 (SPAdes)... | ecosystem: Environmental > Aquatic > Marine > Coastal >...
CGAAGCAAGGTCCGAATCACCTGTAGATCGAAAATTATCCCGCCCGCCCTGTTGGGGATATAGAGAATGCGCTTGCGTTTCTCCCCATCCTTGCCAAGGGATTCATAGACTTCCTTGAACTGTTCGGAACTACCCTTGATCTCAGTTTCAAACCCTGATGAATCAAGTGTATCCTTGGCGAACGTCTCGGGTGACCAGTGATCCGTAGTCGTTGATATCCGCATCAAACGTTCAACTTCCAACATATCCAGCTTGAAACGCAAATCGTCGATGCGCTGACATATACCGGTATCTTCCAGGCAGCTGTTCACCATGCCGTCGAAAACGTCACTTTCTACGATCTCCGCCACCCGCCTGTTAAGGGCCTTGCGAATATCACGGTAAGGATCGTCAATGCCGCTCTGGGTCATAAATATGGTTATGAATCTCTTCATCAGCCGCGAAGGCATGACAATGGGTGACGCGAGCACCATGCGGAACTTGTGACGCGCAAGTTGAATGAACCGCTTCCTCAGTTGACGGTCTGCACAAAAATTCCTGGAAAGACTGATGAAGGTTTTCCACTGAACAAGATAATCCTTGAGCAGGATATCCGGCAAACCGTCCTTGAGAAGCATCAGGAACATCCAGTCTGAACACGGCGCGTAGAACTCTCCCTCTTTGAAAGCCATCATGAACCGCATCTGCTCGCCGGATGCATTTTTATAAGGGTCTATGGTGTATTCAAGATGATTCTCGGTCATGAAATGCAGAAGCAAAGCATCGAGCGATGCATTCTTGCCGTACTCAATGTCCAGCACCGATTCGAAATTCCTGTCAAACCCCATTGTTATCTCTCCGTCAGGAAACCATGATTCTTCAATTTTTCAAAATAGGCTTCAGGCCCAAGATCAACCACGAACAAGTCCGCCCCCGAACGTCTGACAACGATTTCATCGTCATGCTGCAAGCTGATTAATGACTGACCATCCTCGGTAAGATTAACTTCCCCGCCCATTTCCTCGACCCGAATTCGACATACGCCATCGGCAGGAAAGACCATGGGCTTGAAGCTGTTGAGAAAAGGACAGACCGGGGTAACACAATAAACTGGCAGATCAGCATGCATGAGGGGGCCGCCAGCAGATACGCCGTAGGCAGAAGACCCCGTCGGTGTCGAAATAATAAGACCGTCAGCTCGCAATGTCGAAATACCAATCGAGTCAAATGATACGCTCAAACGAATAAGGCGGGCCAACTCCCCCCGACTGACGACCAGATCATTGATCACCAGCCCCTTATGCAGAGTCTCCCCCTGACGCAGAACTTCGTATTCCAGCGACAACCGGCTGGCAATCTCGATCCCTTCAACCAGGATTTCTGACAGCCACTGCTGCCATTTATCCTTATGGAGTTGAGCCAAAAAGCCGACCCTGCCAAGATTGACCCCCATGAGTGGGGCCTTGAGAAAATGCATCATCCTGGCAACGCCGATAAACGTCCCGTCACCGCCAAGCACCAGGATGAGATCGAACAGTCCGACCGACTCTTCTGCCAGCCCACAGACGTCTGGATTGTGTTCGCAAACCGTTGCCTCAACCTCTTGCGCAACCAGAAAATCAGTCATTTCAACCCCAAGAGAGGTCGCAATTTGATCACCAGGTTTGGTCACGATCAAGATTTTTTTCACAGGATGGGACATAGTTAAAATTTGTATTTAAATTTTGAGAAACATTCAACCTTTTTCCTTTTTCCTGCTATTGCTTCGATGAATTAAAAGCACTTTTTTTAATATTTTTTTCAAACTACCCTAAAGTTATTCGTGAAGAGGTCGATTTTAACAATTAAGGAAGGAGTAAAACCGTGAATACATCGTCTGCAAATGTTCGCAATATGCTGCGCACCTATGGAAAGCAGCTTACGAGCGCGAAGCGTCTAGCACGCTTCAAGCAGGCTTTGGGCGGTTCCGAACCGGAAGATAATGTCTCAAAGCAGGCAAAGCGCCGGGAACTGGTGCAACGTATTGCTCACGAGGTCATTGAAAACTTGATCGTCAATTCCACCCAATCGCCCGTGGTCGCGGCAATTCACGACCAATTGGAAAGCGAATTCGGGCACAGGTATCTTTTTGAATACCCTGTAGACGGAACGGACGTTCAGATATTAAGAGAGACGGAACACGGTCCGCTTGACGTTGAAGGATCCGAAAGGAACAAGGTCATGCGAAGACTGTGGGAAATAACGCTGTCAAAGGTGGACAACACAATGCTTTGATAGCCCCGTATAAACGGGAGGGACGACATGGTTATTAAGAACATAGTAGGGGATCAAGGCCCGTACGCAAACAAGAAGATCGACAGGCGTGAGGTCGCTAATCAGCAAAATGCGCAAGGGTCTGCAAAGAACTCTGGCGAAGGAGCTGATCGAGTGGTCTTGTCCTCTGAGGCTCGTCTGAGGGGTGCAGCCCTTCAATCGGCCAATGAGGCTCCGGATGTTCGCCGCAAGAAGGTGGACGACCTCAAGCGCCAGGTTCAGGACGGAACTTTTAAGCCCGACCTGAAAAAGGCCGCCGCGAATTTACTTCGCGACGACCTGGATCTTCTTACTTAGCGACAGGGAAAACTTGATCGGCTAACTTGAGACATCTATCGGATGGAAGTGCGTGGGATAGCCCGCTTCTGTCTGCGGAACCTGAAGACCTATCCTTGCCTCGGTGTTGATGACAATCGGCCCCTGGAGGTTAAGGGTAGTGTTTTCGGGTTTGCTCTGTGGAATAGTCACGGTTACCAGCACCGCAAGCTGCCTGATATTATCGACCTTGAGAGCCTTTTTGTCGATATTCTCAAGCTTCACATCATAATCTTCGATAAAAGCATAAGGGTCGGCAACCAGAAGCCCTAACCCAGGATCAGTAACGCACTGCAGCAACAGGAAAGGCGAATCGTCTTCCTTGACACTCAAAAGTGCGAACTCACGCTTATCCTCAAGACCAACAAGGCCGCGAGGGAAGTAAATGATGCCGTCCGAGCTGATCTCGCGCTCGCCCAGTCTTGTGATTATTTTTCTTTTTCTTTCTTTTGCCATAGGGCAGCCGCCGCGAGCAGGTCATTCTGGCTAGTCTCCAGAGCCTGCTTGTTCTGTTCCTTGATCTTAAGATACACCTCTTCCCTGTAGACAGTCATGTCTTCGGGGACTTCCAGGCCGATTTTTATCTGCTTGCCCTGAACACTCAGGATCTTAAGCTTGATATTATCGCCCAGATAGAGGCTTTCTCCCGGTCTCCGGGTCAGTATCAACATGTAGTTACCAATATCATCCTTCGGCTTGCGTTCCGCTCATCACGGATACTATGTTGCCGACTACATTACGTTAACGAGGAAGTCCAGTGCGTTAGCCTAAATGAACTTGCCAAGATTGAGTTGCATGATCATTGAAGTGGAGCGCAACACCGACTCGTAGACGATCTGCTGCTGCGCCAATTGGGTCATCAATTCACTTACATCGGCATCTTCAATGGAGCTTATAAGCTCCTGCTCATTCAGCGTAAGTCCATCATTAATAGTCTGCGAGACCTCCAGGCGGTTCTCGCGCCCACCAACTTCGGCCGCGCTGTTCATGATATGAGCCTGAACCTCGGACAGGTTTGCCAACGCCTGTTGCACTCCGGTCTGATTATTGGTCTCGGTAAAGGCAACCAGGTTACCCATCACCTCAAACAAATTCTTGGAGTACTCATCATCACCCTGGATGGAAATGCTCATTCTGGCTGCGCCGGAGGACTGGAATACCCGACCGGCATTGGAACTGCCCAGAGTTGTGATCGTACCACCGTTAGAAAGTACAACGTCCGGATCCATATAGATACCGCCGAAAATATCCTTACCAACGTCGTTGACCTGCACTCGTTCGCTGGCTGAAATATCAAGATCAATTGCAGCGGTACGGGGGCGAATGACGAATTGTTGCCCTGGTTGAAGAGTATTTGCACCATTTGATGTCAGCGTCAGGATTCCGCCATTGGCAACGCCTAATACAGCAGCATTACTGGTCGTATCAGCCTGAGCTTCATTGCCGGTCACCCAAGAAATGCCGCCATCCATACTGTAAGAATATTCAATGTCCTCATTCATCACAACAGGCGAGGTGTTGTCGATACGAATGGTAACATTCTTGTCCAGGAACGCCCCCGATGCCTCGGCATCCACATCATCCTTACCAACGCCGAGCTTATCGACCAAAGGTGGAGAGTCTTCATCGTCACCCATATATTGAGCCGAAGGCCTAATCCACAGCCAGGTTCCATCAGATACTGTCGGGTCCGAAAAATCATTAACCTTGATATTCGTATCACCATGGAAATCAATACTGGTGCCACTGTCAGGCAATAAGAGTTGGCCTTCAGTGCCAACAAAAGTCATGGTGCCATCCGTTTTCCAGGTATCTCCGCCGTCAATACTATAGCGAATACCGAGGTTGGCATCAGAAAGAGCCATGTTATCACCCGTCGCGAGGGTATCCGAAGCATCAAAGAACTCAACCAGGACTGTCGTATTCGAAGAACCATTCACCGTAAATTCAGCATTATTCCCAAAGGTATCATCATTGGTAGTCAACCACATGATCTGCTGAAAAGCCGGAGAATCGATCTGATGCCCCGAATAAATGCTCTTGTCTTCAAAACTGGAGTTAGCAAGGCCGATCATCTGCTCGAAAAGACTTCGCAGTTCATAACTGATCTGTTCACGGTTATCCGCATCGACAGTACCAGTCGCGGCCTGCGTTGCCAGCTCCTTGGCACGAGTCAAAATCGTTGAAGTCTGCATGAGTGCTTCATCGGAGCTAACCAGCCAACCCTTGGCCGTAGACATGTTTTCTTTGTACTGATCCAATGAGCGTAACGTATCGCGATGATCCAGAATACGAATCATACCTGTAGGATCATCACTTGGCTTATTGATCTTCTTCTGAGTCTGGGCAGCCACATTCAGATCCATCAACTTGGTCAACGACGTGTTCAAGTTGTAGACATACCTATCGAAAAGCATTTGTTGCGATACGCGCATACCCGTTCCCCTATTACGGCTTCAGCGACAGAATAGTCTGCAGCATTTGATCAGCCGTAGTAATGAGCTTGGCCGCTGCCGTGTAGGAAGCCTGATACTTGACAAGATCGCTCATCTCCTCATCAAGGTTCACGCCAGCGACCTGCTGTTGCCTTTCGTCGAGGTCCCTGGCCAATGTGTCGAAGAAATTATAATTGAATTCAGCCCGGTTGGTGTCGGTACCGACATTACCTACAATCCCGTTGTAATAATCCAGAAGCGACTGGGAGGTGGTCCCCTCAATAACGGTACTGGTTGTGACATCTTCCTCTCGAAGACCATACATGGACAATGCAGTCGTATTGTCGCCGGCATTCATCTCGCCGGCCCCGTTCACATGACCTGTCGCCAGATAATCAAGATCACTTGATATCTTCTCATTGATCAAGACGTCATTCGGCTCAGACCCTTTAAAGAAAGTGTTAAGACCAAGTGCCGCCATGAGCCCAGCACTATCGGTCCCAAAGGCGAAGGTGTAGCCACTCTCGGCATCTATCTGCAGCTTGTCGTTAACGATGCTGGCATTCAACATATTAGGATAAGTCGAGTCAATGGCGTCCCTCACATCTTCAAGAGTGTGGATGTCGGGATTGAACATCGCGCCACCCCCAAAATCAAGGGCAGCGGAAGAAACCAGCAGATCATTACTGCTATTGTAGACATACATAAAGGAACTGCCGGACTGGAGCTTGTCGCCGAAAGCCAGTCCTGTGGAATCGCTAGCCAGGGCTTTCGTGCTATCTGAGACCTGATACGTACCACTGACAGTGGTAAATGCCTGGAGTCCCGCGCCCTGACTGTGCCTGCGATTGGTCTCCCAGACTATGCCCTTTGTAAGCTCATCGAGCTTCTCCCGATACTTGCCGACATAGTTGTCGCGGAAGGTCAGCAATGCGGCAATGCTACCACCGGTCAGGCGCTCGGAATTCTCCTCACCATTGAAATGCATCTGAGGCGTAATCTCTTCGGAGTGCGCAGTATTCTGAATCCAGTAAAGCCCCTTGCGAGGACTGACGACATAGAGGTCACCTTCGGCGAAAGTTCCGGTTGGAGTTCCCTGGGAACCTGCTGATGACCCAAACCATATCTGGAGCCCTTCCACATTGACGCGGCTGTCGTAATCTCGAGCGTAAAAATTCTTTTCATCACCATTCTCATCCGTGACCCAACTCACTCCGCCGTCAAGGGAAACCCTGAACTGTGCAGAAGCAGCCCCGGAGGAGACGGCTCCGGCGACACTCGACCCGGTGCTGGAAGCCACGAATTCTATAGTGTACTCAAAGTCATCCTCTCCGTCGAAGTAGATCTCACCAGCGAATGTTGAAGAAGTTTCCAAGGCAGTGGTTTGGACACCGGTAACGAACTCAAGTTCAAAGTAGCTGGCACCATCGACAAGGTTATGTCCGGCCTCAGTCATAACTATGAAATTACCGCCGCCATTATCAATGGTCTTGATATCCATGAGCTCGCTCAACTCTCTGACCTTGCGTGCTCGCTCGTCGAAAAGTGCGTTGGCGTTGTTTGAGCCTTCGATATGGTGAACCTGAATCTCATTGTTCAGATCAGCAATCTCTTCCATGAGAGTATTGGCCTCAGTAGTCTGAGCTGCGACGGTAGTATTGATTCGCTCCTGCATGGTAGTCAGGTCAGCATCCACCTGGCTCAAAGTCGATATCATGGTAGCCGCGTCATTCAGGATTGTCTGACGTGCTCCGTAGTTGTCAGGTCGCTGACTGGCTTCATTCCAGGAATTGAAATATTGTGACAAAGATTCACTGACACCGTTTCCGCTCGATTCGTTGAGCAGGTTCTCCACGCTCTTGAGCTGCTCCCATAGTTCGCCCCACTTGTCGCTCAAAGTGGACTGCTGAAGGTACATTTCCTCAACCATTGTATCGAAATTTCGAACGACCTCAGAGGCCTTTACACCGCTTCCAAGCTGACCTGGAGAATAGTCAATATACGGCCCTTCTTCAAAGACCACGGACCGACGCGAATATCCTTCCGTATTCACATTGGCAATATTCTCACCAGTGACTTGCAGTTGCACCTGATTGGCAAACAGAGCCCAACGGCCCATGTCGAGGAGGGAATTAGCACCAAAAGACATTTAGAGCCTCCCGGTCAACAATCTCGCATTGCTGGGAGCCTGGGCGAATCGCCCGGATGCAGCATATGCGCTTGTGTTCTTCGGCTTAATCTGATCATGCATGTAATCCAAAAGGGTTTTACTCTGATCGAACAAGGCCATAGCCATTTCATTATTCTTGCTCGCCTGCATACCGCACTTCTGTTGCGTCTCATCCATCATATCTATCAGTTTTTCGAGATTGCCCTTCAATTCGTCATCCATCATGAGAAAAAGATCCCGCACTCTTTCTGCGCCGGGAGCAATTTCTGCAACCCTGGCGCGAAGCGACAAACGCTCTGCACCGATCTGACGCATGAGTTCCTGAATGGACAACTCAATTTGCGAAACGGACTGCGGCCTATTTTTCGTAAGACGGGAAAATTCTTCCTCGAGCAGGAAGAAAAGAAGCAGCGTGGCCTTATTTTGCCGTACCAAACTTTCCTCGATCATGCGAAACATAATGGTCCCCTCGTCTCTATAACTATCAAAAATAAATACATTTATTATCTTTAAGCTGCCATTTACAGCATTTCTACTTAGCCAATTTCTGCAAGTTTCCGGCCAAGCTTGTCATCAGGATCACTAGCGGCTTCATTTTCATAACCACCGGCCTTTCCCTGTGCTGCGCTTCCGACCAATCCTTCACGAATCCGCTGGGATTCGAGACGACGAGCCAAATCATCCAGCTTAGCCTTGACGTCCACATCCGTCATACGCGGACTACCAGTCGTATCGCCCAGCAATCCGGAAACAATATCTTCACTGGTCATGCCGGAACTGTCCTTGCCCGTTTCAGCCCCCTCACTCTTCGATGCTCCCCCCCAGTCTTCAAGGGTCATTCCCTCGTTCTTACCGGGAAGAGCGATACCACCACTACCCTGGTTGAGGGCGATGGGTTGAGGGACCAGCGGTTCGATATTCAGGCCACCGCTCAAAGCGGATTTGCTGGTCTCCTTGAGCTTTTCACTAAGCTGACCATAAATCATGTCCGCCAAGCCAATGCCGCCCGCCTGAGCCATCTTTTCAGAGAACTCTCGATCAAACATCGACATATAGCTGTCTTCCTGCTTGCTATGCAGGTAGCCTTCCTTGGGGACTGTAGATTTCATCTGCTTCCACAGCTTGCCGATAAACACGGCTTCGAAGTTCTGGCAGGCTTTTTTGAGCTGCTGCTCTTTGCCTTCGCCATCACCGGTCATCCGCTTTTTCAGGCCGTCCATTTCGCTCTTGAAGCGAACGAGTTCCTGGTTGTCCATCTGCTTGGCCGCAAGTTGCGGATCAATACCACTACTGATCATTTAGATAACCTCCACTTCGGCGTGCAGGGACCCCGCGACCTTGAGGGCGCGAATGATGGAGATGAGATCACGAGGAGCTGCACCGATGGAGTTGAGGCCATCAACCAGTTCCTGCAAAGTCGCACCTTCCATCAACATAAGCTGTTTGTTCTGCTCCTGAACCGTCAGGTCGGTAATCGGTGAGACGACAGTGGTGCCATCCGAGAACGGACCAGGCTGGCTGACATCTTCAGATTCGGAAATGACAATCTGCAGATTGCCGTGAGCCACGGCCACCTTGGACAAACGCACTTCCTGACCAAGCACGACAGTACCGGTCTTTTCGTCGACAATCACTTTTGCCTTGCCGTCCGGGGAAATATTTAAATTCTCCAAAGAGGCCATCAGCGGAACCATATTGCCCCTGAATTGATCAGGAAGCTGAAGTTCAATTGTGGAAACATCCTTGGCAGAAGCAAAACTCCCACCCAATGTAGCGTTGATCTTATCGACCACCTGCATGGTGGTTCCAAAATCACGCATATTGAGATTAAGCGTCATCATATCCTGATTATTGAACTTGAAGGGAACACCGCGCTCGACGATCGCTCCGTTGGGAATGCGCCCTACTGTGGCAATATTCTTCTGAGCGGAAGCGGCTTCACCTGTGATGGTAAAACCACCAATGGTCAGCGACCCCTGCCCCACAGCATACACACGACCATCAAGCCCCTTGAGAGGTGTAACCAGCAGGACGCCTCCAAGCAGACTCGTGGCATCGCTCAGAGAGGCGACAGTCACGTCGATCTGGGAACCGGGCTTTGCGGATACGGGCAACTTGGCCGTAACCATTACCGCAGCCACGTTCTTGGGTTTCAGATCGGTCGGGTCAGTTTCAACGCCCATTTTTTCCAACATATTGGCCATGGATCGCAATGTGAACGTCGACGAAGTACCGTCGCCCGTGCCAGCGAGGCCAACAACCAGACCGTATCCAACCAGTTCGTTGGTACGAACGCCGCTGAAACTGGCAATATCCTTGAGCCGCGCTGCCGAAGCATCAACAGGCTTAAGGATGGTGCCGGCAACAATCGCAAGAATGGCAGCGATCATGACGATCGTCTGTCCAGCAGACTGGAGTGCTCTATTGTTCTGGCTTGTGTTCATGGCCTTTCTCCTACGCATCATTATTCTCACTTCGTTCAAACCCTAGAAGGGATAGATGTTGTCCAGAATTCTCGACAGCCAACCGGGACGTTGCTTGTCAGCAAGAACGCCCTGTCCGTAAATTTCAATCTGAGCCTCTGCCAGACTGGTGGAGGGAATGGTGTTATCCGAAGAAATGTCACGCTGACGAATCAGGCCACGAACAACCAGAAACTGGGTCTCGTGATTGACTCGAATGCGACGAGCGCCTTCCACCTGTAGCAAGTTACCGGGCAACCTGCGCACAATGCGGGTGGCCACAGTCGCATCAAAATTCGATTCCTGCTTGGTCTCGCCTGAGCCCGTAAATTCCGTGGACTGAGAGGCTCCGACACTGGCGCCGACAGTTGCACCCAAAGTCTTGGCGAACGGAATATTTCCGATAATGCCAGTTCCAGGCATCGCCGTAACGCTGTTAGCCACCGTGTTTTCCTTATCGGCAGTGGTCTCCGACTTGATCTTGGTAGTAGCTGTTTCTGCAACCTTAACGAGCACAATATCACCCACGCGGCTAGCGCGGTTGTCGTCATAGAGAAACTCTGAACGATTTGCGTCATACAATGAACCGGGATTGCCAGCCGGGTCCTGCTCCTCGTAAACTGGAGGAGTCAGAATAGGCATTGGCTGCTCCTGATATTTGGGCGCACAACCTGCTGCCAGCATAATCGCCATTATCGTTATCAAAAAATATTGTCTCATGACATTTCTCCTTGGCTACCTAACTATGACCATGTCGTCACCGACGACGGTTGCCAGTACTGTCTTCTTGCTTTGCAAATTGCGAACCGCAACCTGCTGTCCCATGCCAGCCTCGCCCAGGGCTTCGGCCTTGATACTCAATTGTACCCGCTTTCCCTTGTACATCAGCTGAACAAATTCACCCTTCTCAATAAGAGGAATCTGCTCAAGATGTGACTTGGTGAAAGGCTGATTTCTTCCCAGAGTCCTGGTCATGCGCCAAGGGCCACCAGTCCCGTCCCACACCTCAGACTTGTAAGCCAGGTTAACCCGTTGAAATGACACCTTATCGGTAGTCACTCGTTCAAAACGATTCATGGGTTTTGCTGCAACCGGAACAGCCTTCCAGACATTGAGAAACACGGTCCCGGACTTGCGGAAAACAACCTTCCCATCAGACGTCGAGCCATGCAGTTTTATTTGATTTCGACCAGGCTTCAGATCATCGCTCAAACTGATTTTAAGCTTGTCATACGAATTCGGAAAAAAGATGTGCATGGGCAACTGAAGGTTCTTGTATTCAATGTCACCACCCAGATCTTCAGCACGGGGCGTCAAAAAAGCGACAACCCGAGCCTTGAGTTCCTCACCGGTTATAACTTTGCCACCTGTCTGCACAGTCAGTTGACTCGGCAGAACCAGGTTATTGGCCATGTCACCCATGTAATACTTGAGAATGTTACCGAGTTTCTCCCGCGAAACAGTCACGGGACGCCCTGGTTTGGTCGCTGCCTTCCAGAGCTTGATCGAGGAAATGCTTTTCCAGGTTCGCTGATCCATGGAACTAATCGGATCAGCGATCTCGCCGAGCATGACATCCGGGCCTTGAACGCAAGCCGCATTTTTAACCATGAGTTGCCAGTCATTGCCTGACTTTGCGCCAGCCAGTGACGACATCATCACCATCACGGCCACAGCCAGCGTCAAGATGACGCACCAGACGGTCTTCGATTGAGTCTTGCTCATTCTCTTCATACTCGGCATTTTTCCACCCTTCCCTCGCAACAGGTCATACACGACCACCTGTTAGCGCTTGATATTAATGGCGGTTTGCAACATTCCATCCGAGGTGGTGATGGCCTTGGAGTTGATCTCAAAGGCTCTCTGGCCCACGATCAATCCGACCATTTCATCAACCATTTCCACGTTGGAACCTTCCAGGAATCCCTGGGCGATAGTTCCGTAATTCTCATCGCCGGGGGTACCGGACACAGCAGAACCGGAAGCTTCGCTTTCACGGTAGAAATTACGGCCCGCAGCGATCAGACCCGGAGGGTTCTGAAAGCGGTACAAGTCGATATCGGTTTCGGCCAATGCCGTACCGTCTTTATCCAAAGCGGCCATGTGACCGGTTTCAGTAATGACGACGCTGACAGTTTCCGCTGGCACCGTGAATTCCGGCTGGAGGGCATGCCCACCTGCGGTGACTACTTTACCGTCATTATCCAGCTTGAAAGAACCGGCGCGGGTATAGACATCTTCACCGTTCATATCGACCTTGAAGAAGCCTTCTCCTTCAACGGCCATATCAAGCGGGTTGCCAGTATTCTTGAAATCGCCTTGGGAAAAGAACTTGTGCACCGTCACCGGACGCACGCCCATGCCAATCTGCATGCCGACCGGAATTCGGCCTCCAGACTGGTTCTGGGTGCCTGCAATTTGAAGCGTTTGGTACATAAGGTCCTCGAACTCAGCCCGGCTTTTCTTGAATCCCGTGGTATTCACGTTGGCCAGGTTGTTCGACAAAGTATCGATATGGGTCTGCATGGCGACCATGCCGGTCGCAGACGTCCAGAGTGAACGCATCATAACCAAAACCTCCTGTTAATTTAGATAGTAGGGCGGCCGACCTGTGTGATCAGCTTTTTATCCATTTCATCAGCAGTCTGAATCATTTTTGAATACATGGTGAAGGACCGCTGTGTTTCAATCATGTGCACCATCTCAGTTACAACATCGATGTTGCTCTTTTCAGTAAACCCCTGCTGGACAATCAAATCCGTCGGCACCTGTTCCCCAGCATTGACGCCCTCCTTGGTGCGATAGAGATTGCTTCCAACCCTCTCGATTGCAGCCAGGTCGGTAAATGTAACGAGATCCAATGCCCCGGCAGTTTCACCATTAATAGACATGTTACCGCCGGGATCCACAAAGACTTTTGCCCCTGGAGGAATGACTTTGGGACCGCCATCCACAAGGACCGGATTTCCATCCTGGGTCACCAAAGTTCCTTCAGAATCAACTAAAAAATTTCCAGCGCGCGTATACAGGGTTTCATCCCCTGCCTGAACTTTGAAAAACCCCTCACCAGCGAGTCCAAAGTCAAGCTGGTTACCAGTCTTCTCCAGGCCGCCCTGCGTAAAATCAAGCTGCTGATCGGAGAGACGCACCTTGGCCATGATATTCGCTTTCGGAAAGAGTTCTTTGTCGCGAATAAATGATTTGGAATCCACAAGTGAGTCATGGGCAAAGCGTGTGAAGGTGTCGTGAAAGGCCATCTGATCTTTTTTATAGGCCGTCGTATTCACATTCGCCAAATTATTGGCAATCGTTGACATCCTCATTTCATTGGATAAAGCGCCAAATACTGCGCTGTATGTACTGTTCCGCATAGTGCTGTCCTCCTATTCGAAACGGACTATTGCACTATGCATGCCACCCTTTGAAAACGATGGAATAAATGCGCTTACCCCTAACTGCATGCATGTTGACAATTAAATAATATATGTATAAATAGGCTCGTTTCCAAGCGGGTGTGCGCAGTTATTAGCGTATTGGCTTCCTAAGCCGAAATTGCGGGTTTAACCCCCGTCACTCGCTCCAATGCCTTTCGCATAGTTCTTGTTTGAGCTTTGCGGGGTTCGCACTAATAGGTGAGCTCGGGCTCGCCTTTTTTATTTGTATTGGGAGAAACGAAGCAATGCGTCAGACTTTCGAAGAAATGTTGTCGGAGATCATCCGACCCGAGGTTGAAGGCCTTGGTTACAAACTCTGGGGAATCTCATCCCCACCATCCGGTAAGAAGCGTGTTGTACGCCTCTACATCGAAAGCTCTGATGGCGTGAACATCGACCAGTGCGCCAAGGTCAGCCGACAGGTCGGCCTGATGCTTGAGGTCGAAGGAACCATCCCGGGAGCTTTCACACTGGAAGTTTCATCTCCTGGCCTGGAACGTCGGTTCTTCACACCAGATCAGTTGGCCGATTACATCGGCAAACAGATTAACGTGAAACTCTTCGAAGCCATCGATGGCTGTCGCAAGTTTAAGGGAAATCTGGCAGAAGTGAAGGGCAAAACCATCACTCTGTCGGTTGACAACAAGAATATTGATTTCACCTGGAATTCCATCAAGGAAGCCCGGCTGATTCACAAATTTTAGATAAAGTACACAATCTTCGCCGAGTCGGTACAGACCGCAACTCGGCACAAGCGGAGGTTTGATCATGTCGGAGCTGAAAAAAGCCATCGACCAGATAAGCAAAGACAGGGGCATTGACCGTGACCTGTTGATCGATACCCTTGAAGAGGCCGTCCGGTCTGCCGTTGCACGAAAGTACGGCGAGACAATGGACATTGAAGTGGCCTTCAATGAAGAACTCGGCGAGATCGAGGTTTTCGAATTCAAGGTTGTCGTTGAAGAAGTACACGACCCCATCAGCGAAATATCCGTTGAGGATGCTGTTGCACATGACCCCAATGCCCGGTTGGACGACGAGATGGGCTTCCCCCTCAAGATCGAGGATTTGGGCCGCATTGCAGCACAGTCTGCCAAGCAGGTCATCATCCAGCGCATGCGCGATGCTGAGCAGGAAATCATTTTCGAAGAATACAAGGACCGCGTGAGCGAAATCGCCAGCGGTATCATCCAGCGCCGCGACCGCACCGGTTGGATCATCAACCTCGGCCGCACCGAAGCACTGTTGCCCAAGGACGAACAGATTCCCCGCGAGCGTTACAAGCGCGGTGATCGCGTCCAGGCATATATCATTGATGTACTCAAGGAATCCCGAGGCCCGCAGGTCGTAGTATCCAGGTCTCACCCGGAATACATGATCGAACTGTTCAAGCGCGAAGTTCCCGAAGTGGCCGACAGTACCGTCAAGATCATGGGCGTTTCCCGCGATCCGGGCCTGCGTGCCAAGGTCGCAGTCATGTCCCGCGATCGCGACGTCGATCCTGTCGGAGCATGCGTCGGTATTCGCGGCTCCCGCATCCAGAATGTCGTCCAGGAACTCAAAGGCGAACGTATCGATATCGTGGTCTGGAGTCCGGACATCGCCATGTACGCCCAGAACGCCTTGTCTCCGGCCGTGATCTCCAGAATCACTGTAGACGATGAAGACGAGGCTTTGGAAGTAGTCTGTCCCGACGATCAGCTTTCCTTGGCCATTGGCCGCAAGGGGCAGAACGTCAAGCTGGCCGCCAAGCTGCTCGGATGGAAGATCGACATCTTCACCGAATCCCGTTACGGCGAGGCAAACGCATCCCGCAAGGGCATGGACCAGATCGCGAGCGTGGCCGAAATCAGCATGGAGAACTTCTTCAGCGCAGGTTTCGAATCCATTGAAGCTGTTGTCGAAGCTACAGAAGAAGAACTGCTCGCAGTCAAGGGCCTTACAGAAAGCAAGATCGCGGATATCCGCGTTGCCATAAACATGCTCGGAATCGGCAGCGAAGATGCCACCAACTCCGACGAGACTGAAGAAATCGCTGAAGTCGAAACGGCTGAGGCAGAAGAAGAGACAGCAGAAGAGGTCGTCGAGATCGAAGAGCCTGTCGAAACTGAAGAAGAATCCGAGACTCCCGCCGAAGGCGAGGAGACAAAATAGACGCCGGAGAAGCGCGACACATGAGCGATACAGGAGTAATAAATAAACCTGTTCGCATGTGTGTCGTCTGCCGCGAGCGGTTCCCGAAAACGGAACTTGAGCGGTACGTTTGTCCAAATGAAATGAAGGGACTGGAAGCAAATGCTCCAGTTCTTGACCCGGAGAAAAATAAATCCGGGCGCGGTTTTTACTTATGCGGCCAGGCCCTGTGCCGGGAGAGATTCCCGAAAATGGTCATGGGTCTGATGAAGAAACGCAAAGGGGTTATTAGATGACGGCAAAGGTTCGGGTAGAAGACTTGGCTGCAGAGCTTGATCTCAGCAACAAGGAAATCATTCAGCAACTTCGTGAGATCGGCGTTCAGGCGAAAAGCCAGAAGACCATCGTAGAAGACGAAGATGTTGACCGCCTCAAGGCGGAATTGAAACAGGGTGGCGGAAAACGTAAAGTTGTTCGCCGCGTGGGCGAGTCTGGTGTCATAATCAGGCGCACGCGCAAAAAATCCAAGGATGCCAAGAGCGAAGAAGCGGCTCCGACAACCGATGAAACGGTTGAAGAGGAATCGCAGGCTCCCGTGGAGGAAACGGCTAAACAGGTCGTAGCCGAAGAGGTCGTCGAGGAAAAGGCAAAGAAAAAGCCTGCCAAGAAGACCAAGAAAGCTGCAAAAAAGGCCGAACCCCAGGTAAAGGTAATCAAACCTGCCAAGGAAGAAGAGCCAGAAAAGGTAGAAAAGGTCGAGGTTGTCGAAGCCCCGGTCAAGGAAGCTGTGGTTGAAGAGGCCGCCCCCGAACCCGCGCCTGAGGAAACCAAAGCTGCACCTGAAAAAGCCCTGGTCGAACCAAGCGCCAAGGCTGCTACCAAAGCTCCTGCCAAAGCTCCTGCCAAAGCCAAAAAAGAAGCCGAACCTGCCAAAAAGGCAAAGGCAAAGGCTCCTGCCCAGAAAAAGGGTGGCAAGGCTGAGTCCAAGAAGAAAAAGAAAAAGGAGCTTGAAGCTCCCAAAGTCAAAATCATTTCCATGCCCACCGAAGAAGAAGTGCAGGCACGGGAAGCAGCCAAGTCTGCGGAGCCTGAACGTCGCCCAGGTGGACGCCCAGGACGCCCCGGTGGCGGACGGCCTGCTGGTGGACGCCCCGGTGGCGGACGACCTGCTGGTGGACGCCCCTCTGGCGGCAGACCTCCTGCAGGTGGACGCCCCGGCGTTGCCCCCGCACCTGACCCGTCCATGCCTGATGGCCGTAGTAAGAAGAAAAAAGGCAAGAAGGACCGCCGTGTAGTTGAATTCAACTCTGGTGGCGGACCCAAGCCCGGTGGCGGCAATCGCTTCAACGATGGCGGATTCCCGCAGGGTCGCAAAGGTCGCAAGAAGAAAGGCCGCAAGCAGCAGATGCAGCAGCCCGAACCGGTAGCCGCGCCCATGAAGGCCGCCAAGCGCAAGATCAAATTCGATGAGACCATTCGTCTCGCCGACATGGCCCACCAGATGGGCATCAAGGCTCAGGATCTGATCAAGTCGCTGTTCGGCATGGGTGTCATGGCGACCATCAACCAGTCCCTCGATCTGGACACAGCTACCCTGCTGGCCAACGAATTCGAATATGAAGTGGAGAACGTCTCCTTCGACGAGCTGGAATTCCTGGCCCCCGTCGAGACGGACAACGAAGAGGACATGAAACCGCGTCCCCCTGTCGTGACCATCATGGGCCACGTCGACCACGGTAAAACCTCCCTGCTCGATGCCATCCGCCTGTCCAACGTGACTGACGGTGAAGCTGGCGGAATCACGCAGCACATCGGTGCATATCACGTTAATACGGAACGCGGCGAAGTCGTATTCCTGGATACTCCCGGTCACGAAGCCTTTACCACCATGCGTATGCGTGGCGCCCAGGTGACTGATATCGTCATCCTGGTTGTTGCAGCCGACGACGGTGTAATGGACCAGACCCGTGAGGCCATCAGCCACTCCAAGGCTGCCGGTGTTCCCATCGTGGTTGCGGTTAATAAAATTGATAAAGAGGGAGCCAATCCCGATAACGTCAAGCGCGAGCTTGCCGAACTGGGTCTGTCCTCCGAAGACTGGGGTGGAGATACTATTTTCGCCCACGTCTCCGCCAAGGAAAAAACAGGCCTGGACGAACTGCTCGAAATGGTACTGCTCCAGGCTGAAGTCCTGGAACTCAAGGCCAACCCGGATAAGGCCGCACGCGGTCATATCGTCGAAGCGCGCCTGGACAAGGGCCGTGGCCCGGTGGGCACCATGCTCATCTCCTCAGGCACCATCAATCAGGGTGACAGCTTTGTCTCTGGTGTCCACTTCGGTAAAGTCCGCGCCATGTTCAATGACCAGGGCAAGAAACTCAAAATAGCCGGACCGACCATGCCAGTGGAAATCCAGGGTTTTGACGGTCTGCCTGAAGCCGGTGACGAACTGTTCGTTGTAACCGACGAAAAGGTCGCCCGCCGCATCGCCCAGTCCCGCGCCATGAAGAAACGCGAGAAGATTCTCTCATCTCAGTCCAAGGTGACTCTGGAATCCTTCCTGGCAAGCAAGCCGGATGACAAGGCACAGGATCTGAATCTGGTCCTCAAGGCCGACGTACAGGGTTCCCTGGAAGCCGTCACTGAAGCGCTCAACAAGCTCTCCACCGACGAAGTCAGGATCAATGTCGTCCACGGCGGTGCCGGTGCAATCACCGAATCCGATATCCTTCTGGCCGGAGCCTCCGATGCCATCACCATTGGCTTCAACGTGCGTCCGAACCTGAAGGTCAAGGGAGTCGCCGAACAGGAAGGCGTCGAAGTTCGCTTCTACGACATCATCTACAAGCTGGTGAACGAAGTGAAGGACGCCATGAGCGGCATGCTCGCCCCGGACATCGAAGAGGTCTATCTGGGCCAGGCCGAAGTCCGCGACACCTTCTCCGTTCCCAAAATCGGCATGGTTGCCGGTTGTTACGTGTCCGACGGAAAGATGCTCCGCAACGCCCAGGTCCGCCTGCTGCGTGACGGCGTAGTCATCTACACCGGCAAGACCTTGTCTCTCAGACGCATCAAGGATGACGTCAAGGAAGTCAAAAAGGGTCTCGAATGCGGCATGGGCCTCGAGAAGTTCAACGACATTAAGATCGGCGACGTTATCGAAGCCTTCGAAGAGAAGGAAGTCGCCCGTACCATCGACTAGAAAAGTAGCATTAATAACGGGCGGCTCATTGCAAAGTGAGCCGCCCGTATTTATTTGTAGAACTGGTTCAATATGATAATAGGCGTTCTGACTCTCGAATTCAGGCTGCACGGCAACCGCTCCCTCAAAGGGAAACGCAAGGTGGCCCAGAGCCTGAAACAGAAACTTCGCAACAAGTTCAATGTGGCTGTTGCGGAAACCGAGGCCATGGACGTCCATGACAAACTGGTGCTGGGAGTGGTGACCACGGCCAATGAGACCACAAGGGTCGAAAGCCGTCTTGCCAAAGCACTCGCCATGATCGAGGCAATCTCCCCCGCCGAGCTGACCAGCTGTAATACAGAAGTATTCAGCTCCAGCGAATAAGGAATTTCCATGAAGGCATCTAGTTCTCGTCGCGCCGTCAGTATGGGCAATCAAGTCATGCGTGAAGTCGCGACCCTATTGGTCGAAGAAGCCCACGACCCGCGCCTGCAACTCGTGACACTCTCCGGTGTTCGCATGAACTCCAACCTGCGTATTGCAGAAATATTCTACTCCGTGTCCGGCGATGCTGACCATCGCAAGGAAGTGCAGTCCGGGCTCGAAAAAGCCACCGGTTTCCTGCGCTCCAGACTTGGCAAAAACCTCAGACTTCAGTTCACCCCGGAACTGCGGTTCATTTTCGACGACTTTCTCGAGGACGTGGTCTATGGCAAGTCCAGTAAAACGGATTAGCGAGATTCTAAAGGATCAGGACGACTTCCTGATCGCTTCGCATTACAATCCTGACGGTGACGCCATCGGCTCGACCTGCGCAGTGGGCCACATACTCGCGCACCTGGGCAAACGATTCACACTGTACAATCAATCCGGCCTCCCCTCTCGCTACGACTACGTAAATATGCCCGGCCCGATTATCACCTCGCTGCCCGAGACCATGCCCAAGTGGACGATCGTACTTGACTGCGGCGCGGCAGATCGCATGGGCGATGCACTTTTGGCCCGTGCGGATGAGACAACCATCATCAATATCGACCACCACCTGGGCAACGGAGATTTCGGCACCGAAAACTGGGTAGCCGTCACCGAACCAGCCGTCGGTTCCATGATTGCCCTGCTTGTCAAAGAAATGGGCATTCCCATGGAAGGCGCGTTGGCCGAATGCATCTACCTTGCCGTTGCTACAGATACCGGATTCTTCACTTACGGCTCCACTACACCCGAGTCACTGGAACTGGCTGCCGAAATGCTCCGAGGCGGACTCGATATCGCCCACATGAACATGATCATCACCAAGCAGTGGTCCGAAGAACGGATGCGGCTGTGGACCGAGGTCATGAACCATGTAGAACTCTACCTTAACAAACAGGTGGCAATAACAGCCGTGACCAAGGAAATGTTCAAGCGCACAGGCACCACATCTGAAGACACCGAGAACATCATCAATTTCGTGCGCCGCCTGCGTAGTGTGCGCGTAGCAGGTATCCTCCGCGAGGAAGGCCCGGACAAATACAAGTTCAGCCTGCGCTCCTACGGAGATGACAACGTACAGGAAATCGCTGCCCGTTTCGGTGGCGGTGGACATCGCAATGCATCGGGCGGCACCATTGAAGCGCCCCTTGAAGAAGCCAAGATGATGCTCGTGGAAATCATTGGCGGCTCTCTGGGAATCAGGTAAATGGGACGTAAAAGAAAAAGAAGCCCGGAGCAACGCGACGGGGTTTTGGTGCTCAACAAGCCATCCGGCCCGACGTCGGCGGCATGCCTGAACGACATCAAGCACCAGCTCAAGCAATTCAAGATCGGCCACGCCGGGACCCTTGATCCCCTGGCCGAAGGCGTCCTTTTGGTCATGCTCGGGCACGGAACCAAACTTGCTTCGCACCTGACCAGCGGCATAAAGACATACTCCGGCACCTTCCGACTCGGAATTACGACCGATACTCTTGATATACAAGGAGAAGTCGTCAAAGAGAGCGCAGTCGAGGCCACAAAAGAAGATGTCGAACGTGAAATTTTGTATTGGAAAGAGTTGACAGAGCAGGAAGTTCCTGCCTATTCGGCTGCGAAACATGAGGGCAAACCGTTGTACGCCTTGGCTCGCGAGGGCAAGGAAACACCGGTCAAGATAAAGCCCATTGTTATTTCTCATGTGGAAGTGCTGGACGTACGAATGCCGGAAGCGGTGTTCAGGGTCAGTTGTTCCGCCGGTACCTACATACGATCCCTGGTCCACAGCTTGGGGTTACGAATGGGGTGCGGTGCGGTGCTGACCAGCCTGAACCGTGAGTCGAGCGAGCCTTTTAGGCTCGATCAGGCTCATGATCTCGAGGACGTCCTGAAGAGTCCGGAATCATTTCCGGACAAGGTGATCCCCTTAAAGGACACCCTGCCCCACTGGCCCCGGTTTCAATTGACCGAGCCGCTGGCTGGTCTCGTCAAGAACGGGGCCTGGCTACCGGTTAACGATGAACCGGGAGAGCTGCTTGCAGGCAGCCTCGGCGATCAGGCTTTTTTGCTTGATCACGACGGCGAACCGCTGGCTCTGGTGGAGGCGAAGCTTCAGGACGGAAAACCCAAATGGGGTATTCTCAGAGGTCTTTGGCAACAGGACTGAACCGTTTGACGGTCGTATGAAAAGCTTTGAATAAGATAACACTCAATTAGGAGGATAGTGCTGTGGTAATGAACGCTGAAGAGAAACAGAAGATTGTAGACGAATTCAAGACCTGCGAAGGTGACACCGGTTCCCCCGAGGTTCAGGTTGCGCTGCTGACTGCACGCATCAAGTACCTGGCCGATCACTTCAAGGATCACAAGAAAGACCACCACTCCCGCACCGGCCTGCTGAAAATGGTCGGACAGCGCAGAAAGCTGCTGAAGTACCTGTCCAACAAGGACGTTCAGCGCTACCGCGACTTGATCGGACGCCTGGGTCTGCGCAAGTAGTTCTTTGATAAGAAGTTAAGTACGGGGGAGGCGCAAGCTTCCCCCGCACTGTTTTTACATATCATCTCCTGCGGCGGAGCCGACTGTCGGCCCCGCACTACCCGTTTGGCGAAGCTTAGTTGGCTGCGGAAGGCGTTTTTGGCACCTATTGGTACCAATGACCCAAAAGCTCCTCCCCAAGCCGGCTAACCCGAAATGTGGGTAATTCGCAGGGGTGATCCATCTATTACATAGAATAGGAGATCATTATGACAATGACCCCTTTTGATGCAACAAGCCTGACCACCACGGTCGGCGGAATTGACATCACAATCGAAACTGGCAAGTACGCCAGACAGGCCAGCGGTGCCGTGACGATCTCGTCCGGCAACACCGTGATCCTGGTTACGTCCACGACCCAGCCTTGCACATTTGACCGAGGCTTCTTCCCCCTGACCTGCAACTACCAGGAAATGGCATATGCAGCCGGTCGCGTACCGGGCAACTACTTCCGTCGCGAAGGCCGCCCGTCCGAGCGTGAGACTCTGATCTCCCGCCTCATCGACCGCCCCATCCGCCCCCTGTTCGAAGATGGTTTCGCTGACGAAGTTCAGATCATCGCCACTGTCCTGTCCGCTGACAAACACGTCAACCCGGACGTTCTGGCCCTGACCGGTGCTTCTGCCGCGACTCACATCTCCAAGATGCCTTTCCTCGGCCCCATCGTCGGTTCCCGCGTTGGGTACGTTAACAATGAATTCGTTCTCTACCCGACTTACAAGGGCATGAACGAAGATTCCAGCCTCAACCTGGTCTTCGCCGCGACTCGCGACGCAATGGTCATGGTTGAAGGTGGCGGTGACTTCGTGTCTGAAGACATGATCGCCGACGCCCTGGAATGGGGTCACGAGCAGGTTATGCCGCTCTTCGACCTCCAGGACGAACTCCGCGCCAAAGTCGGCGTCGAGAAAATCGTCCCCGTTGCCCCTGAGAAGGACGCTGAACTCGTCTCCTTCCTCGGCGACTTCATCACCGAAGACATCAAAGCAGCAGTCACCACTGCTGACAAAATGGTTCGCTACGCTGCCAAAGACGCTGCCAAGGCGAAAGCCAAGGAAGCCGTTGCCGAGAAGTTCCCCGAGGACGAAGCAAAGCTCAAGGCTGTTTCCGGCGTCGTCGGCGACATCACCAAGAAGCTCGTGCGTAACCGCATCGTTGAAGAAGGTCTGCGCATCGACGGTCGTGACACCACCACCGTCCGCGCTCTCTCCATCGAGACCGGCGTACTGCCCATGACTCACGGTTCTGTCCTGTTCCGCCGCGGCGAGACCAGCGCTCTGGCTGTTGCCACCCTGGGTTCCACCCGTGACGAACAGCGTTACGACTCCCTGCTCGGCGACGCTACCAAGCGTTTCATGCTCCACTACAACTTCCCGCCGTACTGCGTCGGTGAAGCCCGCATGCTGCGCGGCACAAGCCGTCGTGAAGTCGGTCACGGTGCACTGGCTGAACGTGCGCTCACCCCGGTTCTCCCGAACCAGGATGACTTCCCGTTCACCATCCGCGTTGTCTCCGAGATCATGGAATCCAACGGTTCCTCTTCCATGGCATCCGTTTGTGGCGCCACCCTGTCCCTCATGGACGCAGGTGTCCCCATCACTGAGCCGGTTGCCGGTATCGCTATGGGTCTCTGCAAAGAGGACGACCAGTTCTTCGTACTTACCGACATCCTCGGTGACGAAGACGCTCTGGGCGACATGGACTTCAAGGTTGCCGGTACCAAAGACGGCATCACCGCCATTCAGATGGACATCAAGATCGCAGGTATCCCCTCCGACATCCTGAAGAAAGCACTGCACCAGGCCAAGGATGCGCGTCTGCACATCCTCGGTCACATGGGTGAAGTTCTGGAAGCTCCGCGCCCGGAACTCTCCGACCTCGCACCGCAGATGGCTGTGGTCCACATCGATCCCGAAAAGATTCGCTCGGTCATCGGACCCGGCGGCAAGAATATCAAGGCCATCACAGCCGAAACCGAAGCCAACATCGACATCGAGGATTCCGGCAAGATCTCCATCTTCGCCCCGACCCTCGAATCCATGGAAAAGGCCAAGGAAATGGTCCTCTACTACGACCAGAAGGCTGAGCCCGGAAAGAACTACAAGGGTGTTGTCCGCAAGATCCTTGAAGTCGGCGCACTCGTCGAAATCCTGCCCGGCATGGAAGGCATGCTGCACATCTCCCAGCTCGACTTCGAGCGCATTGAGCGCGTCGAAGACGTTGTCCAGCTCGGACAGGAAGTCTGGGTCAAGTGCATCTCCCTCGAGCCCGGCGGACGCATTCGTCTGTCCCGCAAGGCATGGTTGATGGAAGAAGCCGGCCAGGAAGTAAACCTGGAAGACTTCAAGCGCCCTGCACCTCGCAGCGGCGGCCGTGACAACCGTGGTGGCGGCGGACGTCGCGACAATCGTGGCGGCGGCGGTGGTTACCGCGGTGGCGGCGGCGGACGTCGCTAGTCAGCAACTACATAATAATATCAAGAGCGGATGCCTTACGGTGTCCGCTCTTTTTTTGTACCCATTGGACAAATGAATGAACCCGGTGTTAATGGACTTCAATCAAAGGAGAATCCAATGGATGACATATTACGCATTTACGGAAAACCGACCTGACCACACACCCTGCGTGCGCTGGATGCGCACCCGACCGCGTTGTTCATAGATGTACTTGAGAACCAAGCCAGCATGGATGAAATGTTGAAACATTCGGATGGTCAACGCCGCGTGCCGGTCATTGTCGATGAGAACAACAACGTCACCATCGGCCATAACGGCGGATCATGAAACGTATAATTTCCCGGCAGGTTGCCGGAAATAATAAAAAAGGCCTTCCCCACACAGGGAAGGCCTTTTGCTTTTACAAACAGATATATTAACTCACCAGCACCCCGGCATACCCGACCACCTGGTCAAAATCTCCAGACACTTTGCCGGACGTGTCATAGGCCACCAATTCACCGTCGCTTGCTCCCATTTCGAGGGCCGCAAAGAGGCCAACGGTCATGGGCAGCACGCCGCACATGCTGATATTGTTCAAGCGCACAGCCTTGAAGAGCTCCGTAGGATTGAGATTTATCGCAGGCTCAAGGGCCAGAACATCCTTTTCCTTTGCTTCGTCGTGGGAGATGTAATGGCTCATATCAGAGCTGACCACGATGGATACGGGCCGACCGAATTCCTTGAGAACCTTGCCGATACTTTTACCGACACGTTCCAGATCATCAAATGTGTGCGCTGAAATGGAAATTGGGACAATGGTCGTCTCGGGATTCAGCCGGTGCAGGAATGGCAGGATAACTTCAAGGGAGTGTTCGCCGACGTGGGCCGTAGTATCAGGAGTGATATCATCGTCAGCTTCAAGTAATGCACTCGCCAATTCGGTGTCGATAGGCAGAGAACCGCCAGGGATATTCCAGTCGCCTTCTGGCCATAGGGCAAAACGTTCTCCCCGGCCAGTGTGGTTCGGACCGAGCAACAAAATAGTGGATTCCAGATTGGCCAGACCGAGGGTCTTGCCGCAGACTGCTCCGGAAAAAACATATCCGGCATGAGGGACCATGGCGAGCATGGTTTTCTCAGGTTTCCGCTCCGAAGCCGAAGCGAAAAATCCGTCCACCATAGTATTGAGTTGATCGGGGTTGGCGTCGTAAAAACGACCGGCCACCACTGGTTGTCTATCCATGACCTCTCCCCAAAGTTTGGATGATTACTGCGGTGCAGGCGCGTATTGCTGGGCCTGCTGCTCCAGCTCGTAGGTATCGAGAGCCGACTTGGCAAGCTTGGCCTGCAAGGTCTCAGGCTTCTTCTCAATGATATCGCCAAGAAGCTGTTTCCATTCTTCCATGGCCCCCGCCTTTCTGTAGATACGGGCAAGCTTGAAGCGTGTGGAGGCCCACTCGGGATTGTCGGCATCTATGTAACGGTCATATTCCTTGGCCCACTTGAGAGCCTCGTCGTATCGACCTGAACGTTCTGTGGCGTAGATTGACATGAGCACAGTGTCCTTGATCTTCTCCGGATCACCCTTGGTATGAAGAAGCAGGGTCAGGGCTTCCTGGGCATAGACGAAGACCCTGCGCAAATCCTGACGCTGCATGGCGTCCTTGGCCATGTAATACATGGCGTAGGCGCGGAAAGCCGGATCGACCTCTGCATCCTTGGCAAGCTCGGCCCACATGGGCAGGGCCTGGCTGGAATCACCGAGATTCTGCAAGGACATGGCCCGGGCGTAATCAAGCTGCTTCTGCTGAGCGGGCTTGATCTTCCAATTGGCCTTGGTCATGCCGACCAAATCTGCAATTTCCTTCCAGGCCAGTTGATCAAGGTAAATATTAACGGCTATGCCGAGGGCTTCGTCAGATATCTTGTCGACCTGCCTCTTTTGCAGGAACGGTTCAAGGATTGCCATCGCCTTCTCAGGCTGACCGATCTTCCAGTAGCTGGTGGCGATACTCAGCATAGTCTGGTCGTCGATCTTGGAATCTTCCTTGCCGATGAAATCATACGTCTCATAATATCTGACGACACGTCCGTATCGTTCCTCGCCAACCATCTCAGGCACAGCCAGGACAAATACCGAGTCTCCAAGGGTCTTGGCTTTATCCACCAGAGGACTGCCTGGGAATTCCTCGATAAGATCCTGAGCAGCGGAAAGAGCTTCCGGATACTTCTTGTTGAAGGCATACCACATGGCGAGTTTGAGCTGCGCAATGGGAGCAAGGGCACTGTCAGGATAATCCTCGACAATGTCCGAATAAATATTTTGCGGCTGTAAATTATAGGGCCGATCAAACACACTCACCATCTGGGGCATGGAAGGATCGTCGTAAATACCCTCTTCAGCCAGACGCATCTTGGCGACCAGCGAGCCTTCCTGGTCGGGATAATTGACGATGGCCTTCTCGTAAATCTGCTTGGCAGGTTTTTTCAGACCAAGACGAATATAGATATCGCCGATTCGGGCCAGGACGATATCCGCACCATCGGCGTCGGGATTGAGATTGTAGTAGGTGAAATAGTGATTCTTGGCTTCCTGCCATTTCTTGAGTTTCATCTCCACGCCGCCTGCCAACCTCAGGAATTGCATATTTTCCATGTAGTAATCGGGCCAGCGTTTGTCTATGTAATCCACGATTTGGTAGGCCTGATCAACGAAGCCGGTCCGATTGAGTGAATCCGCAAGATAGAATGCAGCCTGCTTGACCAGTTGATGCTCGGGATAAGTCTGGATGAGGTACTGGAACTGGTCGGCGGCTTTCTTGAAATCACCCTTCTTGTAATAATACTCGCCCCAGTAATAGCTGATGGACGGAATGTTATCGTCATCAGGATATTTCTCCTGAAGGATCTTGAAATATGCTTTGGCCTCGGGGAAGTTGCCAACCTGCAAGTTCAACAGTCCAAGATTGAGCAGGGAACGCGGCACCCGGTTGGATCTCAGGTTGGAGTTCATGGCCTCGATGAACGCCTGGGATATCTCTTCAAAATTGCCAGAGAGATCATCGGAGAAGATCTGCTTCTTGATGTCGGCCACGGCATACAGTGTTTCTTCACGGATATCGGCGGGAACATTCGGCTTCTTCAAAATGCCTTCAAATAAAGGAAGAGCTCCGCCGAGGTTGCCGTTGAACATCATGGACTGAGCTTCATAGAGCTGGTCTTTTATCTCCTGCTCCTTGGCCGCGGCCTCGGCTGTGGCGTTATCCACTGCCAAATCTTCTGCGCCAGCACCCTCTTCCGATTCGGATTCGGCAAGTTCAACATCTTGCTCAACCGGCTTCTCGACCGGTTGCTCCGGGACTGCCCCTTCGGGAGTCGTAGTTTCGGGAGCCGGAATTTCCTGAACAGGTTCAACTATCTGCGCCGCTTCTTCTGGAGTGGGAGCCGGGGGAGGCGAACCTTGTACAACTGAAGGAGGAGGAGGCATGACCGCGCCGCCCGCCTGACCTGCACCGGAAACTTCTTCGGTGGCAGGAGATACGGCAGACTGCTGCGCCGGAGGCGGAGCGACCACGTCGGAAACCGTGCCATCGGGTTGTTCCACAGGTGCAGCGGCTACTTGCTGGCCTGGAGGCGGAGCAACAGAACCACCAGCCTGACCTGCGCCGGAAACTTCAACTGGAGGTGGTGCGACAACGCCGCCGGCAGCTCCCTGTCCGGAAGACTCAAGCGGCTCGACAACACCTTCAACGGCACCCCCGACAGACCCGCTTATCGGTTTGGGCTCATCGGGCTTGACCATGCCGACAACAGGAGAACGACCAGAATCAGACCCTGCCAGTTCGGCAAATTTGACCTCTTCAGCCATCTTCTTTTGAACTTTGAATCGAAGCTCACTGGCAGGAGGATATACGCCCGACACAGCCTCAGGCGCTATGGGCGTCTGGCCTTTGGGAGCGGAAGTACCGGGAGGCGACACTTCATTTCGTACCGAATACGGCACTGAGAAAAACGGTTTTCGTTCGCCTTTCGCAGTATCAGGCGGTAAGTCGGCCTCACTCTTGACAGGAGCCGGCGCGGCAGTCTGGGTCGCAGGAGCTGGCTGCTGCACGGGAGCGGGCGTTGCTTGCTTCTGGACTGGCTGGGCAACAGGCTGCGGAGCAACCTTGGCAGCCGGTGCCTGTACAGGCTTTGCTGTCGGAGTCGGAGCGGTCTTGGCGGGGGCAGGGGCAACCTGTGGTGCAGGCTTGGGTGTCCGAGGTTTCCAACGCGCTCCAATAGGATCACGGAAAAGCTGGAGTACAAATGCCGCCTTGCCAGGAGAAGGGACACGAATAAAGCCAAACCCATTTGTCGAAGTTTTGACCCGTATCACATTACCAGCGACATTTATGGACTGGACAAGTTTGCCGGGGGATTCCTTGATACCAGGCTTGGTCTCGGTATCCCAAATATTGTCAGGGAGAGTGACAACGAGTTCTTTAGTACCGACACGGCGCACAGATGATTTAGGTAATTCAGCGGAATCAAAGGAAAATGTCAGGATGTCAGAATCACCCTTCGAAGAGATATTAACGCGCAAGGCATGAGCCGGAACGGCATATAGCAGTCCCACAGTCAAGGCCAACGCAAGTGGCCAGAATGAATTTTTGGCTCTTTTCACAGTCACGTCGAGCAGTTATGCAATTGTCGTGCAACCAGACAAACGGAATGAACCGTCTATCTCCCCACTTTTACAGCAGGTTCCTCTTTTTCAGCTTCTCGATAAGGGTGGTCCGCTTGATGCCGACCAGTTCGGCAGCCTTGTTCTTGACTCCATCAGCCTTCTCAAGGGCTTCTTCAAGCAGACGTCCTTCCATGGCCTCCAGGAACTCTTTGAGCTTGAGCCCCTTGTCTCCCATATCCTTGAGGGTCGGCCAGGCAAATCCTGCCGGACGCATGGGCTCAACTTCTACCACCTTCTGAAGTGGTTTTTCGCCAATATCAGTGAAAATTTTCTCTGGCAGATCTTCCGGCAGGACTTCATTGCCGTCACATAGAATGGAAAGGCGCTCCATGAAATTTTCCAGCTCGCGGACGTTGCCGGGCCAGGAGTAGGTCAGGAGCATCTCCTTGGCTTTGTCGGAAAGATTAAGCCCCTTACGGTCCTTGCTGGCGCATTGACCGCACAGAAAATGCTCTGCCAAAAGCAGAATATCCGTACCACGCTCACGCAATGGCGGCAGGTGCAGAGGGATGACGTTGAGACGATAGAACAGATCTTCGCGGAAACGGCCAGCAGCCACTTCCCCTTCCAGATCACGGTTGGTAGCTGCAACCACTCGCACATCGACTTTCTTGATGGACGTACCGCCAACACGCTCGATTTCCTTTTCCTGGAGAGCGCGTAATATCTTTACCTGAAGACTCAGGTCCATCTCGCCAATTTCGTCGAGAAAAATGGTTCCGCCGTCTGCCAATTCAAATCGGCCAGGCCGGGAACGGATAGCGTGGGTGAATGCACCCTTTTCATGACCGAACAGCTCGCTCTCAAGCAATTCTCTGGGGATGGCCCCGCAGTTGATGGGGACGAAAGCGCCTTTGCGACGTACACTGTTCTGATGCAGCGCGCGAACGAGGAGTTCTTTACCGGTACCGGATTCGCCAGTGACAAGCACCGTGCTATCCGTAGGCGCGACCTTCTCCAGGACCTTGAAGACTTCGGTAAGGGCGGGGCTGTTCCCGATCATACCGTCCAGGTTAAGGGCCATTTATCCTCCGTAATCGCGTGAAAATGCAGCCAAAGGGAGAGAAGTCTCCCGCGACTATATCTATAACATACATCCTCCCTGTCAACAAAATGACAGTATGTCAACGGTTCGGGCAATATTTTTTTAAAAAAAATCTAGAAAAAGACAAGGATAGGATAATACTCACCGGCAAACGGCAGAAATACAAACCAGAAAAATGAGACTCAACAACCTGATATATTTAAATTTACTCAACACTCTCAATGACTCGATTCAGTTGAATGACAACATCTTCCGTCATTCCTCTGCTGAACATCAAGTGACGCAGATTCCCAGCGGGAATATCTGTCAACATCTTGCTCTCGAAGAACTCCGGAGACAGGTGATTTTTCTCAATCAACGTACCAATTTCTTCCGGAGCGACAAGAATGTAGGAAAAACGACCTTCCGCCAACAATCGGATAAGCTGAGGATGACCACCCACCACAACCTGACTCTTGGGCTCGATCTCTTTAACCAAATGGTCGACAACCGGCCCAAAGGAGTATCCATTAAGCTTACCGAGAACAAGATTGTTATCCATCATGAGTTCTAACAAAGTGTCCTTGCCGTGAAAGAGCATGGCATTGTCTCTCAGAAACAGGGCTTGCAACGGACGGTTCCGATAAAACGGCTTGGAAAACTTGGCATATTTCTCACGCTCAGGAGTTTTGAACCAACCAATTGAGCAGGCCGGGTTGAGCCCGCGCATCTCCAGTAGAATTCGCCTGGCAGGCATGGAAGTATAGGTGGGTTCAAATCCGACACTACGAAATAATTCATCCGCTTTCTTCAGCAGAAACCCCTCAGGTTCACCTGAAGAGTTGGTATAATAATAAGGCGGGAATTCGAGGTATAGCACTCGAAGAGGAGTCGGACCCACTTTCTCTTTAGCCCAAACGGGCTGGCTCAAGGCGAGAGCCATGCAGAAACACAGAAGTATCAGAATAGAATTACGCATACCTGACCGATTGGTTTTATTAATAGATTCACTTATGTATATACCCAAATAACAAATAAAAGAAAAGCCCGACATCGCTGCCGGGCTTCATAATCCGTGAATGGGGATATCTATTTACGCCGCATGATTTCCTTGGCCGGAATGAGCGCTGTGGCTGCGGCTCCCACGATGTTGCCAGCCACACCCGGGCCGTCGCCAGCCACGAACAAGCCTTTGATTGCCGTCTCCAGATGATCACCGGTCTCCACCTGGGTGGCGAAGAACTTGATCTCCGGGGCATACAACAGGGTCTCGTCGTTGGACACGCCAGGCACAACGTTGTTGAGCTGCTCCAAACCGTCTACGAGGTTGGTCAGGATACGTTCGGGCAGAGCCATGGCGATGTCGCCAGGAACGACATTCTTCATGGTCGGCTCGATATAGCCGTTTGCGATACGATCCCATGTGGAACGACGTCCGCGCCTTAAATCGCCGAAACGCTGCAAAATGGGCTTACCGCCACCGATCAAAGTCGCCAACTTTCCAATGGACTCGCCATACGCCTGGTTATCTTCAACCGGATCGTTAAGGACCACCTTGGACAAGAAGGCGAAGTTAGTGTTGTCGGACTTGGTGTTCATGAGGGCATGCCCGTTGACGCAGACGAAATCCTGATAGTTTTCGAGGGCCACGAATCCGCCTGGGTTGGTGCAAAAGGTCCGGGTCTGGTCATCGTACTTATTTGTACGAATGAAGAATGTCGGGTCATAAATGACCGAGCAGAGGTCCTGCATTATCTCATTGTGGACCTCGACGCGTACACCGACCTCGATGCCCCGTTGGGAGACCTCGATACCGTGGTTCTTAACCACGCTACCAACCCACTCCGCGCCGACCCTGCCAGGGGCCAGGATAACGTTTTTGGCAGTGTATTCATGGCGGTTGGATATTACCCCCGTTACACGTCCTTTCTTGACTACTATATCCTTGACGTTCTCAGAGGTGTGAAAGAACACACCCTGCTCACGGATATGATCCGCCATACCGGCAATGTGGCCCGGCAGATTGTCGCTGCCCAGATGCTTCTGCTTGATTACCAGGAGATCTATGCCATGTTTGCGGGCGTCTTTACGTATGTCCCTGGCCTTGTCCATATCAGATGGAAAGACCTGACCGTCCATACCGAAACGGTTAAAAATCTCTTCGGTTTCATCTATGAGCGCAGTAGCTTCGGAAACACCTACAAACTGGGTCAGGTCAGTCTTGCCGAGCTTGTGGATGAAATTCAGTTTGCCGTCGGAGAACAGCCCTGCCCCGCCCACACCGCACAGGATGTTGCAGGGGCGACACTTAATGCACTCCTGATCACCGGACAATGGGCAATCGCGCTTGAGCGGACGCTTGCCCTTGTCGATGACCAGCACATCCAGATCAGTATTCTCGCCAAGATAATATGCAGCAAACAGCCCGGCCGGACCGCCGCCGACGATGATAACATCGTAGTCAGTTTTTACAGTCTTCTTTGTCATTGTATCCTCTCTATTAAGCGCAAGTATGGCCCGCCTTGTGTCATTCCCAAAAAAGGAGCGCGCGCAGACGAGCCATTATTGACCCTAGGATACGGATATGCAGCTGTCAAGCAGCGTATTATGCGATCATGTTGAGTAAATGTCCGGTCATCTCCTCGGTTGCACGCACGGCGGCAACATTGGCCGAGAACGCATGGCCGGTGCGCATCATATCCACCATCTCGGTGCCAATGTCGGTATTGGAGCCTTCCACACCATCAATCATGGGGCCAGCATTGGTACTTTGCTGGATCGCAGCCACTTGAACACCCTGACCTTCGGGGCCGGACTCAAGCACAACCGAACTGACCTTGAAGCCGTCGGTACTGACATTGGCAATATTGTTGGCCGAAACCTCCTGGGCAGTACCCAGCGCGGAAAGGGCCGAAAGATTGGAATCGGACATGTTTAATCACCCCTTCAGAGCAGAGAAGGGAAGCAGCTTGAAAACAATATACGCCTTTTCAAACAAGCGTGCAACTTGACCTAGAACATCACCTTGCCGGGCCAGACAAGAATGAACGCCCCATCATCTTTAAAGATACGCTTGGACATATCTTTCAGATCCTTGCTGATGTCCTTCTTGGCTCCGATAATGAACGTAATATTGTCCTGATCATGCACGCCATCGGGATGCAGGGAACCACCGCGTGTCGGGCCGAGTTCAGTATAACCACCAGCCAGCTTGATGACTTCGGCCTTGAACGACAAAAGAGCGGGACCAGCATCCGAACCATCCGGCATGGTCTTGGGAACCACGGTGAAATGTACAAAGAACGGCTTCTGGTCATCAGCATTGGCATCGGTGGCGACAAAGGCCACGGTCAAAACGAGACACAGGCTCAGAACGAAGGGCATAAAACGTTTCATGATTTGCTCCTTGGGATTGCGGATTGAACTTGATGTATAGCCTGAATCTGCAAGTAAGTTCAAATACAGACTGCGCGGCAATCGTGCCTTTTTCAGCAGTCTGCGCTCTCAATCACCGCAAATGCCGAATGGTTGTGGATCGACTCGAAGCTCTCGACCTCGACCTTGAACCAGTTGATCTGCGGGTGTTCGGTCAGACCGTTGGCCGCATCGCGTACCACGTCCTCGACAAATGTCGGGTTGGCGAAGGCAGTCTCGGTTACGTGCTTTTCGTCCTCGCGTTTGAGGAGCGAATAAACCTGGCAGGAACCGGCCTGTTCACCGATTTCGATCAGATCTTCCAACCAGACGAAACCGTCGAACCGGGTGCGGATACGAACCTCGGCCCGCTGGGAATGTGCGCCCTCATCGGAAATGGCCTTGGAGCACGGACAGACTGTCATCACAGGCACGTCCGCGCCCAGAGTGAAGGTCAGCTTGCCTTCCTTGAGAAACCCGTCCACGCGGCAGGTGTAATCCATGAGGCCGCTGGCCCCACTCTTGGGTGACTGGCGACGCAGGAAGAACGGAAACACGAACCGGACGTGCGCACTTCTGGCCTGAAGGCGAACCACGATATCGTCGAGCAAAGTCCGGAAAGAATTGTAATCGAGTTCGCCGGACCAATGCTCCAGCGCTTCGACGAACCGACTCATGTGCGTGCCTTTGAACTCGGCTGGCAGGTCCACGGACAACGAAACCTCGGCAACAGTGTGCTGAATGCCGGATTCCCGATCACGAACAATAATGGGCAACCTTAGGCCCTTCACACCCACCCTATCGATGGGCATGGCGATAGCCGCCTGATGTTTTTGTACGTCTTCCATTAAATCAAACCCTTACCTGTCGTAGTCAAAGCCAGGTTGCCGTGCTTCACGCCCTTGGTAGAGATGAGCTTCTGCCCCAACGCCTTGATGATCTCGGCGTCGCCCTTGAGGATGATCACTTCAAGACAGTTATGATGGTCCAGATGGACATGCAAAGATGACTGGATGACATCGTGGGCATCGTGCTGAATCTCGGTCAACCGTTGAGACAGGCCAGACTTATGGTGGTCATAAACCAAAGTCAGGGTTCCGGCTTGCTCACCGTCGGCAGAGTCCCACTCTCGTTCCACCAGAGTATTGCGAATCAGGTCGCGAATAGCTTCGGAACGAGTCTGGTAGCTGCGCTCCTCGCAATGCTCGTCAAACTTGGTCAGCAGGTCGGAATCGAGTGAAACACCGAAACGTATAGTCTTGCCCATCAAAATCTCCAATTAAGGGATTGTAATTTCCCAAAGGTTAACCGTAGCATTCTGGCCGCACAGGGCCACTTTTTCAACTGTCAGCTTTTCCAGCGCGAATCCTTCGTCGCGCAGCTCGTCCCAGACGGGCTTGGACACGGTCCGCACCGGCTCGCCGATCCAGATTTTACCGCCAGGCGCGAGCGCATGGCGGAACAGGCGGATCAACGGATCAAAAAATTTCTTCTCATAGAGCACATCGCCACCCCATATGAAGTCGAACGCCCCCTCTTTCACGGCAGGCTGCCGCCAATCCATAAGCATCCAGAGCGGCTGCTTAACACCGTTCAACTCCGCATTATGCCGGGCAAATCTGACGGCTGGCCATTCGTAATCGAAGGCGACCACCTGTGCCCCGATGGAACTTGCGATCATGCCGGTCAGCCCCAAACCACACCCAAGATCAAGACACGGCCTTCCGCTGATGAAGTCACTGTTGCGCAGAATATGCCGCCCCAGCAACACGCTGGCGGGCCACACCTCGGCCCAGTACGGCAGCCGCTCGTCATCGCCCAGATCCCCCTCGTCCATCTGATCCCAGAGGGCTTCCATGTCAGCGGCACGATCAAGAAGCCAGGTCCGACCCTCGACGTTCACTTGAACACGTGAACCGGGGTCGGGAGCCTCCATGCGAGGCGTTACCGTGGGTGAATCAACTGTTTCATTCATACTGGGAAGAAGAAATACAAGCCCGCAGTGTTATCGTCAACAGAATTCGTAATACTATTTGCAGAACTTTATCCAGAGGAGTGTAACGAAAGAGATAAATAGGGAACGCTTAACCACTGATAATCGCAGGACCAATGAGTGAAACAGAATAAACGACGTCATCTTTTTGGCGATTCCGACAAACATTTCGCTACTTGAAAATAATAATGGAAAAAGTGTCAATTTCTTTACTATTTTCAACACTATTATACCATGTTAATTAACTACAGCGATACCCTTTTCGTAACTTTTACTGAAATTATCCAATCAATTCTCAAAATTAGACATTAACCAATGCTTTTTTAAAACTGGGGTTGACTTGTGCGTAAACTACAATTAAAATATTGGTAAACATTGCGAGAGAAATATGGGCAGCAGATTTCAAATTTTACAAACAACCCTTGAGGGAGGGGAACGTCTCCCTTCTCTGCTTGCGCCAAACGGAACGATTCCGTTCCTTCCGGCATATTACGTCGTGAGCATGTGCCGGCCACGAGATTCGGCCAATACAATAACCGTAAAGCTGACGGCTATTAAGATTCTCTACGAATGGGCGGCTATTAAGGGGATTAATCTGAAAGACCGTTTCCAATCCGGCAAAATGCTCAATGGAACGGAAAGAGACAACCTCGTTCATGTCTGCCGTTTGCAATTCAATACCTATATCGCCCGCCAAGAAGCTCGTGAGAGCAAGGGAGCATCCCCTGTTGTGAAGATTGGTGGAAATGCAATGAAGACTGTTGAACATGCCACTTCAACACAGAGAATTCATTACATTGCCGACTACCTCGAATGGATGGGCGCAGAGCTTATAAAAAACATAGATAGATACAGGCCAGAATATGAACAGCTTAATGAGGCAAGAGAGCGGTTTGTAGGTGAGTTTAGGCTAAGATCTGTCAGGCGTATCGCCAATAGTCGGAGCCGAAGCAACCCCCCAAGGGGTTTCAGTAAGGAAGTCCAAGATCGGATTAAGGCAGTGATCGAGCCTAATCATCCTGACAACCCGTGGAAGAATGAATTTGTTCAGTTGAGGAACCAACTCTACGTCACGATGTGTCTGGCTTTCGGCCTTCGAGTTGGCGAATCTCTTTGCATAAAACTTCCAGACGTAAAACTGACTGGCAACAGTCCTCGTATTGAAATTGTTCGCCGCCCTGATGATCCAGAGGAAGATCGTAATCCAGCGCCACAAGTCAAAACACTACCGCGCCCTCTTCCCCTTAATTCAAATCAGGAAAAAAGTTGGGCACCGCTTATTCATAGATTTCTCAACAAATATCGAAAAAGGCTAAAGAAAGCACGGAAGCACAGCTTCTTTTTCGTTGCACGAGATGGTGAAAAGCTCTCCTACAATTCGGCTATCACGATCTTCAAGACTCTTAGAAAGGTCGATGGAGTCCCTGACTATCTGACCCAACATTTAGTCCGTCATGCCTGTAACGAACGGTTCTCAGAAAATGCACAAGCTCTACAGATGCCAGAAGGGGATGTTCGTGAGGCCCGGCGTCAACTCATGGGGTGGAGTGCTGGATCAAAAATGCCTGAACTATATAACCAGCCGTTTATCAAGAAGAGGGCTGATGAAGTCTCAATGGAGATGCAGAATGAGATATTTAAGGATAGGAAGCTCAAAAAATGAAGAAGTTGCAAAGAGATCTATATTACGAACTCCCTCAGAAAGCTCTCACACTCAAGGGGCAGGAATACGACCCAAGTGAAGATCATTGGCATTTCTTTGATGGTGTTGGTCATTATAATCTCCATTTTGACCTGTTCAGGGAAACCTTCTCGCAGGAATTGTTCGATAGTATTAAGCATTACTTCATCTGGCGGGTGAGGGAATTTGCTTTAGGTACAGCACAAAGTGATAATCAAACTCTCATAAAATCCTGTAAGGCAACCTACTCTAATAGCACTGACGTTTCCACTATAACAGCCCAAGATGTAATCAGTTTTATTGCACAGGAAAAAATCATATCTAACCAGACAACCCTCAAAAAATCATTGTGCTATTTTTATGAGCTTGGCCTGCCTAGTATAGCCAAGAAAGACTACGAGATCATCCAGCAAATTAAGCTAAAACAGAATACCCCAGGCAACCCCGTTAGGACGTGCGATCCTGTTAAAGGGCCGTTTACTGAGATGGAATTCCGGTCGCTTTGCGATGCTATTGATGAGGCATACCTTGATGATCGCCTTGACGAAAACACATATTTGCTCACCCTTTTGCTTGTTTCATTCGGACAACGACCAAGACAGATGAGTTGGTTGAAAGTCTGCGACTTCATTACTGAGTATGGCGAAGGTGGGTCTATTCGCTATTATATTGATATGCCAATGGATAAACAAGGGCATATCGCCGCCCGCGCTGATTCTAGGAAGATGGAGATGCACTCTGAGCTGGCAGAGTTTATCCAAATAAGAATTGAGGATATCAAACAGGAATTTATAAGCCTCAACCTCGAAAATAACTATGACTTGGATCAACTTCCTCTGCTTCCTTACTGGCAAAACGACTCTGTCCCTGAACTAAAATACCATCTCACAACTGGCGCTTTAAAATACAGGGTCAATACAAAAATTCAGAATGTCATTGGAACCGTCAAAGATCGCAACGGCGATCCAATGAACATCAACTCATACCGATTCAGATACACACGGGGCACCAATATGATGCTGGGGGGGGCCACTCAGGATGAGATCGCCTACAACATGCTCCACACCCAGAGAGACTCATCAGATGTATACATGGAATTTGGTGCGAAATACGCTGAAATCATCGACAAAGGAGTTGCTCCCTACCATCAGCCTGTTATCGATGCGTTCAGTGGCAAGGTCTTTAAACGCCCCAACATTGTTGGCACTCGTCAGACATATATTCCAGTAGGTGCGGCAGAGAGAATCGATGAGGCGGGCCTTTGTGTAAAGCCCTCTGGATGCGCTGTTTACTTGCCTGATTCAGCCGAACCGGAAACTTACTTGGCTCGTGTTCCTTTTGCCTGTTACCTCTGTCTGTCTTTCAACGCATGGGACAATATTGATATTCACAGGGAACACTTGGAAATCATGGAACGGGAGCGCGACCTTTCGTTGAAAGCCTTCAACAAAGAAGGCTTTAGAAAACAGCCCGGCATGGCATCGCCACTTGACCCAATTATAATCGCCATCAAAAGCGTCATCGCCAAGATCGAGGCCGGTGACATTTCCGAATTTGATGAAACTGAAACCGACATTATCGATTCTTTCTAAGGTCTCATATGCCCAAGAATATCACTCCCGAAATCCTCTCCAAACTTGAGCCTTACTTGGAATCCCTTGATGCGTCCTGGGAGTCTCAGCCTGAAGGTCTGCGACAGCCCACATTGCCCGTAACTGTCGATGGCAAAGTCAACGTAAGGGGCATTGCAAAGGCTATTGGCCTGCGTCAGAGCCAAGAACAACACTTCTTTCGTAAGCCCGAGCTGGCCACACCAGTAAACGCACTTGCCCAAATCCAAGGAATCAAGCCTATTGGCTCCCGGTTGCTCTCTGATCAAGTCGATAAAGCTGCGGCAGATCGCCTCATAAGGACCGCAACAGAAAAGAACGATCTTGCACGAGCCCTCGCTGAAAAAGAAGCTGAGAACGAAGCTCTACGCGAAGAAAACACTATGCTGCTCTCGCGGCTGGCCCAGATCGAATCCACTGGAACTGCTATTCGGACGGAATGGCCGGAGGATTGATGCAGGTCCATGTGCAACGCATAGTCAGCCAAAAGGCTTTCGGGACCATCTTTGCGGGTGAAATCCTCGATGGCGAACAGGCCGGTGAATCTGTCCAAGTTAAAGCCTATGCTGCGCGACTGATCGGTGTTCCTTCCTTGGGTGAGACATGGGAAGTCTCCGGGTCAATCAAGAACACCAAATGGGGCGATCAGGTGGAAGCTGAATACGCTTACCGCCAGAGACCCACTGGCAAGCTCTTAATCTCCTTTCTGTCGAATAACTGCCCCGGTATCGGCCCGACTCGCGCAAAGCGTTTGTGGGACAAATGGGGCAACGAACTGGCCTCAGTTCTCTCTAATGGCAATATTGCTGAGATCGCGGAAATCCTCGCTCCTAGCCGACCTCTTCTCTCTGTTCGACTTGCTTCTCTTGTCTGCCGTGAGTGGAAGAAGCAGAAAGCCAAATCCGATCTGGCCGCATGGTTCCAAAGCCATGGTATTGACTCTCCAAGGCTCTTGAAAGTGTGCGCCAACACCTTTGGTAAGCAAGCCGTGGATCGGCTCCGCAGCAATCCATGGTGCATGGCTTCAATGATGAATTGGAAAGAGGTCAATACCCTTGGTCTCAAGGTACTGGCTGAAATTGGCTCAGCAGCACCAGACAGGTCCAACAAGCGACTCCTGGGGGCCGTTGATTCTTCCGTCAGAGACATTTTGTCTTCTGGTTCTACCTCTATGTCGCTTTTTGATTTTGAAGGTCTTCTAGATCAAAAGCTTGATGACTTTAAGCAGGTTTATGAAGCTATTGAGCTTGGTGTAAAATTTGGGGCGATAATTGGACGTGACGATCTTTGGTTACCACCCGGATCGGCATACATGGAAAGGTCTGTTGTTGGAGCCTTACAACAGCTTGAAGGCAACGGCATCAAGGTCGATGAACAGAATGTCAGAGACA
>Ga0209692_10001149_pt1 | contig 39631 bp, 38 predicted proteins | sample tdDd472_FD_187129 | JGI IMG/M metagenome (GOLD analysis project Ga0209692, IMG submission 187129) | Marine sediment microbial communities from the Atlantic coast under amendment with organic carbon and nitrate - tdDd47.2 (SPAdes)... | ecosystem: Environmental > Aquatic > Marine > Coastal >...
CCGGTAAAGGTAGTATTCATTTTGACGAATTCCCTTTGTTTTGATTGTTTGTTTAGTGGTAAACAAAGCATATCATGCAAAGCGGAATTCGTCAATTTCTATTGTAATTTCAATATGTTGAGTTTTTGATATTGCCGATTTTTATCACCGAAAGTTGAGTTAATAATAGTGTGCCCTTTGGTTGCACTATCAAGGGGGATTTGATTTTTGACATAGTCTTAAGTGAAAAATTTGAACTGATCCTCCCACAATGCTTCTGTTATTGAATACTGCTTTCAGATAGGCTTGGCGAGCCTGTATAGACAAATTTCACACCTTGCATTAACTAACCGCCGAATAGAAAAGTAGCTTAATCCCGCATCGAATTTAGTGGGGAGAATCACTATCGGTTGACGCATCGATGTCAATGATCTCTCCGTCAAGATAGGGTTTGGTCTTTACGTGTGTAATTTTCATCATTTTTGTTGTAATCGTGCCCAGGCGGTCAATCTGTTTTTTCAGATTCAGTAGCTGTTTTTCAGTGATGTCCCCTTTTTTAAAATCCATCTTCATTAGTTCGACCAAACCAGTCAGGATCATCAGCGGTTGGTTTATTTCATGGCAAATTGCACCGGTAGTCTGAAGTACCCCGTCCAACTTTTCTTTTTCAAGGAGGGTGTTTTCATGATTTTTAGTCTGTGTAATATCCTCTATAATCACTATGGTGTTAGAGAACTTACCCGAAATATCGAGAGAACGGGAAAATGAGATGAAAAAGTGCTGATCGCTATCACTCTGTGTCGTTTCAAGCGTTTTTTTACTTTCGGAGCCACTAACAAATTCTAAATAGTATTTCTCTAACCATGGAAAGACATCAATGAAAATCATTCTGTTATTGTCATTATCGCCATAATATTGTGTCCCAGGTTCATTTTTGTAATTAAGCAGACCAGATGCTGCATAATTCATATTTTCTATAGTACCATCCAGAGCCACTATGAAAACTGGCATTGACATGCTTTCAAAAATGGTGAGATATTTATTTTTTTCATTAGTCATAATTCGATTGGAATGCTGCATTTCTTTTACAATATTGTTATCCTCAGCACTTGCCCATTTTGTACAAAATCCAATTTCAACCCTATCAAAAAATCGTTTAATCGTTTGCTCATGCTGGTATTTATTTTTACTATCAAAATTAGATTCACGAATTAAATCAGAATAGGATTGACGATAATATTTCATCAGCCCTAAAAACATATATAGGCTGATTCCCCTTTGCCGGTGTCTTTTAGCTTCAATTATACCAAATTGGGAAGCCGGATCAGCAACGTAATCCTCGTGAGGTCCCAGTTCAAGATTGTCTCCCTTCTTATCCAAAACATCAATTAAAGAATTTGATAAACCGGAAATCGAAAGTCTCCATGCCTCTTTTAAAGTGGAAGTGTAATCTGTATAACCTCTTTGCTTTGCATAACCCAATATCCTTTCCATCAGCCAATCTTCATTTTCTAATACATATTCCTTTAATCGTGAGATCATTTTGGTTATTCTCCGGCGAAATGGTATCTTGAGTTACATGCATTTAACTGGTCACAATTTATTATTTGTAGCTCAATTTTCAATAATGGGATTGATTTATTTTTACTCTGTAAGTATCTCAAACAAACATCATACAAATCAACCTTTAAAAAAATTTGGAAGTAGTAATATCAACATCAACAATGGTATTTAAGGACTCCCAAGCCATTATTAATGAGGCCTTGGCTATTTTTGTTATTGGTAACCTGGATCGAAAGTCTGGTAGATATAATCAAGGGTCTGAAGTGAGGACTACCCTTTGACCAGGCTCCGTTTTTAGGCCGAACGAGTCCTACAGACTACCCCTGTTAATCTACAGGTTTTTTTTAACATCAAATCAAAGTACATAGTATTTTGTATTTCTTCACTATCAGGCCGCTGGGGAAACATATTCAGGGTTCGATATTGGCTCATCATATCTCGTCAGGGCGGGAGTATAGGTCATAAGGTTTGACTGTTCGCCAATTAAAAAGTGGTACGTGAGCTGGGTTTGCACGATTTTATAAAGGGGTCGTGAGACAGTTTGGTCCCTATCTTTCGTGGGCACAGGCCCGATTATATGATTTGGTTGAGGAGATCTGTTCCTAGTACGAGAGGACCGGAATGGACCAGCCAATGGTGTTCCAGTTGTTACGCCAGGGGCATTGCTGGTCAAGCCGACGGGTAGGCCAAGTTGGGTATGGATAACCGCTGAAAGCATGCAGCGGGAAGCCAACTTTAAGATAAGATATCCCATACGTAAGTACTGAAGACCCCCTCGAAGACTACGAGGTTGATAGGCCGGGTGTGTAAGCATGGCAACATGTTCAGCTAACAGGTACTAATAGGTCGTGAGTAAAAGACCAGGTGTTTCAATTCAATATCGCTTTCCAATACGGCATTTGGATCTTCAAAAGTTTGTTTTGCTTGTGCAAGTCCGCTTACTGGGCTTTTTGTTACCATTTTTATCAAGTATTTTAACACGCATCAGTTTGGTTAATTGGCGTACTGGTCCCTGGTGGAGAAGCGTGTCTTTTCCAGCAAGCTGTTTACACCGCTTACATACTCTTTGTTCTGACAGGGTTTGGGCAGGTGGTCGATATTGGTGTCTCTTTGCTTTAATGTCTTTATGGATTCTAAAAATTCTAAATTTCCTGAGACAAACAGGATTGGAACGGTTTTATCGGTTTTTCTGACGTGAGTGTAAACGTCCATGCCATTTATTTTACCGGTGAGAATAAAGTCCAGACTAATAAAATCATAGACGTTTTTGTCAAATAGGTCCATTGCCGCCTGCCCGGTATTGGCGATATCCACTTTATGAAGGCAGGGTTCTTGTGTTAATACCCTGCACTGGACCTCTGATATGGCAGATTCATCTTCAACAAGAAGAATATGTTTTCCGGTATGGAATACCTCTTTACAAAGTTCTGTTTTTTCTTCGCTGGTCAATCCTTTTTTTACTACCGGTAAACGGAGGGTGACTTTTGTTCCTGAACCAAATACCGATTCTACAAAAATTTCGCCATGGTGCTGGTCTATATATTTTTTTACGTTTGACATGCCATAACCAGTCCCTTTGATGCCGGTTCTATATGAACCGGTTATATCCCGGCTTCCCTTCAAAGTGAACGAGGGTTCAAAAATGTTATCCAGATGTTCCTGAAAGATACCACATCCGTTATCTTCTATTTCAAAACAAATCTTATTATCGGAGCAGAATGACCGCAGAATTATTTCTGGGTGGCCGGTCAGGCCAACGGCATGAATTGAGTTTTGAAGCAGATTCACCATCGCATGTTCAATCATTCCAGGATCTGCCAGTAAATCAGGGATATCTGGCTTGTCCTCTCTTATCAGCTCAATTCCTTTCAGGTCCTTTGCCAACAGGCTTAGAACCATATCAATTTTTTTATCCAGTCTGAAGAACTCTTGTTTTAGGTCATAGCTTTTGGCGAAAGCAACAAGATTTTTTGTTAAGTTTTTCCCCCGAATGGTCTGTTCAAAAATTAAATCCAAGGTTTTTTTTATCTCTTGGTCTTTGCAGTTAAGACTCGAAATCTCCGCGTTCCCCATTATGATGCCCAGAATATTGTTAAAATCATGGGCCATTTTTCCTGCAACCTGACCCACCAGGACCATTTTTTCCTGTTCTCCGGTTGTCTTTTGTGCTTTTATTTTTTCCTGCTCGGCCAGCTTTCGTTCTTGTATTTCTTTTTCCAGTTTTCTTTTTGCATCGGTTAATTTGGTTTTTTCCCGGCTTAAGGACTGGGACATTCTTTTTTCATTTTCGTGAAGCCGGATCAGTCCTTTAACCAGTACCGAGACCGAAATAGCAGTCAGTGCATTCAAAAAAATAAAATTAATGCCCGCGATAACCATCAGTTTATTTGACATGAAAAAGGGGAATGCCGTGCCCCAATGTTTATGGATCATTAAGAAACAGAGAATAGATAGGGTTACGGCATTTATGATGATAGCGAAAATTGCGGCTCTTGATCCAAGTAAAACACCTGAGATAACGGCGAAACAAAACAGCCAGCCAGGTCCGCCGCTTAAGGGGCCGACACTAATAATTATCCCAAGGCCAAGGACATATATGATCAAGACGGTAATGATTGCCCTGATCGTATAGCTAATACTGGGCACGGTAAAAAGGAAAAAACCCATTACCCAGAAACAGCTGTCAAGAAATATCAGGTCCCAATGTTCATTGGAAATCATCATTGGAATAACAGATAGAATGACGATGATCCCAAGCATCAGGCCGGAAAAAAGAATAGAAAAAAGGATTCGTTCGCGCCAGTAGACAATACCATCTGCTTCATGATATTTCAGAGGAATCATCCTGTCTGATATTGCAGCATATATTTTTTTGATTCTGTCCAAATAATTCCTACCCAGCTAAATCAACCAGTGATGACCAGAGGGGCCCTTTTTCCATATGGGAGCGTATATTTCAACGGATCTATTATTTAGAAACGTCCAATAAACCAGCCTATACATATAGTGTATTACACAAGTTCTAAAAAATAAGCTATTTTAATTGTTCCTTTGTTCAGATTTAAGATGGGATGCCGTAATATTTTAAACTCAGCGGTAACTTATACCTTCTAAGCATTTTTCTGATCTGCATCTGCCGATGCTTTTGGGGGGTATGTATTTTTCAGGAAGCATAGCGCTTCGAAAGTCTTTCCAGCCCTTTGCGTATGGGGTTTTCAATAGCCGACTTTAAAATCGGGCCGAGAAGTATGAAGGGTAATCTTGGGTCAAAGTCGATAATATAACAGAGGTTGGTTGCCCCTCCCTCTTCCGAGAATTCCATTCTGCCGTTATGATTTTTTATGGGGCTGCCTTTACTCACCACATATTCCATAAGAGAATTGGGTTCGAATGTAACAACGGTTTCCTCAAAGGCAGGAACCGGGAAAGAGGAGATCCTCCTGACGGAACCCACCCCGTTCTTATTTTCTCCCTGACTGTCAACCACCCGACGGGCCTTTGTTGCTATCACGTTTCCAAAGGATTCATGATCCGTTAAAATATTGAATATTGTTTCAACGGAAGCATTAAATGATTGCTGTATTTCAATGCGTTGTCTGCTCATGAGGGGGGGCCTTTTTTATGTTTGGGGTCATTTTGATTCTCATAATTCTGATCATTAGGGGATTTTATTTATCAGCTGCCCATTCGCCTGTAATATTCGGGGGATTTGTTTTGATCATAGGAAGGGCATTCTGCGAGGATTTCCATAGTTGCCTGTTTTTTAAGGGGCCACTCTTCTGATTTTTTCGCAAAAATAAAATCATTGCTGAGGTTGGCATAGCACGAACAGCCTGGTTTACAGAAGTTTTTGCTTGTTTCCACCCAGATTTCAGTGAGTGGTTGTTCGTGGATATTCCCAAAAGAAAGCATGGTAAAATCACAGGGACAAACGTTTCCCTGTGAATCAATAAACATATAATTATAACCGGCCCCGCAACCATAATATTGTTGGCTTTCAAAAAAGTCATAGGCAAAAACACCCGGATAGCCTTTTGTCTTTGTGCATTTTTTCTGGATCTCAAAAATGGTTTCAACGTTTTCCGGTGTTAATTGCTCTTCAGGCCTTGTTGTGAGCTTTCCGCTTAATATTGGAGAAGTGAGGCGCATGTCATTGATTCCAAGGTCCTTAAAAAAATTAATCACCTTAAAAATTTCCGTTCGGTTGCCGACAAGTGATTTGTCCGGTACAAAGGAAACCGCCACATAAAACCCTTCATCCTGAAAGAGTTTAATCGCATTTAATGCATAATCGTAAATACCTGCTGTCTGTCTTCCTTTGTCATGAACCCGGGCGCTATAATGATCCAGGCTGATCACAGGTATTTCCAGCCCTGCCTGCTTTAACCGCTTCACCCGCTCTTTTGTCAGTTTGTAGCCTGTTGTAAACATTATCGGCATGGATCTTTCATCAACAGATGCGATGATTTCTTCAAGATCGTTGCGTAAAAGTGGCTCACCTCCGGTAAACCCGATAACGCTTACACCTAAGTCCTGGACGTCTGATATCGCCTTTTTTATTTGATCCAATGTGAGAATGTCTTTTTTTGATCTGTCTGAAAAAGAGCAATGCCAGCAGTTGCAAGGACATTGTGGGGTAACAGCGAAATTTGTTACCATTGGGAATGGTTTTCCAGACGTTGCCACCACAGCCCCCTTAAGAAAACGATCATAGGCAACGGATGGAAAGTACGGCGTAAAGGTATTGGCGTATATTTTGTTCCCGATTTGGGTCAGCTTACTTTCCTTGGAAACGTATCTCATGGCAAGTTTCTGCTTTATGCTGAGAGAGGAGAGTTCTTTGTTCATACCCATCTTAAGATCTGTTATGAGCCGTTTAATCCCATAAAGCTGAGTGCCGTTGTGTTTTCTCATTTACTATTTTCCCGATTATTTCAACTTGATGTAGAAATCCTGGCCCAAGGACCAGGTCGGAGTGCCGAATCTTTGCCTCTGTGTGGCCCGATGTTACTCCATATTTGAAGTTGTCCCCACAACGGATAAATAAAGGCGTAACAAGTGAGCCGATCCTAATCCGCCCCGTATGTCTCCAGGTAGGCTTTTATCTTTGTCTTCATTCCATCGTCCAGCACCACACGCCCATCGATTTCACGGTTGTGGAGAAAGGCTATGATTTCAGAGATAGTGACAATGGCAAATATGGGAATTTCCAGAATTTCGGCCACTTCTTTTAAGGCGTTTTTGTCTGTTTTACCCTTTTCCTGCCGGTTGACGCTGATGACGATACCGGCAACTTTGGGATTGTCACATGCTTTTAAGACCTCCAGGGATTCCCGGATGGCCTTGCCCGAGGTGATGACGTCATCCACCAGAATGAGCCGGGTGTCGGCGGTGAGTGCCATGCCCACCACAGCGCTTTTATCCCCGTAGGTTTTCATCTCTTTGCGGTTGAATACATAGCCTTTTTCAATGCCGTCGCCGGCAAGCGCCGTCGCTGCGGTGATACACAGGGGGATGCCTTTGTATGCCGGGCCGTAGATTCCGTCGAAATCATTCTGAAAATGTTCCTGGATGGCCCTGGCGTAGAAGGTGCCCAGTTTTTGTATTTTTGTGCCGGTGTCAAACATGCCGGTGTTGATGAAATAGGGGGCGATGCGTCCGCTTTTCAGTTCAAATTCCCCGAATCTTAAGGCATTGCACTGGACCAGAAATTCAATAAATTCTTCTTTATAGCTCATTTGTATTTTCCTGTTTTATTTCTACTGGCATCTCCATGATGCGTATTGGTCAAGGGGGACGGGTTTCCCGGATTTCAAAAGGGCGGTGGTGTTGAAGTCTTCCATGGTTCTCAGGGTCTGGGAAACGAATACCGGCCCATCCTTGCACACCACCTTATCGCCACAGACACAGGCCCCGCAGACCCCGAATCCGCAGCGCATATAACGTTCCAGGGAGACCTGGCAGGGGATGTTATGTTTTTCGCAGATGTCAAATACCCGGGCCATCATGATTTCGGGTCCGCAGGCGTAGACCATGTCCAGGCAGGGTGTTTGCGGGTCCTCTCCGGTAAGGATCTCCCGGGCCAGGATTTCCTGTTTCAGGAGATCGGTTACAAATCCTTTATGGCCTTTTGAACCATCGTCCGTACAGATGCGGCGATGGGTGGAAAACCGATCCGGGTAGAGGAGAAATTCCTTTGACCTAGCCCCGTGGATGATTATAAGATTATCTTTCCCGGGGGATTCCAGGGCATCAATCACTGGGGCCAGGGGGGCCATTCCGCAGCCGCCTGCTACCACGGCGATATTGGGTTTGGCGATGATATTGAATCCGTTTCCAAAGGGGCCGCGTATGCCGACCTTATCCCCTTTTTTTAAGGAAACCGCTTTTTTGGAGAACAGGCCCTTGGCCTCGACAGTGATTGCAAAGCGGTCCGGGGTATGATGGGAAATGGTATAGGGTTTTTCATCGACTCCCGGAATCCAGACCATAATGAACTGGCCGGGTTTGAAGTCAATGGAAAAATCAAAAAAAAGGGTGGCAAAGCTTTCGCTGTGGACCTGTTTTTCAGCTAACCTGATCATGACAGGTCTTAAATCGGTGATCATTTTCCCTCCCTGTGGGCAGCGCCCCGGATCGCGTCAATGCTGGTGTTGTGTTCTTTCAGCCAGGTCTCCAGCTCCTTGTTGACCTGGTTGAACACGGTAACGCCCCTGTACCGGACGGCAGAGCCCATGCCCACGAGGCTGGCGCCGGCCATGATGATTTCCACGGCATCGGCCCCTGTGGTGATTCCGCCTAAACCGATGATGGGAATGGATACAGCCTGGTAAATGTCATAAACGCAACGCACGGCAATGGGTTTGATCATGGGGCCGGATAGTCCCCCCTTTTTGAAGTCCAGTACCGGCATCCGGGATTCAATGTCAATGATCATGCCCGGGCCTGCCGTGTTGATGGCGCAGATGGCGTCGGCCCCGCCGTCCTCACAGGCCGTTGCAATGGCACCGATGTTTGGGGCAGCCGGGGTGAGCTTGGCAATGAGGGGAACGTCAACCACTTTTTTGACGGCCGAGACCACGGCATGGGAGGAATCGGGGTTTACCCCGAAGAGCATGCCATGCCTGTCCGAGTTGGGGCAGGATATATTCAGTTCTATGAAATCAGGGCCTTTGGCGGAAACAAATTCAGCCACCTGCACGAATTCTTCCACCGATCCCCCGTAAATACTTGCATTGATCGGGAAGTCCCTGTCTTTGAGATCCTGCCATTCCTCTTCCATGTTGAGATATCCCGGGGTGGGCAGCCCCACGGCGTTGATCATGCCGTCTCCCAGGTCGATGACCGTGGGATTTTTATGGCCGTCTCTTGGGGCCGGGCCGATGGATTTCATGGTGGGAAGGCCGCAGCCGTTTTTCCAGACTCGCTCCAGTATCGCCTTATTGTTGCCGAGAACCCCGGAGGCGAGCACCAGAGGGGCCTTTAAAGATTTTCCTAAAAATTGGGTCTGCATATATTTTTTATCCTCTTTTAAAATCGAGGGATTGTCTATCATGGACATGGGGGTTTGACAAGTTGATGCCGCTTTAAAATTTGTCGTAAAAAATCATATCATCTTCCACTCCCATGTTGTAGAGGCCGTTGATAATGGCGTCAATCATGGGCGGGGGGCCGCAGAGGTAGTATTCTATTTCCGTGGGGTCCTCGTGGGAACAAAGATAGGCATCGCATAAATGGGTGTGGATAAATCCGGTCATACCGGTCCAGTTGTCTTCAGGATCAGGGGAGGAGAGGGCTACATTGTAGGAAAAATTGGGGAACCGTTTTTCCAGGTCCTTGAAATCTGCGTCATAGAACATCTCTTTTTTTGACCTGGCCCCGTACCAGAAGGAAATTTTCCGGCCCGAATCAATGCCGTCCAACTGGTGAAGTATATGGCTGCGCAGGGGTGCCATGCCGGCACCGCCGCCGATAAAGCACATTTCCCTGCCCGTATCCCTGGCCATGAAATCCCCGTAGGGACCTGAAACAGTGACCTTATCCCCGGTTTTCAGGCCGAATACATAGGAGGATCCGAATCCCGGGGGAATGCCTGCCGTGCCCGGCGGGGGCGTGGCTATACGGACATTGAGCATGAGAATCTCATTGTCATGGGGGGGATTGGCCAGAGAATAGGCCCTAAACCCCGGTTTAATCCCCTTGGATGTCAGTTCCATGAGGTTGTATTTTTTCCATTCGCTGACATACTGGCTCTGAATATGAAAATCCTTAAAGTTAAGGTCGTATTCGGGCACGTCTATCTGAATATAGGCCCCTGCCTCAAAGTCAATGGGTTCCATCGGCCGGATCACCAACTCCTTGATGAATGTGGCCACATTTTCATTGGACACCACTTCTGCTGCTACCTTTTTAATGCCGAAAATGGATTCCGGCACATCAATGGATAGGTCTTCTTTGATTTTGAGCTGGCAGGAGAGCCGTTTTCCCGCAAGTTTTTCCCTGCGGCTCAGATGGGCAAGTTCCGTGGGAAGGATGCTGCCCCCCCCTTTGGTGACCGTGCATTTGCACATGCCGCAGGAGCCGGAGCCCCCGCAGGCCGAGGGCAGGAAAATATCCTTGGCAGATAGGGCCGAGAGCAGGGTGGGGGTACCGGAAACCGTCATGGGGTCTTCGGTATTCCCGTTGATGGTGACCGCATGTTCCCCTTTGGTGGTGACCCGGGCCTCCACAAAGAGGAGCACCATGACCAGGATGCCGATGACTGCAGTAAAGACCAGTATGCTGATAAGGTAAATCATGGGGGGCCTCCTATAGGGTAATGCCTGAAAACATCATGAATGTCATGGCCATGAGCCCGGCAATGATCATTGTGAAGCCGAATCCCCGAAGACCCTCGGGCACGTCGGAATACCTGGCTTTTTTCCGGATGGCGGCCATGGAGACGATGGCCAGCATCCAGCCGGTGCCGGACCCGGCCCCAAAGACCACGGATTCAACAAAGGTGTAATTGCGTTCCACCATGAAAAGGGAGGTTCCCAGGATGGCGCAGTTTACGGCGATGAGGGGCAAGAATACCCCCAGGGTGGCGTAAAGCAGGGGAGAATACCGGTCAATGACCATTTCAACGGCCTGGACCATGGCGGCGATTACGGCAATGAAGGTGATAAACTTTAAAAAACTGAGGTCCAGGTCCGGATATCCCAGCCAGGATAACGCCCCCGGTGCCAGCAGGCCGTGGTAGATCAGCCAGTTCACGGGGCTGGTCACGGTGAGGACGAAAATTACTGCAAAACCCAGGCCGGTGGCGGTTTCAATGTTTTTGGATACCGCAATAAAGGAGCACATCCCCAGGAAATAGGCCAAAAGGATATTACCGATGAAGACGGAATTGATGAACAGACTAAAGAGATCTCCCATGGTTAACTCCTTTTCTCACTGGAAATGCCGGGTAAAGAATTTTTCAGCCAGACCAGGAGGCCGATGATGAAAAAGGCCCCCGGTGCCAGAACCATGAGCCCCATGTTCTGGAATCCCAGGTCATATACGAATTGGGGAATCACGGGGAATCCAAAGAATTTACCCGCCCCCAGCAGTTCCCGTAAAAAGGCCACCAGAACCAGGATGAGCCCGTATCCCAGGCCGTTGGCAATCCCGTCCACAAAGGAATCGATGGGGTTGTTGGCCAGGGCAAAGGCTTCGGCCCGGCCCAGAACAATGCAGTTGGTGATGATCAGCCCCACAAAGATGGAGAGTTGCTTGGAGACATCGTAGAAAAATGCCTTAAGCACCTCGTCAGTGACAATGACCAGGGATGCGATGACGGCCAGCTCCACAATGATGCGGATGTTGGAGGGGATGTGCCTGCGCATGGAAGAGATGATGAATGATGAACAGGCCGTGACCACGGTGAGGGCCACGGCCATGACGATGGCCGTGGACATCTGCACGGTGACAGCCAGGGCAGAACAGATCCCCAGGACCTGGTATGCCACGGGATTCTCTTTCCAGATGCCCTTTACCAGTATCTCATAGTAGTGTTCTTTGGATTTGAGCATGGTATAATTTTATTCCTTTGTTTTAGAACCGTCGGTTTCGATCTGTTTTGCTTTAAGGTCTTTTTGCCGGAAGGTGATGGAGACCCCTTCATATTTTTCCAGCGTGGATTTTATCCCTTGGGACAGGTACTTGCCCGTGAGGGTGGCCCCTGAAATCCCGTCCACATGGTGTTCCTTCTGGTCTTCGGGCAGATTCTTGGTTTTGCCCTTGGCAATACCCACGGATACAAATCTGTTTTGAGAGTTGAGAATCTTTTTGCCCTTGAAATTTTTCTGGAACCAGGCGCTTTCGATTTCTCCGCCCAGCCCCGGTGTCTCCGAGTGGCTGAACACGGAAAAACCGGACACGGTCTGCCCGTCGTTCTCAAAGGCCAGGTAGCCTTGGATCTTGCCCCAGAGGCCCCGGGTATTGATGGGGAGAATATATCCTGTGATATCATCGGGATTCTTTTGGGACCGGATAAAATACAGATGCATCCCGTTCGGGGACTCGGTTTGAGTTATTTTACCCTCATTGTCCACAATGACTTCCCGGATCCGGTTATCAAATATTTTGTTGACTTCCTGTTTGGGGGGCTTTTCCCCGGGTGCCAAAAGGCTTGCGGCCCGAAGGAGGTTGACTTTTTTATCCAGGGCAATGTTGTCCTGCTGGAATCCTTTGAGGCCCGAGGCTGCAGCGGTGATGAGCAGGCTGCAGATCAGGGAAGTGCCCAGGGCAAACAAGATAACGTAAGGTTTGCTGTTTTTATCAAACATTGGGTATCCTCTTTGACGTTTTATACTTGATGACCAGATGGTCCAGGAGGGGGGCAAATACATTCATGAACAAAATGGCCAGCATCACCCCTTCCATGAAGGCCGGGTTCGCCACCCGGATGACAACGGTGAGAAAGCCGATGAGAAAACCGAAGATCCATCTTCCCGGGTTGGTGCCCGGAGCTGATACCGGATCCGTGGCCATGAAGGAGATGCCGAACAAAAATCCCCCGGCAAATAAATGGTAGAGGGGGCCGGCATTGGCCCAGGTGTCGCTGCCTCCCGGGATCAGGTAGATCAGGAGGGAGGTGATAGCCAGGCCGGCAATGCCGCCTAAAATGATTCTATAGTTTGCAATGCGGGTGACCATGAGAATGGCCGCACCCACAAGGCAGCAAAGGGCAGAGGTTTCCCCCACACTTCCCGGTACCAGGCCCAGGAAAAGGGAACTCAGGGAATATCCGGCTTCGGTGAGAGCCGAGCCGATGGCCTGTCCTTCAATTCCTGTGACCGCAAGGGCGGTGGCGCCTGTGATGCCGTCCACCATATCCTTGCCCGCAATCCAGATTTCTCCGGACATGGTAACGGGATAGGAGAAGAATACAAAGGCACGGGCAGTCAGGGCCGGGTTCAGGATATTCCGGCCAGTGCCCCCGAAGACCTCCTTGCCGATGACCACACCGAAGGATATCCCCAAGGCCACCTGCCACAGCGGGATAGTGGGGGGCAGGGTTAAAGGGAAGAGCAGGCCTGTGACCAGGAATCCTTCGGAGATCTTATGGCGTCGGAAAATGGCAAATATGAATTCCCATATGAATCCCACACCGTAGGAAACAATGATCATGGGCAGGACATACCAGGACCCCACAAAGAAACATTTTAGAAGAGAATATGTTTCTCCGGCTGCCCGACCGGACTGGAATCCTGCGTTGTAGATGCCAAAGAGGGTCACCGGCAGCAGGGCCAGGATGACAAAACTCATATACCGTTTCAGGTCCAGGTGGTCCCGGACAAAGGGCATGAATCTGGTTTTCGGAGAGGGCAGGAAAAAAAAGGTTTTGGTGGCATCCCATACGGGCTCGTATCTCTGGTATTTTCCGTCCCCTGTGAACAGGGATTCATAAGCGTCAAATAGTTTTTTTATGGGGTTTTTCATGCTTTATCCTTGTAATGGGAGTCTATACCCTGTGCCAGGATTTTGGCCAGTTCTATTTTTGAGGGGCAGGTATAGGAACATAAGCCGCATTGGCAGCAGTCCAGCATGCCCAGGCTTAGGGCCTCTTCCACTTCATCTCCATGGAGGGCTTTCATGATGAAACTGGGCATAAGATCGTTGGGGCAGATCCGTTCGCAGTAAGAGCAGTTGATACAGGCCCGCAGTTCCCCGTGGAGGGTGCAGTCCAGGGGGGCCGGCTTTTTAAACACTGCCGACAGAAAAGTGGCCGACACAGTGGGCTTATTCACGCCGGGCCGGACAAAGCCGAACATCTCTTCTCCAGGACCAGGGCCAATGATGTTAAGGGTATTTTCAAAAAAGCCCAGGTGTGATCTCGGATCTATGATCCTGCCGTTGAACTGGCCGGTGGTCACCAGGCTGCCAGGGGTGAACGTGCCGGCCAGGGTTTTGATTGGAGCGCCCCGCCGGGCAAGGATATGGGGCCTGTGGTCTCCGTCCCGGGTGATGGTGACCATCTTTTTGACAGGGTAGCGACCGGTGATGAGAAATTCTCCCATCATGATCAGATGATCCAGACTGATGGACCAGGAAGTGTTTTCCGCTTCTGTCTGTTTAAGGGCGAATAGCACGACCCCGGGATGCCAGGCCGGATAAGTGTCCCCGGCGACATGGGTGATTTGGTCTTCCAGTCCTTTGTGCAGCGCGGCCAATCCTTTCATGCTGCTCTGCCTGGCCGTCACCACCACCCTGTGGGAAAACCGCCGCAGCATGGCAATGCCGGCGTTAAAAGCCTCCAGCTTCTCTTTGAGAACCTGCGCCGGGTGGGGGGAGAATATGTCGTTGCCGTTGAGGGAGACTATGATCATGGCCGGTGTATGATCCGGGTCTGCCGTATCTTTGGCAGGGAACTGCCGCAGGCCCTGCCAGAGTCCCCCTTGTTTGAGCCTGTCAATCAATTCCCCTTTGGGCATATCTGTCAGATCTTTGGCAGATACCGGATTAAATTCTATAAACTCATCTTTTTCCCGGGGATTAATAATCACTTCCAGAAGCCGTCGCCGTTCTCCGAACAGGATTTGTTTGACCCTGCCCGTTGCCGGGGAAACATATTGGATGGACAGATCCCTTTTATCTGAAAACAGGGGGGTGCCGGTTTTTACGGTATCCCCTTCTTTGACCAGAAGTTTTGGGCGGATAAAGGGGATATCACCGGCAGAACATCCGATGGTCCGGGGAAAGGGGAGATGAATCATGCTCAGATCGGGATCACCGGTCAGTTTGGGGGTGAACCCTTTGGAAATTTTTATTTTTTCCATTTAGTCTTTTCCAATTTATCTTTTTCTATTCGGTTCATCATAATGATGCATGGGACTGCTGATAACCTTGTAATACAAGAGATCCCATATTACCAGATCCTGATGTAATATCAAGCCTTGGAACCGGGTGTGAATATAGAAATATTCAATAGGTCATGGATTTTTCATCAGTATAAACAATTTGATGCATTGTGATTTTTTTTCTAGAATGCCCGGCATCTGTTTCCCGGTGGAAAAAGATCGGGGGAAACGGTTAATTTTTTAGGGAGCGTTCAAAAAAACTTCACATAATTTGTTTGGAATCCCCACTTTCCAAACAGAATGTGAACTAATGTTTGAGCCACCCCTTAGGAGTAATGATGCAGTTTTTATTTTCTGCCCCCCTGGTGTACAGGCTGATGCGGATCGGGCTGGGCATTGTGTTTTTGCACTCGGGGCTGTCCAAATCCATTGACCTGAATTATTTTTCCGGGGTTATCAATGCATTCGGAATTCTTCCCGAAAGCCTGGGGTTTCCGGCTGCGGTCTCCATTGTTGCTCTGGAACTGCTGCTGGGGACAGGGATTATCCTGGATAAAAGAGGCAGCCTTTCGGGTATCCTGTTCATGCTTCTGGGATTCATGGCCGTGGCCGGTTATGCCCTTTACATGGGATATGATATTGACTGCGGCTGTTTTGGCCCGGGAGATCCGGCCGGCGAGGCATTTTCCCATCTGCACCAGGTCTTGTACCGGGACGGGGTCATGGTGGCCGGTATTCTTTACCTTTATATATGGCGTTTTCGGAACGGGCTGCGTCCACGCCCCCTGATATCGATAGTTAAAAAAAATAAATTAAATTGAGGAGAAAAAATGAAGTCTTTAGTTTCTAAATGGGCATCCCCTGTTGTGTTTATGATGGTTGTTCTGCTGGCCCTGCCGGCTTACGGGTTTTTGGGAAGTAAATTCAAGGATGAGGTTGAAAAGGAGAAAGGCGCGGTGAAGCTGGTCCGGGAAGTGACCCGGGGGGGATACGGCCTGGTGACCACGGAAGAACTCAAGGCCTGGAAGGATGCAGGCAAAGATATGGTTGTGGTGGATACCATGCCTTATGAGGCCAGCTATAAAAAAGCCCATGTGCCCGGTGCTGTTCAGTTTCTTTTTCCCATTCCCGATATGAAGACCTGGGATACCAAGGAGACCGACGGAAAATCCCAGGCCGATTATGAGGCCCTCCTGGGGGGTGACAAGGATAAACCCATTGTTGTATACTGCGGCTTTGTAAAATGTACCCGGAGCCACAACGGAGCGGCTTGGGCTAGAAAACTTGGGTATAAAAACGTGTACCGGTATTCCGGCGGCATCTATGCCTGGAAAGGAATGGACTATCCCATCGGTAAAAAAGAATAAAGAGGTCTTGTTGATCTTTCTGCGCGCCCCTGAGCCGGGACGGGTTAAAACCCGCCTGGCCCGGGATGTGGGAGATGAAAAGGCTTTGGCCCTTTACAAGTCCTTTGTGAGGGCCAGTCTGTCTGCGGCCCGGGCATGGTCGGATCAGGACCGATACCGGGAAATCTGGATTACATATTATCCAGAAGATAAAAAAGATATGGTCATGGACTGGCTGGGCAGGGATGATATTTTCCTGGCCCAATCCGGAGCGGATCTTGGGCAGCGGATGGCAGGGGCCATGGAAGACGCCTTTGAGCTGGGTGCACAAAAAACCGTGATTCTGGGCACGGATGTTCCCCAGATCCGGCCGGATCATATCAAACAGGCCTTTGAACGCCTGGACGCCACCGATCTGGTGCTGGGGCCCAGCCTTGACGGGGGATATTGGCTTATCGGTGCCTGCCGGAACCGGTTTTCTCCGACACTTTTTAGAAAAATGAACTGGGGCACACCCACTGTTTTTGCCGATACCATTGACCGGTGCCGGGAAAATAATCTCACCTGGTCTGAGCTGGAGATGCTGCAGGATGTGGATACCCTGGCGGATCTAAACGTTGTTGAAAATCATTTATAATACCATTGTACAAGTTTCTCAGGCGATACCCCCAGGAGATATAAAGAGATAAATACCCAGTTGGACAGGGTGGTTTTTGCAATCCCCCGGGTCTCCCAGCGCCGGGCCGAGGTAAGCATTTTCCGGTTCAGGAAAACAGGTTTGATCCCTGTTTTTTTTACGGCCGCCATCAGGCCTACATCTTCCATAAGGGGCTGGTCCGGAAATCCCCCCACTTTTTCAAACAAGACCCTGGACATGAAAATCCCCTGGTCCCCATATGGTATCCGGGTGAGTCTTGATCTCAGGGAGGCTGTTTTTTCGATGATCCGAAATATTGGCCGGGCAGAATCAATGGCCAGGTCAAAGGTCCCGCAGAACAGGGCCGAGGATGAGGCCTGCCAGGCCGTTGCCATTTCTTCAACACCGGCCTGATCCGGCCGGGAATCTGCATGGACAAAGAAAAGAAGATCCCCCCTTGCTGCCTTGGCACCGGTGTTCAGCTGGGGCCCCCGTCCCCTGGCAGATGTGAGCAGTCGAACATCTTTTTGGGGACAGGTGCGGGTTTCTAAAAAACTCAGGGTGGTCCCCCCGGGTTCCCCGTCCACCACCAGGATTTCATGGGGAATGGAATCCAATAGCCCGGCCATAGCCGCCAGCGTGTGAACAATAGCCTCTTGTTCTTTATACACCGGAATGATGATTGATACCTGCATGGGAACGGGCGTCCTAAATCATGGCGGCAATGCTTTTTCCGTAATCCTGGGCCGCTTCTATGCCCCCTTCAACCCAGCTGGCCTTGAGCATCAGGGGCTCGGCCGCCATTTTCATCCCATGGACATGGGCCATGGTGTCGAATATTCTCACCCCGGCCTCTCCGCTCCATCCGTAGGCACCAAAGGCCCCGCCTGGTTTGTCCTTGAGTTCCGCCCGTTCTCCCATGAACAGGACCTGTTTCATGGTGGACATCATCTCTCCGTGATAGGTGGGCGACCCAAGTACATACCCGTCATATCCTTTTAAGTCTTCTTCGGTTTTGACTTCTCCTGCCTTTTTAATGCAGGGCTCATGTCCGGAAAGGCGGACCCCTTCAGCAATCAACTCGGCAATTCCCTTTGTTTCATTTGCCCGTGAGGCATATACGATCAATACTTTTCCCATTTTGGTCTCCTTTTTTTAAGTTCGTGTGATAGACTGATTTATTTGTTATCTTATGCTGTTTTAGTTCTATAATATAGACTAATTTTTATTTTAAATAAGTGCTTGCTAAACATAAATATGGGGTATAAAATACAAAATTTTTAAATTGATGTAAATCAATGATAGCACTTAGTGGGGCCTGGTACATTGATCCCGGGATTGTTCAATGAAGAGTTTTTTATTAAATCAGGCATGGCCTTGAACAAAATAGGATATTTTTTTCCATGGCAGAGCCAAAAAAAATTAAAATTATGCTGGCATATGACGGTTCAGATCTCGCTTTGGATTCCGTGCGGTATATCGGAAAAGTGTTTCCAAAGGAGAGGACCTGTGTGGTGATTTTTTACGTGGAGACCAAGATCCCCAGATCTTTCTGGCACATGGAAAAGGAGCTTGATTTCAGGTTTCAGACCCCTGAGATCAGAGCCAGCATGGCCCAGAGGAAAAAAGCGGTGAACCTTGCCATGGAGAAGGCAGAAGAAATTCTGCTGGATGAAGGGTTCCCGGCAGATTCCATCCATACGGTGGTCCACATCAAAAACCAGGGCATTGTCCAGGATATTGTTGAGGAATCCCACCAAGGATACGATGCCCTGGTGATCGGGAGAAAGGGGCACAGCAGGATTAAGGATTTTATTATTGATACCCTTCCCATGAAGCTGTTGGGGAAAATTAAGAATATCCCCTTGATTGTTGTGGGTAAAAACCCGGATCATAAAAATATTCTGGTTGCCTTTGACGGCACCCGGGAGATCATCAAGGCGGTAAAAGCCATGAGCAGCCTGATCCGTACCGGGGGCTGCAAATTATTGTTGTGCCACTCCCAGCACCAGAAACGGGTGTTTGGAATCTGCGGAAAAAAGGTGCCGTCAAAACTCTTTGATTTACCCATGGATTATTTTATGGAGGCGGGGTTTTCCAGTGACCAGATCTCTTTTGAGATTATGCAGAATGAAAAAAACCCCACCCATTGTATACTCAATAAGGCCAGGTACGGCAACTACGGCACCATTGTCATTGGGCGCCGGGGACTTACGCCATTGAAAAAACTGACCCTGAACCGGGTGGGCAATAAGATTTTTAGGAATGCGGAGAACCATGTGGTCTGGATCGTCCAATAATGTGTTTGAACTAAACTCCATCCATCTGTCGCGTTGCTGCACAAGTTTACAAAATTATAGATCGGGCCTTACGTATTCCAGTACGCTCCGGTTTTAAACTTGTTTGCGCCTTGCATGTGGGCAAGTTTAGCCCAAACACAGGTTTCAGTTGGCTGCAAATTTAGGTAATTAGGATAAGGTATAAAGGTTAAATAGAGCGTTATGGGTTTGTTTAAATTAAAAGGATTCCCGGGGACCGGAAGTTTTCGTCACGGTGTGCACCCCCCTGATAATAAAGGCCTGAGCGGGGAAATGCCGGTTGAGGTGATGGAAACACCTCAGATGGTTACCCTGCCGTTGCTTCAGCATCTTGGCGTGCCCTGTAAACAGGTCGTTAAATCGGGACAGATGGTCAGGTACGGGGAAATGGTCGGGGAAGGAGAGGCCTTTGTCTCGGCCTCATTGCATTCTCCTGTGGCCGGAAAGGTCAAAAAAAATACCACGGTTACCCTGCCCAACGGGATGCATCTTCCTGCGGTAACCATCCAGGCCCAGGGCGAACAGGTCTCTCCCCTGAAATTATGGGATGAAATGAGGTCCAAAGAGTGGCCAAGGGACTGTATTTCCATTTATGATCCCTCCACCATTGTTAAAATCATCCATTCTTCGGGGATTGTGGGATTGGGCGGGGCTGCATTTCCCACCCATGTCAAAGTCACCCCCAATGACACCCGGATGATCGATACCCTTATGATCAACGGCTGTGAGTGCGAGCCCTATCTGACCTGTGATTACAGGTTGATGAAGGAGGCGCCCAGGGCCATTGTTGCCGGTGCCCTTCTCACGGGCCGGGCCGTTTCCGCAAGGGAGATTGTCATCTGCGTCGAGGATAATAAGCCTGAGGCCGTAAAAAAGCTCAAGGAAGCCACAGAACAGACGGTGATCAAGATCGCCGTTCTAAAGACCAAATACCCCCAGGGCAGTGAAAAACAGCTCATAAAAGCCGTGATCGGCCTTGAAATTCCTTTGGGCGGCCTGCCCTCGGATGTGGGCGTGGCCATGAGTAATGTGGGGACAATGGCCACCGTGGCCAGGGGGATCATCAAAGAATCGCCTCTGACCCATAGGGTGATCTCCGTGTCCGGCCGTGGGATAAAAAATCCGAAAAATCTCTTTGTGCCCATCGGGATTTCCATGGGCGAGGTGATCGCCTATTGCGGCGGCCTGACCCGGGACGCTGCCCGGGTGGTGGCCGGGGGACCCATGATGGGGTTTTCTTTTTCCGATTTCACCACACCGGTGACCAAAGGCACCTCGGGTCTCACCATTCTTACCCATGATGAGATCTCCAATGAAGAAGAGACCGCCTGTGTCAGGTGCGGGCGCTGTGTGGATGCCTGCCCCATGAACCTTGTTCCCACACGGCTGGCATTGGCGGCCCGGTACAACAATCCTTCCATTGCAAGTCAATACCATATTCAAGCCTGTTTTGAATGCGGTTGCTGCAGCTATGTATGCCCGGCCAAGATCAACCTTGTGCAGTTGATCAGGACAGGAAAAAAACTGGTCGCCGCCGGCGCAAAACGATAATATCAAGGAATCTATGCGTGTCTGATATCATGAAAGAATCAAATTTGCCGAATCAATCAGATCCAGAGGTTGATCCGGCGGATAACAGGCAGGGCCCTGTTATCCATGTGGCTCCGTCTCCCCATATAAAGGATACCAAAGGGGATACCCAGAAGATGATGACGGATGTTATCATAGGTCTTTTGCCTGTTGTCATTGTATCGGTATATCTGTTCAGGCTTTATGCCGTAAAACAGCTGGTGATCTGTATCCTCTCATGCCTTGCGGCGGAGTACCTTTTTGTCCGCATGCGGGGGAGAGCTTCCACCCTCTGGGACTGCTCGGCCGTGGTGACGGGAATCATCCTTGCCCTGTCCCTTCCCGGTTCCGCCCCCTGGTTTGTGGGGGTGATCGCCTCTGCCGTTGCCATGGGCATCGGAAAGATTATTTTCGGGGGCCTGGGTATGAATATTTTCAACCCGGCCATGGTGGGGCGTGCCTTTGTTATGATCGCCTTTGCCCAGTTAATGGGGGCGGGTTCCTATGAAAACATGACCGGCCTGGTGGATGCCGTTTCCGGAGCCACCCCCTTGAGCGCCCTGAAATTTTCTGGCATGGCCGTGGAGATCCCCCGGCTGTTCTGGGGGAACACCAACGGGTCCATCGGTGAAACCAGTGCGGCAGCCTGTCTTCTGGGCGGGCTTTTTCTTGTGTCTCGGAAAACCGCTTCCTGGCAGATCCCTTTGAGTATTCTGTTGACCGTGGCCGTTATTGCCGGGATCACCGATCTTGCCGGCGGCCATTCCGGCGGGTTTCTCATCCATCATCTTTTCGGCGGCGCCCTGCTCTTTGCTGCATTTTTCATTGCAACTGATCCGGTGACCTCACCGCTGACCGCAAAAGGGAAATGGGTCTTCGGAATGGGGACAGGGCTGTTGATAATGATTCTCAGGCTTTTCAGCGGCTACCCCGAAGGGGTGATGTTTGCCGTTCTCATGATGAATGCCGTAACCCCTCTGATCAACCGGTGGACCAATCCTCAACCCATGGGAGAAGCCTGATATGAGTTCATTTAAAAACAGCAACCTGGCCCAGGCCTGGCTGGTACTGGTGCTGGCAACGGTATTTGGTACGGCCCTTGCCGGGATACAGTCCAAGCTGAGCCCGGTCATCGAGGCCAACAAGGTCAGGGAAACCATGGAAAAAATTCCGGGCCTGGTTCCGGGTAACGCGGATTCAGACAACCTTGTGGTCACCTCCCGGGTCATTGATATCAAGAAAAACGGGACTCAAAAATTTTATACGGTCTATGATGTGGCCCTCAAGGACGGGTCCCCGGCCGGCCATGTGGCCAAGGCCGCAGGCCAGGGCTATGCCGATAAAATTGAAGTGCTCATCGGCCTGGACGCCGGAGGGGACACCATCACCGGCCTATTTGTCCTTGACCAGAAAGAGACCCCGGGCCTTGGAAATAAAATTATAGAAAAACCCTGGCGGGACCAGTTTGTCAACAAGGCATCTGCCGGGCAGCTTGTGGTGGTTAAAGGCGGCGCAGGGGGGGGCTATGAAATAGATGCCATCTCAGGGGCCACCATTTCTTCCAGAAGCGTTGCCGGCATTGTAAACACCACCATTGCAGATATTAAGCCCCGTCTTGTTCTGCCCGGGAAAAAAGAGAATAATAAAACCGAGGAGACTCAATAATGGCAGATCTTCCCACAGCCACCGAACGATTTATCCAGGGGATATTGCCGGAGAACCCCGTTTACCGGCAGATGCTTGGGCTATGTCCCACCCTGGCCGTGACCAACGGCATGAAACCGGCCCTGACCATGGCATGTTCTGTGGCCTTTGTCCTTCTCTGCGCCAATATTGTCATCAGCCTGATCCGGAACCTTTTAAAACCACATCTGCGCATTGTGGTCTTTACCCTGACCATTGCCACCTTTGTGACCATCGCTGACCGTTTTCTGGCTGCCTATCTATTTCAGATGAGCAAGACCCTGGGGCCTTATATCCCTTTGATCATCGTGAACTGCCTGATCATCTGCCGGTGTGAGGTATGCGCCTCAAAGCAGTCCGTTTTTACGGCTTCGGCCGATGCCATGGGCCAGGCGCTGGGATTCGGGCTGGCCCTGTCAAGTATTGCCGCGGTCAGGGAAATTCTTGGCACGGGCATGTTTTTCGGCATCAGGGTGTTGCCCGAGGCCTGGCCGGACTGGGTCATCATGGTATTGCCCCCTGGCGCGTTCCTTACACTGGGGTTGCTGCTGGGACTGGTCAACTGGCTGGGTATGATTAAAGCACGGAGGGCCGGAAATGATGCCTAAGCAAATTGTATTGGACGTATCCGGATGCCCGGGGCGTGAGAGGTTGGTTTCATGATTTATTTTATCGACATTATGCTGATCGCCCTGAGCGCAGCCTTAATTAATAATTTTGTACTCTATTATTTTGTGGGAATCTGTCCCTTTGTGGGGGTGTCCCGAAAGGTGGAGATGGCATTGGGCATGGGATTTGCCGTTACTTTTGTCATCAGTATTGCCGCTTTCTTAAGCTGGAGTATCACCACCATGGTGTTGATACCCGGTGCCCCGGTCTCATCTTTTATTGCCGGTTTTTTCCTGCCGGCGGAAGCGGCTGCCAATATCGATCTGACCATCCTGTGCTATATTGTGTATATCTTTTCCATTGCCTCTTCGGTCCAGTTTGTGGAGATGTACGTCAGGAAATTTTTCCCCATTCTCTATCGCTCATTCGGGGTCTTTCTGCCGCTGATTACCACCAATTGCGCCATCCTTTTTGCCTGTCTTACCATCATGAGCCATGTGGTGGGAGTTGATAATCCCGAGGATGCATGGGACCTTGGCCGGGCCATTGCCCTGGCATTTTTCGGAGGCATTGGGTTCACCATTGCCATCGTGATCATGTCGGGTATCCGGGAAGAGCTGGAACTCTGCGATGTGCCTGAACCCTTCCGGGATGCGGCCATTACCCTGGTGATCGGCGGGATTCTCGCCATTGCCTTTATGGGGTTTACCGGGGTGGATTCGGGTATCAGAAAGGCTGTCATGCCCAAGCCGGAAATTCAGGCAGCAGACTCTCAATTGAATGCAGATGCTTTTGTTTATGTTGATATGAAAGGCCAAGAGGGCCGAGTGAGGATACCATGATCGCCATGACCCTTGCCATAGCCGCAGGAACCATGCTGGTCATGGCTGTGATTCTTTCCTATATTCTGGGCTGGGCAAATAAAAAATTTAAAGTTGAGATTGACCCGAAAATCGAAGCCGTGCTTGACATCCTTCCGGGGGTAAACTGCGGGGGGTGCGGCTATCTGGGATGCAGTGACTATGCCGTTGCCGTTGTCACGGATAATGATCCAGTGAATAAGTGTACGGTGGGCGGTGAGGATTGCGCTTCACAGGTGGCTGAGATAATGGGGGTTGAGGTGGGTGAAATGGTCAAGGTCTTTGCCGTTGTCCATTGCGGGGCACACAGCGGTGACCGCCTCCAGTCCACCGAATACCGGGGAGAAAAGCGATGCGCCTCTGCCCATCAGGTGGCAGGCGTCCAGGGGTGCACCTTTGGCTGTCTGGGGTTCGGGGATTGTGTTCGGGCCTGTAACTATGATGCCATTCATATTGTGGACGGTCTGGCAGAGGTCGATTACGGCAAGTGCATCGGCTGCGGGGCCTGTTCAAAGGTCTGCCCCAGAACCATCATCACCATCACCGGGTTTCAGTCGGAGATTATTCCCGCGGTGGCCTGTTCCAACAAGGATAAGGGAAAGGATGCCAAGGCCGTGTGCAACACTTCTTGTATCGGATGTAAAGCCTGTGCCAAGCAGTCCGACCTTTTCACCATCACGGACAATCTTTCAAAATGTGATTATGATGCCTATGGGGAAGATCATCATGAACAGGTGCTAAAATCCATTGAAAAGTGCCCCACTGATTGTATCCATCTTATCGGCAAACCTGGTAAATCCGCTGATTGATTTTGCTTCCTTCCTATTCCTTTGGCTTGTTTTTGGTCTTGATTTTCTGGCGAAGAAGGAATAGAAAAAGGGTTCGATGTATTAAACATTATCAATGGAAAAAGGATAGATGAGAAGGATGAATAATTTTGATACGATTATTACCCAGGATTTTTTAGACAGCCTGTTACCGCCGGAAAAAAGTGATGCATTTTTTGATGCACTTTACGGTGATGCCTCTGAAGGGGCCTATGACATCCGGTTGGAACCTGTATCCTTTTCATCGAACCGGATTGTTCTGGCCTTTAACCTGACCCAGCGCCCGGGCAAATGCCTGGTCTGCAGTCTGACCTACGGCCTGCCCAATGTATTTTCCCGCCACCCCCTCATCGATATTAAGGGTATGGTGGAGAAAATGGGTGATGCCGGAGTGGCGGTTAAAAATTGGCGTCTGGGAGATACGGAAGAAAGCTCATCCGCGATTCACACCATTCCCCTCTATCTCAATCTGGCCTGATCCGCGAACCTGTTTTTGCTCCCTGAATAATAAAAGGCCGGCTGCCACGCAGCCGGCCTTTGGTATTTATCCAGAAAATACCCTGGAGGTATTTGTATTCAAAAACCTTAGGCTTTGGGAAGCTTGGGAAAGGATTTGTTCAGCTTTTTGTTCCAGTCATCCAGTTTGGGTTTAACTTTTTTCATCAGGGCGCCTACATTCCCCTGGATAGTCACGCTTTCAATGACGTCGCCCTGGGCAATGCTGTCAACCACTTTTTGGTCTTCTTCGGACTCAACCGCACCGAAAACAGTGTGCATGCCGTCCAGGTGGGGGGTGGGGCCATGGGTGATGAAGAACTGGCTGCCGTTGGTTCCCGGGCCTGCATTGGCCATGGAAAGGATGCCGGGTTTGTCGTGTTTCAGGTCTTTTTTGAATTCATCTTCAAACTCATAGCCCGGGCCGCCCATGCCGTTGCCGTATGGACATCCCCCCTGGATCATGAAATCCGGAATGACCCGGTGGAATTTCAGGCCGTTGTAGTATTCCCGCTTGGCCAGGTTGACAAAGTTGCCTACGGTATTCGGGGTTTTATCTGCAAAAAGTGTGATTTTGATGGTCCCCTTGGAGGTTTCCATTATTGCTGTTAAATCTGCCATTGTCTCTTCTCCTTAATGTTAAAAAAATCTTTCCAAAAATAAGCTGTGATTTTAAATTGTCAAATGGGAAACCGCTGGATGATGGATTGAGATCAGGTTTGAATCCTTTTTTGATCCCGCTCACTTAGGCTGAATGCTTCCAGGGTGATCTGGGTGGTTTCACCAAAGTTGTTCCGGATTGACAGGAGCTGGTCAAAGTGGTCTATAAAAATGTCTGTAATTCCGGGGTCAAAATGTTCACCCCGTTCCCGCCGTATGATGTCCAGAACCATTTCCGGTGGATAGGGTTCTTTATAAGGTCGCTTGGATGTAAGGGCGTCAAAGGTGTCTGCGATGGCCACAATGCGGCCGGCCAAGGGAATCTTCTCTCCGGACAGTCCCCTGGGGTAGCCGGTGCCGTTGACTTTTTCATGGTGGGTCAGGGCGATTTCTTCGGCCATCTGCAGGATTCGGGATCTGGATTTGGACAGGAGTCTGGCACCTATTTCCGGATGGCCTTTGATGATGTTAAATTCATCAGAGGTGAGCTTCCCGGGTTTAAGCAGAATTTTATCGGGGATGCCGATTTTACCCACATCGTGCATGGGAGCGGCATATCCAATGGTTTCTATATACTGGGCATCCCGTCCAAGATGCCGGGCAATGAAAGAGGCGTATTCGCCGATTCGGATAATATGGTCCCCGGTGTCCTCATCTTTGAATTCCGATGCCATGACCAGGCGGTGGATGGAGTCCAGATAGGCCTGCTTGAGTTCGTCATGGGAGTTCTGGGTGGCTTCTTTGAGCTGGCGTTCCCGCAGGACCCGTCTAATTCTCAATATGATTTCCTGGATGGAAAAGGGTTTTTCAACAAAATCGCTGGCCCCGATATTGATAATTTCATCGTATTGATAGCCCCTGGCCTGGCCGGTCATTACAATCACATCGGCCGAAAATCGGTTGAAAATTGCGGCGGCCAGTTCAATTCCGTCCATTTCAGGCATATTGATGTCAGTGATAACCACATCCACAGGGGTGCGGCACATGATTTCCAGGGCAGTCTTGCCGCTGGGTGTGACCGTGCATCTGTGGCCAGCCAACTGCATGGCCCGCTGGAAGAGGTCCAGAATAGCCGGATCATCATCTACAATTAAAATATGGGCTTTTGGAGTTGGGGGCTGGGGGATTCCTCCCGGGAAAAATTCTGCCGTGCCTGCCGAATTGTTTTCGGATGGATTGGTCATAACTCCTCTGTCTGGCTGTAACAAATGATCGACGCATTCATGCGTAAAGACACTTTAAAAAATACAGTCCTGCCCCGATTCCTGTCAAGGAAAATCTATAGCCCTTGTAGTATCCATGATCTAATCTGATCAAAATTCTAACCCAAAACTGCTAATCTTGTCTTGACATACCTGTTTGATATGTGGGTAATTTAAAAAAAATATTTTCAATTCAGGAAACCAAATGTTTGATACTCTATTGCCCGATGACCATACCCCTGATACCGAAATTTCACGCCGGATTGATTCTCTGAAGACCCACATGGCCCGGTCTGGGATGGATGGCGCTTTTTTGACCCACAGGCCGGATTACTATTATTTTTCAGGCACGGGCCAGGATGCCTGGCTCTATATCTCCCTGGATCATGCCCCAATGTTGTTTGTGAAACGGTATCTGCCCAGGGCCGCAAGGGAGAGTCCCCTGGCCAATATTGTGCAAGTGAGGTCGGTGACGGAAATACCGGATATCATCAGAGAAAGCCACGGCAGTCTGCCCGGGAAGATGGGGCTGGCTTATGATCTTGTACCGATAAGGGATTTCAGGTTTTATCAATCCTTGTTTTTCGGAACGGAATTCCTGGATGCCACTCCCTTGATCGAGGCCTGCCGGTCCATTAAATCCGAGTTTGAAATTACGCGGATGGAGGAGATCGCCTGGATTTCGGAACAGGTGTTTCAATTTATTGAGAACAATCTTACTCCCGGGGTAAGAGAGTCGGATTTTGCCGGACAGATATCTGCCTTTGCCAGGACCCTTGGCCACTCGGGCAGGATTCAGATGCGCCATTACCGGGCCGAAGGATTCCCCTTTCACCTGACCAGCGGGGAGTCTGGGGGCCTGCCCGGGGCACTGGATTCCCCGGTCTGCGGTACTGGGCCGTGTACTGCCTATCCATTTGGGGCCGGTCCCAAGCAGATCAGGGAAAATGAGCCCATACTCATGGATTTTGCTACCATGGTCAAAGGATATCACATGGATGAAACCCGGATGTTTGTCCTTGGGAAAATGGACAGGACAGCCGAAGATGCAGGCATGGCCGCCATCGAGATCCTTATGGGGATACAGGCGGTCATGAAACCCGGGGTGCCCGTTAAAAATATATTCCAGGAGTCCGTGGCCATGGCCGTGAAAACAGGATTTGCAGATCAGTACCTGGGCATCCCGGGGCTGAAATCCAGGTTCGTGGGCCACGGTATCGGGGTGGAACTGGTGGAGAATCCCGTTCTGGCAAAGGGCCGGTCCGGGCAACTGGCACCGGGAATGGTCTTTGCCGTTGAGCCCAAATTTATTTTCAAGGATAGGTTTGCCGCAGGCATCGAAAGTGTCATCCAGGTCACGGAGACCGGCAGCCGGTTTTTGAGCCGGACCCCCCATAAAATATTCAGGATTTAAAAATGAGACCAATGAAAATAAATATTCTGGGATCCGGCACCTGTGTTCCCTCTTTAAAACGGTATCCCTGCTCGGTCCTGGTCCGGTTCCAGGGTGTGACTATACTGGTGGATATCGGGCCGGGTATTATGGGTCAGCTCCTGAAACTTGGGATTGATACCGATGAAATTGATGCCATCTTCCTGAGCCATTTCCACCTGGACCACTGTGCTGACCTGGCCCCGTTTTTATTTGCCGCCAAATATCCTGAATTTACCCGAAATAAAAAACTGGTCCTGTTCGGTGGCCCGGGTTTCAGTCAGTGGCTGGCGGGGGTGAGCAAGGCCTTTGGACGCACCTTTGATCTTCCTGAAGACTACTTTGAGTGTGTTGAGCTGTCAGGGACTGGGCAGTTTGATCTGCACGGAATGCAGGTCTCCCATATGTCCATGGCCCACAAGCCCGAAAGCATGGGATATCGATTCACTGACCATACGGGGTTTTCACTGGTGTATTCAGGAGATACCGATGTCACGAAAAATCTGGTTCTTCTGGCCGGGGATGCCGATATCCTGATCTGTGAGTCAGCCATGCCCGACGGCATGAAGGTTCCTGGTCATCTGACGCCGTCGCTGGCGGGAGATGCTGCCCGTAGAGCAGGTGTGAAAAAGTTGGTACTTACCCATCTGTACCCGGTGTGTGACACCGTGGATGTGGCGGCCCAGGCCCGGAAAAACTTTGGGGGAAAGGTGATTGCCGCAGAAGACTTAATGATGCTGTAAAATAAAAACGGTTGCCGAAATCAAATTCCGGCAGCCGTTATAAAGTGTTCCGGCAGTTACACCTTTTCCAAGACTTCTTTTGTCTCAATGGCAATCTGGAGTTCCTCTTCCGTGGGCACCACCCAGACCGGAATCCGGCTGTTGGGGGTGGTGATGGTATGGGGCTCGGGATTTCTGACATTATTCTTTTTCATGTCAAGTTCAATGCCCAGAAAATCCATGCCTTCCAGGGCCTTGGGCCGGACGATTTCATCGTTTTCACCCACCCCTGCCGTGAATACAAGGGCATCCACACGGCCTAGCACAGCGGTATAAGCACCGATATATTTTTTGATCTGATAGGAAAACATGTCAACGGCCAGGGCCGCTTTTTTGTCGCCCTTGGCAGACCGGTCATGGATGTCCCGGAAGTCATTGTACCCGCAGATACCCTTGAGTCCGGATTCTTTATTCAGGACATCATCCATTTCCTTCTGGCTTAAGCCCGTGTTGTCCATGAGGTATCCGAAAATTGCCGGATCCAGATCACCGCATCGGGTGCCCATCATCACGCCGGCCAAGGGGGTCATGCCCATGGAGGTATCTTTACACACCCCTTTTTCTATGGCGGAAATGGAACAGCCGTTACCCAGATGGAGGGTGATGAGGTTGAGTTCTTCAGGTTCCTTGCCCATGAGGCGGGCGGTTTTCCTGGCCACATACTTGTGGGAGGTACCGTGGAATCCGTATTTTCTGACCTTGTGTTCTGTATAGTACTCATAGGGCAGGGCGTAGAGATAGGCTTTCTCGGGAAGGGTCTGGTGAAAATTGGTGTCAAATACCGCCACCTGGGGTTTGCCCGGGAAGAGTTTTTCCGCCACCTGAATGCCGATGAGATTGGGGGGATTGTGAAGGGGGGCAAGAGGGTTGTTGGCCTCAATGGCTTTTTTCACGTCCTCGGTGATCTGTGTGGCGGCCTTGAAGGATTCGCCTCCCTGGACCACCCGGTGGCCTATGGCATCAATGTCCTGGGTGATCAGCTCGGCCATCTGGTTCATGGCAGACTGGTGGTCGGGAATGGGCCGGGTGAACTTGTGTTTTTCAACGCCATCGTGGGTATGGATCTTATGGGTCAGAATGCCTTCCGATTCTCCGATGCGTTCAACAACCCCGCCGGTTATGGCTTTGGCCTGGTCAATATCAAATAACTGATACTTAAGGGACGATGATCCCGTATTGATGACTAAAATATTCATGGGGTTTCCTAAACTTTGTTTTGAATCTGTTAAAGCAATATTCGCCGGAAAATCTATATATCGTTTTCCGACATGGCGTAAAATTGTTTGATAAATGCTTCCTGCACCTCATAGGACCAGTGTACATCCTTGAGCGTCCGGGCGGCTTCTACGGAATTGCCCTGTTTCAGGAACTCAATATATTGGTCATGCTCGTCGCAGTTTCTCAGTTCCCATTCCGGAATATAGCTTTGCCCCTGGAAATCATAGAGTCTGTGCTTGATGGGAGAGATGAATTTTTCCAGAAGGGGGTTGTCCGAAAGAGTGTTTACCACATCATGAAAAGCCAGGTTGGTCTTGAACAGATTGGAAAAATTATCTTTCTTGATGTCTTCGCGCATCTGCAGGTTAAGCCGCTCCAGGCGGGAGATGTGGGTGGGTTTTATTTTATCAAAGCTATCCTGGACAATGGCAGCCTCGATGATGCCGATACTGCCGTATGCATGTTTTATATCTCCAAGTGCCAGGGCATTGACCATGACGCCCCGCCTTGGCAGGATGGTCACAAAATTTTCCAGTTCCAGATGAATCAGCGCATCCCGCAAAGGGGTCTTGCTGATTCCCAATTGTTCCGCTATCCGGTTCAAATTTATGGTTGACCCTGGGACCAGGCCACCTGTGACCATCTCGTTTCTGAGATATTCATAGACCTGTTCCCGTAATGATAAAATGTTCAACCGAGGTGTCATTGTTCGTTGCTGCCTTTTTATTTTCATGCAAATACTTCTTATATATGTAATGAGCTATTCAGTCAATGATGTGGGTTCTGTCCTGCTGATGAATAACCCCAACACTGGAAATGGACCATAAACTGATATCTAATATATCAGATATCAGTTTATGGTCAAGTAAATTGTCTCGGGGATTGAATTTAATGGTGGAACAACGGTATAACCTGAGGGTTTCAGATGGTTTTATATACTTTCAGGAGAACCACCGGTCATGATTATACTGAACACCCTTTTCCCTCTGTTCGCCCTCCTGGTGCTGGGCAAGGTGCTGAAACAACGGGGCATTACCTCGGATCTTTTTCTTAAAACAGCTGACAAGCTGGTCTATTATATTTTTTTTCCGGTGATGTTGTTCTGGAAGGTAGGGGGCTCTGCCCCGGGCGGAGATTCCAGTGCCGGTCTCTGCCTGGCGGCTTTTCTGGCCGTTCTTATCGTTTTTGTTGTCAGTTTGGTGTATATCCGACGGGGCGGGGTAACCGGGTTCGGGGCTGGTTCTTTTTCCCAGGCTTCCTTTCGGTTCAACACATATATTGGCATGGCCATTGTGGTAGCGGTCCTGGGTGAGGAAGGCATCCGCCATTTCGGCATCCTCATCGGGTTTTTGATTCCTTCCATCAATGTTATGGCCGTATCCGTTCTCATCTGGTATTCAAACCAGGATCTGCCCCTGGGGAAGAAAAGCCTGTTTTTTATCAGGGCCCTGGTCTCCAATCCCCTGATTATAGGCTGTGCAGGCGGGATTCTGGTATCCCGGTCTGAATTCATTTTCCCGGTTTTTCTCAACAACACCTTTTCCCTGATTTCTTCCGTGACCCTGCCTTTGGCCCTGATTTCCATCGGGGGTACTCTAAGCTTTTCAGGGGTTGCCAGACACGGTCGTCACGCCATTGCAGCTTCATTATTCAAGCTGGTGGCCCTGCCCCTGACCGGCTTTGTCCTGCTCAAGATATTCGGGGTAACCGGGATCCCCTTTAAAACCGGGATGATTTTTTTCTGTCTGCCCACGTCTACGGCACTCTACGTATTGTCGGCCCAGCTTCATTCAGACCTTGAACTGGCCTCCACCGCTATTATGGTGTCAACCCTGCTCTCTTTTGTCTCTTTGTCTGTGGCGCTTGTTTTATAGGGGCGTTTGTGGAGGCCTGGTCGAACCTGGGCGGGTTCGGCCAGGTATTGGATTTATTTAAAGGTGGATTTGCAGTTGAGAATACCCAGGGTGGTCTCTTTCATGAACCGGGCCACCTCGTCAATGGTTTCCGGATCATCAACGGAATTTTTCAGGATGCCGAACCCTTCGGACAGGGCCAGGATCTTGGCGGCGGCCTTTTGCTTGTCATCCACGCTGGCCAGGCCGGTTTCTTCCCAGCCCATGATTTCCTCTATGCCGAAATCAATGAAACGGGTCATCATGGCTTTGATCTTTTTCCTGATATTCTCATCCCTGAATCCCATGGCATAACAGGACCAGAAAACAGCGTCCCTCTGGGGCATGGTGCCGCTGGTGTCAAAGAAAATATTTAAAAGGCATTCCATTCTTTCCCTGGGAGTGGTCAGGGTTTCCAGTTCCGTGAGATAGTGGTTCATGGAAGACTCATAGAGGAAATCAACCATTTCCAGTATCAGCCCTTCTTTACTTTTAAAATAGTGGATGAGTAGTCCGGAATTGACCCCCATCCGCTTGGCGATCTTACCGATGGTCATCCCTTTGAAGCCTTCTTCCTCAACCACTTTATAGGTATGTTTTAGGATTTCCGGTTTTCTGATATGTGATATGCTTTTTCGACCCATATAGTTTTATTTACCTTGGTTTATTGTATGCGTGCTAATTAATCCATCTAATATATGGGGATGGTAAATTTTTGTCAATTTTTTTATTGCCAGGGTCAGGCCCTTACCATACAATAGATCTTCAACCTTTGAAGCGGATCATCTGTATGGAGAAACATTCTAAAAGTTACATCATCAATCTTGCCCTGTTCTGTACCGTTTTTGCCCTGATCATTATCAGTGTCGGGGAAATTGCCATCCGCCGTGATGCCGAGCATGAACAGTCCCTTGTCCATGATACCCTGCAGAACAGCGGCGCACTGATCGCCCAGGATATCCAGAGGAATATTGCCTATGGGATATTTGTAACCGATACCCTTCACACGCTATTGAAATCCAATGACTACCGTTTTGATGATTTTGAAAACTGGGGCCGCCAGATCGTTGTAAACGGCGCGTGCGCCAGCACAGTGGAGCTTGCTCCCGGCGGAATCGTTTCCCATATTTACCCCCTTGAGGGTAATGAAGGGGCCATAGGCCACGACCTGCTTAAGGATCGTCTGCGTGACCAAGGTGCAGTAAAAGCCATACAGAGCCGGGAGCTGACCTTTATCGGGCCGGTAAAACTCATCCAGAACGGTAAATACGGCGTAATTGCGCGAAAGCCGATTTTTAGAAGGCATCAAGGCGGTGAAGCCTTCTGGGGGTTTACCATTGCCGTCATTCTGGTTGAAGATATTTTTCCTGAGAAAATGGGACTGCTTGAGCAGCAGGGGCTTTATATAAAGCTTGAAGGAGATGATCCTGACGCGGACTCAGATCCAGTCCTCTTTATATCAGAGGGATGGGACGATACCGATGCTGTCAAAATGGAAATTAAGGTGCCCAACGGGACTTGGACCTTAAAATTGAATCACCCCCCCATTGAAAACCGGTATTACGCCATATTTCGTATCATTATCATCTTTTTTTCCCTGGCAGTCTCCGGCTATATTTTTGTTCAGCAGTACCGGATGCGGTCCGGGCAGCAGGAAATCATCAATCTGAACGAAAAGCTCACAGAATTAACATTTGCAGATGAACTCACCGGTGTGGGAAACCGGAGGGCCGGCATGCAGGTCCTGGAAAATCAGCTTCAGCAGTCAACCCGTTACGATCAGCCCCTCTCCGTTATTATGATTGACCTTGATTTTTTTAAACAGGTTAATGACAGATACGGTCATCCGGCAGGAGACCGCCTCCTCCGCCACCTGGCCTCATGCCTGAAGAAAGCGGTGAGAAAGAGTGACCTGGTGTTCAGGCTGGGCGGAGATGAGTTTTTAATGATTTTTCCCCAGACCGGCCTGGAAAAATGCCTTAAAGCAGTGGAAAACATGATTCAATACATTAAAATCCATCCCTGTAGGCTTAAGGAGGCGGTGCTGCCTATCACCCTTTCAATAGGTCTGGTCCAGAGCCGGCCCGGGGAATCTGTGGATGCCCTGCTCCACCGGGTGGATATAAAGCTGTATGAGGCAAAGGAATCTGGACGGAACTGTATCAGGCATTGATACCGTGAGTGAGAGGGGATAAACTTGATTTTTCAAATGGGCGTTGAGTCGTGGAAAACCCCGATATAGTCGATGCCGTTCTGAATTTTTTCCCATGCCATGAACGGAACGTAATCATAATGATATCAATCCATCGCTCTGATCAACAAAAATAATCCGGTGCCCTGCACCGGGCACCGGATTTGATTAAAGAGTCAATCAGGCAATATCCCGGCGGTCGGACATATCCACCAGTACCCGTTCTCTTGATTTGTCGATACCCAGCTCTTTGCGCTTTTTATCGATGTGGGCAATCATCATCCTGGCAATTTCAATGGGATCTTTTGCCGTCCCCCATTTTCCATATCCCTGCTGTTCCAGACCGTTAAAGAGGAGATCATGGAATCTGGTCTCCTTTATAGACGGGAATCCGATGCCGAAGACCGTGAAAACCCCGGATGAAACAAAGTACTGGCCAATGGCCAGGGCCTTTTCACTCATCCATTCCGGGGCACAGCCAGCCACCGGAAGGTCGGCAATGCTGCTGCCCAGGCCCCCGGCCTTGACCATGGCTGAGGCGGCAATGAGGATCCGCGTATTATCCACACAGGAGCCCAGCCCCAGAACCGGGGGCATGCCCACGGTTTCACAGACCTCAGCCAGGCCCGGCCCTGCCAGGGGGGCCGCCTCCGGGACCAGGAAACCCGCCTTTGCAAGGGCGATCTGAGAACATCCGGTCTGGAGAACCAGGACATCGTTTTTAATGAGTTCCTGAACCAAAGGCACATGGACGGAATCCTGTTGGACTTTGGGATTTGTACAGCCGACTACCCCAGCTACGCCTCTGATCCGACCGTTGATAATATTGTCGTTTAAGGGGGAATAAGATCCTCTGAAGGTGCCCCCCAGCATGTACTCAATGTATTCATGGGTAAACCCGTGGACTCCGCTCTGGATGATCTGGGGGATCTCAACGGGCATACTTCTGGAACCGTACCTGGCAATGGCCTTGGCCAGGATGTGGTCGGTGCAGGCCTTGGGGTTTAGTTCGTCAAATTCAATATGCACGGCCCCTTCAATATGGGCCCGGGAGTTGGTGGTGATCAAGTTGGTGTCGTAGCATTTGGCCACCTGGGCCAGGCCCTGCTTGATGCACTGGATATCCACTACCATGGCATCAACTGCACCGGTGACAATCACGGCTTCTGTGGAACCGAAGTTCCCGGCATGGGGGACCCCGTGGCGGGACATCATCTCGGCGCCCGAGCAGCACATGCCCACCAGGTTGATGCCTTTGGCACCCTTAGCCTTTGCCTCTTCAATGAAAAAAGAATCGTTCACCGCCGCCAGCATGCCTTCGAACATGGCTGGCTCATGGCCGTGGACGATGATGTTCACATGGTCCTCTTTGAGCACTCCCATATTCACATCGGCCAGGGTGGGGGAGGGGGTGCCGAACATGATGTCGGACAGTTCCGTAGCTACCATGGAGCCACCCCAGCCATCGGCCAGGGCGGTGCGGGCCACCTGCTTCATGATATTGTTATACTCCTGGTCGCAGCCGATATGAGTCCGACTCATCATTTCCATAATTTCCAGCATGGCTCCCCTGGGCACGATATCATCTTTTCGCCACTGCTCAAGGGTGGCCTTGGGCACCCGTTTGGTAAAGGGCATTTCCCCTGATACATTGGAAAAGGTCTTTTCAAGTTCATCACACAATTCTTTGGCCACATCATAGACCTCCCGGCCTTGGGTTTCGATACCGATGGAAGTAGCCAGCCGTTCAAGCTTCAGGGTGTCGTCAATGGAAAAATCCTTTGTTCTGCCTTCCACGATATGCTTGAATAGCTCCAGGATATGGCGGCCGTGGTCGTTGTGGGAAGCCGATCCCGTGGCCACGTTCCTGCCGAAATTTCTGGCCATGATGGTGTCAATGGTGGCCCCGCAGACCCCCACCTTTTTATATGGGTCTCTTGGGTTAAGGCGGCAAGGGCCCATGTAGCAGTGCTTGCAACACGCGGATTCCGCGCCGATGGGGCAGGCTTTCATGTCATAGCCACGGTCCAGGTCAATGGTCACCCCGTCCCGCCTGGCTTTATCCAGCATTTGCCGGGTTGCTTCACAAGTGGTCCGTTCCGAAGACGGGACCTGTTTTTTTTCAGATTTATTACCTGCGGCCATAATAGACTCCTTTGAAATTTGAAGCAGTTGTTTGTTTTCCTGTTTTTTCGGCTAGTAAGACTAAAGATATGATCACGGAACAAAGGCGTTTATTCCATGAAATGATAAGACTGGAAAAGTCCGGGCTTTGCTGGTAAGGTGATTCGCGTTGAAATGATGCACAACAAAAGAACCTTGGGGGTGCCATGGATCCAATTGAACAGGCTGAAAAAATTCTGGATCAGACCTATATACGGTATAAGACCATTTTTGAAAATACCGGGACCGCCACCATTCTTATTGAAAACGATATGACCATTTCCATGGTCAACTCCGAGCTGGAACGGATTTCAGGCATTGAAAAGTCACGGATTGAGGGGAAAATGAAAATCTCCGAACTCCTGGCCGAGGCGGATCGTGAAAAAGTGATTGCCAATCACAAGCTGCGCCGCAAAAATCCGGACCTGGCCCCGCGGAATTACCCCTGCCGGGTGATTGTGGAAAACGGGGAAATCAAGGAGTGCATCCTCACCGTGGCCTTGATCCGGGGAACCAAACAGAGTGTGGCCTCAATCACCGATGTGTCAAAGCAAAAATACCTGGAGCGGGAAATTTCAAGGATCAGCGAAGAAGAGCGCCGGCAGATGGGCCAGGTGCTCCACGATGACCTGGGGTCCCATCTGGCCGGGGTGGAGGCCATGTCGTCTCTCTTGGCCGGGCGTCTTGAAAAACAGAGCCATGCCGATGCCGAACTGGCCCGGGAGATCCGGGAACTGGTGAACCAGGCCATTAAGAAGACACGGGCCATGATCCAGGGACTGGTTCCGGTGAACTTGGCGGATACCGGGTTCATGAATGCCTTTGGCCGTTATGCAGGGGAAGTGGAAAAGGCATTTGGCCTGACATGCCGGGTGGATATCCGTATTCCGCGGGTTCAATTTTCCAATACCGCTGCTCTCACCCATGTCTATTATATTATCCGGGAGGCTGTTAACAATGCAGCCAAGCACGGAGATGCCGACGTCATTGAGATCCGGTTTGATGAAGAGGGACCGGATTTTTTGGTGGAGATTACCGATGACGGCAAAGGTATGGCAGGAAAGTGCCTGACAGGCAATGACCGGGGCAGCAAAGGTATCGGCCTTGTGATCATGCAGCACAGGGCCGATCTCATCGGTGCCCGGCTGGAAATTTTTGACAATCCTTCAGGGGGGACCATCGTCAGGTGCAAAATAGCAAAAAAATATTTATCGTAGATGACCATCCCGTATTCAGAAAGGGACTGGCCCAGCTCATTGACGAAGAAGACGATCTGAAAGTGGTGGGGGAGGCTGAACGCGTATCCGAAGCCATTGACCGTATAAAGAAGACAAAACCGGATCTGGCCATTGTGGATATCACCCTCAAGGACCGGTCCGGCATGGAGCTTATCGAGTATTTGAGGGAACACTCCCCTGCTCTGGCCGTTCTGGTGATTTCCATGCACGATGAATCCCTTTATGCGGAACGGGTCCTCAGGGCCGGTGCCCTGGGGTATATCACCAAACAGGAGATGACCTCCGATGTAGTCTCTGCAGTCCGTCAGGTCCTCTGGGGAAAGCGGTATCTCTCCGCCAGGATGGTGGATGCCCTTCTGGGGCGGATGGTGACCGGAAATACGGGAGAGGGGGATAACCCCGTTGAGATCCTTTCCAACCGGGAACTGGAAGTTTTCCAACTCATCGGCCAGGGCTTCAAGCGCAGCGAGATTGCTCATATGCTCTCACTGAGCGTGAAAACCATCGGTACCCACCACGAAAGTATTAAAAAAAAGCTGCACATCAAATCAGCCACTGAGCTTATGAAGTATGCCGTTACCTGGATTCAGACCAATCAATAATAGGAACGCTTAAAAATAGGTGTTTTACCTAGGGTAAAACCGGTCCTTTATGGATTGTATTAATTCCCGGTCTCCTTTAAAACATGCCCGTATGTGTTAGTAGATGATTAAAATTTAAGCATCGGGTCATGACCGCCTGGGAAAGGGGATGGAATGATGGCAACAACACAAGCGGAATTCATAGATAATGTGGAAGTCTGCGTTGATCGTATTCTGGACACCGTGGGGAAAAAGATCGTATTCGGTATTCCCCTGGCACTGGGAAAGCCCAATCACCTTGCCAATGCCCTTTATTTAAGGGCGAAAAACGATCCTACCATTGATCTCACCGTTATCACTGCTCTCTCCCTTGAAAAACCGGCGGCCTCATCCATGCTTGAAGCCCGTCTTCTGAACCCCATTGTTAAGCGGCTTTGGAGTGGATTTGTTGAATTTGAATACATGAAGGACCTGAGGAAGAATCAGCTCCCGCCCAATGTCCGGATTTCAGAATTTTTTACAAAGGCCGGGGGATACCTGAATTCCCCCTATGCCCAGCAAAATTATATTTCTTCCAATTATACCCATGCGGTCCGGGATCTCATAGACAACGGCCTCAATGTCATCGGCAATATGATTGCCCCCCATCCCGCCGGAAGAAAGGATTTGGTTTCCATGAGCTGTAACCCGGATCTTACCGTGGAGGGGTTTCCAAAAATGATGGAGGTCCGGGCAAAGGGGCGCAAATGCATGATTGTGGGCCAGTTGAATTCCCATCTTCCTTATATGTACGGGGATGCGGTGATGGAATCTTCTGTCTACGATATTATCCTGGACGCGCCAAAGTATAATTTTCCTCTTTTTTCCGTACCCAAGGCCTCTGTGGCCCCAGCCGACCACATGATCGGCCTCAACGTCTCCACCCTGATAAAGGACAACGGCACCCTGCAAATCGGTATCGGTTCCCTTGGAGACGCCATTGCCGCCGGTCTGATCATGCGCCACAAGGACAATGCCGCCTATCAAAAGGCCTTGAATGCATGTGATATCCCGGGGCGGTA
>Ga0209692_10001150_pt1 | contig 39626 bp, 8 predicted proteins | sample tdDd472_FD_187129 | JGI IMG/M metagenome (GOLD analysis project Ga0209692, IMG submission 187129) | Marine sediment microbial communities from the Atlantic coast under amendment with organic carbon and nitrate - tdDd47.2 (SPAdes)... | ecosystem: Environmental > Aquatic > Marine > Coastal >...
TGACAGAATATGGTGGTAATAAAAAGCGAGTTTGCAAAGCCTTGGGCATATCCAAATCCACTCTGTACGACAAAATCAAAAAATATGAACTTGATTGATTTTACAAGAATTTTCCACGAATATAAAAAAGAATCAAATTAAATGCAATAATCGTCAGTGAATGTCCGATCTTACTATGGTGAGGGTGTATTTAGTGCTGTATCTAACGTAAGAAAGATGTATACGGAGGCATAAATGAGTCAGGATTTAGTAATGGAAAATCTGTGTCAGGGCATCTGTGAAGATAGCATGGAAGTACTTAACTGGAATTGGGACGAACACTTTCAAACAGTACTATCACAGTTCTCCAAAAACGAAAAAGACAAAGTGATGGATATCGTTTCAAATCACTTCAATTCAACATACGACCATCAAAGCATCAGCTCGGCATCGGACACCGCACAAATGTCAGTCAGAGATCTGGGCGGGCTGAGAGAAGGCCAGATGTTTTTCTTCCAGGAACTGGAAGATGGCAGAAATCTGTTCGGCGCATGGTGGCCCTGGGGAAATGATCAAACCATTTCTATCCGCATCGGTTTTTCTCTGGGCAGCGCCAACAATGAGTTGAACAGCAAGCTGAAAAACCTGTTTGGCATCCAGTAAATTAGGCGGTTTAGTTTTTTTTGCAAGAGAACAGCCATTAATGAAAGACAATGCAATATTCATTCATGCGGGGGAGATTTCGCATTGGGCCGAAAAAGGTGCAATTCTGGTACCTTCGGAGGTGGAAGCTATGCAAACTCTGGTCAAACCGATCATCCCCGGTGGCAGCGCATCTGCAAAAAATGTCGCCTATAGCCTGATACAAATAGCCCTCTCAAGCTTTGAAGAGGGTGAACTGGAGATGGTGTCGATAGACCCGGCCACCCCGATTGTCGCAGTGAAAAACGACGAAGCTTTCACTTGTTTGCATGGAATAATGCTGTTTTGGACTAACAATGGCATCAAGCTCTATGGCCATCAAGATGCAAAAATCGGCAATCTGCTCAAAATTGCCCACCGGGAATGCACCCGCTGGATAAGGCTGGATGTGAAATAGCAAAAAACCTTAAAGAATCACACATTGCAGTAAGTAGTAAGTAGGTCGGGTGATTTCACCCGACATTTCTTTATTCCGCATCAATATCCCTATCAAAGGGTTGTCTTTCATTATTATAAAAACCTTGTTTTACATATTTGTGATAGGTTGACCATTTCCAGTCTGACGGTATTTCGACCAGACCATGTTTCACAGGATTGAAATGTATGTAATCGAAATGTTTTTCCAAATCGGCTTCATCACGAATCGTATGTTCCCAGAATCTGTGCTGCCACAACCCACTTTCCTGTTTCCTTATTTGGTTTAGGGTGCGTTCCTTTTTAACATCAAGGATATCTTTCACATGATGGGAAACGCTCCCCTTCACAAGTCGCCATCGGGTTGAGTAATCCGAATCATTTTCAGGCAAAGTCCATATCGTGTGGAGGTGATCAGGCAACAGAACCCATGCTATTATATTGAAAGGTCGATCAATGCGAACCTTCTGGATAGCATTCCTCAAAGCTTTTCGCATTTGTGCATGGCAAAGTATCGGTCGACGGTGCTGCATGACAACGGTAAAAAAATATGTGCCTCCATCAATATATAATCGTCTCAGATTTTTCATACCCCATAGTTTATCATATTGCAGTCATAAGCTAAAAGAAAATGTCGGGTGAAATCACCCGACCTACGCTAAAATCTGCAAATTATCGTTGCAAATACTACAGCTTTAGCATTATCATATCCGTTGTGATTATAAGTTTACTGGTAAGGGAAAGGATCGTCTATGTCTGACCACACGTGCAAAAGCCATCCAGACAAAGCAGGAAAATATTTTTGTGCAAAATACAATCGTTATCTCTGTGAAGATTGCCTTCTCTGCCAGGATCCGAATATATTCTGTCGCCATCGAACTGCCTGTATCATCTGGGAGCTGACAAAATACAGCGAGATCTATCAGAAAGACACACCGGCTGATCAAAAAAAAATATCAGGTGCAACAATCAATCTGACCTTTATGCCCGAGGGAAAAACCTATACCGCAACCGAGGGCGAAACCATAATGGATGTGGCGGAACGTGAAAATATTTATATCAACGCCAGATGTGGTGGCAAGGGCGTTTGTGGTAGCTGTAAAGTGCAGATATCAAGTGGCAAAGTAGAATGCGAACCAAACATCCTGATCAACGACGATGACCGCAACAAGGGCATTGTACTGGCCTGCAAAGCCAAACTGGTTGAAGATGTAACAGTAACAATTCCCGAGGAAACTCAAAACAGAAAACTTAAAATCGTAGAGGATGCTTCGGCAGTCAAGGAGCTTTTGCTTAAAAATCATTCAATCTCCCCGCTCACCAGACATGTCTCACTAAAGCTGCAAAAACCCACCCTGGACAACCCCATGAGCGATCTCGACCGGGTCAAGCAAGCCATCAGACATGAACTTCCCGAACTCGGCGAAGTAACAACCAGCCTTGAGGCATTGCGCCAAATGTCCAGTGCCTTGAGAAAATTCGACTGGGATATAACCATAACTTTATCGGCGCATGACTGTGTACTTGGTTCGGATTGCCTTTGGGAAATCATCAAGGTGGAAGAATACACCAACGAACCGCACAACTACGGCATAGCAGTTGATATCGGCACCACCTCGGTTGTGGTCTTTCTGGTGGATCTTTCAAACGGAGACGTACTTGGAGTAACATCGGCACAGAATGCTCAGGTGGTCTGTGGCGAAGATGTTATCTCCAGAATCATTTACGCCAAAGATGACGAACATATCGAGAAACTTCATACCTACGTTGCCAAAACAATCAACACCCTTGTTACGGAATTGATCAAGGTAACCAAAGTAAAAAGAAACGACATAGTTTCGGCATCCCTTGCGGGCAACACCGTAATGACTCAATCCATTTTAAAGCTCGATCCCAAAGCCATCCGACTGGAACCCTACATCCCAATGGCTACAATTTTCCCCATACTGCATGCCGAGGAAATTGGCATCAAAATACACAATAAGGCCGGGGTTTATGTGGTTCCGGGAAATGCAGCTTATGTGGGTGGTGATATCACCGCCGGTATTGTGGCTTCTGGCTTAAATCAGCAGGACGAAATAACTTTGTTTATTGATATCGGCACCAACGGCGAAATGGTTCTTGGCAACAAAGACTGGCTGATGACTGCGGCCTGCTCTGCCGGGCCGGCCTTTGAAGGCGGAGGCATTCGCCACGGCGTGCGCGCCCTCAGTGGTGCCATCGACGACGTAAACGTCGACCCGGAAACGCTGGAGCTATCCTTCACCACCGTCGACGAAAAGCCTGCCATCGGCATTTGCGGAACCGGGATGATCAGCATTATCGCCACTTTTCTTGCTGCAAAAATCCTCGATACTTCGGGAAAATTCTCCTCTCTGGCCCAGAAATGCAAGCAATACATCGACAATGACGACCCGCATTTTATAATTGCCAAAGCAAATGAAACTGCTGTTGGCGAAAATATTATCATCAGCGAGAGTGATATTTCAACACTGATACGCTCCAAGGCTGCTATTTACGGGGGTATAAAGACCCTTTTGGAAAGTTCCGGCATGACCATGGAAACCATCGACCAGATTCAGGTTGCGGGCGGTTTTGGAAAATATATTGATTTTGACAAGGCCGTTATCCTCGGAATGCTGCCGGATGCCCCGCGGGAAAAATTCGAATATCTGGGCAACAGTGCCATTGGCGGGGCCTATCTGGCACTGCTCTCGCGGGAAGTCAGAGAAGAATTGAAACAGGTTTCACGCGCAATGACTTACATAGATTTTTCCTCCTCCAACAAATTTTTCGATGAATACAATCAGGCAATGTTTTTGCCACATACAGAAATTAATGATTTTCCCAGCGTCAAAAATATCTTTGCTAAAAACTGATTTTTCGGCAGCAGCATTTTGAGGGCCTGGCGGAAATATTTCAACAAGGTGATGATACAGAGAGTTTCCGCCCGCTTTTTACATTCTAAACCACTGATATCATTAGCTATAATACTTAAAAGTGGAATAATCGCTCCATTCGGACGAGATTTATTTCTATTACTTCTACCATTTGTCAACCTAGCATTTTTAGGAAACTGTAAGTACTTGATTTTACTGGGGTCAAAACAGAACAAAACAGCTCCGGGCGGTTTGTTTCATCAATAATATCAATAACTTTGGCATAATACAAACCAGCCAGATACTGGAAAATGTATCCCGATGTACTCTCATGTATCCCTAAATCATCTCGCGACACCTCATGTGGCCAGATGTACTCTGATGTGATCCGATGTATCTACAAAGTATCTTGCTGTTCTCTCATGTCATCAAATGTATCCTGATGTATCTTCAATTAGAGTTGACTAATTGTGGCCTTTTCGGCGATTCTGTGTGGTTGCTTTTGTTGTAGCCAAGGTCAAAACCAACCGAAAAAAGACAAAACTTCTCGCCAAAATATCTTCGCTAAAATGCAATTTCTTCTAAAATTTGTTTTCCATCTCCATCACTTTAAAACATATATTTATTCTAAAAATCATACTGTTTCTATTTTATTTAAACTCAAGAAAAATCTTGCCAAATTCGCTAAAGCTAATGCTCTTGACAAGCAACAAAGTCGAGGTGTATAAATTCACACAAAAAAACGAACCATCTCGGTCGTTTAGACAACTAATACAAAAGAAACACAGACGGATATTCCGTGGTGTTTCCAATTTGTTATACATAAAAAGCACTGGGCAAACAGAAGTCAATGATCTTCAATTCCATAACATATTTTATATTTCTACCAATTGTATTGCTGCTCTTCTTTGCCCTTCCGCAAAAGTTTCGCTGGATTTTACTGCTTTGTTCCAGCTATTTTTTCTATGGTTACTGGAACGTCAACTATCTCGCCATCATCATCATCGCTACTGCTGTAGCATTTTTCTGTGGAAAAATGATCGGCAAGGAAAGTAGAAGGGCCAGACGCAAACTGTGGCTCTACGCCACTTTGATTATTAATTTAGGCATTTTGGCTGTTTTTAAGTACTGGGATTTCGGTGCTGATAACGTCGAAAATGTTTTTTCTGCTCTAGGTATAGACTGGCAGGTTACCCGGCTGGATGTTTTACTACCAGTGGGAATTTCATTTTTCACCTTCCAAACCCTCTCATACGTGATTGATATCTATCGCGGACGCATTCAACCTGAAGGACACCTTGGAATGTTTGCGGTCTATGTTGCCTTTTTCCCGCAACTGGTTGCAGGCCCGATAGAACGCGCTCAAAACATTCTGCCACAATTGAAAGCCACAGAAAAAATAGATATCGAGCGTATGGTTTCGGCCATGCAGCTGATTCTCTGGGGACTTTTCAAAAAGGTCGTGATTGCTGACAGAGTGGCAATATACGTCGATCTTATATACGCCCAGCCGGATCTGCACAGCCCGGCCAGTCGCATTTTGGCCACCTATTTTTTTGCGATACAAATTTACTGCGATTTCAGTGCCTACAGCGACATCGCCATAGGCTCAGCCAAGCTCTTCGGCATCGACTTAATGGAAAACTTTCGCCGTCCGTATTTCTCCAGAAGCATTACAGAATTCTGGCGACGCTGGCACATTTCCCTTTCCACCTGGCTGAGAGACTATCTTTATATTGAGCTTGGAGGCAACCGCCGGGGAGTCTCTCGCACATATATCAACCTGATGATAACCATGCTGCTTGGCGGTTTGTGGCACGGTGCAAGCTGGAATTTTGTCATCTGGGGCGCATTGCACGGACTCTTTCTGGTCTTCAGTCGCCTGACCTTACCCACACGCGACAGGATGGTTTCACAACTTGCCATACCAGCTTATGCGGTTAATTTTTTGAGAGCTTTCATTACCTTCCAGCTTGTGGTCTTTTGCTGGATCTTCTTCCGTGCAGATACTTTTGCCGATGCATTAACGGTGGTAAAAGGAATTATCGAACCATGGGGCTCACCCCTGGTTGATATAAAAACCTTTGCCCATGCAGCCTTCGGTGTTTCGGTGCTTTTATTTGTGCAGATTATTCAGGAAAAGTTTGGTTCCTTCAGAGCATTTATCGGGGGATTCTCTACCCCAGTTCGCTGGGTCGCATGGTACGCTTTACTTTTCGCCATTGTTTTATTTGGCGTTGTTGGAAATTCCCAGTTTATTTATTTTCAGTTTTAGGAGAAGGCTGTGAAAATTGTCGGTCGCATTATTCTGTTTTTAGCCTTTGTCGTAGCCATTGATCTGGCTCTCGGCCTGGGGTTGAAATGGGGCCACCAGCAGGTAATGACCGGCGACACAATCGGTCGCATCAATCATGCCCTTGAAAACACCGACAAGGAAATCCTGATCTTCGGCACCAGTCGCGCCATCTATCATATCCAGCCGGAAATTCTGAGCAACAAACTCGGTCTTAGCACCTATAACGCCGGGATTCATGGCAATGGAATAGAAGCTGCCCGCCTGATGCAGGATCTGATGGTTAAGAAAGGGGCGCATCCAAAAATATTTATTTTGCAGGTAGACCCGGAATTTGCCTATAAAACGGAATTGCAAAGAACCATGATTTTTGCGCCCTTCATTGATGAGAGTGAAACCGTAAAAGAAATTTTATATCAGGTTGACGCATTTATGCCGATTAAACTTGCCAGCCACACTTACCGTTACAATTCTCTGGCGCTGCCAATAATTAACAGACTGCTGACAGGTGGCGAACCACTGGGCGATGGTCATTTTAAAAGCATCACCAAACTCGATAAAAGAGTTGAAAACGCCCAATCTTTTGAAACTCCGGATTTGCCCATGGCAAGTATTATCCGGCAATGTCTGATTGATTTTATTGAGCTTGCCAATTCAATGGATGCAAAAGTAATTATGGTAACCGGGCCCATATATCCCCCATCCACCAAGCCGAATAGCAAACTTAGAGCCGAGTTTGCCAGTATCGCCAATGAGCATGGAGCAGTGTTTTTTGATATTCATGAAAAAAATCATCCAGTTTTTCAAAACCCCAAACTCTTTTCAGATCGTCGCCATCTCAACATGGAAGGCTCGACCATTCTCTCCAGACTATTAGTACAAAAAATGGTGGAGTTGAAGCTGGCAAGTCTTGCCGAATAATTAAGTCACAACAAATTCAAAGCATTTTCCCATGGGCAAGCTATGCCACACATCCACTCAAACCAGGTCATTGTGAGTGTCGGGTAAAACACTTACCCGACCTACCAAACTAATAGAAAATCGACAACCTCTTTCGCGGGAATGACGGATGTTGATGGCTTCTTTTTTGCAAACAACACCACTTTGTCAGCAAACTAAAAGGGCACCCGAAGGTGCCCTTGAGAAGGTTAATAAAATGTTATCAGTTCTGGTTGGGCGATTTGTCCGCGCAACGGAAACCGATTGTGTAGTATGACATATTCGGTTGCACACCACCACCAGCTGTTGCACCACCTCTGAAGAAGAGTCTGGTAAAGTCTGCATTGCTATCAAATGCGCCACCACGAATTACTTTGTAGTCACAACCAGTGATGCAAGATCCAACACCCTGACAACGTGCAATGCACTCGTCATAGGCTTTAACCACAGGATCAATACCTTCGGGCGGAACCGGTGAGTAGGTAGTAACTTCCGGGTATGGTGCATACCAGTCAGCAACCCACTCGGCAACGTTACCAGCCATATCACAAATTGGCATATCACCCTGAACAATTGCACGACCATCGCCGGTATCATGTGAAACACCATACTCATCGAGGTAAGTATTATTTCCGTCGAAGAAGCAGTCCGGGTTGATTGCACTACCGGTATAGGACGGCGTAGTGAAGTTAATTATGCCACTGTAGTTCAAAGGCATATCCGTCATAGTATCAGGATCGGTATCGCCCCACGGCCATCTGTTGTTATTTTCGTACACCAGACCATAGCTTTCGGGGAATCCACCATGTGCAGCCATTTCCCACTCATGCTCTGTGGGCAAGCGCATGGAACCATTGTACTGGCAATATTGCTGTGCCTGATACCAGGTAACTCTTACAACAGGATAGTTGGCATAGGTTGGTTCACCATAGTAATCATAGCCATTACCATCCGGGCTCAAGAGGTTGGCACCGGCACTATCGGTCAAACGATCGTGTTCACAACCAACCATACATTTACCGTATGGAACACCACCGGAGTCGCCATCGTTATGACAGTAACTACCCTGCGGGCATACCGGAGCGGTTATGTAACATTCCATCCTGTCGGAATCCCATTCATAATCAGTGTCGCCATAGGTGGTATCACAATCAGGTTCGCTAAGACCAGGTTCGCAAGGTATCGTCAAGTCATTGGAATCCTTAACCGCTGTCCAGGCATCTGAACATGCTTCAAACTGGGCATTGGTAACCTCGAACTGGTTAATGTAGTAGGCACCTAATTCTGCATAGTGCAGAGTTTCATCGTCATAGGCACTGTTGTCCGAACCGAACTGACCAACGCCGGAATCGATACGTACCGAACCATCAGGAGCAACATCAATTCTCACACGATAATGCTCTGTATCACTCCAGTCGTTCAAGGGGTTACCAGCCAGATCGACCGCGTTACTTCTGGCCCTGACGTGGAAATAGTATTCACCATTGGTCTGACCTGTAATCTGTGCCATCTTGTAGGCCAGATTTCCGGATGTGCCGGTGTACTCAGGTAACGAACCCGATGCGATAAAGTCATCGACAGAAGGATCGGTGTCAACTATATCATCAAAGGCATAGCTGTATCCAAGGATACGACCATCGCCCCACTCGTCCGAACCGGTATCCTGTGCACGGAACCACATCAGCGGGTTCTTACAGTTCGGTGCAGTCTCAGGAACCTTGTAGGACCACCAGGTATCCTGATCCGGATGGGTTGAAGAACCTACATCGGAGTCTGCTACATGCATCTCCGGTTGGGTTCTATCAATCCTGACCTTGTAGAATGAAGCTGCACTCCACTCTGCATCGGCAGCACAACTGAGTGCCATTACATGGAAGTAGTACTCTCCATCCGGATAACTATTGAAATAGTAGAACGGATTTGATGACGGATCTGAAGAGAGACCGCCATATCCTGGAGCGGTATAGGTGTTTCCGTTCGATGCATTCGGACACTGACCGGTTGCGGTGTGCCAATCTGCATCGTTGAATGCAGGATCTGTTGCATCGTAAACACCGTTATTGTCATCCAACACCTGAATGAAGCGATAGGATTTGATACCTGATGCTGCATTGGCACTGAAGTAGAATGAAGGATGATCCGCTGTTGAGTATGAATACCAGCTATTGCTGTCCGGGTGAGTAAGAGACTCGATCAGTGGTGCACCGGCACCATTCATCTCAACCAGGATACAATACTGAGCAACTTCACTCCACAGACCAGCAGAACTACCGGCCGGCGGATTGGCTGGATCATAATCCGTAGTTTGGGCGGTATTTCTGGCTCTGACGTTCAGGCAGTAAATACCATCCACATCGCCGGGCCATCTGTCTTCCAGATTGAACATATAGGGGCCAGGTGATCCAGACTCAATGATATCGGTGTATGCGGTCGGATTATCCGGATCGCAATCACCCTTATCGCTCAGATTTGCTGCTTTATGCAGGTTGTAACAGTAAGCACCTATCTGTGAATTATCTTCTTCAGCTGATACGTTGAAGATTGGCTCATCGTTACGCACAGGCAACATTTCTGTCGGATGTGTTGTGGAAGTAATTTCCACGTTATATGGAGGAGTTGTATCAACTCTGACTTCGCGTGTGAAGCCAAGATCATCACTCCAGTTGGTAGCACCATCCTGCACTCTGATTCTGAAGTACCACAGACCACTTGCAGGAGCTGTCAGGATCTTGGTATACGAATCACCACCTGCAGGATATACCATATATGGTTCGACCAGAGCAGGAGTGAAGAAAGGATTCTGGCTCAGTCCATAAGCCTGATGGGTCAGTCCGGAGCGATCTTCCAAACCGGAAGGCTGCTGCCAGGACACTGTTACGGTGTCTTCCTGATACCAGGTAGCCTCATCCAGGTGAGTGGAAGAGGTAATATCCAGATCGGCAGGTTTGGTGGCATCAATCTTCAACTCGTAATGTCTGCATTCGCCCCAGGCACCGGTTCCGTTTTTGGCACGTACATGGAACCAGTAAACACCGTCAGCCAGAGTAGATGAATCAAAGGTATCAGTCATACCCATATCTGTCGGATCGGCATTGTTTTCAGGTACGTTACAGTCGCATACGCCACCAGCATCGGTATCTGAAAGCTGGTTAAGATCGTAGCAGTATCCCTTAACTTCTGAAAGACTATCGAACGAGAGCCATTTGAAGCTCGGAGTATTGTCATTCAGCCATGAGTATGGAGACTCCGGATATTCGGGCTTGATGAGCAGAGTCGGCGCCGGTGGAGGAGTCTTATCAATGTTAATGATAAACATTCCATTAGATCCCCAGCGGGTCTCAGGCTCTTGCCCTGGTTCCAGAGAATAGTTCTGGGCTCTGATGTAGAAGTAATGTGTACCACCTTCATCAGACGGGTTATCATCCAGAGTAAATATTACGTTGGTACTTGTCTCAGTATATCCTGGTTCAGGTTGTGGATCTTCAACTAGATCTGGATCAGCCGGATCCATTCTATAGGAGAATCTTCTGATACCGGACTCGAAATCAAGATCTGAATCCCATTGCAGCTCTACAACATTACTGCTGTACCACTTGACAGGATCGACATGAGTAGTACTGAAGACAGTCGGAGCAGCAGGTGCACTTGTATCAACCAGCACGGCTCTGCGCTCATTGTCACTCCACAAGCCTGCATAGCTCTTGGCTTTAATATTGAAGTACCAAACACCATCTTCAAGTCCCGAGAAGGTTTCTGAAGCCTGGTTAGAGGGCCAGGTTGTGGCAACTTCTGACGCTTCTCCGTTACAGCTTTCCTCGTAGAAATTATCACCGTTACAATCACAGGGAGGATTAGGATCTGCAGCACAACCTGCGGCACAAGATTCTTCGTATGTGCCATCAGAGTTACAGTCACAAGAGTCCAGTCTCTGGTGACAAAGCAGATGCGTATATCCCTCTATGGTTGAGTAGGCTGTTGCCAACCATTTAAGAGTGGGCTGGTCGCTCACATAATATCTGGTTTCCAACAGATGCGGTGAAGCATCAAGGAATGAGAATACAGGCTTGGATGCATCGACTTTAACTGTCCATGGATCGCAACCGTCCTGTGGATCATTGCAGCTGTTTTCCCAACCGTGATCATCACGGGTGATAATTTTCCAGTAGTACGATCCTGCCGAAGGTATCTTGTTGGCTTCGTCCAGTGTCATTGTCGGGACACTCAACCAGCCTGAATCATAGTAGTAGGTTGAGGATGTACTGAAGCTACTGCTACTGGAAATAATGAACTTGTAGTATTCCGTATCGTCAGCATTGGGATCAATAACATTGGCATCAAATACGCCAGGTGATGTTTCGATTCCCTTTGCGGTAAATGTCGGTTTCCAGGTAGAAGCCCAGGAGTTATTAGCAGGTGTATCGTGATTTGCTTCCGGGATTCTATCATTGGATCTGAATGCAGCAGAAGGAGCGTGCCAATCCGTCGCATCCGTATAGTCATAGGCTATGGCATACAGTTTGTTGTCCTGAATATCACCATAGCTACTCAGCAGTGACCATTTGAAAGTAATTATCATGGTCTGATTCAGGATATCAGTCGGATCCGGAACAGCAGTACTACCAGTAGTACTCATCAAGGCAACTTTGCTATTACCAAATCCACCATTTTTACTGAAGCCTGCTCCACCACGTTCCCAGGTGAATGAACCGCGCGGGTTCTGCCATGTACCAGGACCATCCTGAGCAATAACCAAATCGACTCTTCTGATATTGTCATAGCCATTGAAATCTTTGACCTTGACCGTACCAAGCTGGTATTCAGGATTGATACCGCTCAGATCCAGTTTGACAACATCAAGATCTCTTGTGACAGAAATAATCTCTGAGAGTTTATTGATTCTGACCATGTAATGAGCAGTCGGGCCCCAAACACCGATTCCGTTAACGGCTCTGACATGCAGATACCAGATGCCGGGAGTATGTGGTGCTGATGGATCAGGATAGCTACCCTGATATTTGGTCAGGTAGTCATACGGTGCATCCCAGCTACCATTGGCCAGTCCTGCCTGATTGACAGTCTCTCCAGGAATGGTAAGAGATTCTGCATCAAACACTACCGAGAAGCCTCCAATTTCGGAATGGGCAGCCGAGACAAACTTAAATGAGAGATTATCTGACTCCGGATACCAAACTGAATGATCAGGATGCGTGCTTGAAGTAATGACAGGCAGGAATGGACCTGTATCAATCTTGAAGCAGTAACTGGTTGTCGGGCCCCAAACCTTGGTATCTACAACATTATTAAGAGCTTTGATGTTGAAGCACCATGTTCCACTTGCCAGACCCGGTTCATTCATGGTGTAGGTATTACCTGCACCTTCGCTGATTGAATCAGGATCGTGACCTACATTCTGGGTAAAGTCGTATGAGTAACCCGAAATACCGGAAAGTGCATCTGCATGCCATGTAAATGATGGCGTGGAATCATTGACCCATGCATCTGTCGGATGCGAGGATGAATCAATAACCGGCGCATCCGGGCCCAAATCAATATTGATAGCTTTATGTACCGGAGGTGTATACCACACACCAGTATTGGACTGGGACTTAATGTGGAAGTACCAGGTTGCACTTTCGGCAAAGGTATGATTCAGCGAATCGGCTCCGGTATCGGTTGTCGGATCTGTTGTGGCCAGTTTATCAATATCATACCTGTAGCCATTGATTCCGCTGTAGGAGAATGACTCCCATTCAATCAGTGAGTCTGGGTTTGAGTACCACAAACTGGAATCTGATTGCGGATCAGCCGTTACTGTCATGGTCTTCGGACCAGTATCGATTCTGACCAGATAGTGATTGGCCGGGCCGACAAGACCGGAATTGGAGATAGCCTTGATATGGAACCAGCGCAGACCATCTTCCTGACCAGTAAAGGTAGTAATTTCTGCCGGGCCAAGATTGGAGAAGCTGGCATCATACCATGCAGCAGCCGGATCCGGAGGCTCGACACCATCCATCATATAGAAATAGCCCTTAATACCGGAAGCAGGATTACTTTCCCATTCCATGGTAGGTGAACTATCGTTCTGCCACTCATCATCAGTGTAATCACCAATTACGTTAATATCGAAATCAGGTGAAGTTATCTGACTTACGACTGGCGGTGTGGCGTCGATATTGACCGCGAAGTGCGCATATTCCGACCAGAGGTTGGTAGCATTCTTGGCTCTGACATGAATGTAGAATGTACCATCAGTGCTTACACTGGTAGCCCAGACATACTCATCGCCATTGGAATTGGTAGCATCGTCATCCCATGGAGCAGCGGTATAATGCGGCTCGGCAGAGGAACCATCAACGCTCTGATCGAAGTACCATTCGTAGGTCAAAATAGCAGAGTCGTCAGTTGCCAGGAAGGTAAACTCAGGATTACGATCAGCATACCACTTAAGCGGATCAACATGTGGTGTTGCCGAAATAACCGGAGGTTCTGGAGGTGATGCATCAGGTGTTGTATCGAATACGATAACTGAGGAATCGGAAACGTTACCGTTGGCATCAACAGCATCCACACGGTAGTACCATGTTTCCATGTCTCCAACTTCGTGTTCGTATGAAAGCGAGGTGATTCCGGCTGTATTGATTCTTGAGCCGTAAGCCTCGATCTGAATAACAGCAGCCAAATCCTGGCTGGTACTGATCGGAGTGTACTGATCACCGGCAAATGTCAAGGAAACACCGCTGGCATCAATTCCCAAACCGGTATCAGCAACCATGTAACCCATTTGACCACGATCTGCACGCCAGCCCAGAGGTGACATTGTTCCACCGGAGTATTGTTCCAGCTCAACAATCTGACGTTTAAAGATTCTATTGTCACCATCCCAGAAATGTACTCTCAGTTTAGAGATAACTTCATGAGATGAATCAAATTTCCAGGTGATCTTATCGAAACCAGGATTGCTGTCGGTCCATGTGCTTGTTAAATCATGTGCATTGGCACCGGTATCAACGGCCAGTTCACATAAGGAACTTGTTCCTGTTCCAGAGAAGCTGGTATCGCAACCTGTGGCAACAAGTCTGTTACCAAGATCATCAGAGTTTTGAGAAGCGTAGATGTTGTAATGATCGGCATCAGTGATTTCATCCCATGAAACGGTAATGAATCCGACACCAGCTGCACCAGGAGCAACAACCGGGCCTGCAACCGCTGCGGTCAACAGATTTTCCGGGTTTGCAGGAGGTACAAAGTCCTGGCAGGTCAAAGCTGTAGACTCGACCCAGCTTGATTCTGTACCAAGATTATCAGCACACTTGTAACGGAATTGATAGGTTTCGCCAACAGTCATAGCACTATAGTAGAAGGAAGCTGTATCCTGACCGATGAAACTACCACCAGCAGGTTCTGCCCAGTCTGCTGCACCAATCTTGACTTCGAGGTAAACAGCAGCCATTCCGGAACCAGCATCCTGCGGGGTATTCCAACTCAACTCGGTACCGTAACCGGATTCCTGGTAATTAAAGCTGATCGCACCGGAACACTCTGGAGGTGTTCTATCGAGAATGATTGAATGCGAAATATTTCCGGATCGGTTAAAGCCACCATCCCAGAAGCGTACGAAGATATCCTTTTCGCCATCTTCGAAATCAGCAAATGGATTATCGTTGTTGTCTTTGCTGAGATCCACCGTGAGAGGAGCTGCCGGTAAGGTATGACCGGCTTCGGTGAAGTTGTTCGGATCCAGCTCTGTACCGGAAGCAAACTGTACAGGCTCCCAGACATCAGTGCCGGTAACTTCGATAGTAACAGCAACCTGTGTGGTATAAAGTGCGCCACCGTTAATGGTGAAGTCACCCACCGGAGCCGTGGTATCTACGTAAACCGTACCAACTTCAGACCACTGACCAGCATTGTCAACCGCATCATAGGCGCGAACCTTGACCCAGTATTGACCATCGCCAAGAACCTGCGAATGTGCCTGTGTCAGATGACCATCATAGTACGTATCGGTATAGCTACTGAATGTTGCATTGCTTGCCCAGCGCATCTGATAGGTATCTGCCGGACGTAAACCGGAGCTTGCCGGAACATTGACATCGTTCGCTGCTGACCAACTCCACAACGGAACATTGTTAGAGTTGAAGAGAGTAGGATCGTTGTCGTGGGTAGGCAGACCCGGAGCCTGCGGACCCTGTGTATCGAGGTAGATACAAATCTTGTCGGAACGGGTCACGTTACTTGCATCATCAGTTACCCAGACATTTACACAACGGTTACCATCGGTGGTCGGGCCGGTGCTTGCATTAAGCACCCAGTTTGCCGGAGTGGCAAAGGTTAACCACGGATCGGCCGGTTCAGCAGGGTCAGCACCCTGATCCTCGGTGTTGGCAATCTTCATGTTGTTACATGCATCACCACTGACACTGATTTCCAGTTCGACATTATTACTGGCGGTATAGAGTGCGCCGGAATTGATCTTGACCGAACTGATAACGCAGAATGTGGTATCGACTTCAACCGAACCGATAGCAGATTTAGCTGATTGACGGTCGGCTTTATCGAAGGAGTAAACCCAGGCGTACCAGACACCATCTTCAAGAGCATTGCTGTTGTCATAGGTAAATTCCGGATTTTCCACATCACCATCTACACAGGCAAACTGTCCGGCAGTTTCAAGAGCAGCATCACTGTCCGAAGCATTTTTGCTCCAGTAGATTTTATAAGTGCATGTATCTCTCAAACCGGATGGAGTATCGGTAGATTTCGCCCAGCTCCATGTCGGTTGGTTAACGTTAATCGGATCAGCAACTGTATCCGGTTCACCCGGGGCGACTGGATCGGTAAGATCAACCCAGAAGGGGCCGATTTGAGTAAGATCGGTATCCCAGTTACCCTGATTGTCCACGGTACGTACTTTAATGTAGTTGCTGATTCCTTCGGGGAAGGTACAGGTGAAGTTGGTTTCAGTATCTTCAAGATTCTTCACCATATCACCAGTGTTTGGCGGATCACAGATTACAGCGTATCCATCAAGACCGGATGATACGTTCACGTTGGCTTTGACCTCGCGAACTCTTACGTTATCAATCAGGATCTCCTGAGTCTCTTCAGCATTGATTGACTCGGTGAGATAGAATCTGACTGTTTTGTTCACACCATCTTCGGTGGAAACCAAAGCTCTGAACTTACCTGTTTCGTTGGTGTCACAAGTAAAGTTGGACATATCTTTGCTGACCAGATTTGCAGGAGCTGCAACATCTGCCAAGAGCACTTCACCTGTCGGAGCCGAGAAGTTGGCACCATCGGAGAAGAGGAACTGCCAACCGTTTGCACCGGTTCCATCCGTACATGAGTAGTCAAACTCGAAGAGGAAAGTCGAAGCTGCATCTTCACCCATCAGCGCAACTTTCTGGTTGAATGCAGCGGTGGATTTACCATCAGCCGGGGCTGATTTGGCTTTCCAGCCATAGTTCGATGCACCAGCAAAGTTGACCAGCTCACGGTGGACGCATTCGCCATCAGAGCAGTCGGTATCTTCGGTACTCCATACAGCTGCGTCTTTCTCATCGCTTGAACCGCTGGCTCTTTCTTCAAAGCCTGGATTACCAAAGCCGTTATTCTCGTTACCCTGCTGATCCAGCACATTCTGTACGAAGGTCAGAGGAGTTCCAACGTCAACCGCACTGTCAAAGGTCAGGTTTGCATCGGCTGAAGAGTTCCAGTTGGAAACCACATGTCCGCTACCGGAACCGATATTGGTAATTTCTTCCGGCGGGTTAACATCATGGGCGTTTTCATCGGTAATGCTGTTACCTTCTGTCAACGGAGTAACCATGAAGTTGTCTAAAGTTGTATGCGGATTATTGTTTCCGGAGAATATTCCAACCTTACCGGAAGCGATTGCTTCACTATCAAATGTATCAATTACCAGATAGTCATCCACGTAACACATGATGTGGCTATCTCTGGCAACTACTTTAAGGTTATACCACTGATCAGCAGCAAGGCTTACAGGAGTATCGCTAACCTTGACCAGACCATCACCGGACTGGCTGTTTTTCAACAGTACCAGATTTTCACTGCCAGAGGCGAGGTTCATGGCGAAGATGTAATAGGATGAGGCATCCTGATAGCGGAAGATCAAACCAGTGTAACCGTCTCCACCATTATTGACATCAGCCTCGACAATCAGGTTTGTACCACTGAAGGTATCGAGTACCAAACCGGTATTGCTGGTTGCGTCTGTATCGGAAACTGCACCGGAAGCGATTGACCAGTTACCGGAAGCGGTAAAGACTTCGCTGTAGTCAACAAAGCTTGCCGAATCGCTGAAGTCATCGAACCAGCCTTTCGAAGGCATGTAGGATCCGGTACCGGAGTTGGCTGCGCTGGCCATGGTGTTGTACCATGCGGGCCATGCAACAATTGCGGTCTCGACACTGTCGGTTGAATCATCATAGTAAGCTGTGGCATGAGAATCAACAACGATCAGGTCACCGGCAGTCAATCCTGTAAGTTTTGCAAATCCAGGATATCCTTCGCCACCGCTACCACTTACGTTACCAGATGTGACAACAGCACCGGCCTGATTGTAAACCACGTAGCCGGAGTCCTGAGATACGGAAGCAAGCGCAACATAGTCTGCATTATGAGACAGGGTAAAGGCGTTACCCATGAATCTCTTCGGCATCAGCATTTCTGCATCTGCACCATTACCATCGTTAACACCAACCACGGCAACAGGTTTGTCGGCTACGATATGGAAGGCGGGGCCTGCACCAAAGTCACTGGTTGCAATGGCACTACCTGCGGAACAACTGAGGCTGTCGGAAGTACCGTCAGATTTGTAGGCTGTGACTGTAGTACCCGACTCTGCACAGGCGAGCCATGCATTGGCTGACGGCACACCGTACAACTCAACATCAAGAGGTACCATCGGGTAGAAGTCATCACCACCGACACCATCGGTAGAAACATAAGCTAGGACATTGGCATCAGATTCGACAACCATAACACCGTTGGCATCGATTGCGACAAAGAAGCGTTCATGGCCGTTTTTGGCAACAGTCTCGGCACTCGTCCAGACAGCTGTCGTACCGTTATAAATATTGACATTTGCCTCGGCATCCAGAGCAATCACGTCGACCACAACCTCTGCATTACCACTGGTAATGACGGTGGCAAACTTCTTGCTCGCATAATCAACAGGAACCAGAGAACCACCAAAGTCGCTTGATAATCCTTTGCCTGTGAATGGGCCAGTTGCAGTTATCTTGGTATTTTCCGTCAAATCGGCTGCTGCAAATTCTCCGGTTTCGCCGGCATCCAGATTAAGAATGCTGCTACCATTGGAGATCATGTTGTTGTCGACATAACTGACAACACGCACACCGTCGTTGGCAATATCTTCATTAACGACATACTGCGCATAACCACCATCAACTGGCAGTGTATTGCTTCTAATATCCTGCCATGCAAATTTCCATGACAGATCAACACCGGAACCATCTCCTAATGAAGAAGCGGTCAACTCGGCCTTGGCTGTAGCAACTCTGTCCGCAACAACAAACGGCTCGGAATCGCCGAAGACAGCATCAACACCGGTGTATTTGGCTTTGGCCTTGAAGCAGTACATGTTGCCTGCAGCAAGATTTTCCAGCAACATCGGCGCACCAGCGACATTCCACTGATCCTTGGTCTGCCAGACTTCCGATGCTGCGGTAAGACTTCCGTCTGCTGCCACATAACGTCCTGTCAGACAGGCTTCGAAAATGGCATACTGAGTACCAACCGGATTTATCTCATCTACATTAAGGTAGAGGTTGGCTGCTCCACCCTCGGTATTGAGAGCGTGGGAGTTAACCTGAGCCAGTGTAGGTTTGTAAGGAATGGTAACTGTCTCAACTTCAACAGTTGCGTAAGCTGGATCAGATTTGTTACCGGCTTTATCAAATGTCCAGACTGTCATCTTCCATACGCCCTTACTCAAAGGAGCAGTATTGAGATGCGTGTAAGTCAGGTCCATTGTGGTAGTTGTACCATCTTCTGTAGTGCTGCCCACTTTTTCCCAGAAGAGTTCGAAGAGATCGGTCTCTCTCGGGCCGGACTGGCCATCTGGTACGGAATCCCAGAACCATGTCGGAGTTCTGTCAGCGGTACTGAGATCTTCAGGACGTAGATTTGTCACAGCATCCGGTTTAGTACCATCATAGAAGATGTCATCCGTGTAAATAACATCGGAAATGTTACCAGCTTCATCTCTGAAGATTACGTAAACATTCTTGGTTCCATCACTGCTGCTATCCAGCGTCCAGGAAACGGTAGATTCATAGTTGACGAAGATAGTCGGAGGACTGCTATTAGAGATAGCAAACTCGTATTCCTCGCTGGCTGTGATTGCCAGTGATACAACAGGATTGTTGCAGTATACGTCGTCGTTATTGATAACAATCGAACCGGTAGGTTTAATTGTATCAATTTCGATCTGCACAGTAGGAGAGTCTGTCCTGTTATCGGCTTTATCTCTTGCGACTACCTTAAAGTTCCAGATTCCATCAGAAAGACCTGCATTACCTGCCTGATAAAGAGCAATTTCCTGATCATCAAGGTAAGTATAAATTTCCGAACCGCCCTCTTTCCACCAGACAGCTTTGTATTTATCTGTGTCTCGGGGACCGGAAACGGTATCCGCCATAGCATCCCAGGTACATACAGGATGTGTATTATTAGTGATAGTGGGACATACAGGAGCATTCATCGGTTCAGGATCTGAGTAATCCACACCAACCGTATCCGAGGCGATTGCAGACATATTACCCGCATCATCTCTGAAGATTGCCCGAACGTCATGACTTCCTTCTGCACAACCATTACCGAGTTCAATAATGTTGTATGTGGTATTGAAGGCTTGCCATACACTTTCAGGAGAAGTTGCAGGATCGGCGTCTGCTGCATATGTCATCTTCACAGTATCAGGATCGGAAGTAACGTCAAATATCAATGTGCAACTATTAACCCATTCCCATCCGTAGTAAATTACCAGAGAAATGTTTTGCGGGCCGGTGAAATCAAGTTCCACGATACCGACCGGAGATGCTGTTTCGGATACGTTACCAGCCTTATCTCTGGATTTGATCCACATGAACCAGTAACCTTCATCAGTCGCTTCCACAAATGCATTGGTTTCTGCTGTGTTTGCCAGCGGATGTGTGAAGCTTTCGCTATCTACCGAAGCCACATGTTTGTTGGCAATTGCATCAGCTTCATCGAATGGAGTCTGGGACCAGTAGAGATCGTATGCATTGGTATCAGCAATACCGGAACCTGATCCGCCCGGCGCAGTATCCGCAGGCTCGAACCAACTCCATGCCAGATCCGTAATATTGCTCGGATTTGGTACAGCTGTCGGAGCGGAAGGAGGCTGAGGAGCATTAGTATCGAGGAAGATCTCTCCAACCACCGGTGTTACGACTGTATGCGCCATATCCATGCACCAGACGTAAACCTGCTTGGTGCCATCCACCTGTACCGGATTGTTGCTCAACAGATCCCAGTTAAAGGGATTGGGTGAAGGTGGCCAGTTTTCTCTGTTAGCAAACGAAGGCTGTACAGGCTGATTGGAAATATGATACCAGTCTGCCGCACCGTTTTCGGCTGTAACAACATTGTTGATCAGAACCTGAACATTTTTAGAGTTGGTGTAAAGGTCTGAATTATTAATGACAACTTCACACTTGGGTGCGTTGGTATCCAGTTTAACGCTATCGGAATATTCGGAAATATTACCGCCACCATCTTTAAACCTGATGGAAACAGTTTTTTCACCATCACCATCGGAAAGCAGCCATTCGAAACTGGTTTTGTACTGACACCAACCGTTAATGATATCGCCAGGCAAACACAGTCCATCGGTGCTATAAGATCCGTTTTCGTTCTTGATCTGCATATAGACGGTGGGCCACTGCTCTGTGGCGCAAACTTCTATCTCAACATTCTGATCGGCAACAAATCCATAGGCGTTTTTGCCCTGGATACCGATTCCTGTACCACCACCGATTACGGAACAACCAGCAGGGCCGGTCTGATCCAGAATAATTGAATCGAAGATAGTGCGGGATTGTTCGTTACCACCACCATCTCTGATCTTCATGTAAACGGTTTTGGCACCATCAATTTCGGTGAGCAGATAGTTTTGCAGCGGATTGGTAATATCCGACCAACCACTGTTGGTTGCAAAGCTAGATTCATTGCTGAACATAACTTCAACCGGCACCCAGGTTTCTTCCGGTGAAACAGCCAGTGCTGCATAGAGATCAACTTCTCTGGTAGCAGTAAAGGTTGGATTGCTTCCACCAATCTGGCTGGTATCGGGATACAGATTATCCGGCCAGATAACCAGACTTCCATCCGGCGGACGGTTATCAAGAATAATGGTAGCAGGTGTTGCAATAGTGCTATTGATTCCACTACCATCCCAGCATTTAACGTAAACATTCTTAACCGCAACAACTTCGCCTTCACTTGAATTGTAATCAAGTACCCAGCTACGATTGAGGGGTGAAGTAAATGTCGAAGCAGAAGCATAGTCACCAAGTGCAGCGGCACTGTTGGCAATAACGTATTTCACAGGCGTCCAGGGATCGGAGCCGGTGATAGTGACAGCCACATTCTCGTCATTGGTTCTGCCAGCGCCACCATTTACGGTAACGGTACAGGCCGGGCCCTCATTATCGTAAGTAATGGAGTTCTGTTTAACCACAGAATGTCCACCACCATCTGTAAATCTCATACAAACGGTCAAAGGCATTCCTGTCACGGCATTGATATCCCAGTTCATCACATGATCGCCATTGGTGGCCGAATGAACAGTGGGAGCGGAATAGTTCAGGCAATCATTACTGGCTTCAACAGTCACATCCACCCAGAGATCATCATAGGTGTAATGCAACAGAACCGATGTTGAATAGGTGAACAAATCGCCACCATTGATTTCGAAACTTGAAGCCGGAGCCTGTGTATCATAGATGATGCTGTCACTGGTTATTTCAGAAACATTGCCAGCCGCATCCATGAATCTGCCGTAGACAGTGAAGGTACCGTCAGTGGTTCCTTCCAGAACATGACCAGTAACAGAGTTGCTGTATGATTCCCAGGCGGTTGAGCTGACCGGCAAAGAAATATCGGCATTACGTATAACCATGTCGGTAGCACCATTAACAGCTATGTCAATATCAACTTCCCTGTCCGGGTCATCGGTGAATTTATTTGCACCGGCAACTGTACCAACAATACTAAAGCCAACAATTTCTGGAGCAGTTGTATCAACAGTGTAGGGGCCAAACACCAGAGAATCGGAACTCCAGTTGCCTTTACCATCGACGGCCTTGACATGGAAGTACCATACTCCATCCGGTTTTGCAGGGGATGTATGAGCAGCCAGATCATAGGTCAAATTCGTGTTTGCAGTGTCATTGCTCGGAGATGGATTGCCAATGGTTGCACTGTTGCTTGCATAGACATCGTATCCGGCAATACCGGAATTCATCTGTGTTTTCTTCACTTCCAGCAATTTCACATCGTCAAACCAGAAGGTACCGTTTTCGTTTTCGTTGATCAGTCTTACAAGGATACGTTTGGTAGCAGATGATTCAACATCAAAACCACGTCCAACATTTTCCCACTTGGAAGAGTTACCTTCAAGCACGAACTGTTCGGTGCAAGTATCCGGAGTATCGGTTGCATTACAGAATGCGACCTGCATTTTCAGAGGATTGCCGGTAGGTGATCTGAGCATGGTGCTGGCATAGTAATATGCACCTTCGGCTGGAACATCAATATCAATAACCTGATACAAGCTTCCATCCGAAACAAAGCGATAAGCATTTTCACCTTCGTACATATCATCAGAAGATGTACCGGTATATGGTCCATTAACATGGGTCAGATCAACTTCAGCCCATTCGGAATCTGTAAATTCAAATCCACCATCTTCCAGCAGGTTTTCACTGTTGCCTTCTGTATCAATTGCTTCAGCAAAGTAGAAGTAGTTACTGCCTGCATCACCAGCGGAACTCCACGTGAGTTCAAAAGATGTTCCATTGGTCAAACCTTCGGCAGGTGCGCTGGCAACTTTGATGGGGCTATTCGGCAATGCATTATCTTCGGCAGACAAATCATCCATACCGCCCGGAGCCAGAATAGGTCTGACGGTGAAGTTGTCGAAGTATGCAGGTCCTGGTGCTTCGTTCATATAAGAAACAACACCAATCTGACCTGTGAACATTGCCGGGTCGGTTACATCTGTATCACGCAGTGAATATTGCATAACGTCATTGACGAAGAACTTCAGCTCTCCCGCCACCGCGATAACTTTGAGGTGATACCACTTCTGATGTTCAACCGCGAAGCTCTTTTCTTTCCATGGAGCCGAAACAGGGTTGTGATCGTTACGTTCAACAATCACAGTATCGTCGATGACATTCAGCAGGAACTCATAGTAATCGCTGCTGCCGGAACGTCTGAAGACCATACCAAATCCACCATTCGGATCGAGTGTCATCGCATCCACTTCAGCCACGAAGTTTCCGAAATCTTCTTTGTAAAGCAGTGCGGTATCCTGTGCTTCACCAGACTCATCATGTAGGGCATTTGGAATTGAATCACCGGAGCCGGTTACGCCCCAGCTTTCGCCATTACCCCAGGCAAACTCGTAATTTGCCAGAGAAGCAGAATCAAAGGTTTCGTTAAACCCACCGGCCATCGGCACATAACCATCAGCAAGGCTTTCACTGCGCCATGCAGTCTGATAAGTCACCAAATTGGTCAGAATATCCAATCTCGGATCAGGTGTTCCTGCCACAATCTGATCCTTGCTGATAAAGATCGAGTCGACTATGGATTTCTCATTATAACTGATCCTGATGGTATGATAGCCTCTTGTCAAGGCAGTGGCATCAAGGAGTACACCGTTACTGAATCCCCAGTTGAAGAATCCATCCGGAGGACTGATGTCGTATCTTGTGTTAGCTCCACCATCTATTGACCAGTACAATGCATTGTCAGAGGAACTTTCAGTATAGGAACGCAGGTTCATGAAATAATGATCAGCTTCTTCTAAATAGAAAGAAGTTTCAATAAATGAACCTGATGTCTGTGGTTCCATGTAACCGCCACCGGAAGCATTGGCATTAGCGACAAAATTAACTGAACCACTTACAGTGTCAAAGTCTTCAGCTTCGATGTGTATACCTTCGTTATAGTAACCTAGAATGACAGTACCGGCACCATTATCACCGTGCGCTGTCAAAGCTGCTGTAGACTGAGGTTTGGTTCTATCAAGGGTTGTTGCAGAACCTGGTGTACCCGGGCCTTTTTCACTGGAGGGCTCATTCTCAAATCTTGCCAAGACACTGAATTTGTAGGTGGCGTTATCTTCGAGAGAAGCTTCAAGGTTACCGGTGCTGCTATCTTTAAGGTACAGTATGTCAATACCATTTGCACCACCCCAGTTGCTGAATTTCATCCAGGTCGGAACTGTAGCACCAAGGGTCTTGTCGCCACGGAGATAAGAGTTAGTAACCCCAGTCTCAATAATGGCAAATTCTACATCAGGTTCGTTATCACTGCTGTCTACGGTCAGATGCAGTTTACCTTTTTTGGAAACCAAAGGTTTATCAATCAACGCCACAACCGCAGGAGCACTAGGCTCGTTAACTGTGATAATTCTGATACCATCTGGATCAACATCGGAAAATGCTGATATGTTTCCAACGTTATCAACTGCCTTGACTCTTGCATACCATGTTGTATTACCAGTCAGGTTTTCACCTTCTGGAATGGTAAACTGAGTATTATTGGTAGTAAAACATTTTGCAAAAGTAATATTGTTATCCGAGATACAAAGTTCATATCTGGTATCTGCGGTATCTGACAGACCTGAATGTAAATCTGCGGATGCGCCCCATGACCATGTCGGCGTATCGTCTGCAGTTCTGGTAATCGGTGTTACAGGATCAGCAGGATCGTAAACCAGAGGTGGCGGACTGACTTTGGCCGGAGGTGTAACATCCATTTTCAAGGTGAATGTAACGGTACCGGAAGTACCACCAACATCTTTGTTTACAACACGCAGATAATAAATACCGGAATCAGATTTGGATATGGCAACATTTGCATCCACATCCTGGATACCATCAGCTACGGGATCACATGGGTTAGAGTTATCTGTATCAACACACCAGTAGTAACCACCCAGATCCGGTCCGGTTGTTTTATCCCAGCTACAGGTAGTATTGAGGGACTTGGTCCATTGATCATCAACAAATACATCATTGGTACAAGTAATTGAAGGATCAGCCGGAACACTTGTATCAATGTTGAAGGTCCACTTGGATTCAAGAGAGGTACCACCTGTATCAATTGCTCTCACGTATAAATAGCTGGTTCCTTCAGACAGACTTGAAATTGTTCTGGTTCGTTCCGCATCCGCACTACCATGTAAGAGCCAGGAACATGCAGAAGAATCAGTTGCATCTGTATAACATGTTTCATATGAACCAGGTGATGGTCCAGTAGTTGCAGTCCAGCTACATGTGGCAGAATTGGTATTTGTCCATTGGCTGCCGACAAATCCGGCACAACTCAAACTAGGTGCAGTTGGCACACTGTTATCTATTAAAAATGGGCCATATGTAGTTGCATCACTCCAGTTACCGGCTCCATCCCTTCCCAAAACATGCACATATGTTGAATCTGAAGATTCAACATTGGCAACGGTGTAACTCAAGTTAGGATGAATTGCCATATCAACAGGAGGATTACCAGAATCTTCAACATAACTGCTATTGTTATCCAGTTTTACATAATATGCAGCCATCGGTGTTTCGATAAAGGAGTCGGTTTTTTCGTGAAGATTAATATTATCTACAATAATATCCTGAACCGACTCGTTATTTCTATGCCCCGCAATAGCAAGTGAGAACTCTTTTGACTCAGCATTTGCCGGAGTTTCGATTACTGCAATAACATGTCCTTTTTCACCAGCAGCACATTCAAAAGCATCCATGTCTTTTATTTCAACAAGAGCAGAATCCGCCAGGTATGCTTTTGCATTGTTGTCACTGAGGTATGTACTGCCATCATCGGATTTCAACTGAATATGCCAACCACTTGGATCACTTGCCGGGCTGGCAGGAGATGATGCTGAAACACAGGAGTAATCAAATGCCAGCACAAATTCCTTATTGTTCTGGCTTAAAACAGGTGCCGGCATATCGAGAACGTAGTTCCAGCTGCCACTATTTCCTTCTGTAGCCATGTACCATGCGGAACCGGAAATATTTTTACCGGCCAACACACCAACTCCCTGCACTCTCATGGCACAGGTGCTGTCGCTACAGTCATCATCAAAAGCGTTAGTATGAGAGCCGTCGACATACACATTATAAGCCTCGGAACCTACACCACCTTCAAAGTTTCCGTTGGCAAAACCGCTGGAAATATTATGCTGTCCATCAACTGAACCAATCGCAAAGCTGTAGGATGTGCCATTTGAAGACGGAGCATTCCAGTTAACTGAAATATTATCTGTATTAGTCCATGTTGACAAAGGAGGCACAGTGCTGGTTATTGAAACCGTATCCGGAGATGCATTATCCGAAGCGCCTTCGGCAACAACAATCGAATCACTGTTTTCCAGACCACTGACCAGATAGGAAAGACGGAAGTTATCAAACCTGGTCGGCCCTTTGTCGGAAGTTACACCAACATATCTTCCATCCAGAACCGGGAAGCTCGAGTCACCTTCCACACGTCCAACCAATTGATCATCCACATAACAACTATAGGATCTATCGGTAACAACCACTTTAATATGATGCCAGGAATCATTATCGAATTCGAGATCATCCCGATAATCCATCCAGGTGTCACCTAATGAATCATTTATGCGGTAGATACCGGCTTTGTCACCAATTCCCAAAACAGTATCATCAAAGGAACAACGATACCAGTCGGTAGTAGATTCGAAGCCAAATGCAATACCCAGATTCTGCGTATCCGAGCCATCTGTTATGGCATCTACTTCAGCAATGTAATATGCCGATTCTGCATTTTCCCGTTTGGCCACTATTGCAGCATTGAAAGAACTTGTAGTAAGTTTCAACGCTCCACCGCTTTCAACCCATGGGCCAAATTTAGGCTGCCATCTGTCTGTGTAATCATTATCGTCGAAACGATCCAGTACACCACCGGATGGAACATAATCGCTATATGCATCACCCTGAGCCTGATAAACAACACTCTGGTTGTGCATATTATGTGCAAACACCAGATTTTCCACTCCAGGTTTCAAGTCTGAAGTGTAGAGATATCTACCATCATTAAACAGCGTACCAACGTTGGCTTCGGAGTTGGAAGAAATATCAAATACGCCAACTGCAGTTTCAATCCAGGTGCCAGCACCTTCAGCCCAATCGGCAGTACGATAAATAGAAACCTTACGACTTGAATTGTCAGTTCCACCAACATACAGCAATCCGTCATGAACTGAAATACCTTCGTAGGCATCAATAATATCATCTGTAAAGGAACCCATTTGACTGAGGGATGTCGCCGTGTCACCTTCGATACGGTAACGTGAAACTTTACCGTTCTGCTTACCAAGACAGTAAATGTATTTGCTGTCTGTGGCCATGTCGCGACATTCATCAACCGTTCCTGCGCCACTTATGGAAGTTTTGTTCCACTGCTCACCAAAGTTACTAACTTCCCACTTATACATCTGACCATTGCTGCCGTCTTGGGTGTAGAACAGATTTCTTGCTTGATCAAAAGCAATACCGGCAACCATTCCTTCATAGACAGGATTGTCCACGTTCAAACTAGGATTAAAAGCCACAACACCTGTTTCGACATTATTGTAATCGAAATAGGCCATCGACGGACTCTCCAGCTCAACCAGATCACCGGCTGCCAAAGCTCCGAGGTGGGTTAGACCAGGACTTCCATCACCGGTTCCCGCTGTGGTTCCGCTGGATTTTACACTTCCGTTAGCTGCATAAACTGTGTAGTTGGCACCCTGATGTTTACTTGCGATAGAAACATACTGTGGTGCTTTGGCAAAGCTCAGCTGGGTGGTCATGAATTGGGATGACAGAAGTGGTTCTGCGTCACCACCATTGCTGTCATCAACACCAATAGCAGCCACAGGTTTCGAGGCTACGATACGATAAGCAGGGCCACTGCCAAGGCTTCCATTACCCGACTTGCTTACAAACTCGCCTTTGTCACAGGTAAATTCCCATTTAGTGCCATTGGACAAAAATCCAACGACATTGGTTGCATCTTCAACACATGCGACATATGCAGTGGATGAAGGTACACCATAGAGTTCCTGAGAAACAGGAGGCATCGGATAGAAATCATCTCCACCTGTACCGGCATTATTGTAGTACACCAAAACTGGCTGATCAGCCTCGACAACGATAACAGCATCTTTGGCTACAGAAAGATCAAACCTGTAATGTTGATTTCTGCTGAACACACGACTTGCTTTTGCTGTAGCAGAACCATTCTCATACAAGGATACAGTGGTATTGTCCTGCAAGGCCAACACATCAAATATTGCACTGGAGTATCCTCTGGTAACCACTGTAGCAAAGCGCACATCAGCATAGTCACCCGAAACCAGACCGCCACCAATATCGGCGCCGTTGGAAATTGCACTGAATCCACCAGATCCGGAAATTCTTGTAGCAGGTGTAAGTTGCGCAGCGGTAAAGCTACCTGTTTCACCTTTATTGAGAATGAAACTATCTGTACCGTTGCTGATTTCATTATTGTCTTCGTAGGAAACAATGGTCACACCATTGTCAGATACTTCCTGACTAACCACATATTGAGTATATGTTGTATAGGCGCTTCCACCCTCCTGCCACTGCCATGCGGAATTAAACTTGGCGAGTCGCTTGGTCATGATGGAAACAAAGTAATCCTGTTTCCAGCCAGCATATTGCTGAGAAACGTATTCCATACCATATTTAAGAGGATTGTTACCTGTGGTAACAAAAGCTTTTTGTCCATCGGCATCAAATTTTTCAACATCCGCCGGATTACTTGTTACCGGATAATCAGAGGCATCTTTGTTGGCTAAAACAAATTTAACATTATTGTTTGACAAATCAGCCGTAGCAGAAGATACCGTCGGTTCTAAAGTAGAAGTTCTGTCAAGGGTTCTGACATAGGCTTCTTTTTCAGACAGATATTCAAGTCCACTGAGGAATGTTGCTGAAACAACAAAACTGTAGTTGGTTAAATCATCAAGTCCGAAAACTCTCACACCTTCCATACCACCCCAGGCGGCGAGAGTCTGCCATTTTGGAAGTACACCAAAAGCATCATCATCCGAAGGGAAGCTTCCATTTGTATTGATATATTTACCTGAAATCTTTTCCTGTATTGCATACTGAACCGAAGGAGTATTGCCGTTTGGATCAACAATCAATCTGACGGAAGCCTGCTGTGACCCCAAAGCATCAGCATCATCACCGTAGACTGTTGCCAGTCCAGGACTCTGCAAGCTGACAATTTCTACTGAGCCATTTGCTGACCAGTTGGAAGCGAGACCGGTTTTATCATAAGATCTGACTTTGCAGAACCAGATACCAGGACTGAGTTCATTGCTACCGGTATTGTGGAAATCTTCTACATCAACAGTAGCACAATTGCTTTCATCACCTTCTGACTGTGACCAACAGAATTCGTATTTATCCACATCTCTGAGACCAGAACCAGAACCGGCGTTAGGATCGCTGGCATTATATCCTGGATCTGCAGGATTAGGTACACTCCATGACCAATGCGGTTCGGTATCATCAGTTGCAGCAATCACCGTTGCGGGATTACCATTAGGATCAAACACATAGCAGGTTCCCAAGGCATTCGGTTTTACATTATCATAGAACACCGTCGTAGTGACTGGAGAACCTTCAACAGTCTGATGATTGGCACCATCTTTAAACCATCCGTAAATGGTTCTGATACCGTTGGCACCATTAATGTTGATATCATGAGAAGCACTAAGAGCTGATTTCTGTCTCCATGTAGCACTGGAAGAACTATTGCTATTGCTTATTCCCCACCTGACTGGCTCCCACTCTGGTGTATCATCAGTAAGGTCCTGATGTACAACAGTTACAGTAGGAACATTGGTGTAATTCGGAGAAGCTACAATGCTGCCGGTAGGTGCCCAGATATCGTAGAATATAGAATCACACACTACATCCGTTTCGTTGGGTGTAGGCTGTGCAGCATCAGCACCTCTTGCACAAACCCAGGCAATCTTCTTGGGACTGCTTCCAACCGGCACAAGAGTGTATCCGGTTACCGCACCCTGGAAAGGCACATACGACGAAGGCATATTTGTCGTATCGCCATTAGAATCTGCAACCCAGTATTTCATACTGACGATACTTATATCATCAGTTGAAAACATCAGATTGGCAGTAAGGTTCTCTGTTAAAATTTCATCAACACCGTTGATGTCAACAGCAAAGTTTCCACCAATACCGTCTTTAATGATGGTCGTGTAAACAACCGATTCCTGAGATGGTTTACAGAATCTGTCATAGGCAATAACTTTTGCACTCCAATAAATACCCTCTGTGCTGCTTTCCAGATTTGTAGTGGCAGTATAACTAGGTAATGCAGAGCTGGCACTGCCACGTGTACTTTCATCGTAAGTCTTCCACCATTCAATCTTGTATGGAGCACCAGGACAGCCATCAGAGGCTTGCGCCATACCGACACCAAGAAAATTACTGGCATCATCTGTCGAAGCGGTCCATGTCCAGGTTGGTCTGAGTGTAGATTGTAAAGGATATGTATTTGGCGAACCCGGACGTGTGGGTCCTTCCTGATCGAAGATTATAGAGTCTTCATAAGCAGGACTCGTGTTACCAAGCTGATCTCTGAAGTAAATACAGACTCGCTGGTTTTTGGTGGTATTGGGCGAAACAGCAGGAACACCGCTGGTAGGTATCGTCAAATCAAAATTGAGATTGCATTCCGAGTAGGCTCTCCAGTTTCCGGCAAGCGCAACACATTTGGGCAACCCATCAAATCCTGCGGAAATATTACTTACATTCATCTGCATTGGTGGATTTGGATCTGTAGCAGAAACATCATATCTCACCAATGTCTGATTAGTATACTCAAGTTCCGGTGCGTTTGGAGAAGTGCTGCAACTAAGATTGTTCTTTAAAACAATGGCTCTGTCACCACTTGGTACTTCTGGACCAGATGTATCCACTAAAAATCCATAAGTATCTCCCCAAGGTTCGCTGGAATTTGGTTCACCCGCAGATATATTTAAAGCCTTATCCTTAGACTGAACTTTTATGTACCACCAGCCTTCCGAGAGATTGTTACCGATATTCATTTTCACATTCGCCGGATAAACCGAGCGGGTAACATAGGCGCTGTAGATTGGCAAACCGCTGGATGCTGTATTAAAGTTCTGATCTTTGGACCATTCTGCATAATAGGCAGTTTCATGAAGTCCCGTACCAAGAGCAGGTGTACAATAATAACCGGAACAGGTGCTTCCGGCTCCACAGTGAGAATTATCAAGGCATTCTGCGAACTGATCTCTTGAAGGACTCCACTCGATTGTGGGTCTGATATTATTGGTGGAAGCTAAAAGAGTGTTATAAAGAGTCGGTGTTCCAGCCTTGATTGGATACTTGTTATCAAAAATAATGGAATCCCACACTGGATCTGATACTACACCCACATCATCCTTACAAGTAATGTAAACAGCTTTACTTCCCTGGGTAACCGGAATTGAATCAAACAGGTCGTAGTTTTTAGTAAAGTACTGAGCGGCAGGCCAGGACATATACTCCGAATCTCCACAAACCGAAGCGTCATTTTTGATACAGTACATTTCGGTATCATTACTGGAGTCTGCCAATCTTAACTGTACAACCTGATTGTTTGTATATTCAGAACCACTATTGATTACAATACCACACACAGGAGCGGTGGTATCCATAATCACAGAAGCGTGCATATTCTCATTTCCACTTGGCCCTCTGACATTACCACCGGAATCTCTCAGCCATACATAAACATTTTTGGTTCCATCGCCATTGGACAAGGTATAGTTGACCTTGCGATAGTCATTAGCATCAGCATCCGGCAGAGCCTCAAAGCCTGTTGTACTGGGATAACAGTTTGCAGTACCAGCCACGTTCTCACAGAGTCTGTAATACATAGCAGGAGACCACCAGTCATCCTCTGCATTAATGTTAACCTCAACTGTCTGCAAGTTGGTGTATCCGGGTTTACCGGGAACATTGTCCACAATCGACAAAGTTTTACTGGGTAAAGGACCAAGATTATCAACAATAATACTATCCTGACAAATCTGACTCCAGTTACCAAGATTATCCCTGAATTTAACGTAAAGTTTTTTCTCACCCTGAACCGTACCAGCATTCAGATTAAAGTCTATCAAATGACAATCACTATGGCCTGAATCACACCAGCTATCGCCATTTGCATTCGGAGCGCTTGTAAAGTCACTCCAAGGACCACTGGTATTAGTTGCCAGTCTTATCAAATCAATCCCGGCCACATCGTATGGATCCAGTTCAACTTTAATGTTATCCACTGCAGTGTATGTATAGCTTGCATCCGGATTTGGTGTAGGCAAACCGGAACCGGCAGCCCCTTTACCACGAATGGCAATCACACCACCACCACAAAGTGGTCCATGTTCATCCAGATTGACAGAATCACTGACAGGACCGCTGATGTTTCCACCTTCGTCCATGGCCCAAACGTAAACTGTCTTTAATTCATCGTTGGTGCTCAACTGATGATATGGTGCATCCATTCTTGGTGATGCCAGCCAGGTACGTCCATACATACCACTCCAATGGAAACTAAGAGAATCGGAGCAATTGGTTGAAGGACTGGTGAAGACCCACTGCATCAGTTTCCAGGTGTTAATATCATCAGAGGTATATGTTCTAGATGAAGACCAATATCTATTACACTCGCCATTATCAGCAGTGTAGAAGTTAATGTTAAAAGTACTGGTAGATCTGACCCAGATTGAAACCTTATATGTGGTACTGGCTTCCTGTGGTGCGTAGTTACCATAAGAATACCAATAACCATCACCATTACCATTTGCATCCTCAAATCCTACCACATTTGTGGTAACACCATCAGGCTTACCAACGGAAGCTTCATTCCAGAGAATGTTTTTATTGTAGCCTTTGCTCCAGCCGGTATTAAGGTTTGTATTGGTAACAACATTAGTGACATCGGTTCCGACTTTTGTGCTTACCCATCCATTCGGACTACAAGTGGACTCTGTAGGTGTAGTGGATGATTCTTTGACACAAAGTTTAACCATGCCATTGGAATCTTTCCAGTCATCTGCAGCGTTAACTTTCAGATGTATTTCTCTGTCTTTGGTTGCCGGTTTAAAGATCGGATCAATGGAAGCTGACAATACTGGCCCGGTTGTATCCAGAATAATTGAGTCACTGGCAGGACCGGAGACGTTTCCACCGCCATCTTTAAAGTAGGCATAGACTGTTTTAGTACCATCAGAACCAGTAAGGGAAATTTTGTTGCTTAAAGTTCCCGGTGTTCCATTTGCAACACTGATCCATCCTGTAGATGGAGGTGTACTTGAACTCGTAGAGAGATAAGTATATCTTGGGCCCCAGTTATCCAGCAGGGTTACCTTGGCATCAGGATTGGTTCGGTTGGTCCTGGCAGCTCCTCCTTCTAAAACCAGAGAACGATTGCTCGGCCCAGTGGTATCCAAAACAATACCGTCACATACCCATTCACCTGTGTTGAGAGTGTCATCGCGATATCTTACACATACGGAGTGAGTCTTATCGCATGAAGGCAAAGTCCATGCATATGTTGTAGATGATGGATCATAGGCAATCCATCCAGTGCTTTTACTTTGGCTTCCTTCAGTTGTAACATTAAGAGTCCAGTCGTAGGCATTGGCATTTCCGGGCTTGTTACCCTGAGAAATAACAACAATCAAACGCTCGCCTGCCTCAATGGTAAAGCCGTTTATTTCACTTGCATCATCTGCCTGACCAAAGTCATAGGACAGACAATTATTCAACTGATCCTCGGGGAAGAATTCACCTTTATAAATAGCAATCGTTCTCTGCTGTCCTTCCGGATCGGTGGCATCAAGCTTGAGGTTTATTTTTTGAGCTACATTAAAGTTATTGATAATTGGTACAGTATCGTAGTAGTAAGTATCGCCGTCCTCAATCGTGGAACAATCTGACTGACGTGCCCAAAGCATGTCACCCATGGAAAGTTTTCCATTGACGCTGACACTTTTTCCACCCTCGGCAATTGCCACCGGAGCAGTCTCGTCATCGCTTTTAGCTGTCAACGCGGTGAACTTCCAGTCGAAAAGTGCATCAGCAGTGGCCCCACTAATTACAACAGTAAGCAGTTCAGATGAATCAATGATTACACCTTTAATCTCTGTTGCATTGCTGTCGCCATCTCCAAAATCGGAATGGAGACAGGAGGCAAGCTGATTGTCCGGATCAAATGAAGAGTAGACAGAAAGACTGCTGCCATTTCCTGCATCATCCAGGAACAGGTCAACAACCTGTCTTGTTCCAGTGTTGTTGGTTAAAAGAAGGGTCTTGTAATGATGACCATCTTCATTAATTATGCTGTTACAATTTTTCTGAGGTTGCCAGGTTGCATTTGTTTCAAGCAGGCTACCTTCGGTAGTTACGGAAATACCAGGATATGCCAGGGCAATCGGGTCAAAGGAGTCAATGGACTTGCTGCTGTTTGTACTTATATCCAGTAACCAGTCAAATTTTTCTGCTTCTTTAAGCGAGGTTATAACCAGGGTAATTTCATCAAAAGAACCAATTGGAATATCGCTAAGAGAAGTCGCCTTACCGTTTGCTGCTGCATAAAGACTGCAGTTGTCCAGCGGATAGAATTGATCGAATGTGCCGTCGTATACAGAGATAACGCCGTTGCCCTTGCCTGAATTCAGAGAAAGATCCAACGTCTGCAATGCACCTGTAGTATTAACAAGGCTTATTGTTTCATAATAGTACTCAGAACCCAATTCTAAAATACTGCAAGCAGTCGGACGCTGCCATTGCTCATCATTGGAATTCAAACTACCTTTCATGCTCAAAGTTGCACCGGCATCAGCAATCGGCATCACGCCTCTGGTAGATTTGGAACATCCAGTATTGTTTTTGATTTCCATCTGGATATTGGGAGATGAATCACTGGCACAGAGCTTGAGATTAACAGAGGTGGAATTTGTATAATTGCTTCCTGAATTATAACAATCGCTTGTGGGTGTTCCTGCCCAAACAGAGATATCTCCACTTGGCGCAGAGTTATCCCGTATAATAGTCAGACTCGGCTTGGTTCCGGGGTTTGCTGCAACAGTACAATTACCACCGGCGTCCTGGAAATATACCCAGAAATTATTTGTACCGGCAGAAAGAGAAATTCCAGTAAAGTCAATATTGCTACCACTGGAGCCACCATTAAAGCTTACATAACCACCGTTGCCACCCTGGGGTATGCTCTTGCAATTATCAGACGGAGCAACCGCAGTTCTGATGGCAATTTTAATTGGCTGAAAACTGTCTGTGGCACTGGTGCGCAATGTAACAGCACTGGCACCGGTATAATACTTGGTTCCCACTTTAGTACAACCAAGAGGAGCAACCGAAGTACCTGAAGGAGCAGATTGATCAACTGTTACATAGCCATAGGAAGAATAAGCAGACCATTGATCAAGATTATCCTTGGCTCTGGCGCGGGCTCTGTATTTATGCCCGTTTGTCAGATTAGTGGGAGCGGTCCAGTAGCAATAACCACCTGAGCATGCAGAAGTAGGAACAGTTCTGGTCCATGAGGTATAGGGAGAAGCGGTATCATTCATTACAATCTGATACTCTTTAATACCAGAACCATTTGCTCCATCACTAACAGAGGGGAAACGCCACTTGGGTTTACTGAGATAGGTGTATGCACTTGAGTATGCCGTAGTGCTTGCTAAAGCTGCAGCCAGAGTTTGACCACCCTGCGGGGCAGCATTAGGTTTAGGTGGAGCTGTTGTGTCCACTTTGACAACATATGATTTCCATTCTGAATAGGTTTCATCATATGTATGAGTGGCACTACCATCTGCACTGTTTTTAACACGCCATTTTATTGTATTAGGTCCTTCTGCCAAATTCTCGAGCGTATGGTTCTTGGGATTTGTTGAGGTCGTTACAGGTTCAACTGCTGCTGTACCGATTTGATATTCATATTGCTTTACCGGAGACCAAATATTTGTAACTGTTGTGGTAAAGGTTACTTCATCAGAGCTAGTCCACGCATAATTAGCTACACCAGAAGCAGAAACACTAATTACCGGTCTTCCGGGATCGTAATTATAGACCTGAGACATACTGGCCTCGTTGCCTGCCTTATCCCAGGCTTTACAGTACAATGTTCTGCTACCGGGCCCGGTATAGCCGGAATTTGTAAAATAGTAATCCCTGACATCGGTATAGCCGGAGCTTGGTTTGGATGGCTCACTATCCCATTTACAATCAAAAGTATACTTAGTTAAATCATTATAAGAGGCTGTAATTTTAGCATCTGCAGAAGACCAGCAACCACTGGTCTCACATGGAATCGTCATGTCGATTGTTGGCGGGCTACCATCAATACCCCACCATGCGCGACCCACGGTTGCATCATTGATGTTTATGACATATGCGCTAGTAGACCTTGGCAACACACCTTTATGTACCACGGACCAATTTGTACCGTCTTTGGAAATATAAAGAACATAGTCTTTAAACATATCCTGATTATTGTCATTAAAATATCTGCCATTATAAATTTTTATTTGATGAAGCGGTTTCGAATGAGCCCACGAAATCCACTCAGGTGCCGGGAAAGGATTGTATGTGGTGTAATTTGATGGTCTAGAACTATGGGGAAGTAGCCACTGAACGTAATTAACATAGCTCGAGCCCTGATAGGTAATATACGAATCAAAGGCATTGAAACAGTTGTAATCTCCATAGCTGGTTACCCACCCGGGAGAAGATTGCCTATATGACGATGAACAACGCTTGTCAGTGTTTGAAGACATATTCTGTCTCACACCATCTACATAACCTTCGATTTCCCTGATTGCATTCCATCCACCGGTATAGGCGGAAAGTAACTCAAGCTTGTACCATGTCTTAGCAGGAGACTCAGAAGGATCAAGCCAGCTTGGATTCCAACTGGTCCAGTTACCAACTTTGTCTTTTGCTCTGGCGGTAACATAGTTGATCGAGTTATCACCAAAATTAAAACTCTTGTATTTAGCACCAGTAGTGTAAGAAGAACCAGAGACACCACTTACGTAAGTGCCGGAACCTGAAGGTTCGGAGGGCCATCCGGTGGTACTGTGACTATAGGACAATCTATCCAGACCTGAATGTATATCCTGAGCATAAAATTTTACGTTCGATGCAGTTTTATGCCATTTGTTCGGAGCCATACCTGTGCGCCACATCACCGGTGGCACATGATCTCGTTTATAGACAAAAGAAGTCGTGGCAAGAGTGTTGCCGGCCACATCGTTTGCCTCTACCTTCAAGGTTCTGGAACCGATCTTGTCATGATAAGTATTCTTGGTTCCCGATGAAGGGTATCTCCAGGGAGTTGAAGTGATATTCGTATAGCTAGGAGTTCCATCATCAGTCCAGTACCATCTGAACTGTTGTAATCCAGATCCGGTACTACCAGACGAACCCGCATCGGTTACATAGAAAGAAATCACCGGATTACCGGTATACCAGGTATTAACGACTGCACCGCTTCTATGGGCTACCGGGCGAGATTTATCATAGTAAAATGTCCATTCTTTCTTTCCCTGTCGTCTCCAATGCTTAGTTGAGTCATTGTTGTTATAGTTATAATCTTCCCAGCCCCAACCAATATTATGCCATTTAATTGTGCCTTGTTTTCCAGCACCATCAAGAGTTGTGTATATTTTATATCTGCCTCTTCCCCATTGATAGGAATTATAACCACCACTGCTCCCCCAGCCTGGATACCCACCCCAATTGCCACGAGTATATGTTGGATATCCACCACCAGCACCACCCGTCCATTGATCTCGATAGGTAGTCTGATTACCACAAAGGTTTGTATCTAAAGTATAAGCATCCAGATTTGCATTGGATCTATACCAGCCGGTTGAACTTGCAGCATCTTTTCTTAAGACATGATAAGTTGAATTTTGCCAGTATGCATCGTCATTCAACCATGCATCATCTACTCTCAGGCGCAATGTTATGTTCCTGGTGTGTGTTCCATCATTATTTCGAACCCGGACGTAATACTTCATATCTGATTCAGTTTTACCACGGGGACAGGAATCCGTGTCACCAAGACCATCATTGGCAATGAAGTCAACAAAAGCGTTGGTATTACTTTGCAAATAACTTACACTATAAGAGGAAGTATTGATTCCGGAAGGACAATAATTGTAGCACCAGTCGGACGATCCACGACAACCATAGTATGTTCCACTGTAAGAACCACCAATTTTCTGAATCCTAACACCAGACATGGAGTTGTCAGGATGGCAGGTATGGGCCGTAATACGACCAGAGGCCTTGACATAGAAATAAAAACCTCTTTCAGAAGCATACGGAACACTGGTCCAGGTGTATTCCTTGAAGGATCCATCTTCTCTTCCAGAGGTATGATCAAGGAACGTACCACTCACATCCGTCCTAACAGTACCGTGATATGCATTCTGCGAATCTGCAAAAGATACAGATGGAGAAAGCATCAGAACTGCAAATGCTGCAATCATCAAAAGAGTCATCTTTTTTAGCATTCCCTTGGCTCTCAAAGGAGATGTCATGGTGGCCTCCCGATAGTAATATTTCTCAGTTGTCCTGGTGTTATTGATCCTCATAATCAATCCTGTCATCTATTTTAGTGGAACACACTTTCCTCTGATGCAATCAAAGCCATTATCGCAGTAATAATCACCAGCCTCGAAACAATCAATTCTGCAATAGGTATTCTCAAAGCAATAAGTAATGCTTTCGCACTGGGTATCACTGGTACACGGACGATATCCAAGCCCGTCGTCCCATTCTGCATCTACTGCCACACATTTTCCTCTGTTGTTGCAAACAGGGAAAGCTACATCGGTACACTGTTTATCGTCCAGACATACGGCCTCGCAACTCTCAATCGCCAGATCGCAGTCAGTATGGTAGGGACATTCGTTTTGTGCAAGACAAGACATATCAGGTGGTTCAAGCTCTTCTTCGGGTTCAAGATCAACTTCAACCAAGTCGATATCC
>Ga0209692_10001152_pt1 | contig 39567 bp, 25 predicted proteins | sample tdDd472_FD_187129 | JGI IMG/M metagenome (GOLD analysis project Ga0209692, IMG submission 187129) | Marine sediment microbial communities from the Atlantic coast under amendment with organic carbon and nitrate - tdDd47.2 (SPAdes)... | ecosystem: Environmental > Aquatic > Marine > Coastal >...
CCTTCATGGTGTCGAGGATCTTCGCCATCTTCTCGTACCAGAGCGGCTTGTGGGCGTGCTCACGTCCACGCAGTCGCATGACGAGCTTCACGCGGTCGCCCTTCTCGAGAAAGCCGCGGGCCTTGTTGACCTTGGTCTCGAGGTCGTGCGTGTCCGTCTTGGGCCGCAGGGTGATGGTCTTCACCTCGACGCGGGCGGCCTTCGTCTTCGACGCCTTCTTGGACTGCTCGTATCGGAACTTGCCGTAGTCCATGATGCGGCAGACCGGGGGGCGAGCACCCGGCGCGACCTCGACGAGGTCCAGTCCAGCTTCGGCCGCCATCTCGCGGCCTTCGTCGGGCGACATGATGCCCAGCTGCTCACCTTCGGGACCAATGACCCGGATCTGGCTGATCCGGATCTGATGATTGACCCGGTGCATACTCTGGTCGCGCTGCACCGGACGTGGTCGTCTTCCTCGCAATGTGGCTCCACTCTCGACAGGATTGAATCGTGGCCCGGATTTCGGGCCCTCCGTTGCCCGGCCATGGCCGGGGACTTCGCGGGCGATTGCATAGACGATAGCAGACGGCTTCGCAACGCGCTGCCCCCAATTGCGGGGATTTGTGCGCGAAGCGGCCCCGTTCAGCCGTCCGACGCCCCGAGGAACGCCAGGACGTGGTCGCGCCAGGTGTCCGGCGCCTCGATCGGGATCGTGTGCCCGCAGCCGGTCACCGTCGCGTGCGTGGCGCCCAGCGCTTCGGCCAACGCGGCGGCCGAATCGGTCGACACGAGCAGGTCGCCGTCGGACGTGATCAGCAGGGTGGGGCAGACCACGGCGCCGACGTCGTCGAGGGGCGGCGCGTACTGCCGCAGCCCGTCGAGCAGCGCCTGCAGGCCGTCCCGGGTGTTGCGCTGCAGGGTCGCCCGCACCATCGCGTCGAGGTGCTTCTGGTTCGCCGCGAGGAAGTCCTCGCCGAGGATCGTCGGGATCGCCATCCACGCCATCGCCTCGAGTCCGCCGAGGCGCAGCACCTCGGCCCAGCCGCGAGTGATCGTCTGGCGCAGGGCGTCGGCGTTCGTGCCGATCGACGTGAGGACAAGGCGCTCGATCTCGAGGGGGTAGCGCGCCGCGTACCGGAGCGCGATGCGCGATCCGTGGCTGAACCCGCACAGGATCGGGCGCTCGTCGAACGCGAGGTGCCCGAGCAACGCGTGCAGGTCGTCGACGTGGTCGTCGAGGCTGATCGGCGTCGCGCCGAGGGCGCTGCGCCCCTGCCCGCGGGCGTCGTACATCACGACTCGGTGGTGGGCCGCGAGGTGCTTCGACTGGCTGAGCCAGTTGGCCGTCGACTGGCTCATCCCGTTGAGCAGGACGAGCGGGCGCCCTTCACCGCGCTCGGTGTAGTAGAGCGAGGTACCGTCGGGCAGATCGAAGGTCGGCATCGGGCGTCCGGGGCTGCGGTCGAGCGCCGATGTACGGCACGCGGCGCGCGGGCGCCAGCCCTACGGCTGCCCGAACGCGACGCGGTAGCTGACCGGTCCGCCGGACTGGATCGTGTACTGCACCGTGCCGTAGCTCGGGTGCCGAAACTCGATGAGCAGGGGGCGCTCGGTGGGGCCGAACGCGTCGAATACGGGCAGCTCGGCGACGGCCTCGCCGCCGACCCACAGCTGCCCGCCGTCGACGTTCGCCGAGAAGGTGAACCGGTGGGCGTCGGGCACGGTGACGGCGGCTTCGACGATGCTGCTGGCTTCGGCGACGGCGACCGCGGGGTCGGCCCAGGCGTCGCCGAACTGCAGCGCGGCCCACGTACCGCCGAACCCGAGGGCGACGAGCACGAGGGCGACGAGCATCCGGTTGCGGCGGCTGCGCCCCTTCACGGCGCCCATCACCGCGGCATACTCGCTCGACAGCTCGGCGCGGCGCAGGGCGACGGTCGACGCGCCCGGGCCGGGGCGCAGCATCGGGGTGCGCGGGGCGAGCACCTGCCTCGGCGGGCGTTTCGCGCGCGGCGCCGAGCGCCGAGCGGGGGCCTCGGCTTCGGTGTCGCCGTCGTCCGCGTCGTCCGCGTCGTCCGCGTCGTCCGCGTCCTCGGTGTCGTCGACGTCCTCGTCCGGCGGATCTGCGGGCGCCGGAGCCGGAGCCGGCGGTTCGATCGCTTCGGGCTGCGCCGGCGCTGCGGCGGCCTCGCGCTCGTTGGCGGACTCCGCCGCGACGGCATCGACGGCACCGATCAGCTCGATGTCGTCTTCGCCGAGCTCGATCTCCTCGACCTCCAGCGCGCGGGCGATCATGCCGATCGTCTGCGGCGACTGGGGCGCGTCGTCGACCGGGGTCGACTCGACGACCGGCGGCGGGTTCGGGCGCGACGGGCGCTTCACCCGGCGCTTCTTTCGCGAGGCCCGCAGCAGCTGCTGGTACACCTCGTCGACGGCCTCGAGCATCGCGGCGGCGCTGTCCCATCGCTGATCGATCGGCTTGGCGACGGCTCGGCGGATCGCTTCGGCCAGCGGCGTGTTCGTCACCGGCTCGGGCAGCGGGACGGGCAGGACGGCGAGCTGCTGGGCGGCGATCTCGAACGGCGTGCCCTGGTGGTACGGCGGCCGCCCGGCGAGCATCTCGGCCATCATGTGGCCGAGCGCGTACAGGTCTGTGCGCGCGTCGGCGTTGCCGCGCAGCACCTCGGGCGCCGCGTACTGGGGCGTGCAGAAGATCGTCTCGCCGAGGGTGTCGGGATCGCCGAGCCCCTCGATGGCGCCGGCCTCGACGCGGGCGATGCCGAAGTCGAGTACGCGGGCGACCGGGTGGCGGGCGCCGCGCTCTTTGACGACGAGCACGTTGCCCGGCTTGAGGTCGCGGTGGATCACGCCGACGGCGTGGGCCTCTTCGAGCGCCTGCAGGATGCCGATCGACATGCGGGCGACGCTCAACGGACGCAGCGAGCCGGCGCGGGCGAGCAGCCGGTCCAGCGAGGCGCCGTTGATGTACTCCATCACGATGAACGGCAGCCCGTCGTGGGTCTCGCCGATGTCCATGATCCGCACGGTGTGCGGATTGCGGAGCGCCGCGACGGTGTGCGCCTCGTGGTGAAAGCGCTGCACGACGTCGCGGTTCGCGGCGTGCTTCGCCTTCAGCACCTTCACCGCGACGCGCAGGCTGGGGATCAGCTTGTGGCGGGCGCGGTAGACCGACGCGAACCCCCCCTCGCCGAGCAGCATGTCGAGCTCGTACTTCTCGCCGAGCACGTCACCGATCGCAGGATCGGCCGCATCGGGGACGGGCGGCGGGGGGACGGCGGGGGGCATCGAGGCAGAGCACCGGGGACGAGCGGGTCGCGCTCGCGGGAGGATAGTCCGCGCGCCACGTCGCGCCAACATTGGCGCACCGAACGGTCGGGTCGCGTGCGCTCAGCGCACGAGCAGCACCCCCGCCATCACCTGCGCAGTGCCCGGATGCAGGTGCATCGCGGCGAACGCGACGGCCCGAAACCCGAGGTCCATCAGGGCGGCGATGTCGTCGGCGCCGGCGCGGGGAGCCGGGGCGAGGTACACGACGCGCTGCACGCCGAGGTCGGCGATCGCGGCCATCGTCTCGGCGCCGATGGTGCGGCGCATCGGGTTGACGAGGGCGACGTCGAAGCGCTCGCCGTCGCGCACGAGGCGGGGGGCGACGGTCTCGATGCGGCCGCCGCGAAAGCGCGCTGGGCGATCGGGGTGCTGGGCGGCCCAGGCCTTCGCGGCCTCGACGGCGCGGTGGTTCACGTCGACGCCGAGCACGTCGGCGGCGGTGCGGGCGAGGTGGACCGCGAGGCCGCCGGTGCCGCAGGTCGCGTCGAGCACGCGCTGGCCGGCGGGTCGGGCCATGCGCTCGACCCACGCGGCGACCTCGCCGACGACCCGCGGGGTGGGCTGCGTCCACGCGTCGGCGACCGGCGGCAGGGGCAGGCCGTCGACGGCTGGCTGCTGGGGCCAGCGCCCGTCGAGGGCCACGTCGCCGGCGTCGTCGCGCACGCCGAACCCGACGAGGGGCAGCATCGCGGCGTCGAGGGCGGCGCGGCAGCGCTCGGCTGCGGCGGGGGCGATGGCGGTGAGCACGACGGCCGTGCCGTCGGGGCCCTCGCGGACTTCGATCTTCGCGTCTTCGCCGACGTCATCGGGGGTGAGGGTGTCGGCCACGCAGGTGAGGGCGGTGCGCACGGCGGGGGCGTTGGCCGGGCAGTCCGGCACGTGGGCGAGGCCGTCGGGGTGGGCGCCGAGGCCGACGACGACGCGGCCCTCGACGACGCGGATGCGCATCGCGGACCGGGCGCGGTGGTCGCCCCGCTCGGTCGAGCCGACGGTCTCGATGTCGGAGTGCGTGAGCTCGAGCGGAGTGAACCGGGTCAGCACCTCGGCCACCTGCAGCTTCTTGATGTGCAGCTCGGCTTTCGGCGTGAGGTGCAGCAGCTCGCAGCCCGTGCAGGTGCCTGCGTGCGGGCAGAACGGCGTCATCCGCGAGGCGGCGGGGGCGTGGAGGGCGAGGATGTCGGCCTCGCGAGACCAGCGGCCCTGACGCAGCACGACCCGGGCACGTTCGCCGGGGATGAGGCCGCGGACGAGGAAGGTCTCGCCGGTGGCGGTGTCCGTCCCGAGGCAGCGACCGCGGGCGAACCAGCGCTCGCCGCGGACCTCTTCGATCACGCGCTCGTGGGGAATGCGCTCAGCCATCGGCGGGGCCTCGGCGCCACGAAGATCGGCAAATCGACACCTCGTCAGACCGAAGCCGCTGCCCCGTCGTTCGAAGGACCGTGACGCAATTCAGCTCGGCGCTCGCTGCGGTGCCCCACCCGGCGCTTCTCTCGGAGGATCCCATGTTCACCCGTCTCGCATTCCTCGCCTTCGCGGCGGCCCTCTGCCTGCCCACGACCGGGTGGGCGCAGGGCATGTTGATCCCGACCGACGACGCGGTCACTCCGCTGACCCTGCACTCGCACCGGGTCGAGTTCGAGGTGGACGAGAACGCGGCGGTCACCCACGTGACGCAGGTGTTCGCGAACCACACGTCGCGGGACCTCGAGGCCACGTACTACTTTGCCGTGCCGGACGGCGCCACGACCACCGAGTTCGCGCTGTGGATGAACGGCGAGCGGATCGAGGGCGAGGTGCTGCCGCGGGACCAGGCGCGCAACGCCTACGAGACGATCGTGCGGCGGATGCGGGATCCGGGGCTGCTGGAGTACGTCGATGGCGACCTCTTCCAGGCGTCGATCTACCCGGTGCCGGCGAACGGGACGCAGACGGTCGAGATCGAGTTCGCCAGCGTGCTGCCGCGCGACGGCACCGACCTGCGGTACGTGTACCCGATGCACGCGTCGGTCGGGCAGACGGTGCGCGAGCTGGTGATCTCGGGCGACGTGCGTGCGGGCGCGGAGATCAACCGCGTGTACGCGCCGCACCACGACGTCGAGACGATCTACAGCGACCGGCGCCGCCACGCGCGGGTGTCGATGGAGCAGCTCGGCGCGTCGACGAACGAGGACTTCGAGCTCTTCATCGGGCGGTCGCGTGAGGACGTCGGCTTCTCGATGCTCGTGCACGACGAGGACGACGGCGAACCCGGCTGGTTCATGATGACGCTGACGCCGAGCGAGCAGCTCGAGGATCTCGAGGCGCTGCCGCGGCAGGTGACGTTCGTCGTCGACACGTCGGGCTCGATGGCGGGCATCAAGATCGAGCAGGCGCAGAGCACGCTGCGCCACGCGATCGAGAACCTGAACGACGAGGACACCTTTCAGATCATCGGGTTCTCGAGCGCCGTGAACCCGGCGTTTGACGAGCCGACGGCGGTGTCGCGCAGCTCGCGGCGCGAGGCGCTCGACTACGTCGACAACCTGCGCGCGCGGGGCAACACGAACATCTCGGAGGCCCTGGACCGGGCGCTCGAGGACCCGGCGTCGCCGGACCGCCCGCACCTGATCTTCTTCATCACGGACGGGCTGCCGACCGAGGGCGACACGAACGTCGAGAACATCATCGACATCGCGCGCATCGGCGCGAGCGACGGCGACCGCCGGGTGTTCGCGTTCGGTGTGGGCTACGACGTGAACACGCGGCTGCTCGATGGCGTGGCCCGTCGCGGTCGTGGCGAGTCGGGCTACGTGCGTCCGAACGAAGACATCAGCGATGTCGTGGGTGAGTTCTACGACCGGATGCGCGCGCCGCTGCTGACCCAGCTCGAGCTCGACTTCGGCAACGTGGACGTGGCGCAGGTGTACCCGAACCCGCTGCCGGACCTGTACCGCGGGGGCGAGATCACGCTCTTCGGTCGGTTCGACGGGCGCACGTCCGAGGCGCTGACCGTGTCGGGCTACGCCGGGCGCGAGCGCATCACGATGACCTTCGCGCCGGACTGGTCGATCGACGACACCGACAAGAGCTTCATCGCGAACCTGTGGGCGCGGCGGCGTGTGGACGCGCTGCTCGACGACATCGAAGAGAGCGGGTCCGACAACGGGCGCGTGCAGGAGGTCATCGAGCTGGCGACGTCGTGGAACATCGTGACGCCGTACACGAGCTACCTGGCGATGGAGCCGAGCCAGCGGGTGAACGCTGGTCTCGATCCGGCGCCGGTGGACCGCACGACCGCGAGCCGCAACCGCGGTTGGGGCGGCGCCGAGGGAGACGCGTTCGCAGCGGACGACATGGACATGGGCGGCGAGATCGCCGGCAACATGTGGGGCGGCACGACCGGCGCGTCGAGCACGGCCACCGGCATGGGATCCACGGGGAGCCTCGGGTCGCGGGGCCTCGGCCAGGGCGGCGGCGGTGCCGCGCCCGGGCGTCCGATGACGGCGATGCCCGAGGCGGAGCCGATGCCCTCGATGGACGAAGAGGAGCGGTGGGGCGGTACGGAGCAGCAGGCCTGGGGCGCGGCCCCGCCGGTCGAGCCCATCGTCACCGCGACGCCGGCGCCGCGTGCGCAGACCGGTCGTGACGCGGTCGAAGAGAGCATCCGCCGCAACGAGGACGCCAACACCACCCGCGTCGACAACTCGGCTGCGCTGCGCCGCAGCGCGAGCGGCCGCGGCTTCGGCATCGCGAGCGGTGGCGTGTGGGTCGAGGACGGGCTCGAGGCCGCGGGCGTCGATGTGTACGTCGACTACATGTCCGACGCCTGGTTCGCGCTGGCTGCCGAGAGCGACCTCGGCGACGTCCTGGCACTCGGCCCCCGCGTCCGCTTCGAGCACGAGGGCCGGGTGTACGAGGTGCGCTGACCGGCGTCAGGGGCGTGTTCGAGGCCGCCGCCCTGCGGCGGCCTCGCGTCGTTTTGGACCCCCCGCCCCTCGTCGACTGGATCCTCAGGGGCGGCGCCCCGCGCCGCCCCGCCCCGCGCCGCCCCGCCCCGCGCCGCCCGTATGATGCACGCCGCCGGGCCGTCCACGGCCGCCGCCCCGCGGCGGCCGTTCGACGTTTCGCACCATCCGCCCCTCGTCGATTCGATCCTCAGGGGCGGCGCCCCGCGCCGCCCGCACGATGCACGCCGCCGGGCCGTCCACGGCCGCCGCCCCGCGGCGGCCGTTCGACGTTTCGCACCATCCGGGGATTGCGGGCGTCAGGCGGGGCGCCCCGGGGGGTCGCCCTCGGGGCGATTGGTGCTGGCGCGACGTTCGGGCGGCGCGGGGCGCCGCCCCTCAGGCCGGGGCTGCGCCCCGGTCGTCATCCAACGCAAACCGCCGTGTGAACACCGTCGCGAAGCAGAAGGCGGCGGCCTGCCAGAACCACACGCTCGTCACGAGGAATCCGACGCCGAAGCCCAGCAGGCCGACGAACGACACGAGCATCGTCGGCAGCACGACCGCCCAGGCGCGCCAATACGCCGCGCCGCCCTGCCGGACGCGCGACAGCGCCCGCCGCGGGTCGAACACCTCGCGCACGTCGAACGCTCGGCAGTAGTGCGACATGTATCCCGGGATCGCGATGACCGCGACCAGCCACAACGCGAACCCGATGGCGCCGAGCCACGTCGCGCCGAGCCACGCGCCGGCGGCCATCAGCACCACCCCCGGAGCGCCATACACCGCCATACCGGCGAAGGTGACGCACCCGTGCCACAGCAGCTCCCCCGGCCGGTCCCACGCCGGCCACGGCGGTTGGCCGTGCATCAGCCGGTGCACGTACCGCACCCGATGCCCCATGTTCAGCAACCACCCGACCACCGGCACCAGCAACCACGCCGCCCCGATCAGCAGGTCCCGCCGCGACTCCGGCGTCTGCAGAGGGAACCGCCACGCCGCGCGAAGCGAGAGCGGCGTGCGGAGGTCGATGGTGAGGGGTGTGGGCATGGCCGAACGCGCCGTCTGGGTGTCGGCCATCACAACGCCGCGAGGATGGCAGCTCGCTCGTGCTCGACCCATGCGTTCTTGCCGTCCCACAGTCGCGCGTCGTCGGTGAGCGCCACGTAGACGCCGCGGGCCAGCTTCACCGAGCGATCCGCATCCATCGGCCATGCCGTTTCGCCCGCGATGTCCTCGAGAGCGCCTCGGTCGAACTCAGCTCGCGCGCGCCACGCATCCACGTGGCGCAGACTGGCAAGGTGGTCGCTCTTGTCTCCGTTGCACGACGGATGGGCCGCGACGAGGTTGGCCAGCGCATTGTTGGGCACTCGGCTCCACGGGATGAAATGGTCGACGTCGACGCGGCTGTGAAGCCGCTCGCCACAGTAGAAGCATCGACCGTTCTGCAGCTTCTTCAGCGGCCTACGAACGCGCGACAGGTCAGTGCGTGATGCGCCGAACAACCACGCCTGGAGGTTCGACTCCTGCAGGTTGTTCAGTTTCGCGACGTGTTCGATCCATCGCGCTTCGATGAGAGGCCGTAACAGGGGGCCCAGTCGCAAGAGTGTCCGTGCCACTCCGGGGAGGAGTCGGATGGCATTGTCGAAGTCGCCTGCGTCTCCGCGGGACACCTTTCTCATCTCGCGCTTCGATGGCTTCTCGTCACCGATTCCGAATCCGAGGTCGTACAGGATGCGCCGGTGTGTGCCACCGACGCGCTGGAGCCGGGCGAGGGGCATCTCGACAAGAATCCACTCGATCTCTTCGACGAGCGATGTCCATACATCGTCGATGTGTTTGTCGAGCGCGACCGGGACCGAGCGACGCGTCCACCCCAGATCGGCGCGGGTCTCGAGAATTCGTCGCGTCAGGGCGGTGCCGCCGAATTCGCGCTTTCCGCCGGACGAACCCTGGATGAGGACGTGTTCGTCCCAGGCGGCTGTCTGCGGCCAGTAGATCTCGAGAACCCGCTCCGCGAGCTGGCGCGTGGTGAACACCGGCGGATGATGTTCCCACGAGGGATCCCACTCGGCGACGAGATCAATGAGTCCAAGAAGGACGGCAAACTTGTAGCTCGTGACGAACTGGCCATCCGCGAGAATCTCGAGGATCGCCTCGACCAGTTCGAGTTCGCTGCGCGCGCGATGCACCGTTCGACCGTCGGGAGCGTGATGCTTCGAAGCTACTCCACCGTCCCCTCGCACACCACCGCCGCGGGGGCCTCGCACACCTCGGCGCCCACGAACACCTCGCCGGCCATGCGGGCGTCGATGAAGCGGCCGGTCTCGGGCAGGGACCAGAAGGCGCCCTGGGTGTGCAGGGCGTCGGCGCACTCGAGGTAGGTGATCGGGTCGCCGTCGGTGCAGAGGGTGGCGAAGGCGGTGCGTTCGGTGGGGACGTCGACGAGCTCGTCCTCGCCGGCCTGGACAAAGAGGATGCCGTGCTCGGCGGGGCGGTCGGTGGCGCGGGGGACGGACGTCGTGGTGAGGCCGGACTCCTCGGCGACGCAGCCGAAGAACGGCAGGTCGGCGGTGGAGCCTTCGGCGACGATCTGGAGCGCTTCGGGGGTGAACACGTCTTCGAGGGTCTCGAAGTCGCTCGGGTCGACGGGCAGGTCGCCGCCGCAGGGGCTGCCGAGCGCGGTGAGCAGCGTGTCGGCGACGCCGGGGGCGAGGATGTCGTCGAGGGTGTCGGGCTGCTCGTACCACTGCGAGGCGGCCGCGAAGATGGCGAGGGTGCTGACCGTGCCGGGGTAGGCTTCGCGCATCGAGCGGGTGGTCTGGCCGACGACGTCCGCCGGCGGGATGACCGCCGCGGTGCCGACGTAGGCGAGCTCCGGCGCGTACCACGGGGCGTATCGGTCGACGACGAGCGCGGCGTGGCCGCCCTGCGAGCCGCCCCAGCTGACGACGCGGGGCGCGGCGCAGGTGTCGCCGAGTGCGCCGGCGCCGATGTGCTTCATCGCGGCGCGGGCGGCGTCGAGGCTCGCCATCGCCGTGGGCTCGCCCATCAGGTACGGGTGCAGGTCGGTGCTGGACTCGCCGAACGCGCGCATGCCGATGAAGTCCGGCGAGACGGCGACGTAGCCCCAGGAGGCGAAGAGCGCCGTCAGGATCTGCCACTCGATGGTGTTCGAGACGGCGCAGGTGTCGTTGTATCCCGACGTGCCGTGCAGCACGAGGACCATCGGCAGGGGCTCGTCGTCGAGGGTCGCGTCGGCGGGCACGGCGACGAGGGCGGTCGCGTCGGTGAGGGCGCCGCGGTCCTGCGTGACGTAGGACAGCTGGTGCATGACGACGTCGCGGGTGAACGGGCGGTGCGTCGTGAGGTTCAGCTCGCCGGCCGCCGAGTTCAGCAGGATGGCCGGCCAGGTGAACGTGTCGTTCACCGCGATGACGTCGCCGAGGGATGGGTCGTCGAGCCACGTGTAGGCGGCCTGGCCGCAGCGGGCCGGATCCGCGGCGAGGGCGACGGCCTCGGGGGCGTCGGACAGGCCCGGCGTGGGCACCTCGCAGCGCGGCGGACCGGCGTCGGCATCGGCGCCGCTGTCGCCCCCATCGAGCGCGTCGCCGGCGTCGGTGGCGTCGAGCGCGACGTCGCCGGGATCGGTGTCGTCGGTGGTGTCGTCCGCGTCGGACGCCGTGTCCGTCGCGCCCGCATCGTCGCCACCGTCGGTGCCGGTCGCGTCGCTCGCGCCGGAGTCGCCAGCGTCGGCGATCACGTCGGTCGTGCCGACGTCGTCGGCGGAGTCGGACGGGGCGGTGTCGTCGCCACAGGCGGACACGGCGAGCGCCGCCGCGAGGGCGGCGACGGCAAGGTGCGGGTGGTGCATGGTCCGATGGCGTTGCGGGCACGAAACGTCGCTGCACGAACTATCACTTCTCGCACCTTCGTGCACGAGCGCACGCGCCACCCACCGACGCCGATTCGAGCTTCAGGGGCGGCGCCCCGCGCCGCCCTCGCGCACGCGCCGCGCGAGCCACTACTGCCGATGCGCCGCGTCAGGGCCCGGGCGGTCCGTCGGGGCCACAGATGCCGCCGGGGCCGGCGAGCGTGTTGATGCAGGCGAACGCTTCGGCATCGTTCGCGGCCTCGATCGCGCAGTCCGTCGCGGCGAGCGCCTTCTCGCACTGCAGGTCGTCCTCGGCGCAGGCCCGCCAGTCGTAGTCCCCGCAGGTGTCGTCGGTGGCCGGGTCGCAGACGCGGATCAGCTCCATCATGCCGTGGTCCTCGTGCGTCAGCTTGTGGCAGTGGAAGACGAACGGGCCGGTGAACGCGCGGTTGTGGGTGACGATGTCGATCCGCCGGTTCATGTTGACGAGGTACGTGTCCCGCCAGTGGGGGAAGGGGATGGGGTCGAACGGGTTGTCGTTCGGGCAGACGACGAACGGGTTGATGTGGATGTGGAACGGGTGGCCGTCGAACGACGCGGCGACCCGCCAGTGCTCGACGGCGTCGAGCATCATGTCGCGGTCGACCGGGTAGACGCTGCGATCGACCTCTTCGAAGTTCTGGCAGTTCACGTTGTAGTTTGTGCAGTCGCACGGATCCGGGTCGTCGATCGTCGCGGCACCGACCTGCAGGATCGCGACCTGGTCGATGTCGACGGCGTCGGTGATGGCGGCGGCTTCTTCGCACCGCTGCTCGATCGGCACGCCCTCGAGGTCCATGGACGGGGCGAGGGCGGCGATGGCGGACTCCTCGGGCAGCCGGGTCTCGGTGGCAGGGCCCGCGTCCTCGGTCACGTTCAGGATCGCGAACACGTCGCCGTTCGTGTCGAAGCGGGTGAGGATGTCTTCGGGGGTCGGCTCCTCATCGGGCGAGAACGGCTGCTCGGCGAACGGGATCCGATCGGGGTCGGCCTCCTGCAGAAAGCGCGACGCGACGAAGCACCACGTGTCGCCGTGGGCGAAGACGCCATCGCCGCCGACCATGGCCTCGATGCGGTACCCCGGCGACATGAAGAACCAGGGGTGTTCGAAGAACTGCGGCAGGATCAGGCCGTCACGGCCGATCTGCTGCAGCGTGAGCGGGTCGTCGGTGTCGAACGCCTCGCAGTTCGGGTCGAGACCTCGAAAGATGCCGATGAACACCTCGTCGAGAAAGCCGGCGTGCAGGATGCGCCAGCGCTCGACCTGATCCGGCGCCGTGACGAGGCGCGGGCGGCGCACCCCGTTCAGCACGTTCATCTGCGGCGCCGTCGTCGAACCGAGGACCGAGAAGTCGTTGAACGTGATCGTGTCTTCGGTGCAGGACGCGTCGTCGGCGAGGGGCTCGAACCCGTCGGTCTCGATGGACGGCGTCGAGAACACCATCACCCGCTCTCGGGCGTCGGCGACGCCGGGCACGTCGTCGAGCTCGCCGCGGACGATCCACGCGCCCGCCGCCCCGGACGCGACCTGGATCGCGGTCGTGCCGTGGATGTGTGGGTGGTACCACTGCAGTCCGGTGTGGTGCGTGTGGTCTTCGTCGATGTCCCAGCGGTACCGGGCGCCGGTGCCGGGGTGCACCGCGTTCAGCACGTTGTCGCCGTGAAAGCAGGCGTTGTCGCTCGTGTCGTCGCCGCAGGTCGTGGGCCCGCACTCGCGGCAGCTGTGAAAGATGCCGTCGACCATGCCCGACTCGCAGGCTTCGCCGCCCCGGGCGTAGTCCGGTCGGACGTGGGACCCGTGGGCGTGCAGGTTGGTGACGTTGAAATCGAACATGTGTGTGCAGGCTTCGCCCGCGTCGTTCACACACACACAGTCGTCGTCCGCCGGTGCGCACGCGTCGTGCACGTGGTCGGGCACACAGGCCTGGCCGTTCGAGCGGGAGCAGGTGCAGGCGTCGCCGTCGAGGGACCGGTAGTCGTGGGTCTGCAGCCGGTTCGCCAGGTCGACGCGGATGCTTCGCGCCTCGTCGCCGACGCGGGCGGGGGTGTCGATCGTCGGCGCCTGATACGCGCCGTTGTACGCGCGCACGCAGTGCCGCTGGCCGTCGAGGTCGACCTCGGTGGCGTCCAGGGTCAAGCGGTACACGCCGTCTTCGCTCGGCTGCAGCACCGGCGGATTCGCGAACGTCTCTTCGACGCAGAGGCCGTCGGCGAGCGTGAAGCACGCGGTGTCGCCGCCCGTGTCGCCGCCCGTGTCGCCGCCCGTGTCGGCCGACCCGGTGTCCGAGGGATCGGCGCCGCCATCGTCGTCGGATGCGCAGCCGACGGGGGCGCTCACGGCGAGGGCAACAAGAGCGAGCACGGGCAGCAGCCGTGCCCGAACAAAGGGGGCATACACACGCGAGGGCATCGCGAACTCCAGGGTGGGGGATTCGACGCTGCCCCATCCTACGAGAGCGTGAGCGAGGTCGATTGGCCGGATTCGGCCACCCCCTGGTCGCGGACCGCACAGGGCTGCGAACCCGCCGGTTCAGATCGACCCGAGCAGCGAGCGCACGAGGTCGAAGACGAGGCGCACGTGGGGCACCTCGGCCAGGGCTTCCGGGACGGCGACGTGGATGGGCACGACGTCGCCGATGAGGTCGTCCAGCACGCGTTCGAGCGGGCCGATCCCGAACGCGTGCTCGTCGAGCTCGCCGTCGGGGACGAACGCGAGGCAGGCGCCTGCGGTCGCCATCTGCAGCAGCAGATGAACGTTCGGATGCACGAGCGCCAGTTGCACCGGGATGGCGTGGCCGTCGAGGGTGGGCAGGTGCGTGGGGCGCGCGTCGACGGTGCCCTGGGCGAAAATCATGAACCGGTCGAGGTCCGACGGCGATGCGGGGCGGCCCTGCGCGTCGAGCAGCGCCGGGCTCGCCACGAGGCGGCGCCGCACCTGCGCCGCCGGCACCGACATCCAGCCCGGTCCCGGCCCCTCGTGGCCCTGATAGACGAGCAGGTCGACGTCCTCGAGACGCCCGGCGAGCGGCGGGGTGATGGGGGTCACGATGCACTGCAGGCCCGGCGCGGACGACGCGAGGGTGGCCGTGATCGCGCGGACGAAGAGCGGGGGCAGGCCCGGCGGCGCTGCGATGTGGAGCAGGCCCTGCAGGTCGCCGCCGGCGTGCCGCACCGACCGCAGCATCGCGCGGGCTCGGCCGAGCATCTCGCGGGCATGGGGGACGAGCCGGTCGGCGGGGGGCGTGGGCTCTGCGCCGGTCGGCGTGCGCGTGAAGAGCGGCGCGCCGACCCGCGTCTCGAGGGATTCGACACGCCGTCGGACGGTCGCGCGCGGCCACGCGAGGGTCGTCGCCGCGCCCGAGAACGAGCGCGCCTCATACACGGCGAGGAAGCCACGTACTTCGTCGAGGTCCATCACGAGGTCGGGGTCGAGGTCTGGTGCGAGGATGCGGCGCCCGCCCCGAATGCGCAACGCCGTGGGGGGGCGCGTCACCCACTCCGGTCGAATCGAGCCTCAGGGGCGGCGCCCCGCGCCGCCCTCGCACACGACGGCGGGCGTCGGTTCGCAGGATTCGGGCGGCGTCCACGGCGTGTGGGCGGCGCGGGCGTCCAGAAAGCGCATCGCCTCGGGCAGGGAGTGCAGCGCTCCTGCGCCGTGGCGGGCGCCCTCGCACTCGAGGTACTCGATGGGCAGGCCGCCAGCGCAGAGCTGCCCGAACGCGCGCTGTTCGGTCTCGACGTCGACGATCTGATCGCGACCGGCCTGAGCGAAGAGGATGCCGTAGTGGGCGGGGTCGTCGCCCCGCCGCGGGACCGCGGTCGTGGGCAGACCCGATTCGGCGACGAGGCAGCCGAAGGGGTCGAGGTCAGCCAGGCCGCCGCCCGCGAGCGTGGCGAGGGCGTCCGGGGCGAAGAGGTCGGCGAGGGTGGTGCCGTCGTCGAGCTCGACGGGGCGCCCGCTCGTGCACGGGCCACCAAGGTCGGCCTGCCAGGCCGCCGCGACCCCGGGGGCGAGGGTCGCTTCGAGCTCCGCGCCGAGGTCGAACCAGTCGGCGAGGGTGACGAGGATGGCGATGGCGTTGGCGGTGCCGGGGACGACCTCGTCGAGGGCTGCTGCGCCCTGGCCGAGCAGATCGGAGGGCGCGATGACCGCCGCGACGCCGTCGATGGCGAGCTCGGGCGCGTACCAGGGCGCCAGGCGGTCGACCCACAGCGCGGCGTGCCCGCCCTGACTGGCGCCCCAGACGACGACGTTCGGCGCGGCACACGCGTCGCCAAACACACCGTCGTCGACGACGCGCAGGGCGGCGCGGACGGCGTCGAGACTCGCCATCGCCGTGGGCTCGCCGACGAGGTAGGGGTGCAGCGTGTCGTCGTCGTCCCCGAACGCGTGCAGTCCGATGTAGTCGGGCGCGACGGCGACGTAGCCCCAGGCGGCGACGAACGCGGTGAAGATCTGCCAGTCGATGTCGTTCGAAGGCGCGCAGTCGTCGTTGAAGCCCGTCGTGCCGTGCAGCACGAGAGCGACCGGCCACGGTGCGCCGTCGGGGGCGGTGTCGGAGGGAGCCGCGACGAGCGCGGTGGCTTCGGCACGCGCGCCGTGCGCCTGCGTCGTGTAGGCGATGGCGTGCATCGTGACGTCGTGGTCGAACGGGCGGTGACGTACGAGCCCCTGCACCGATGCGGCCGCGGCGAGCGTGTCGCGTGGCCAGTCCAGCGCCGGCTCGACGCGGGTGACGGTGCCGAGGTCGGGCGCGTCGAGCCACGCGGTGCCGGGTCGTCCGCACCGATCGGGGCCTGCGGCGAGGGCTGTCGCCAGCGGATCGGTGCTCAGCCGCGGCGTGGGGACGGCGCACCGTGAGGTCGACACGTGGGCGTCGTGTGTGTCTGCGTCGCTTGCGTCGTCGCCGGGTGAGGCGTCGTCTGCTGCGTCCGCGGTGGACGCGTCGCCGGTGTGGGCGTCGGTCGCGTCGGCCGCAGCGCCCGTGGCCTCACCGCGCACGGCGTCGCCCCCGCAGGCCATGGCGAGAGCGGCGAGGACGGCACAGCCGGTGCGGCGCAGCAGCATCGAGCGACGGGGGCGTGGGATGCCTGATTCTGGCATCCCGGGGCGCTGGATGCGACCCGGACGCAGGGGCGCGTCACCCGCCCCCGTTGATTCGAGCCTCAGGGGCGGCGCCCCGCGCCGCCCTCGTCCCGCGCCGCCCCGTCGTATGGGCGCCGCCGGCGTCGAACGAGGGCGAGGCCGGCGAGCAGCATGGCGAGCATCGAGCCCGACGACGGCGGACCCTCGGACGACGCGCACGTGCCGAGCAGTCGGCCCCCCGAGATGGACACATCGTCTGGATCCGTCGTGTCGTCGCCGTTGGGCATGTCGTCCGCCGGATCGAGGGGATCGCGCTCGCCCTCGTCGATGCGCCCGTTGCCATTCGCGTCTTCGTCGCCGTCCGACACGCCGCCGTCATCGGTGTCCGGATCGTTCGGGTCGGTCGTCGTGAACGGATCTTCGTCGGCGACGAAGACGCCGCCGTCGGTGTCCGGATGCGGTTCGTCGACACCGAGCTCCACGCCGTCGGTGAGCCCGTCGTCGTCAGAGTCCGTGTCGAGCGGATCGGTGCGGCTGTCGAGGACCTCGTCCCCGTCGGTCACGCCGTCGTCGTCCGTGTCTGCGTCGGTCGGGTCCGTCTCGCCCTCGTCGACGATCCCGTCGTTGTCGAGGTCCTCGCCGGGCTCGCAGCCGATCGCGTCCGTGCCGCCGCCATCGCATAGCCCGTCGCCGTCGGTGTCGGGGTCGAGAGGGTCTGTGTCACCGTCGGCCTCCGTCCCGTCGTCGATCCCGTCGCCATCGGTGTCCGGGTCATCCGGGTCCGTGCCGAGGTCGTCTTCCTCGTCGTTCGTCAGCCCATCGCCGTCCCGGTCGTCGCTCTCGCCCACGCGATCGTCCGACGGGTCGAGGGGATCCGTGGCGTCGTCGATGACTTCGGTGCCATCATCGACGCCGCCGCCGTCGGTGTCCGGGTCGTTCGGGTCGGTCTCGTCGTCATCGACCACACCGTCGGCGTCCCGGTCTTCGCCGGACTCGCAGACCCCGTCGACCGCGTCCGGTCCATCGCAGAGCCCGTCGCCGTCGGTGTCGGGGTCGAGGGGGTCGGTCGGCCGCCCGTCGTCGCCGTGGTCGGTGACCTCGGTGCCGTCGTCGACGCCGTCGCCGTCGGTGTCCGGGTCGTCCGGATCGGTCTCGAAGTCGTCTTCTTCGTCGTTCGTCAGTCCGTCTCCGTCGCGGTCGTCGTCGCAGACGTCACCGAGGCCGTCGTCATCGCTGTCCACCTGGTCGGGGTTGGGTGTGGTGACGCAGTTGTCGTCACGGTCCGGGACGCCGTCGTCGTCGGCATCGTCGTCCCCGTCGTCGTCGTCGCAGACGTCGCCGATGCCGTCGTCGTCGCTGTCCGCCTGGTCGGGGTTGGGCGTGGTGACGCAGTTGTCCTCGCGGTCCGGGATGCCGTCGTCGTCGGCATCGTCGTCCCCGTCGTCGTCGTCGCAGACGTCGCCGATGCCGTCGTCGTCGCTGTCCGCCTGGTCCGGGTTGGGTGTAGTGACGCAGTTGTCGTCGACGTTCGGGATGCCGTCGCGGTCGGAGTCGTCGTCCTCGCCCACCAGCGGGTCGGTGCCGTGCTCGAGGACTTCGGTGCCGTCATCGACGCCGCCGTCGTCGGTGTCCTCGTCGTTGGGGTCCGTCTCGTCGTCATCGACGATGCCGTCGTCGTCGCTGTCCTCGCCGGCCTCGCAGACCCCGTCGACCGTCGCGGACCCGTCGCAGAGCCCGTCGCCATCGGAGTCGGGGTCGAGGGGGTCGGTCGGCTCGCCGTCGCCGCGGTCTCCGATCTCGAGCTCCGTGCCGTCGTCTGTCCCGTCGCCGTCGGTGTCGGGATCGTCGGGGTCCGTGCCGGTGCCGTCTTCGCCCTCGTCGTCGTTCGGGATGCCGTCGCCGTCGCGGTCGCTGTCGCACACGTTGCCGATGCCGTCGTCGTCGCTGTCCACCTGGTCGGGGTTCGGCGTGTCGATGCAGTTGTCGTCGGGGTCGATCACCCCATCCCGATCGCGATCTTCGCCTTCGCAGATCGACGAGCATCCGTCGCCGTCGTCCGTGTTGCCGTCATCGCAGGCCTCGTCACCGGCCCGGACGCCGTCGCCGCACGTGGTCTCGCACTCGGACGGCGCGTCGTCGCAGGTCCACCCGTCCTCGACGGTGCAGGTCGCGGAGCACCCGTCGCCGTCGTCGGTGTCGCCGTCGTCGCAATCTTCGGACGGGGTGACGACGCCGTCGCCGCAGACCTCGTCGCAGTCCGACGGCTCGCCGATGCAGGCCCATCCCGCTTCGATGCCGCAGGTTGCGGAGCACCCGTCGCCATCGTCGGTGTCGCCGTCGTCGCAGTCTTCGGACGGGGTGACGGTGCCGTCGCCGCACACCTCGTCGCAGTCCGACGGCGCGCCGATGCAGGCCCATCCGGCTTCGATGTCGCAGGCGGCGGAGCACCCGTCGCCGTCGTCGGTGTCGCCGTCGTCGCAGTGTTCGGATGGGGTGACGACGCCGTCGCCGCAGACCTCGTCGCAGTCCGACGGCGCGCCGATGCAGGCCCACCCGGCTTCGATGTCGCAGGTTGCGGAGCACCCGTCGCCATCTTCGGTGTCGCCGTCGTCGCAGGTCTCGCCGCCCTCGATGGCGCCGTCGCCGCAGGTCGCGGTCGTCACCGTCCACGTGTAGACCGCCGGCGTCGGGTCGACGTTGCCGACCGCGTCGATGGCGCGCACCTCGATCCGATGTTCGCCGTCTTCGAGCGACGCGGTCGTGAACACGGCTGGGCAGGGCGCGAATGGGGCGCCGTCTACGCGGCACTCGAACGTGGCGTCCGGATCGTCACTGCCGAACTCGAACTCGCCGGTGGGGTCGTCGGTCGGGTCGGGCTCGGTCACCACGAATCGGGTCTCCGGCGCGTCGCCGTCGACGACGATCGCGGCGGTCGAAAATGCGTTCGACTCGGCGACGAAGTCTCCGTCGAAGTACGTGACCGTGGCGTCCGAGCGGAACGTACCCGATGGGACGAGGGCACCGATGTCTCCGCGGAACGTCACGGTGGCGGTCGCGCCAGCGGCGAGGGTCGATGTGCCGAACTCCCAGACGATCTCTTCGCGCGGCGCGCCGACGAATGGTGCGGACGTCGCGGGCCGGCTGACGGTCTCGGTGGCCACGGTGAGTCCCGTGATGTCCGAGGTCGTGTCGTGGACGAAGGTCTGAGCGTCGATGATGCTGCCGGTGTCGGGCAACGCGACGGTCAACGAGAGGTCGGTGGCTTCGACGACCCCGACGTTCGTGATCGCGACCTCCCAGGAGACCTCGCTGCCGGGGGCCGTCGGGCTGGGCGCGGCCACCATCTCGACCGCGACGCGGGCCTGCTCGCCGACGGTGGACGCGGCCACAGAGTGCACGCCCTCGGGGACCAGCGCGCTGACGAGCCGCGCCTCGCAGGTGACCAGATCGCCGTCGCCGGCGCGGATGCGCACGTCGAACTCCACGGCGCCGCCCGTCCCGGCGGCGACGGTGTCGAGGGTCTGGAACGCGAAGGTGTCCCCTGCGCCGGGATCGGTCGGCGCAATCGGCAGAACGTCCGGCCCACGCACGACGCGGGCGGCGATCAGCGTGCCTTCGGTGTCCTCGGGCAGCGTGATCGACAGGGTGACATCGTCCTGGGCCTCGCCGGCGGTGTTCCACCACGTGGCCCGATACGTGACGACCGAGTCGGCGGGGAGCATCGGGTTCGGGCGCGCGACGCCGTCGATGGCGACGACCTCGTTGAGCACGAGCAGCCGGCTGTCGGACACGGCGACCGAAGGGACGTGATACCGCCACACGGTGTCCTGGCCGTTTTTGCCCGCGGCCTGCGCCGAGTCACCACCGAAGACCTCGCTGTTCAGCAGCATGAAATCGTCGCCCGGCGCCTCGGTGATCCGCAGCGTGATTCGCGCGTACTGGACTTCGCCGACGTCGAGACGTCCCGTGGCCCACCGCACGGCGTTCGTGCCGGCGGGCAGCGGGCTGTCGGCGGAGAGTACGACCCCGGTGTCGGTGTACGTGCCCGCGATGTGTGCGTCGCTCTCGGGGCCGAGCCACGTCTGGTTCTGGCTGACCGCGGGGCCGTCCGAGAGGGTGCCGATCCGTGACCCGGGGTAGGCAATGCGCTGCCATGGCCCGTTCGTGCCGGTGTGGTCGAGGGGAGCCCCCGACTGTGGACCGGCGACGGCCGACCCGGCGGCGAAGGGGGTCGAGCCGCGGCCGGAGCCCACGGCGAGCGCGTCGGAGCGCGGGGCGTCCAGGTCGCTCACGTCGCCGTCCGACGATCCGAACGCGTTCGTCTGCGCTGCGTCCCACAGGTTGTGCGTCGTTGCCCGATCCTGGTCGAGGATGCTGTTGAGGCCGCCGGCGGCGGTGGGATCGATGTTGTATCCGTTTGTGCCCTGGCGGATCCGTCCGTCGGTGTCGGGGCCGGTGAACATCGCTGTGCGCGCGTCCGTCGAGAAGAAGATGCCGGTGTCGGCATAGGTCTCCGCGACGCTGCCGTTGCAGTCGCCGGTCGACACGCCCGCGCTGACGCACAGCGGGTGATAGTCGGTCCCCCACGCGGCGTCGCCGTTGTCCCAGGACTGTTCGCCACGCCGTCCCCACCCGTTGGCGATGGGACCGGGCAGGGCCGGACCGATGCGCGTGTACGTCGCTGCTCCTCCAACGCCTGGCGCATACGTCGCGGTGGGGTCGCGACGGACGAAGGCCGCGTCGATGACCTCTGTGCCGGGTGGCACGTACGCCGTCACATAGCCGCCGGCCCCGACGGTGGCGCCGTTGTCCACGGGGGTGAACTCGAGGATGTAGCTGACCTCGTCGCCGACCGAGAAGATCGCTTCGCCGGCTTCGGCGCGGTCAATGACGCGTTCGACGGTGTCGGGCGCGAGATAGACCGTGGTCTCGATCTGGGCGACGTTGTGCGCAGATGCGTGGACCGCCACGAGTGTGATGCACGCGAGAACGCACGCCCCGAGGGACGTGGACGAAAATGGACGCGGCCGCATGGCGACTCCGTGGATTGTTGGCTCGTGGGAGACGCCGCGCAGCCTGGCAGAACCCCGAGCGATTCGCACCTCTGTCGAGGCTCGCGGCCGGGGCTTGCCCTCGTTGTATGGGCGGCACGGGCGCCGCGTCGGACGGGCGGCGCGGGGCGCGCGTCGGACGGGCGGCGCGGGGCGCGCGTCGGACGGGCGGCGCGGGGCGCCGCCCCTGAGGCCGCTAGCGGCCGCCGATCGTCATCTCGGCGATGCGGAAGGTGGGGGCGGCGACGCTGCGGTCGGTGGGCAGGTCGTTCGCGACGGCGTCGAGCGCGCCGAAGAGGTCGGCGAAGTTGGCCGATACGGTCACCTCGCTCACCGGCGCGCCGAGCTGGCCGTTCTCGATGACGAAGCCCTGGGCACCGCGGCTGAAGTCGCCGGTCGACGGGTTGAAGCCGAAGCCCATCATGCCGGTGACGTAGAGCCCGTGCTCGATGTCGGCGATCAGCGACTCGGGGCTCGCGGTGCCGGCCTGCAGGCGCAGATTCGTGCTCGACTCGCCGGGGCGTCCGCTGGCCGGTCGGCTCGCGTGCCCCGTCGGCGCCATGCCGAGCTTGCGGGCGTTGTAGCTGTTCAGGGCGAACGACGTGAGCTGGCCGCCGTCGACGAAGGTCGTCTTTCGCGACGGCAGGCCCTCGCCGTCGAACGGGCGGCTCGCCGGCCCGCCGGGGATCAGCGGGTCGTCGACGAGGTGCAGCAGATCGCTGCCGATGCGCTCGCCGAGCAGGTCGGCGAGGTAGCTGGACCGACGCTCGACGGCGCCGCCGCGCATCACGCTGAAGAGCAGCCCGATCAGTGCGGCGCCGGCCATCGGGTCGAACACGACGGGCAGCTTCGCCGTCGGGATCGGTCCTGCGCCCAGCTGCCGGACCGTCCGCTCGGCGGCGACGCGGCCCACCTCGGCCGGGGTCCGCAGGCGGTCGGCGTGGCGGTTGAACGTGTACCAGTAGCCGTTACGCTTCTTGCCGTCGGCGTCGTCGGCGATCACCTGCACGTGGTAGCTGACGAACGACTCACGGTATCCGTGGCAGAACCCGTGGCTCGTCGCGAAGACGCGGTTCATCACGAGGTCGCCGTACGCGGCGCCGGCGGACCGGGCGATGCGTTCGTCGGCGGCGAGGGCGGTCGACTCCGCCTCGCGGACCATCGCCAGCTTCTGCTCGGCGGTGATGTCCGAGACCTTCGGGTCGTAGAGGTCCAGCTCGGGGACCTCGGTCGCGAGCAGGTCGACGTCGGCGAGGGCGAGCTCGGGGATCGGGTCGGTGATCTGCGCGAGGTCGAGCCCGTCGCGGATCAGGCGGTCGATCGCCGCGTCAGCAAAGTCCGTGGCGAGCACGGACGCCGTGCGGTCGCCGCGCCACAGGCGGATGCCGACCGACTTCGGGCTGCCTTCCTGCAGCTCTTCGATGTCGCCGTCGCGCACCTGGATGCTCGTCTCGAAGCCGCTGCGGACCACGACCTCGGCCGCGTCGGCGCCGGCGCTGGTGGCGCGGTCGACGACGCTGGCTGCGAAATTCGTCAAATCGTCGAGGTTCATGGGTGCCTCAGGCCTGGGAGCCGCCGACGGTCAGTCGGTCGATCTTCACGGTGGGGATGCCGACGCCGACGGGGACGGACTGGCCGTCCTTGCCGCACGTCCAACGACCGTCGCTCAGGGTGAAGTCGGTGCCGACCATCGACACCTCGTTCATCGCCTCGGGGCCATTGCCGATGAGGTTCACGTCGCGGACGGGCGCGGTGATGCGGCCGTCTTCGATGAGGTAGCCTTCGGTGACCGAGAACACGAAGTCGCCGTTCGAGATGTTCACCTGCCCGCCCGAAAACGACTTCGCGTAGATGCCGTACTTCACGCTGCGGATGATCTCGTCCGGGTCGTGCGGCCCCTCGAGCATGTACGTATTCGTCATGCGGGGCATCGGCACATGCTGGTAGCTCTGCCGGCGTCCGTTGCCGCTGGGGTCGATGCCGAAGTGCTTCGTCGACAGGTTGTCGTGCATGTACCCGCGCAGGATGCCGTCCTCGATGAGCACGTTGCGCTGCGGGGCGTGGCCCTCGTCGTCGACGTTGATCGTGCCGCGGCTCGACGTGATCGTGCCGTCGTCGACGATGGTGCACAGCTCGCTGGCGACCCGGTCGCCGATGCGATCGGAGTAGTTCGAGGTCTTCTTGCGGTTGAAGTCGGCCTCGAGCCCATGGCCGACGGCTTCGTGCAGCAGGATGCCGCTGTCGCCGGCGCCCAGGACCACCGGCAGCTGACCGGCCGGGGCTTCGCGCGCGTCGAGCATGGTGACGGCGATGCGCGCCGCCTCGCGGCCCGCGTCGGCCGGGGAGTGCGTGTCGAAGTACTCCATGCCGGTGCGACCGCCGCCGCCGGTGCGCGCCGTCTGTCGCTTGCCGTCCGATTCGGCGATCGTCGCAACGTCGAAGCGAACCATCGGCTGATGGTCGGCGACCCAGCGGCCCTCGCTCGTGATGATCAGCACGTCGCGTACGGACTCGGCGAGCGTCGCAACGACGCGCTTGACGCGCGGGTCGAACGCACGGGCGGCTTCGTCGGCCTCGCGCAACAATGCGAGCTTCGTGAGAGCGTCGACGTCAACGGCGGGCCGCGCGACCGGGTACAGGTCGAGCGCGCTCATGCCCGCGACCTCGATGCCGTCCCGCGCGCCGCCCCCGGACGCGACCGCACCCGCCGTACGCGCGGCGCGGAGGAGACCTTCGGTGGTGAGGTCTTCGGTGTAGGCGTACCCCGTGGCGTCGCCCTTGAGGACGCGGACGCCGCAGCCGAGGTGGATCGACCGGGACGCGTCCTTTACCTGACTGTCGTCGAGGCTGAGCGCTCCGGTGATGCGGTTTTCGAAGTACAGGTCGGCGTAGTCGCCGCCCCGCGAGAGCGCCTCGGTCAACACCCGCTCGGCGAGCGAGAGGTCGATGCCGAAGACGGCGAAGGCGTGCGGAGTGTCTGCGGGCATGTCGGCTCGGTGCAGAAGGGCCAATCGGTTCGATCGAACCTAACGCGAACCGACGCGCGTGCAACGGGTGGCCGACGCAGGCGGGTCGGCCGGCCGAGGTGCGGTGCGCTTCATCTGCGCGCCTCATCGCGGGCGAACCGAGGCTGGACTGCGATCAGTCGCCGAGCGCCTGCGCCCGGGCGGCGGCCCGCTCTTCGCGCGTGAGCACGGTGGGCTCGGCGATCAGCGAGCCGTCCGCGTGCCGGATCGGCGACGGCTTCGCGCGCCCGAGCAGCGCATCGCCGAGGAGCCCGACGGCCGCCCGGGCCATGAGCAGCTTCGGCATCCCGGCATGGGTGCCGCTCGGGGCGTCGCCGCGGGCCCATTCGCCGCACACCCGCGCCTGCACCGGTCCAACCACGGCGTCGACGGTGTCGTCGGCGACGAACGCCTTCGACAGCCCGATGAACGGCAGGCCCGCGCCGGGGGCGAGGTTCGCCATCGGCGTCTTGCAGCAGGTCGCGTACCAGCGCAGCGCGCCCTTCGGCGAGAGCCGCACACAGCCGAGGTGCTCGGCGCCGGATTCGATCGTCACTCGCGACGGTGTGGACTGCACGACGTGCGAGCCGCCGTTGTCGTCGAGGGTGCCGCCGGCGCCGATGTGGTGGGCGAAGGTCTGGCAGTCGTCGCAATAGCAGACCATCTGCCGGCCGCGCTCTGCGTCGTGGAGGGTCCCGCGGACGGAGCCGCAGTGGCACGAAAGGGCGAGGTTCGTCATCGGAGCGCCGGGTCGAGGGTCAGAGGCCGCGCACCGTCCGTTCACCGTCGAGACAGCGCGCGGACAGGCCACGGGGTCGGATGGTCTGCCGCCCATCGCCCGCGGTCAATCGTGCCCGCGCGGTCGCGAACCACTCGACGTCGTCGCATGCGACAGCGCCGGCGGGGTCGTCGACGAGGGACGGGCAGCGTCCGAAGTGCACTTCGTATCGCCCGCCGGGTGCCTCGTCGAACACGAACCCGACGCGCAGGGATGCGTCGCCGGTGTACATGCCCGAGTGGAACGCCGACTCGACGATCGCGCCGTCACGGACGAGGTCGATGCGCATCGGCTGCTCGTATCCGGTGCCGTAGTTCGGGCACTGGGGCAGGCGGTCGATCACGACGGTCATCGGGCCGTGCGATTCGTCCCGTCCGGCACCGATCAGCATCAGCGCGAGCACGAGCAGGGCGCAGATGGACGTGGGCAGGCAGGAGGGACGCACGACGCGGATCCGGGGTGACGATCGATGGCAATTGCCGTACGAGAGCGCCTGCGCGTCCGCAAGCGCAAATCGCCCGCACCCCCGAAAGCGCCATGGCTCGCCCTCGTCGCCTGCTCGTCGTCCCCCACGCCACGCCCCCCGCACCGGGGCTGCGCGGCCTCGTCGATCGGCTCGGCGAGCTCGCGCGTCTCGGGCGCGACGACGACGAACGCCTCGATCCGGCCTACCTGCTCGGGGCCACCGGCGTCGCGCAGCGGGTGTACCAGTTCACCCCCGACGACAACCACGCGTGGCGCACCGAACACCCCGGCGCCGAGTTCGACCGGTGCGCGCTGGACGTGGACAGCTTCGGCGCCGTGGACGCGATCTCGGCGCACGCTGAGCGGTCGATCCGGCGGTACACGCCGAAGAAGCGGGCGGAGCGGTGGGCGCTGGCGAAGCACGAGCTCGACGACGGGCGCCTGCTGACGGTCGACCTGCAGGGCTTCGACGCGGCGGCGGGCCGGGTCGTCGGGTACCGCGAGGGCGACGAGGTCGTGCAGCGCGGTCACGCGCTGATGGACGCGGTGGACGGCGACCTGATCGAGGTGGTGTTCGACGCGATCCTCGAGGATCCGGCGGACGACGAGCCGCAGATCACGACGATGTGGACGGTGCGCCCGGCGGACGCGCCGGTGCCCGAGCGTCGGCGCCACGCGGTGCAGCGCGCCGTGCTCGGGTTCGCGCGCGAGCACCTGCGCACGCGAAAGGAGCTGCACCACGAGGCCGAGGTGTTTGTGGCTTCGGGGCTCCGCGCGTGGGGCATCACGGCGGAGCTGCTCGGCGAGCGCGGCGCTGCGGTGCGTGCCGACTCCGACCGGCGGGCCGAACTCGTCGACTGGCTGACGGTGTGGACCGAGGACGTCCGCGCCGGACGGCTGGCTGCGTCGACGTGGGCGCGGGCGTGGCAGACGGCGCTGAAGTCGGGGGACACCCGGTGGGCGCCGGTCGACGGCGATCCGGCCGCGTTCGCCGACGTCAGCGACGCGTGGGACGCCGCGGCCGGCGCGCTGGGCATGGCCCTCGCGGCCCTGGACGCGGACGACGCCCTCGCGACCGACGCGTCGGTCGATCGGGTCATCGCCGGATTCGCGAGCGCCCAGCAGGCGGACGCTCGTGCGCTCACGGCGCTGGATGCGGCGGACGGACGGCCCGCGGGCGCGCTCTTCTGAAGCGCCCGCGGCCGTCGCCGCGCGGGATCACTCGTCGATGCAGCGGAGCATGACGTCTTCGCTGTGGGCGCAGTTGTTCACGCCCCAGTCGTTTGCCGGGCAGTCGGACAGGGTGTCCTCGTCGCCGACGCACTGCACGTCGTCGAGCCAGATCGGGTCGCCGCCGGGGATGACCGGGTCGTAGTCGATCGTCTCGTAGCCCGAGTAGCCGAGCTGACGGCAGGCGACGGTCGCGTTGCCGACCCCGTCGCCGCGGAAGTCGCCCCAGAAGTCGTCGCAGACCGTGCCCCACACGCCGTCGTGGTAGATCTCGAGGCGGCCTTCGCTGTTCACGGACCCGGCGGCGAGGCGCAGGTCGCCCTCGGTCGGGGTGGGGGTGCAGCGGAGCATGACGTCCTCGCCGTGGCCGCAGTTGTTCACGCCCCAGTCCAGCCGGGGGCACGTCGAGAGCGTGGCCTCGGTGCCCGTGCACTCGAGGTCGTCGAGCCAGATCGTCCCGGTGCCGGGGATCGTCGGGTCGTAGTCGATGTCGACGTACCCGGCGTACCCGAGGTCCTGGCAGGCGACGAGGGCGTTGCCGCGCCCGTCACCGCGGAAGTCGGCCCAGAAGTCGTCGCAGATCGTGCCCCACTCTTCGTCGTGGTAGATCTCGAGGCGGCCCTCCCACGGGACAGTGCCGGCGACGAGGCGCAGGTCGCCCTCGCTCGGGTCGGTTTCGATGCGGCAGAAGCCGTCGCAGCCGTCGTCGACCGCGGTGCCGCCGTCGTCGCACGCTTCGCCCTCGTGCAGGATGCCGTCGCCGCAGGCGGGCAGGGCGCAGGCGGTGGTGCACTCGTCGGCGTCATCGAGATCGCCGTCGTCGCACTCTTCGCCGTCCTGGACGAAACCGTCGCCGCAGGTGGCGAGGGTGCACGCGGTGGTGCACGCGTCGGTGTCGTCGTCGTTGCCGTCGTCGCACTCCTCGGTGCCCTGGACGAATCCGTCGCCGCAGGTGGCGAGGGTGCACGCGGTGGTGCACGCGTCGGTGTCGTCGTCGTTGCCGTCGTCGCACTCCTCGGCGCCCTGGACGAATCCGTCGCCGCAGGCCGCGATCGTACACGCCGTCGTGCACGCGTCGGTGTCGTCGGTGTTGCCGTCGTCACACTCCTCGCCGTCCTGGACGAATCCATCGCCACAGGCCGCGAGGGTGCAGGCGGTGGTGCAGGCGTCGGCGTCGTCGGTGTTGCCGTCGTCGCACTCCTCGGTGCCCTGGACGAATCCGTCGCCGCAGGCCGCGAAGGCACATGCGGTGGTGCACGCGTCGGTGTCGTCGTCGTTGCCGTCGTCGCAGGCTTCGTCGCCCTGGACGAATCCGTCGCCGCAGAACGCGACGGTACACGCCGAGGTGCAGTCGTCGGTGTCGATGTCGTTGCCGTCGTCGCACTCTTCGCCTTCGCCGACCTCGCCGTCCCCGCAGTACGGCTCGATCGTGCAGTCGGGGGCGCAGCCGTCGCCGGCGTCGAAGTTGCCGTCGTCGCACTCTTCGTCTTCGTCGACGGTGCTGTCGCCGCAGGTGCCGCAGAACCCACCATCGGTCGGTGTGCACACGAACGTCTCGTCGCTGCCTTCGAACGCGGTGCAGGCGTAGCCGTCGGGGCACGCGTCGCCCTCGGGGTCGCAGTACGACGCGCAGAACGCGCCGCTCGGCAGCGCGGCGCACGCGCCGTCGTAGCACTCGGTGTCTTCGGCGCACGGGTCGCAGAGGACGCCGAGGTTCGTGGTACAGTCGTTGGCGCAGTCGTCGTCGTCGACCTCGTTGCCGTCGTCGCACTGCTCACCGTCGTCGACGACGCCGTCGCCGCAGGGGTCGGGCGTCACGTCCGGCGTGGTGTCTTCGACGACGTCCGGTTCGGCGTCCGGCGCGGTGTCCTCGACGACATCGGGGGTCGTGTCCTCGACGACGTCGGGCGCCGCGTCGGCGCCGGTGTCGGTTGCGCCGGTGTCGGTCGTCCCCGTGTCGTCCGACGCATCGGTCGAGCCGGTGTCGGTGGCGCCGACGTCGTCGGCCGCGTCGGTGGTGCCGTCCGTGGCGGTGTCGTCCGCGGAGCACGCGGGCAGGATGAGGGGCGCCGTCGCGGCGAGGCCGCCGACGATCAGAGCGCGGAGGGCGCGAGAGCCGGATGCGGTCACGATAGGGTCCTGTGCACAGGGGCCTGCAGCACACCCGGGTGGCGTGCGGAGCGCGGTCGGACGCGCGCAGGTCGATTGTGCCGGCACCGTACGGGCTCCGGATCCCCTGTCAACGAGAAGATCCCGGGCCAGCGTGGGCACGGCGCACCGGCGCGAGGGCCCGATGCGGGGCCCGGGCGCCGAGCGCGTCACCGTGCGTTGCGATGTGTGTGGCTCTAGCGAACGAACGGGGTCGGGCACGTGCTGTCGAGGGCACCGTCCAGCGTCTCGACCAGGGCGCCGTCCAGATCGTACACGTGCACGACGGACGCGTGGGCCTGCGCGGCGGGGATCGCGACCTCGCGTTCGCCAACCATGATCAGCGTCAGGTCGTCGCGGCCAAACAGGTCAGAGGCTGCAGCCGACGCGCCCTCGGCGGTGACCCCGGCGACGGCGTCGCGGTATCCGTCGAGGAACGCGACGCCGAGCTCGCTGTCGACGAGGTCGGACACATACCCGGCGAGCGGGCCGTTGCGTTCGAGCTCGATGGGCAGGATGCCGGACAGGTAGTCTCGCGCGTCGGTCAGCTCGTTGTCGGGGATCGTCTCGTTGTGGGCGCGGTCCCACTCCTCGACAAAGGCGTCGAGGGCCTCGTGGGTGACGTCGCCGCGCACGTCGGACGTCGACGTGATGATCGACAGCCCCGCGTAGTGCATCGGCCGGCTGTATGCGCCGTACGTGTACGATCGCTCCTCGCGCAGGTGCATGAAGAGGCGCGCGCTCGGACCCCCGCCGACCACCTGATTGGCGACCAGCGCGTCGAACCAGCCGTCGTCGTCGCGCGTCGGGCTCGGCCCCACCCACGCGACGGACGTCTGGGCGCTGTCCGGGCGCACGACGACGTGGGCCTCGTTGCAGGTGGTGACGACCGGCGGCTCGGGCGCTGCCCACGGTTCGGTCGTCGCGTCCCAGCCCGCGAAGTTCGCGAGGATCGCGTCGAGGGCGTCGTCGTCGATCGCGCCGACGATGTAGAGCGTCGCCCGGTTCGGGCCCCACGTGCTCGCGTGGTGCGCGCGCACCTCGTCGGCGGTCACGGCGCGCACGGCGTCGGGGGACGCGGTCTGCCCGTACACGTGATCGCCGAAAAGCACGCGGCGCATCAGCCGCTGCCGGTGAAACGACGGCTGGGCAGCGTTCACCTCGAGCTCGTCGGCGTACTCGTCGCGACGGGCTTCGATGCGCTCGGGGTCGAGGTGCGGCCGCCGGGCAAGGTTCGCGAGCAGCGCGGAGGCCTCGCGCGCCGAGGTGGCGAGGCCGTCCATGGCGAGGACGACGCGGTTCGGCTGGGTCGACGCAGTGTAGCGCATGCCGAGCACGTCGAGGCGCCGGGCGATGGCCGCGGCGTCGGACCGGTCGGCGCCGTCGCGCAGCACCCGGGTCGTCAGCTCGGCGACCTCGGGGCGACCGTCGGTCGCGTCGTGGCCGGCACGGACGGTGAGCCGCAGGGCGATCGTCGGGAACGACGGGCGCTCGACGACGACGACGCGCAGCCCATTGTCGAGGGTCGTCTCGGTGACGCCGGGCAGCGCGAACGGTCGCGGGTCTCCCGGCGGCGGCGCGACGGTGCGGTCGATGAGGCCGTCCATCGGGCGGGTGACCAGATCGGCGGAGCCGTCGGTCGACTGGCCACCGCCACACGCGGCGCCCATCCAGACACACGCCGCAACCATGAATCCGTGGTGCACTCGCATCACTCGCCCCCTTCGCTGGCGTCGGTGTCTTCTGCGTCTTCGTCCGCGATGGGCTCGATGTGCATCACGGTCAGGTTGTCGTCGACGAGGTAGGCGTCGAGCACGGCCTGGACGTCGTTCGGGGTGACGGCGTTGAGGCGCGCCACGAGGCCGTTCACCCGGTCCGGCTCGTCGTAGTAGAGGAAGTCGCGAGCCACCCGGATCGCTCGGCCGAGGTTGCCCTCGACGCGCTCGACCTGCTGGCGAACGATGCGGCGTCGCGCGGCGTCGATGTCGTCTTCGGTGACGCCCTCGGTGCGCAGGCGCTCGACCTCGTCGAGCACGGCGTCGCGCAGCTCGGTCGCCGGGGTGTCGCCGGCGGCGATGGCGTACGCCATGAAGAGGTCCGGGCCGCGGCGGCCGTCGATCGACGCGCTCACGTCGAGCGCCGTCGCGTCGGTGCGGACCATGCGGTCGTAGAGGCGGCTCGACTCGCCGCTGCCGAGGATCTCGGCGAGGATGCGGGCGGCGTCGTTCTCGGCGCCGGGGGCCTGCGGCACGATCCAGCCGAGGATCGCTGCGGCCGCGGTGGCGTGGTGGTCGTCGGTCTCGAGGTAGGTCGGGCCGTCGCGCTCGGGGCGCTCGATGACGACCGGCGGCGGCGCGTTGCCCCGCGGGATGTCGCCGAACCACCGCTCGACGAGCGGCTCGGCCTGCGCGCGGGTCACGTCGCCAGCGAGCACGAGGATCGCGTTGTTCGGCGCGTAGTAGAGGTCGAAGAACGCCTGCACGTCTTCGACTTCGGCGGCATCGAGGTCGGCCATCGAGCCGATCACCGAGTGGCCGTACGGGCCCTCGCCGTCGTAGGCCTGCACGTAGAAGTCGAGCCAGCCGGGCACCCAGGGCTGGTTGTCGACCCGCAGGCGGCGCTCTTCTTTGACCACCTCGCGCTGGTTCTCGAAGTTCTCTTCGGTGACCTCGAGGGAGCGCATGCGGTCGGACTCGAGCCACAGCCCGAGCTCGAGGCGGTCGCTGGGCAGGATCTCGAAGTAGTTCGTCCGATCCTCGCTCGTCGTGCCGTTCATCGAGCCGCCGTTGCGGGCGATGTACTGAAAGTGCTCGCCCTTGCCGACGTTCGCCGAGCCCTGGAACATCATGTGCTCGAAGAGGTGGGCGAAGCCGCTGCGGCCCTCTTCTTCGTTGCGCGAGCCGACGTCGTAGTACACGGCGATCGCGACGGTCGGGGACGCGTCGTCGGGGACCACGGCGACGCGGAGGCCGTTGTCGAGGGTGAACGTCTCGACCGTGAAGTCGATGAGATCGTCGGCGAGGGGGGCGAGCACGAAGTCGGGCCGCTGCTCGGGCGGCATCGGCTCGTCCGCGAACGCCGCGTTCGGCACGAGCAGCGCGGCGCCGAAGAGGGCCGCGAGGGCGGGGGTGCGCATGGGGGCTACGGGGGCGCGGGTGAATGCAGGCGCCGGCGGGCGCGTCGAATCCGGTGTGAGGCGCACGAGGCGCCGCGAGCCACACGGCGGGAGGGAAGCCCGTCGGCTCGTCCCGCCCCGGCCGCAGGTTGCTGCAGCGGGGCCCGCAGAGGATAGGGCGCAATGAACACCCTCGGCAATCCATCCCCGGTCACCGGTCCGCATTCGGCGGTGGCCCCGGTACACGAGCGACGGACTGTGGTAGGCAGTTCGACACAGACCCAACGCGGCGGGCGGACCGTTTCGACCGTCACCCGCCCTGCCGCCGACCGCTCGGGTCGCCGCTCGATGAACGAACCGAAGATCCAGCACCACTCGCTTCGCGCACGACTGAAGGACTTTCGATCCCTCGGCCTGTCCGTCGGCTTCTCGGCGCTGATGCACGCGTTGTTCTTCGTCGTGCTCGCGGTCGGGTCGTTCGACGTGCCCGAGGCGAACATCGCCTTCGATCCGTCGCAGGGCGTGGCGCTCTTCAACCGGCTCGGCATCGAGTACGGCGACGAGGACGCAGACGACGTCGACGAGATCGACCCCGAGGTGCTCGCCGCTCTGGTGCAGGACCCCGAGGACGAAGAGGACCCCGAGAAGGTCGAGGAGCCGAAGCCGGACGAGGACCCGGCGACCGACGACGCCACGACCGACGACGCCACGACCGACGACGAGGTGGCCGCCGCGGAGCCGGACGAGGATCCGGAGCCGGCGCCCCAGCCCGCGCCCGAGCCGGAGCCGTCCGATGAGGGGGATCCGGTCGCCGTGCCGACGCCTGCGCCGGACCCGGACCCGACGCCGGCACCCGACCCGACGCCCACGCCGGACCCGGACGAGAGCGAGACCGAGACCGCGGCGAACGACCGACCGCGCCGCGAGAACCTGATCGACCGCATCCAGAACGACGATGACGGGGGTGAGGCGAACGAGCCGCCGTCCGTGCGGTACCCGGAGGGCACGCTGCATCCGGTGGCGACCGACGTGTCGATGTGGGGCCCGGACGCGGCGCGGCTCACGGTGATCCTGCGCAACGACCGCTTTCGGACGAGCGCCCACCGCCGCAGCATGGAGCAGATCCTCGGCGGGCTGCCCGACTGGCAGAACCTCGCTGGTGGCGCGAACATCGACCCGTTCGACGACGTGGACGCGATGCTGATCGCGTCGAGCGACCCGCGGTACGTGTCGCGGACCTTCCTCGCGGCGGTCCATCACATGGATCCGACGGAGACGATGGCCCGGCTGGCCGGTGGGTTCCCCGCCGGGGTGGCGTGGACCGCCCAGAACGGGCGCGTCGTCGGTGAGCAGGTGAACCCCGAGCTCTGCCGCGGGCGCCCGTGCGACCCGCGCGTGTTCTTTGTGCCGACCGACAACCTCTTCGTGTTCGCGCGTCCGGAGTACGTGCCGGACCTGATGTCGTCGTCGCCGAGCGCCGATGGCCTCGAGGGCGCGGTGGCGTACGCGAACGACCCGCAGGCGTACGAGGCGGCGCTGACCGCGCACCGCGAAGGCACCGAGGCAGTCGAGGCGTGGGACGCCGAGATGGCGCGCATCGATCGCGAGTACCAGGTCGTGCCGGAGCCGGACGGTCGCGAGGGGCGCCGTGAGCGCCGCGAACGGCAGCAGGAGAACCAGCGCATCCGCCGGCAGCGAGACCGCGCGATCGCCGACCTCGGTGAGCGCCCGCCCGAGCCGCCGCCGCACCCGTCCGCCGGGTTCGAAGGCGAGCGCGTCCGCCCCGACCGCCGCCCGCCGCGGCGTTCGCGGGGCTGGGTGACGGGTCTGCAGGAGATCGCCGACTTCGGTGGTCAGGGCAACGGGGGCCCGGCGCTCATGCTGTCGGCGAACGGCTTCTCGAGCTTCGAGCTCGAAGGGGTCGACATCGAGCAGCCGCCCGAGGCGGTGCATCTGAACGTGTACCTCGAGTCGGATCCCCGCCTGACCGTGCGCTTTCAGTTCGCCTCGCGGGCGGACGCGGAGGCCTGGGTCGAGGCGTGGCCGGCGCTGGTCGCCACCATCCCCGGCGTGCAGATGGTCGGTCTGCTCGGGCCGCTTCAGGCCGCGACGTGGGAGATCGACCACAACGAGGCGCACGGCACGATGGTCATGCCGCGCCGCGCCCTCGAGCAGACCGCAGCGACGATCGCCGCGCTGAACGCGGCGCGGCACGGGCGGTGACATGGCGGGCGCGGTCGGCGGCTAGTCGTCGGCCTGCGTTGCGCCGAGGGTGCCTTCGACGATGGCCCGCTGGGCGCGCACGTCTCGCCGCAGCGCGCACCAGCGGCGCCCCCCGTCATGGAGGGCGAGGGCGTCGGTGACGTTCGCCTCGGCGTCGGCGAAGGCGCCGGCGGACCGGGCGAGCAGCGCGCGGTTGTAGAGGAGCCCCGCGCGCTGTCGGTCCGAGAGGGCGTCGTCGGCGAGCGCCTCGTCGGCGAGCTGCAGGCCCTCGTCGAACTGCGCGCTGCGGGCGAGGCGCCAGACCGCGTCGCAGGCGTCGAGCCCGCGGCAGCGATCGAAGCGCGCCTGCTCGTGATGGACGACCGGCACGAGGGCCGCGACGATCTCTCGGGCGATGTCGACGCCGGCGTCGTCGGCGGTCGCCTGCGGCGGGTCGACGTAGAGCGGCTCGGCGCAGTCCTCGAACGACGAGAGCACGCCTTCGGATTCGAGGCGAAACGCGCGGGTGATCTCGTCGTCGATCAGCACCCCGCCGGCTGCGGTGGTGACGTCGACCTCGACGACGACGAGCCCCGACGTGACCGAGGTGATCGCCCGGGTGGTGACCGTGGCGTCCTGTCCGTCGATCTCGACCGCGCACGGCGCGCCTTCGTCGACAGACTCGTCGCGGGTGGCGTCCCACGCGACGAGGGTGACCTCGACGAGGGTGCCGGCGTCGTCGGCATCGACGAGATCGATGTCGTCGTGTCGGCTGGCGGCGTCGCGAAACCCGGACACGAACGCGCCGGTCATGGCGGACGCCGTCGCGCCCGCCGCGGACGACGGCACGGCGTTGACGACCTCGTCGAACGCGATGTGCCCGCCGTTCGGCTGATCGCGGACGTCGATCATCGGCTGGCGTTCGATCGATACGGTGGCGCGGTGCGCGCACGCAGGCAGGGCGCAGGCGGCGAGGACAGCGACGGCAGGGACGACAGAGCTTCGCATCGTCGGCTCGGGACGCGGGGTGGAAGGCGTCGTATCGCGATTCGAAACGCCTGTCATCGGCCCACGGCCCCTTGACGGATGCGGCCATACGGTGCAGCGTCTGGCCCCCCGAAGGACCCCCGGGTCCCCCCCCGTGACACGACGAGCAACGACATGGCGGACAAGAAGCCGGTCTGGGTCGACGAAGACGCGCATGGCCTGCTGAAGGCGTACGCGAAGCAGATCAAGAAGCCGATGGTCGAGGTGGCGAGCCGCCTCGTCCTCGATCGGCTCGACGATCTGGACAACGAGGAGCCGGCCGAAGAGCCCGCCGCCTCGACGCCGGAGCCCGCCGAGGAGCCGGTCGCTGCTGCGCCCGTGGCCGACCCCGGCGCTCGCGCCGCCCGCCGTCGCGCCGCGCGCCCCGCGCCGAAGCGCCCGACCCGCCCCGACCCCGAAGACGAGAGCGTGCGCTACCTCGGTGGCGTCTGGCTCGTCTGATCTGACGAAGGCACGACCATGAGCAACGAAGGCAAGAAGCCCGTGTGGGTCTCGATCGAGGCCCACGAAGCCCTCAAGGCATACTGCGACCGCACCGGTCGGACGCAGGTCGACGTGGTGAGCGAGCTGCTCTACCGCTTCGTGAAGCCCGAGGTCGAGTCCACGAAGGCAAAGAAGTAACCCCGACCGGGTGGTGCGCCGCGGGCGCCCGCCCGCCAGGACGCCCACCGGCGGGATCCTCTCTCGACGTCACATGGACGTCTGCGCGTTGCCACGCGCACTTCACCGGAGACCCCGTGAGCGACTTCACTCCGCGCATCGGCGCCGGGCGATTTACCCGCGCGCTCGTGCTCGAGAACCCCGATCCGACCCTCGACGATCACCTTCGGGCGATCGGCATCGAGCCGTTTCGTCCCGAGACGACGCCCGACGAGGACCAGCTGGTCAAGCTGCTCGAGAACGAGCCGTTCGACCTGCTCTACAAGCGCAGCCGAGTGCCCGTGACGGCGCGCGTGCTCGACGCCGCGCCGAACCTCTTCGGCGTGATGCTCTGCTGCATTGGCGACGACAGCGTCGACAAATCGGCGTGCGCGAAGCGCGGCGTCGTCGTGACGAACGACCCGGTCTCGAACGCGCGCTCCGTCGTCGAGATGGTGGTCGGCGAGCTGATCAGCCTTTCGCGAAGGCTCTTCGAAGCGTCGGACGAGCTCAACCGGTCGACGTGGCACAAGTCGCAGAAGCGCCGGTACGAGATCCAGGGCAAGACCCTCGGCGTGTTCGGGCTCGGCAACATCGGCAAGCAGGTCGCGCAGGTCTGCGAAGCTCTCGGCATGAACATCGTGTTCTACGACAACCGCGAGGTCGCTCGCGAGGTCGGTGAGACGATGGGCTGGCGGTACGTCCCGTCGACGCGGGACCTCTTCGTGAACTGCGACTACGTCACCTGCCACGTGTCGGCGTTCGACTACCGCGGTCGCTCGAACGAGGGGTCGATCACCCTCGACGACTTCGCCGGGTTCGCCGAGCGGCCCGAGACGAGCCCGCGGATCTTCCTGAATCTCGCGCGGGGCAACATCTACGCCTCGGACGACCTGAACGCCGCCATCGAGAAGGGCTACGTGACCCGCGCGATGGTCGACGTGTATCCGACCGAGCCCCGCGGCTCGGACGACGCGTGGACGAACCCGTACGCGAATACGCCCGAGATCTACGGCACGCCGCACATCGGCGCCGCCACCCTCGAGGCCCAGCCGCGGATCGCCCGGCACGTCGCCGGCACGACGCGCAAGCTCAGCCGGTACGGCACGCTGCGCAACTGCGTGTACGCGCCGCGCCACATCATCGGGTTCGACACCCTCGAGGGCATCGAGCACATCCTGACGGTGGTGCACTCGAACAAGCGCGGCACGAAGAAGGCGCTCGCAGACGCGCTGTACAACGCCGGCGCGAGCAACCTCGAGTCCGAGCACCGCGACTTCCCCGAGTACGGGATCGCGTACGAGTGCGTGGCGATCGACAAGCCGCTGAACGACGACGAGCTGCAGGGCCTCATCCGCGAGGCGGCGGCGATCATCGGCGACCCGTGCGCCATCCGGTCGCTGCGACAGATCCACCTCGACTGACCCGCGGGGTGCGGAGCGTCTTCGGGCGCTCCTGCCCTGCGCCGTGGAGGCGATGTCGCGAGCGGCGCGCCGCCGGGGTCAGGCTTCGGCGCGCAGCTGCTCGATGACTTCGCTGTACGAGGTGTTCTTCACCATCTCGGAAAGCATCGTCGTGTACTTCTGCACGAGGTCCGCGCGGCCCTCGCTGCGGTAGTGCTGAAGGGCCTCGTACATCTTTACCCACGCCCGCTCGGCGTTGACGAAGTACTCGACCGCGGCGACGACGATCTCGACGGATGCTCGGCTGACGGAGTGGGAGCGTGCGCCGAACGAGAACGACGTGCCGTACGAGTTGGTGACCTCGATCTCGGCGACCGCCTGGGCGTCGGCGCCGCGCTCGGTGTCGGTCATCAGGCCCTTCACCGAGAAGCCGGTGAAGCGAATCGAGCGCAGCGACGGGTGGGCGTCGGCGTAGCGGTCGAGCAGCCCCGAGAAGAGCGCATCGATGATCCCGACGCCGTCGGCTTCGACGCCGAACCGCACGTCCCCCGGGTCTTCGACGATCGTCGCGAGCACGGACGAGCGCCCCGCATCGACGTCTTCTTCGACGCGATACTTCTGGACGCGAAGGGTCACGAAGCCGTCCTGGAGCACCTCGCGCATGCGAGCGATGGCGTCCTGCTGGGCGTGCGTGAGGTCGATGCGCATGGCGAGCGAATCCGGGTGGGGGGCGTGAAGCGCGCCTCTTCAAGGTAGGCGATGTCGGCCACTTCGCAACGGATTCGGCCGCCGATCGGTTCACTCGGCGGTGGCTCGAGGCTGCGGAACGTGCTCGTCAGACCGGGGTCGAGAGGGTCTGGCGAGCGCGCGCCTGCACGTCGACGCCAACGCGGCGCGCGACGGCTTCGAAGTTGTCGGGCCAGAACTCGAACGGCAGGTCGGCGAGGCGGTCGGCCCAGCGCGCGGCGTCGGCGAGCTGCCCGCGCTCGAGGGCGTCGCGCAGCAGGGCGTCGGCCGCGCGGGCCAGCACGATCTGGTCGCGTCGTTCGAGCAGGGTGAGGCGCTCGGTGAGGTGCCACGCGCGGAGCCACGCGGTCGCCGCTTCGACGCTGCGGCCGGACGCGCGCAGGCGCTCGGCGTGGCGCAGCGAGAGGCGGCCGAGGCGCCGGCGCAGGCCGCGGCTGTAGGCGAAGGCGATCAGGCCGAGGAGCCCGGCGAAGAGGATCGGCAGGCCGAAGGGGGCGGCGTTGGCGAGAAACAGGCGGGTGGCGAGCCCCTCGGGGTCGGCGCGGTAGCCGAGGGCAGCGGCATGGTCGAGGTGCTCGCGCATCTCGCGCGACTCGTTCATGCCGATCCAGTGGCGCCGCCGCTGCCAGTAGTGGGACGCGGCGATGTAGTGGGCGTAGCCGGCGATGGTGCGGGCGGCGTCGGTGTCGCGGGCGACGGCCCAGGCGAGGACGTGGCGCTGGATCGCGTTGGCGTCGTCGAGGTTCGGCCGGTCGGCGGTGACGTCCTGAAAGCGGCCGACGATCGCTTCCATCGCGGCTTCGCCGTCGAAGGCGGGGGCGATGCGCTCGAGGACGCGGACGTCCTGGAGCGCGTGCTCGAAGGCGAGGCGGGTGCTCGCGTCGTCGACGAGCACGGACGTCAGGCGCGCGCGGCGGGCCCGCTCGACGAGCGCGCGGCCCTGCTCGTCGACGTCGAAGTGCAGCCACGCGTGGTTGGCGAGGTCGACGGCGCGGTCGAAGGCGCCGTCGCGCAGGGCGTCGTCGACGCGTTGGGCGTAGAGGTCGCGCTCGAGCTGGATGGCGGTGGGCCACCCGGGCGCGAGGTGCGCGAGCCGGGCGACGCGGTCGCCGTCGAGTCGTCCGTCCGGAGCGCGGGCGGTCGCGGCAGCGGCAGCAAGCTCGCGCGCCCAGCGCGACTCGATGCCCATGCGGACGCCGTGGGCGCGAACGGGGGCGAGGGCGGCGAGGCGCTGCAGCGGGTCGCTGGCGCCGAGGCCGTCGCGGCCGCAGACGGCCCGGGCGCGCGCGGCCGCCGCATCGACGGCGTGCATCGCCGCGCCATCGATGGCCACACGGAGCGGGTCGACGGTCGGCGCGAAGAAGGCGAGTGGGGCGCCGTTGTCGGCACTGCCCGAAGGTTCGTCGAGAGCACCGCCCGAAGGTTCGTTGTCGGCACCGCCCGAAGGTTCGTTGTCGGCACCGCCCGAAGGTTCGTTGTCGGCAC
>Ga0209692_10001158_pt1 | contig 39248 bp, 29 predicted proteins | sample tdDd472_FD_187129 | JGI IMG/M metagenome (GOLD analysis project Ga0209692, IMG submission 187129) | Marine sediment microbial communities from the Atlantic coast under amendment with organic carbon and nitrate - tdDd47.2 (SPAdes)... | ecosystem: Environmental > Aquatic > Marine > Coastal >...
AATCACTATCCGTTGTGGTGATAATTGAGCCATCCGAAAGTAAATTCAGCGCCCTATCATAAGGAGCGGTTGCGGCACTGCCGCCCGTGGCAATTAGGATGTGATCCCCATATAGGGCATTCTCCCCGCTGGCATATAAACCCACACCCTGACCGCCATATAAATCCAAATCACCGCCCTCAATATCAAAGACGGTACTCTGACTTAAATCGGCCCGAAGGTTTTGTGCCTGGGCTTTTAATTGCTGTGCGGCCTGTAAATCAATCCCGCCCAATACGGACTGTTGCTGAATATGATTGGTGGCTTGGTAGTGTAGGGCGTTTTGTGCCGTAATATGGGCGTTTTTAGCACTAATGCTGAAATCATCAATGGCCAACCCCGCACCATTGTCTTTAAATAAAATATCGCTGGCTGATTCCAGAATTAAAGCCTGATTGGCTTGCATGGTCAGACTTTGATGGGCCAATAGGTCAATTTCTTGACCGGCTTGAATATCAATATTGTGTTGCTGGGAAATCATCTCTAAAGTATTACCTTGCAGACTAATATTATTCAGGGCAATCAAGTTGCTATTGGCCGCCTGCATCGCCAGATTCTGACTGGCGATATACGCTGCATCCATTTGCGCCTCAGCATACAGTGACGCGTCGTTTTCGGTCCTTAAAAACAGACTATCCCCCGCAGAAAAGTGATTATTGTCCACGGCATTAAAATCAATCCAGCTATTATTAGCACTGAGATTAATGCCTTTATTGGCTTTAAAATTCAGTGCCGCTTGTTCGGCATGGACTTGCATATTCGCTGCTGAGCTAAAGTGAATGGCTTGCTCTGAATCGAAATCAATATCTCCTGTGGTTTGATTTAAAAAATAATCTCCCGCTTCCAGCGCAATTTCATTATTTGTGCTGCTAAAAGCCATATCCGTACCGGATTGATAATAAATATCCTTTGAGGTCATTACAATCTGCCCGGCATCGGAAATACCGAGATAACTATCCGCATCAACCCTAAAATTACCATCAACCTTGACTGGGAAATTACTGCCTCGACCGAGGATTAAATTTTCACCGCTATTATTTCGAATCCGGTCACTGCCCACAATTTCGCGCTGCTCATCGGGATTAGCCTCATTAAAGGAAATACTGGCCTGCATATCATTACTGCCATCGGTACGTAACCACTCATCCGATGCCACTTCATTGCTGGAACTAATCCGAATCTGGGCATCCGCAAGGACTTCAATATTGGCGTGCTTAGATACAATACCCCCTGGATTATAGCGTTGTGAGGTGGTATCGGGAACCGTATGACCCATCGCAGTCATTGCCGCCAAACCGGCTAAATCGGGACGCAATTGATTGCCAACACTAAGGGACTTAAAAGTGGTTGTGGCCTTAATTTTGGGGTGTAAAAGATTGGAATCTACCACTTCTACTGCTGTGGCGGTAAAGGATAAATTGCTATAACGACTCGCGGCAGGAAAGTCGCAGGGTAAAAAATGATCGCTGGCAGTGCCCGCATTACCATCGGTGCAGTCGCTGCTTTTTAAATCCTTAAAAAGAATTTTCCCTGACTCAGAAGGCCAATTACCAGTCATAATTTCCTGGGTATTTTCGGCAATAAAGGCTCGAATGGCATTATTATAGGTGGCGATTTCCTGCCCCAGTGCTCTGGCCCGGGCTTGTTCATTTTCACTACGCTGTTGTTGAACGGTATAGGTCATCAGCGAGGCAATAGCGGCGACGACAATAAGGGATTGCAGTAATGAAAACCCCGGTGTTTGTTGAATAATCATAAATGGCCTCTTATTGATAATAGAAACGGTTAATTAATGCTAAATTAAATAATTATTTATAAATAATCTTAAAATAATTAATTACCAGGGTCATAACCGGACCAAATACCTTCGGCCCGCTCATATTCCTGGGTATTTTCAACGGCTTTTTTACCCGATGATAAGGCGTCTTCAGCAAATACCATGGCATCATCGGAACGAACCAGTGCATTTTTGGAACTCTCGTAGATAATATCCAACTTTTTATAAATATTTCCTGTGGCCTGGGATACCTCGACTCCATCAACCAATAAATCATTGTCATTGGTCAGCTCTGGATTATTATTTAAATCCCGTGTGTGATGACCATCTAAATCAACGAATTGGACGGATTGGGTCGTATCATGGTTCAGGCTTAATTGGCCGGAATAGAAATTTTTCCGATGGGCGGAGCCAATGGTTGAGGTCTCCGTACTCCCTTCCCGATCGCCCGAACTAAAATGAATCCTGGCGGTTGTTGTGCTATCGCCTATTTTTCCGGTTTGTCCCGTATAGATCTGATACATGGATTCAACGGAAAGATCTTGTTTCGCACTTGCCGTAAATTTAAAGCTGTCTTTACTGCCTGTATGGCCAATTGGTCCCTGAAAAGTAATATCCCCCGGATCAGTGTTTGTTTCGGTAAAGTTTATATTTTCTTGGGCAATAAAATCCGATGCATCGGTGGATAATAAATTAACCGAGGCTCCTTGAAGACTGGTCCCTAATCTAGAACCTACACTTGCATAACCGGCGGTTTCGGCATAAAGTCCCTCGGGATTGATAGTGAGATCAATATAGGATTGACTTTTAAATTCTAATTCGCCCTCAATTGCGCTAATGGTCAGATTATTATAATCAATAATTAAATCATTCCGGACATTAAAAATAATATCACCGGGATTAAACGCGGGATTGGTATTATTGATATTGACCGCACCGTATTTACCTTCCATATAAATGGGACCATCCACGCTAAAGTCAATGATTTTGGAACCGGGATGTATATTGATATTTTGGGCGGCAAAAATACCCTGATAATTGGCATCAATAGTGACATTATCACTATTTAAATAAAAATCTTCACCTTTTACCGTCATTTGACCCGGTGAGCTAAACCAGGTTGTCGGAGTATTGGCTAAAATTTGAAAATAGTTGGCGGCTAAATGAAAGGCCCCCGCAGAAGAAATTTCCGTATCGGAGCTGGGGGTCCCAATATCGATTCCTTTTGCGGCATGAAAAATAAGGTCGCGGCTGGAATCCAGTAAAATATCATTATCAGCACTAATATCAATACTGCCCCGAGTGCTCGCAACGACCTCGTTTTGACCATTACTGGCGGTGGTATTGATATGGATATTATTGGCGCCGAATTGATTATCTCCAGTACTGGTTCGGATCTCGACTGATTGGCCATCCATGTTAAAGGCTTGTTGATGGGAGAGGTATTGATTATCCAAATTGGCCTGGTTATAAATATTAGCGGCGGATTGTTTAAAACCGGCGGCACCGTATAGACTCAGGCTTTCATTAAATCCTGCACTTAAACCGGTTCTTTTGCCCCTGGGGCTGGCATCGATTTTAATATTTTGCCCCAGCATATCAATACGAGCGCCATAAATATCCAATTCACCGGCTGCAAGGTTTTCCAACTCTGGCGTGCTAATGGCGATATCCTGGCTAAATTGGGCATCAATGGATTGACTCTGGGATTGGATATTATTAGGAGCATCGAGAAATAAACTACCCGCAGTACTTTCGAATAATGCCGTATTGCCAGCCGTTAAACTAAGATTATCACCGCTATTTAATTGATAATTAATTGACTCAGTTTCAATATTATCTTCCGCACTGAGTTGGGCGCTGGTGGCAATAAAATCGATTTGTTGATTGGCCAGCCCTTGAATGGAGTCTTGAGCACTAATCAAAAGGTCATGATTGGCTCGGTAGAGACTATTCTGATTACTATTAAGCACAATATCAGCTTCTGTTGACTCAATGCTTAAACCCTCTGCGGCAATTAAATCCATATTATTACCGGCATTTAAATCGACTTGATTGGCGGCATAGGTATCAATACTGGCTGTGGATTGAATATCAACCTGATTATGGCCACTGAGGCTAATATTGGCTTTGCTGGAATTAAATTTAACTTGTTTTCCAGCATCAATATTCATATCACTGCCGGCATCAAATAAAATATGATTGGCAGCTTTTAAGTCTAAATTGGCAGCAGATTCATACCGGGTATTTTGCTGACTCTGGACACTAAAGCTTTGTCCGGCTTTCCATTCTATATTATTGCCGGCATTTAGCTGAATTTCTCCTAGGGTGCTGCCATTGCTTGTGTATAACATATCACGGTTTGAATTCATCTGGATTAACTCCGTACTTTCTGCGCTAAAATCGGGGCTATGACCACTACTATGTCCCGATGAGTTTTTAACACTCATTTGGATACTATTAAGTGCTGCTACTTCAAAATTGCCATCGATCTCTAGATGGGCATTTTGTGCTTTATCCCCAAAAATGATCGGGCGACCCTTATTGTCATAATCTTTATTGTAAATCCGCGAGTTATTAACAATTTCTCGTTTATTTGCCGCGAGAGTCGAATCAAAGGTAATTGGGGCTTCCATATTATTACCGCCATCGATGCGTAACCAGGGATCATTCATTTTATTATTCACTGCTTGTAGAATAATATCGCCCGTGGCTTGATCCATACCAATACTGGATGAGGTGGTCATGCCCGTACCCGTATTGCCGGTAGAAAAATTTAAGGCGGTTAAGGCGGCTAAACCGGTTAAATCCTTACGTTTTTTTCCTCCCCGAATAATGGGGTCAATCCGTGTTGTGGCGACAATATTTTCATCGACCTCAATGTCGGTTTGATACGCGATACCCAATTGAGTAAAGGGATCAAAAGAGCAGGGAACAAATTGGCTGGCTGTTGAGCCGGGACTACAACCGGCTTTTAAGTGATTAATACTAATATTAATTTTGCCTTGGCTAAAATTACCGGCATTTTCTGCAATATAAGCGCGCACACCATTATTGTAAATGGCCAATTGTTGGCCAAAATTACGCGCATGGCTTTGTTCAAATTCGCTTTTTAAATACCTGACTTCCAGCAGGGCAATGGAAGAAAAAAGGCCGGTGGCAATAATGGCTTCAAATAAGGTGAATCCTTGGTTAATGGTTGGGTTTTTCATTTCATTATGACTCCAAAAATAAACAAATTAATATATTAAAAAGATTCACAAAGACTTAATGGCATCATTTGCCAGTTCGGTTGCGGTGTAATTTTCCTTGATTTTCTCAGCGTGACTTTCTAAACAGTCTTGTAGGCTTACTTTGTCTTTACCAAGAGCGGCTATACACTCGGGAGCGGGAATTTCGTCATAATTATTCAGATCTTTATAAACCAGGGCATTTAAATTGGTTAAAACATGGCCCATATTTTCCAGTTCATAACCTTCGCTTGCACTCCCTTCAGCTTCCTTGCCATGACTTAATAGGTTGCCATAAGTACCGCTAGTCCGTTTTTCCAATTGAAGGGAATATTGGACCAGCGTATCCTTCGTGACAAACTCGGTTTGGGGAATACTGGTATCCAAATACACATCATTAACCACCAGATTATCCCGGGCCTTAAAAACAATTTCACCCCGGGCACTAATATCGGTGGAGTCGGTGCCCTGCATTTCAATATAACCAATGCTTCCTTCATCTCCGGAACGAACGATATAGTCTTCATTACTATGAGTTGTGAGTTTAATATTGTTAGCCTCAAGGGTATTGGTGCCACCACTATCAACCCGCAGAGCCTTATAGGGGGTATTAATATGAATATCCTGGGCCTGCATATCAACGGATTGTAATACCCCGGTTATATTATCAGAGGCAATAATATCCACATCGGAATTATTGGCATATAAATAATAATCACCAGCCTTGACTTCGATTTTCCCGCCATTTTCATTGGAGAGATTCATTTTTCCTTCTGCCACATATTGCATGGCATCATTTTTTTTAAAATTGGCAACTTCTTCCGATAATAAAATAATATTATCAGCATTAAAAATTAAATCCCGGCTGGATTCGATATAGATATTTTGATCGGATTTAATCGTCATAGGACCATTGCCTGTGGTGTTAAAGGAGGCATTTAAGGCTTGGTCAAAATTAACCACGCCACTCTGGGTATGCATATCAATATGATTGGCCCGCAGGGTTAATTGATTGCCGGTGGCATAAAAGTCATTAATACCGGTCATATCAACCCCGGTCCCTGGACCGGTGCCCGTGGATTGATAAATGGTATGGTCAGAATAGTCATTAAATGTTCCGGCCCCTTCAATGGTCATTGTTTGGGCAGATTTAAAATCAATATTTTTACCTTGTGATAATGAGCTGCTGACGATAAATGAGGTTTGTTTATCTCCGGTGGTTGAAAAATGATTCTGGGCATAAAAATCAATGGCCTGCGCGGTAAAATGAAATTCATCACCGCCATCAACAAAGCTGATATTATTATCGGCTTCCATAATGGTATCGCCTAGTGTGGCTACGGTGCCAAATAAACCGGAAATATTGGCATTGAAATCACTCCCCTCAACCTCTAATCGGTTTTTATTGGCATTGCTTTCAAAGCGATTGCTGGCGGAAATTTCGCCCGGACCATTGGCGGCATAGGTTTTAATTTTGCCATTGGAGGTCATATTAATGGCTCCACTAAAATCAGCGTGAGCAGATGGTGTACCGGCAATTAGATTGACTTGATTGGCCCTTAGTTTGGCATTGTTTTGATAGGATTGGGAATAGATTGACTGGGCGGTTTCTATAAACCTGCCGGCTGCGCCGATAATCGAGTCATTGCCGGCTTGCAGTGTGAGGTTGGGGGTATTGATTTGTTGACCAATATTAATATCACCTTGGTTAAAGTTGTATTCGATATTGGCTCCCTGGGAGCGAATATTCATATTACCGCTATTGGCATTATTGGAAGATAATAAAATGCTATCACTGGCGTTGGTCAAATGATCGGATTTGGCTAACTCACTATAGTTGTCTTGGATTTGAATGCTAATATTACCTTCCGTATCAAATTTAATATCGCCACTATTGGTACTAAAGGAAATGTCCTTATTATCAGCATACAGATTGATATTATTGGCTGTTGTGGTGATATCACCATCGGCATGTTTGGCCCAAATATTAATATCGGCCCCGGCATTTTGAGTGCTGATTTGCATTAATGCGGCTGCTTCCAGGGCCATGGTATTACCTGACTCCAGACGTAAATCCGAGTTGGCAATGGCGATAATATCCCCTGGATGGGTATCATCACCTGCCTTGAGAGTAATATTTTTTGCGGCATCGAGATAAATGCCATCTTCTCGGGATAGAACATTGATATTGGCCCCACTTTGGCCATTAATGGTATGGGCTGATTCAACAAAAAAATCATCCGCGACTTGCATCTCAATCGCTTGTTGGGATTGATTGTTGTAGTCGCCATTTTCTGTGCTCAAGAGAATATCACCAGTGTCGGTCTTTAATTGGATATTTTGCGCAGCCTTAAGGCGCGTGTTATTGGCGGCTTGGGTTTCAATAACCAGGGACTGAATTTTAATTTTTGCTTCGGCCAGAGTGGTAAAACTACCAGCGCCAGAATTCATTTTGATTTCGGTTGGTGATTGAATACTTAAATCACTATCGACTAAAACGTGTGAGGGTAAATCTAATTCAGGCTTTTTATTGCCTAAAATTAATGCTGCTCCGGTTTTATTGGTGATCCGATCGACTGCAACGATTTGCCGATAGTCGGGGTCATTATTTAAATCAAAATTTATATTGGCCTCCATACTATTGCTGCCATCGACTTCTAGCCAGGGTTCTTTCATTTGTGCGTCAATAATTTCCATTTGGATGCCTTTACCGTTGGCACCGCTTATTGGATCGGAAGAATCAATAAGGGAAATAGTATTGCTGGCCTGAACCGAGTGGCCGGATAAACTGAGGGATTGCCCTAGTGCTGTCATGGCGGCTAAACCGGTTAAATCATCGCGGACCTTGCCCTTAATGACTAGTGGTGTCATTTTAGTAAGCCCATGCACTTCGGGAATTTCTGTTGTGCCTGCACGGGTGATAGTGGTTTTATAGGCCAATTTACCAATGGAGGTTTCATTGCTAAGACCACAGGGTACATAGTGGGTATCACTCTCTCCTCCACAGCTGGTGTGTTTTAAGTCTTTGATATAGATGTCACCAGAGGCTAAAGTATCCATATTTTTTGAAATATAGGCACGCACACCATTATTATAAATAGCCAGTTCTTTACCGAGCAATTTGGCTTGTTCCTGCTCTAGTTTATTGGTATCCATTTGCATTTGCATCATTATGGCGGAGGCGGTGATGCCCGCAACTATCACCGATTCCAATAAGGTAAAGCCATTTTGATTAAAACAATGCTGATCGTTTAACGGTTTAAAACTTTTCATAGGGCTATCCTGGTGGTTGTTCTAGAAAACACGATAATGGTCAAGGGCGCTTTCTAGGATTATTTTATTATCAATAAATTTACCTTGTAAATATTTATTTTAGGATAAAGATAGTATTGGAAACAAGCGTTAAGTTTAAAAAAAGTACCTTTGCAGTGGTTTAAAAATCCTTATAAAACAGGAAAATATAATGAAAATATATGTTGCTCGCTAAAAATTGCTGATTTTTTAGGTATTTAAAATTACCTAGGGGTGTTTTATTACTAATTTGGGTTTATATTATTTGGGGTATTATTTTACGGATAGAAATAAAAAAAAGTGCTGAAGCACCTTTTTTTATTTAAAATTTATTTTATTATATATTAAGTAATTAAAAATCAATAAAAACATTGGGATTGATTTCAAATCCAGGCACATTTTCTAAATCACCGTATTGATAAATATCGGTTAATAAGTTGGCTTGGTTAAATAGATAATATTCGGCATAAATATCTTTGTTGGTTTTGCCATAATCGCTCATATATTCGGTAGTTACTCGATAAATTGAGGTGCTATTATTACTGAAATAGTGACTATAGGATAATGAGACATTGTTCATTGCTGTGTCAAACATATCCTGGTTCATTCCAATAAAAACTTGGCCGTTTTCTACCGTATTGAGCATAGTGCTATTGTATTTTATAATGCCCCGACGGTATAACTCGTCCAAGGAAATCACTTCACTAACTCTATCATTAATTAACACAATATATTCGGATAGGGCGCCTTCGCCATAGGAGCCATGATTGGATTGTTTTTCGATTTCCGTAATATGTCGAATATACTTATATTCAATAGCGTCATTTTGATAGCTGGGTTTAAACCACTCCGCGGCGATGTCCATTAAGTCGTTTGGCTCTAAAATATTGCTGATTTCTTCCAGGTTCATACCAATAATATACTGGCCAGTTTCTAAACCTTGTGCGATATCTTGGGGAAGTATGGGGTTGCCACCGATATCATCCAGGGTGTATTGGCCAATGGAGAGTCTTTCCTGCAGGGTGCTATAGTTGATAATTTCGGCTATTTCGCCGCTGTCATCAAAAATAAGATAGTCGGAGTGTCGTCCGGTTGATAGGCTTGGTTTGGTTAGTTCGTAGGCGGTCATTAAACGCCAGATCTTAGGGGACAGTTCGAGTAGGGTATATTTTCGTGCCGATAGTTGTCTTACATCGTCCCAATTTAAACCGGGTCTAATGGTGTAGCCATCGTATGAATAAGAGACTAATTGAAATAAAACGTCACCATTATTATTGTTTGTGTCAACATATAGTTTGCCATAACATCCGGCTTTGTCTTCCCCGCAATTATCCACTTGGTTTAAACGAATATAGCTGCCATCAAAGTTAACTTGTGAACTGGAACCATCACTAGTAGCGGGTAAAAAACTGGTCATTTTAAACCAGTCACCTTGTGAATAGGTGGTATTGTTATTCCAGTTTTTATTATAAAATGCTAAGTCTATATCAAAAACACCTGAGAAACCCACCATTAGGTCTTTGATTTTTAATACGCCGGTTTGTTGGTCGATATAAGCCGTACCTGCTTGGGCTGCACCAATAAAAACAGACATACCTAATGTGATCGTCGCAAGCGTACTTGCTAATGGTTTTATTTTCATTTTCATTACCTTATTGTAAATAGCCCTATCTATTGTGCGAAATGATTCTCGAACAAGCTCCTAGAGTTTCAATTGTGTTTTTAATTCAGCTAGTGCTTCTTCGCCTTTTGAGATATCCTGAGGTGTCATTTTTGAGCGCAAAAATGACATGCTTTTTTTTGCGTTGGTATCATTTTGTTCTGCTGATAAGGCAATATAGGCATAACCGATATAAAAATCTTTTTCGACACCATAGCCATTTAAATACATCATACCGATACTATAATTGGCAGCGACGATATTTTTATTGGCTGCTTTTTTAAATAAAGTTAAGGCTTGGGTTTCGTCTTTGTCGAGACCTTTGCCAAATAAATACAATTGTCCCAAGGCATAATAAGCCAAGCCGTAGTCATCTTCGGTGGTTAGTGATTGATATAAGGGAATCGCTAATTGATAACGAGCGGTATCTGAATAGAGTGTGGCTAAACTCATTTTGGCATCTAAGTAACCTTTATCGGCGGATAATTTTAAGTATTTTTCAGCGAGTTGGTCATTTTTCTCGACACCATAACCCAGTTTGTAAATAATCCCGAGGTTATATTCTGATTCCATATTGCCATTTTCGGCGTGTTTTTTATGGATTTTAAACATTTTCTGGTGATGTGCATCGTTGCCTTTATGGTTATTAATTGTTGTACCATTTTGGGATGCTCTTTTTTGGTTAATTAAGTCAATATTGTATTTGGCTTCTTCGACACCGTTTGCAGAAGCACGTTTAAACCATTTTTTGGCTTCTGAAATATCGACTTTTCCGCCCAAGCCACTTAAGTACATTTTAGCCAGTTTATATTGAGACATGGCATGATTGTTTTCTGCACCTTTTTGAAACCAACGTTTTGCCTGACTATAATCTTTTCTGACCAGTTCACCTTTGAAATACATGAGACCTAGAGAGTATACGGCCTCTGGGAAGCCTTGATCGGCTGCATTTTGAATTTTTTCAAGACCCAGTAAATAGTCTTTTTGTTTTTCGTCTTGTGAAGATTTTTCTCGGGTTAAATAATAGATTCCTTGTTCAAATACTTCGTCTCGTGTTGGTTCTTGTGCTGCAAAGGATGTGCTACTTATGGATAATAGTCCAGTCACTAAGATGGTTTTAGCTAAAATATTTTGCGACTTCATAATAAATACCTATTAAATACTGATGGTTAAATTTATGGTTCGGCCACTAAAATACTTTAGGTATTTGTTGATCTTAGTGATGTATCGCTTACCGGCTTTCAAGTAGTAATCGTTTTTGTCCAAATTTGAGGGTCCTACATTATACATTTTTAAAGCACATACTAAGTTGTTATTACAGCGTTTTAAGTATTTATTAATAATTTTTGCCGAACATTTAATATTATGGCTGATCTCTTTTAAATTACCTGGACAATAGTTTAACCAAAATTTTTCAATAATTTGAGCCGGCCCAACCGCATTGGCATGGGATATGGCATTTTCATCAAAGTTTGATTCGGTCCGAATTAATGCCACCATTAAGTCTGGATCAATCCGTTCTGTTGAACTCACGTCTACGATGACTTCGGCATATTTATTGGCCTTATGTTTAGACATTTTAAATTTTGATTTAAGCTTTTTGCTGAGTGTATTACGAGCCTTTGCTCTTGCCTTTTGACTCAGAGAGGTGCTAAGCAATGTCTCGGTATCATCATTGTTGCTTTTATAAAGTCCAAAACTCAGTTGGATATTTGATGAGTTAATGGTTTTATATTCACTTAAATCCATTTTTTTATAAGGGAATAGAATTGAAAAATTATCCCAAGTAAACTTTTGACTCTCTATTTTTAACACGTCGTCAAATATTTTAATAGATAATAATAGAGAAAGTAAAGTGAAAATAATAAAAAATGAAAAAATAACCCGTTCTAACAACATAAGCAATAGATTCAACCGTTCATCATCGGTTTTGTTTCATGGTTTAAAAACCTATTTTTTCGCCAGTTTGACTAATTTTTGGTATTCTCGGATCACTTTTTTTAGATAGCGATTGTGGTACTTTTGGGTCTTGGAATGATAGTTCCCTACACCGGTCCAATAGTCATTGGCATTATCAATTTGTTTTTTTAAGAACCAGGTCCCTAAGGCTATGTTAATACAAGGGCTATAAATAATATCGCTAAGTTCTACCTGAGCAAAATTCTTTTTTAATAATTTAAAATTTGTGGTGTTTAATTGCATAACGCCTAAGTCATAGGTGCCATTTTTATTTTTGCTAATGGTTCCGGGTTTGCCCGCTTCAACTTTTGCGACGGCTTTTATTAGGTGTGGATTTATATCATAATATAAAGCCGATTTAATAATGCAGCGATTGACAATTTCTTCTTGAGTATCAATTGGATCAGGAAAAACGTCTTCATAATTATCCATAGGGCCACTTTCATTAATAGGTTATTTATTAAATGCTTTATTATAATTCAGGTATTTTTCTTTTACAAATTTTGATAAAATTAAAATATCTTAAAATAATGTATTTAGAAATCTGCTAAGAAATGATTTATTGAATATATAATGCATAATATATAAAGGATTACCTGACAATGACTGATAAAAAATATCGCCTTATCACTCGTTCTGATTTTGATGGGCTTGTATGTGCTCTTTTATTAAAAGAACTCAATTTAATTGATGATGTTTATTTTGTGCACCCCAAAGATATGCAAGATGGTATTATCCCGATTGATGATGGTGATATTTCAACCAACCTACCTTATGTTCCTGGTGTTCATTTAGCCTTTGATCACCATTATAGTGAAACCTTGCGTTTTAATAAAATGGAAAATCATATTATTGATCCGGGTGCTTTGTCGGCAGCCCAAGTTGTTTATGATTATTATGGTGGGAAGACGGTGTTTGGTCATATTCCGGATGATATTATGCAAGCGGTTAATAAAGGCGATTCGGCCAATTTTTCGCATCAAGAAATTTTAAATCCAAGTGGTTGGGTATTGATGAATTTTATTATGGATTCTCGTACCGGGTTGGGTCGTTTTCACCATTTTAAAATATCAAACTATCAATTAATGATGAAATTAATTGATTTCTGCCGTAACCATAGCATCGAAGAGATCTTGGAACTGCCGGATGTCCAAGAGCGAGTGGATTTGTATTTTGAACACCAAGAGAAAGCAATTGAACAGATTAAAAAAAATACTAAAACCTATGGCTATAATGATGAGGTTGTGGTGTTAAATCTGAAAAATGATGATGTGGTTTATTGCACTAATCGGTTTTTAATTTATTCGCTTTTCCCGAAGGCACAAATTTCAATCCATTTGATGTGGGGACGGCAAAAACAAAATGTTATTTTAGCAATAGGTAAATCCATCTTAAATAAAACATCAATGTTTAATATCGGTGAAGCCTGTCTTAAGTATGATGGTGGAGGACATTCTAATGCTGGTAGTTGCCAGGTCTCTAATCAGCAATATAAAACCGTTTTAAATGAGATTATTTATAAAATAATTCATGATGAGTAATTATCTTTACCTGTGATACTTGGAAATGCAAGGTTTCGTATTTACTCAATATACGTCATTCCCGAAGTTTCCCTGCTTAGAACGTGCTGGGACAGGCCTTTTCGGGAATCTATTGAGAGAAATGGATCCCCGATAAGAGACCTCGGGGATGACGTCAATTATTTTTTCATGCAAATTGAAGTAGATTGGGTATGTACCAAAAATTAATCGTATCAATATAAAAATGAATGTAATGGGATAGGTTTGTTATGGCTGAATTTAAAAAAAAACTGGCTGCAAAAAAGAAACTGACGGATAAAAAGAAAAGTAAAAGTGTTAAACAACACAAAAATCGCCCCAAAAAGTTGACCATGTTTTTATGGGAAGGGGTAGATGCACGAGGGAATATAAAAAAAGGACAATTAGAAGCCGAAAACCCAACGTTGGCGAAAGCTGCTTTAAGACGGACGGGGATTAAAGTTAACAAAATTAAGGCTGAAGCGAAACCGTTGTTTGGCATTGGTGGAGGTCCAAAGGAAAAAGCTATTCGACCGGGAGATATTGCTGTTTTTGCCCGACAAATGGCCACCATGATGAGCTCGGGTGTGCCCTTAATTGAAGCATTTGGTTTGATTGCCCGAGGAAATAAAAATCCACGTTTTGTCCGCCTAATCAATGATGTAAGGCAAAATATTGAATCCGGTAGTAGTTTTTCTGAATCGTTGGAAAAACACCCTAGATATTTTGATTCTTTGTTTTGCAATCTTATTGCTGCGGGAGAAACGGCAGGTATATTAGATACGATTTTAGAAAAAGTGGCGCTGTATAAAGAAAAAACTGAAATGGTTAAAAAGAAAGTTAAAAAAGCTTTATTTTATCCAACGGCTATTATGATCGTCGCTGCTATAGTGGTGGTTATTCTTTTGTTGTTTGTTATTCCCCAATTTGAAAGCATGTTTGCCAATTTTGGTGCGGATTTACCTGCTCCTACTCAATTTATCGTCGATGCTTCGCGATTGCTGCAAGAATGGTGGTATATTTTCTTTGGGGGAGCAGTGGTTGTGGTTTATGCTTTTATTTATGCTAAAAGAAAGATTGTTGCCTTTCAGCATTTTTTAGAGCGTTTAAGCTTAAAAGTACCCGTGGTAGGAGGTATTTTAGAAAATGCAGCGATTGCTCGTTTTGCCAGAACTTTATCCACTATGTTTGCGGCAGGGGTTCCATTGGTGGAGGCGATGGATTCAGTTGCCGGTGCGGCAGGTAATATTGTGTTTAGTAAGGCAATTATAAAAATTAAAGAGGATGTTGCTGTGGGTAAACAATTGCAAATGTCCATGGAAGAGGTTGGCGTTTTTCCACCCATGGTGGTACAAATGACGGCGATTGGTGAAGAGTCGGGGGCGTTGGATACCATGCTTGCCAAGGTGGCTGATTTTTATGAATCGGAAGTCGACAATACGGTAGATAGTTTATCCAGCTTATTGGAGCCGATGATTATGGCTGTTTTAGGCGGCATAATTGGGGGTATTGTTATTTCGATGTATTTGCCGATATTTCAAATGGGGCAGGTGGTATAAGATTTTTTATATTAGGTTAAACCTAAAAAAATTAATTCGCTTTTTTTAAGAAATTTATATGATAAATCAACCTAAGCATTATAAAAGTATTTCGCTTTTTATCGTTTTTAGTGTGTTAATTGCTATGATTGATGCTTTGTTTGTTTGGATTAACTATTCTTCTGCGCAATTTGTGTTAAGTAAAACAATCCTGGACAAAAATTATGTGCACGAAGGTGTTTTTAAATATTATATTAAAAATCGACTTAATGATTTAGAAAAATTATCCAATCTGTTATCGGTTGATAAGTCTATTAACCAAGAGCTGGATTTATTAAATTTGAATCTATCTCAAAATAATGAGTACGAAATTAAAAAGCAATTTCCTCGGCTAAAAAATAAAGTACAAGCAAGCTATAAAAATCTCTATAAAAATAAATATATCAATAACCTAAAGTATTATGTTGAGTCTTTGGATGAAAGCTTGATTTATATGAATGAGGATTATAAAAAAGATAGGCATAAAAACTATTTAGTAAAATTGGCATTGCAGCATAAAAAAACTTTTTCTGGATACCATATTGTCGATGATAATATTTTTTTAACATCGGTTTCTCCTGTATTTTATGAAAATAAGAATAATCGAACCGTTTTCTTAGGGGTTATTGAAATTAGCCAGTCGCTTGATGAGACCTTACTTTTTGTTAATCATTTAAATAATTCCAGTGGTGCTTTAATTGCGTATTCGAATGATCAATATCAGTTGTTAAACTCTTACCATCGAGATATTTCTTTGGTTAATATCTTTGATTATGCCATTGATTCAGCGCTCAACAATATGGTTAATGAATTTGTTTTTCAAAATCACAACCTGACAACCTATGGTTTTAATTTAAATCATATGCAAAATTATTATCAAGATAATTTGAATGCTTACGCGGTATTTTGGATTGATATTACTGAAGAAAAACAACAGTTTTTTGATGATTTACGGATAAATATTTTATATGCAATGGTTGGATTTATTTTAATTGAACTTGTTTTTTATATTATTTTAAAAACACATATTAAATATAAAATGATGGAGCACCATGCTTCAACGGATAAATTGACTCAGATCCCAAATCGGGCGGCTTTTGATCAAAAGCTCGCGGAGGAAATGAGTCGTAATAAAAGAGGGAATAGTGCCTTGTCCGTGCTGTTATGTGATATTGATTTTTTTAAACAATACAATGACACCTATGGTCACCAAAAAGGTGATGAGTGCCTTCAGCAAGTTGCTAAAGTGATGAGTCAATCCATCCATCGAGCTGGAGATTTTGTGGCTCGATATGGTGGCGAAGAGTTTGTTTTTATTTTACCGAATTGTAATCAGCGGAGTGCTAAAAAGATTGCTGAAACAGTCAGAAAAAATATTCAAAAAGCAAAAATACGCCATGAAAAGTCATCGGTGAGTCAATATGTGAGCCTAAGTTTAGGTATTGCATCTGCCCATTATAATGAAATTATTTCTGGACCTGATTTGGTAAAAAAGGCCGATGCTAAGCTCTATCTAGCAAAAGAGAATGGGCGAAATCGTTCTGAAGTCTAGTCAATAAAATTTCGGCCATTCTAAATATTTTGGATTTTTATAGGTTAGTCGAAAAAATCTTGTTCATCTTCATGAAAAGGCAGTTCGCTTAAATCATCTATAATTTCATGATCAGCTAGATCTTCTAAGTTCTCAAGATCGATAGCCGAGGCATCTTGGTCAAATTCAGATAAGTCTAGTGGGGTGACGGTATTGGTCTTTTCTTTGTGCTTTTTGTCAGCTTTTTCTTGTTCAAGTAAAGGAGGGTAATCGGTCGCTTTGTCGCTTGTTTTTAGCTCATCATTTAATAAAATTCCGTTTTCAATGTTTTCTAGAAGATCTTCTAAACTTTCTTCTTGGGGCTGCTCTTCTCTTTCGTTGATATTATGGATAAAGTTGGAGCGATCTTCTTTTATTTCTTCGGCTACGTATCCAGGAAATTCTAATATATGATCTGCTGCATATTCAAAATCATCACTGTTATCAGCAGTTGAATTTGAATTATTTTGGATAGTATTATGTTGCTCTTGACCCGTTTTTGAGGTAATCGAATCTGTCTCGTCAGCACCGGGAATAATGGGCGGGGGGGAATTTTCTGGGGGTAAAACAACTTCATTTTCGGTAAGAATAGGAATAAATGAATGGGTTTTTTTCTCAATTTGCAAATCAATTTCGTTTTCATCAATGGATAGGTCTAAATCTGAGTTAGGGACAAAATCATCTTGCGCTTTACGTTTGATTTGAGTAAAAAATACGCCTCCGACAAGCATAACCAAAACAGTTAATAAAACACTTAGTATGGCACTTTGGTATTTGATTAACTGGGCTGAAATAGATGAATCGATCTCTTCATTGGCAAGAGAAGAGGTGGCTTGAATGGTTTTATTTTTGACTTTTTCTTTTTTTAAATCACTATCTAGTTTTGCAATTTTTTTATTTAATGCTTCAAAATCAGGTGTGTTTTTACTGATCTTTTCCATCTCAAGTAGTAATTCTTTTACCTTTAAAAGAAGTTTTTTATTTTCTTCTCGTAAATTATCAATTTCAGCAGAAGTTAGGCCAACAACGGTGTTATCCACAATTATAGGCTTTACAGAAGTAGAACCTGATGTGGAATTGTTTTGCTTGATCGGCTGAGTTTTACTAGAGGCGGTTTTTATCTCAGGGGTGGCTAAACGAAGCACTCCAGCGGAATTTCCAGTGACTGGGTTTAGCTCGGCGGGTGGTTCTTCTTTGTTTTTTGCCTGGCTAGTCTTGGTATGACTAGGTATAGATAAAACAGTATCGGATTTTAATCGATCCATATTATTATTAACAAAAGCATGTGGATTGTTTTCATAAATTAAATGGATAGTGTCCATTATTGATAAGCCTACGACTTGATGCATATTGGCTATTTTCCACATACTATCGCCTTTTTTTACCGGATAGTCTTTTTTTGCAATATCCCCTTTTTTAAAGGCTTTTTGGTATGCTATGGCTTGATTATCTGGTTTATATTGGTAGCTGGTTTGCTTAGCAATGGTTTGTTTTGTATTGATCGGATTACGCGTTTTTTTTGATTTTTTAGGTGTTCTTTTGATCAGTTTTGGGGTTAAAAATAAATTAACTTTTTTAACTAGGCGAGAATTATTACCGCCTAATAAAATATTAAAGCTAATCATTGGATCTTTAATAAATTTTTTACTGGTTAAATGCAAATAGGTTTTATTGTTATGCTCTTTTAATTTTAAAACAATATCATATCCTAATAAGATTGAACTTCTGACTGAATGCTCTTTGTTCGTAAAATAAGCATAAAAATTCTCCAAATTATCTTCATCAGATTTAAATATTTCAATACTTGCATTTAAATATTCGTTTAAACCTGATTTTACTTCAATATCTCCTAAGCCTAATGCATTCACTATATTAAAGGGAACAATAGAAGCAACTAATACTGCACTATACAAACGTTTGCGACTAAAAACGCTTATTATTTTTTTCTTCATTATTAAAATCCACACCTATTTAGCTAATCATATTTAGCTATAAAACTTAATTGTTAAAAATCATTAACATCTTTTTGATATTTTTCGGCCAATTGGCTTAAATCCACTTCAACTGATTGTTTGTTAAATTGATTATTCGGAAAACTTAATCGTATTGGCTTTCCATTTAAATCAGCAGATAAGTTATTTAATACAATATGCATATACTGCTCATCGAATCTTACCGTTTCAATGTAAGGACTTGATTTGACCAGTTCATAAGAATTAAATAATTGATTTTTTATACCATTATTATAGTCTATGGTTAAATAAGGATAGCGTTGATTATTTTTATAAAAATCATTTAGACCATTCGCATAAAATTGTTTAGATTTATCAATAAGACCTATAAGGTTAGAAAAATAAGGGAGAGTTGACATTAAGGTTTTGGTGTTATCAGTTTTTACTAGTACATAAAAATCGTTATTGTCTTTTGTTGGCTCTATGGCAAACCAGGTTTTTTTGTATTTTAATATAGAATTGTCTTTTATATTAAAAAATCCTAGCTCTCCTGTACAATTTTTTTGTTTTGTGTTTGATGCCAGTTCACGTGCGAAAATTAGACCAAAAGGTTCAAGCACTCCAACCAATTCACTTTTTTCGATCTGATCCTCGAGATAATGTTCGTATAGTTTAAATATTTTTTTATCATTGCATGATAAAATATTGTCGGCAAACACTCCACTGAATAGGCCCAGATTAATGCAATAGAATACAAAACATTTTTTAAATATTGAAAAAATAAACCTCATTGATCAATCCTTTTTTTAGAATAAAATAACTCGGAATTTAAAAAAGATAATAAATACATCTCTAGGAAATTATAATTTAATATATATTAATAGTGGTTGTGGTTCAAGAAAAAAAATGTTTTATTTTTAATTAATTAACTAAGTCAAGCTGTTTTTTTTAACTTTTTACCATTAGTTGAGAATTAGTACGAAACTGATAAAACGGGTCAAGGTTTTGTTCCATTCGCGAAATAAAATGATTCAGTAATCAATGAGTGATGGACTTTAAATAACAGGGTTTTTAATAAGGTTTTAACATGGTTATAAGATGGTTATAGCACTAAAATAAAGACGTATATTATTGTCTTATAAGATAAATAATCATTTCTGCCATGTTAGCTATACCCCAGTTCCATGTTTGTTATACCCCAAAGCTGTGGAAGCTATACCCCGATGATGTGTTGGCTATACCCTATATATGAAGTGTCTAGGGGGCAAATGTGTGTGTACTATACCCCAAAACGTGGAAGCTATACCCCGCTTAAAAATGGTTAAGGTGTGGGAGCTATACCCCGTTGTGTGTTTATTTAGTGTGGGGGCAATACCCCACATACCCAAGTTACTTCAATTTGCATGATAAAATAATTGACGTCATCCCCGAGATCTCTTATCGGGGATCCATTTCTATCGATAGATTCCCGAAAAGGCCTGTCCCAGCACGTTCTAAGCAGGGAAACTTCGGGAATGACGTATTTTGAGTGAATACAAAACCTTGCTTTTCCACGTATCACAGGTACAGTTTGATGAGTATAGTGTTTTTATATTTCAATTATTAACCTAAAAAACGCAGTTGACTTCGTAGCGAGGTTCACTTAAGTGCTGAAGATTAAGGATTTTATGGGTTATTTTGGCTTTTCTTGTAGTCACCCTACTGGTGAAGTCAAAATATTCTAGAAAATCCTTAAGATTTAGTGCTTAAGGGGGCCGCAGTAGATGGCAACTGCGTTTTTTAGGATTAATCAGACTATATATTGACGATTAAGGTAACTTTAATTTATTATCTCTATTTAAAAAGGGGAGAATATTATGTTTGAAGGTTTATCAGATGAGTCTATTGATAGTTCAATGTCTTATTATAAGAAGTTGCTTGATATTAAAGAATCAGTAACTGAAGAATTACCACAGCAATTAGAACAAGTCACAAAAGATACATTAGCTTCTAATCAACCTCTAACGTTACCCTATTGGAGTAATTCTCACCGGGGGATTCCTTCGGAATTTATTCGTTCGGCTTTGTTTGGTATTTTTAAAAAGGGAAGTCGACGTTATATTGATAATGAGATTATCGAATCGTGGAAAAATTTTGAATTATGCTTTAAGGGGATGCAGCTTGATCAGTCGGATATGGATGTTTGGATGCAAGTCATGCATCTTTATCAAGGGCGTGATATCGAAAATTGTGAATATGTTGAATTTAGTGAAAGAAGTTTCCTTTCTTCGATTAGTCGAGCCTGGGGTAAACCAAATAGAATTTGGTTAAAAGAATCATTAGATAGGTTGGTTGATGGGACGATTCGGATTAAAGTGAATGATAAACGCTTTTATGCCGGACATTTGATTGACAATTATACGCATAATGAAACTAATGGAAAATGGCTGTTGAGGGTGAATGCTAAAATTTTTAATTTATATGGAAAGGATTACACCCGGATATCATGGGTGGATCGATTGGAATTAAATCAGGATAATTTATCCAAATGGTTGTTAAATTATATTGAAAGCCATAAATATTCGAAACAATGCCCGCATAAAATTGGTCTCGAAAAATTACAAAAATTAACCAATAATTCAACCACTCTTAGAGAATATCGCCGTAGAGTAAAAACCAGTATTAATAAAATCCATATATTAAAACATTGGGAAATTAATAAAAATGATATTTTAATATTTTATTAATAAAATTATAGGCAATAAACGTGATTAATTGTTTGCCATTTCTTTGCCTTTGATGGAAAACCGATCTTTGTTGGTTGCTTTAGAGTGGGCTTCCTTTCGAGTTATAATACCTTGATTGACAAAATGTTCTAGGCACATGTCTAAAGTCATCATACCTTCTTTCTGAGAGGTTTCGATTGTTGATATTATTTGATGTATTTGAGAATCCCGGATTTTTGTCTTAATTGCATTATTGGAAATTAAAATTTCATGTGCTGCGATTCGTCCGTTTCCATCTTTTCTTTTGATTAAGTGCTGAGAAACAATTGCTTTAACGGACTCTGATAACATGGAGCGAACCATGTTTTTTTCGTCACCAGGAAATACATCTATAATCCGGTCGATTGTTTTTGATGTAGAACCGGTGTGCATAGTGCCTAAAACGAGGTGTCCAGTTTCGGCTGCAGTGATGGCCAAGCGAACGGTTTCTAGATCTCTCATTTCACCCACCATAATAATATCAGGATCTTCTCGCAAAGAGGCTCTTAAAGCATTGTTAAAGGAATGAGTATTGCGAAAAACTTCTCGTTGATTAACAATTGAGCGTTTTCCTTTATGTATGAATTCGATGGGATCCTCAATGGTGATGATGTGTTTATTGTAATCTTTATTAATAAAGTCAATCATGGCAGCTAAGGTAGTCGATTTACCCGAGCCTGTTTGACCGGTAATCAGGACTAAACCTTTGTCGTTTAGGCAAATCTTTTTGAAGATGTCGGGTAAGCCCAATTCTTTGATGGTTTTAATACTGTTTGCGATGATTCGAAAAACCATCCCAAGTCCGTTATTTTGCTCAAAAACATTGACCCGAAAGCGTGCTAAATTGGAAATGTCTAAGGAAAAATCGAGATCTTTTTCGTGTTTAAATGACTGGCGTTGTTCTTCAGTCATAATGACTTTCATCACATTTAGCATGTCATCCTTAGCCATTTTTTCCGCATTTAGTTTGTGGATATCTCCATAAATACGAATAGCGGGAAGTTCTCCTTGAGCTAAATGTAAATCTGATGCATCTTTTTTCAAAGCGTAACGTAGTAATTTAACAATATCCATAAAAAGTACTCATCGGTTAATTGATTTTTTTATGATAATATAAAATATCAAGTTAATTTAAATATTCTATTAGAATGTTTATGTTTTATCCTATAGATCTAATTATTTTACCATATTGTATTAAAGTAAATCCAATATACATTATGGTTTAACCAATAAGTACTTGTATTATTTTTTGTTAGTCATTGCTATAGCAAACGGTTAACCTAGAAAAAGTAGTCGTGATATACAGCACTTTGATCTTTAACGGTGTTAGGGAAGTTTTTCTTTTAAAGCATCTATTTTTTCAACTACAGTATCAGAAATATTTAGCAGTTCATCGGCTAGTTTTTTAGCACTTATGAGTTCAGATTCAGATGGTTTGGCTATAGAGCCTTCCAAGTTAAACATTTTTTGAAACCAATTTTTCTTTGGTTGGGGAAATAAAATGGTGAATAAATTTTGATATTTGTCATGTAGTTCATTGTGGATAGGTTCAATATCTATATATTCGTCAAGGTGCCCAAAAATAAGTTTAGCTTCAGAATAATACCATTTGCCAAAAGGGCAGTCGGTTGGTTCTTTGGGAATTTTGTCGGTACTAACGGCCCCCCCATTAATTAAAAACCAAGCCTTGTTTACCCATTCTTTGTGGGCCTTTTTTGCAGAGCTAAGTCGTTGTTCAATTTCGTTTTTTTCACTATCAGTTAAGTTCTGAAATATATTTTCACTCATTTTTTATCTCCGATTGCTCCGATAAATAGAACTAAATAAATCCCAATGATTTATTATGATGTATTTTCTACCCCAGTTATACAGGGATATTTAATTTATTAAATGGTATAATAATTAATATGGGCAAGTCAAATACTTAATTGGTTAATCATTAAGTTTGTGCCCGCTGAAGAAAAAAATGCTAATATAAATTGTGTTTTTTTGGTTTATCGTTTAGAAGGTAGTTTTGCTATAAAGGAGAATAAAATGGAATATTTAACAAATGGGGCAGCAGTTTCTTCCGTGTTGTCAGGTCTGTCGTTATTTAACTTATCGGTGGATGACCAGGAAGCTGATAGTTATTATAAGCATAGTGAATCAGTAAAAGAAACTTATCAAGTTGATGCTAATATTTTAGAGAGTTTCAAATTATTAAATGGTATGCCTACTATTACCGATGAAGGAATTGAAAAAGCGCATTTTTATAGCCAAGAAAATGAAGCTAAAGAACTTATTGGTGGCGATTCTGGTCAAGTCGAACGCTTTGTAATTGATCAAATGAAGCGTTTTTATGAACAATCTAATATTTCCAAAGAGGATGGTCAAAGTCTCTCTGAAGATGAAGTTTCTAATTTAGTTGTTTTGCTGCAAAGTATTGAAAACGATGAACAAAGTAAATCATTTGATGAAGTGGCTTTGGAATTACTGGAAAATGAATCCAATCTGATTGAATTAAAAAAGCTGGCCCAGGAAATTAATCAACTTGAAAGTTTGTATCAAATAGATTTTGGCAATTTAGATATTAATCGAATTAAAGAAAAGATTAATTTGCAACAACAAATGCAAAGTCAACGGTCTCGGGAAAGATCGAAAGAAGATGATATATCTCTTGAAATGTGAATTATATTATCATAAAATAATTAGGGAGTTGTCTGAGAATAGAATTTTGCACTAAGACTCGGCAATTGCTCCTGCATTGCTCTAACAACGCACATCCATGTGCGAGAAGGAAAAAGGAGTCGAGAAAAAGGCATTTATCAATTTCGATGAGTCTTCTTCAGCCGTTCTTAGACCTTTTGTATTTTGCTAAACGTTCCTTTCCTCCTCCTCCTCTTGTATTTCTACCATGGATGGTGGGAATCCCTGGGTAGGAACGTATAGTAGGTGCTGCCATGGTGCAATAGGCTGTTCTTGGGCAACCTCTTATAAGCTTAAACCTAGAAAAGCCATTTAATTGTATACAGATTAAGTAATTATGAGAGAAAAAAACGATGATATTGAAATGCCAGAAAGGTGTTATCATTATTATTTTATTAAAGAAAAAAATATAATTCGGGTTTTTAATAATTCGAATCATAAAACAATTGAAACATTTCTTATCAAAGCAACTGGAAATAAACCCATTCTAAAAAAAAATAACCGTATTTGGAAAGAATATTGGGTAGATCCTTCAATGTTCCATTGTTTGGCCGTTGCAATGCGTCTTAAATATCGAAAACATTCCCTTCTATAGTTGATTTTTATTGTTACTTGATATTTTATGAAATATTAAGTAGCATTATGGAATCGCGTTCTATTTATTTTTCCGTGAAAAAATCGAGATTGCGCTAAAAATATTATTCTTGAAGGGGGTAATTTCTGTTAATGAATGAAAATAGCACTGATATATTGTCGTTAATAAATAATAACCCACTATTTGATCAGTCGGAATATGGGATTATTGTTACTAGCGATTGTTTTATTATAACAAATGCTAATGATACAGCTCAAAATATATTGGATTGCAGTTTAGATTCGTTATTAGATTATAATATCCATGAACGATTATGTTATAGACTAGGAAATGACTGCCATGATGATTTGAATTGTAATTTGATTCATGAGTCAGGAAAAATGTTAGTTTTTTGGAATTCTCATGATGATATTATTTTAAATCTTGATATTAATAAACAATCCTTTATTGTTGGAACAAAATTATTTTATGTGTTTTATTTTGAAGGTGAAACGACAGACTGTCAAAATTTCTCAAAAAAAAACCTGGAACGATTAACGGCCTTATCTGAAGATAACCCTTCACCGATTGTAGAATTTAACAGTCAGAGTTATGTTAATTATTCAAACTCCGCCATGATTAAACTGATGGTGGAACATGGTGTAAATAAAAATGGTTATTCAAATATATTGCCTGAAAATGTTCAGATAATTATCCATAATGTTTTTTCGGGACAAGTCGTTAAAAATGTTGAGACGAACTACGATGGTGTCTGTTATTTATGGGATTTTTATATTGATACCGACTCTTCAAATGTTAAGGCTTATGGCTTAAACATTACTTACCAAAAAGAAATTGAAAAAAAACTATCGTTAGAAAAAGACCGCTTTTATATCACATTAAAAGCCATTAATGACGCTGTTATAACTGTTGATACCGATTTTAATATTATTTTCCTTAATCCGGCTGCAGAAGACCTGATTGGTCAATCCATGAATGAGGTTGTGAATTTAAACTATGCCTCAGTGTTGAAGTATTTTTATAATGATAAAGATTCTGAGCGTATCGACATGTTAAAAAAAGCGATGCTTGATAAGGAAACAATCAATAGTAAAGATACCCTCTTGGTAGCCCACAAAGAAGGCTTTATTACATCAGTTAATAAAACGGTTACCCCGATGACCAATCATAAAAATGAGATGATTGGTTTGGTTATTACTTTGCATGATGTGAGTAATGATAATAAGATTCAAGAGCATTTATCGTTTATCGCGACGCATGATAAATTAACCGGATTAATCAATCGTAATGAATTTGAAGATAGAATACAGTTTTGTATCGAGCGCTATAAAAAAATATCCATAAATTATGTGCTACTGTATATTGATTTAGATAATTTCAAAATTATTAATGATACGGTAGGACATATTGCTGGCGATCATTTTTTGTATGAAGTTGGAATTATTTTAAAAAAATGTTTGCGGAAAAGAGATGTTATTGCTCGTTTAGGCGGTGATGAATTTGGTGTCCTTTTGGAAAATTGTGATATCAATTTGGCGGTTAGTATATCTCAAAATATTATTAATGAAATAGAGCATCATACCATTAGTAATGGGAAAAATTTATTCGGTAGTGGTGCAAGCATTGGGATTGTTTCATTAGATGCGAGTTATTCAGCGAACTTTAAGCTAGTAAGTTTGGGTAATGTTGCCTGTGATAAGGCGAAAGAAATGGGCAAAAACAGGTACTATGTTTTTGAACAAAATAATGAAGAAATTAAGCACAAGCAGGATATGACTTCATGGCTGATAGAAATTAACCAGGCACTTCAAGAAAACCGTTTTAAATTATTTTATCAACTGATTTATCCCATACATCATGAGGAGTCACGGCATAAAATTGAAATTCTGATTCGTATGCAGGATAAAGAGGGTAAAATTATTCCTCCGTTTTGTTTTTTGGAAGCGGCAGAGAAATACAATTTGATGAAAGTTTTGGATCGCTGGGTGGTACATAATACCCTAGAATGGATGGATAAAAACAAAAATATTGTTAGTGTTTGTAGTATTAATTTGTCGGGACAATCATTAATCGATGATAAGTTTCACGATTATGTTTATGATAAATTACAGAATTATAGTTTTGAGCCCGGTGCCATTTGCTTTGAAATTACGGAAACAGCGGCAATTCAAAATATTACTATGGCACAATCTTTTATTAGAAGAATGAAAAATATCGGCTGTACGTTTTCATTGGATGATTTTGGCTCGGGTATGTCATCATTTGGTTATTTGCAAAATTTAGATATTGATCACATTAAAATTGACGGTATGTTTGTAAAAGATATGATAAATAATAAAATCGATTATGCCATGGTAAAATCAATTCATGATATTGCCAAAACAATGAATTTAAAGACCATTGCTGAATATGTTGAAAGTGAAAAAATTTATACAGAATTGGATAAAATTGGTATTGATTATGCCCAGGGTTATCTAATTGCTAAACCACAATCAATAACAGAATTGAAAATAAAGGAAATGAAAAATGAGTCAAAATGAAGGTATGATTTGGAAGGGATCTCCATCTTTAATTTTAAATATAAAAAATTATGTCATTTCGTTTATTGCAATTGTTTTTATTGCTTATCTTCTTTATATGACAAAGCTGGGTTTATTGATTGAGAAGGGAATGGTGTTTGATTTTATCAATAATAGAGATTTGGTTTTAGTTTCTGTTTTTGCCTTGGTTTTTATCTATATGTTTTTTGATTATATCGGTTTAAAAAATATTGCGTACAATATAACCAATGAACGCATTGAATACCGAGAAGGAATACTTGATGCACAGATCAATATGATTGAGTTGTACCGTATTAAAGATTATTTGGTGATAAAACCTTTTTATTTACGACTCTTTAATTTAGGTAACATAAAAATAATTAGCTCTGACAGGACTAATCCTGAGTTTACGATTTTGGCCATAAGTGAACCTGAGAATGTATTGATTAAATTACGGAATGCTGTCGAACGGCAGCGTCAATTGAAAGGTGTGAGAGAGTTTGACTAGATAAATTGTCTGTCATCTATACCTAATCTACTTCAATTTACATGAAAAAATAATTGACGTCATCCCCGAGGTCTTTTATCGGGGATCCATTTCTCACGATAGATTCCCGATAAGGCTTGTCCCAGCACGTTCTAAGCAGGGAAACTTCGGGAATGACGTATTTTGTGTAAATACGAAACCTGGCATTTTCAAGTATCACGGGGATAGAAAGAATAACCATTGATTTTATTTGACATATAAAAAACTGTCATTTAATATATGATTAAATATATATTGTAAATCTAATATTTGGAAAATTAAAAGGGGAAAAGGTGTAAACCTAATTTAAATTATGCGTGATACTATAGAATGGACTAATGATCTTAAATTAAATATTGATGTGATTGACGAGCAACATAAGCAAATTGTCGATTACATTAATGAACTTGGTCGTGCAATTGATGACAATAACGAAGCCATGGTAAAAAAAATAACGGACAATGTTATTAATTATACGGTTGACCATTTTAATTATGAAGAGTCATTAATGGAGAAAGCAAAATATGAAAGTTTTGATGAGCATTGTAAAAAACATGTGGCTTTTAAACAGGCTGTCGCTTTATTACACGCTGAAATGCAAGCTGACAATGCTCTTTTTGTCGCAGAAAAGTTACGTCTAAAGCTAAAAGTATGGCTTATTCAGCACATTAAACATGAAGATTTTCAGTATGAAAAAGCGGTCGGACATTTGTTTAGAAAGAAATCGTTTTTAGGTGGTATTTTTAATTTTTTTGGCAGTAAGTAAATCTCTAAAATGTTCCAAAAAGGGCGAAAAATTGAATATAAACAATGGTCTGGCTAAACAACTTATTGATGCTAATTTATTAACTCAAGAAAAAACCATTTCTGTACTAGAACAGGCCAAAAAAGAAAAAAAGCCTTTTGTGCACCTTTTGGTAGAAAAAAATTTGGTCAAAGCCATTTATGTCGCCATGTTTGCTGCTCAAGAGTTTGGATATCCTTTTTTTGATATTAGTGCCTTGGATCTTGCCGATGATATATCAACTATATTTAAGCCTGAATATTTGGAAAAATATCAAGTAATACCTATTGCCAAAAAAAATAATCGAGTTGTAATAGGTATTTCTGATCCTATGACGATTGATCATTTGGATGACTTAAAATTTCATACGGGTTACATGTTTGATGTTATTATTGTTGAACATGATAAGCTGACTAAAATGATTGAAACGCTTATTTCATCTCAAGATGATGGGATGAGTGATTTGGATGATGAAATTGGAGAACTTGACTTTGAATCGGATACTGAAGAAGATACTGAAGAAGAAAAAGAACCGGATAAGCATAGTGATGACAAACTCGTTCAATTTGTTAACAATATGTTAGTTAATGCGATAAAAAAAGGGGTATCAGATTTACATTTTGAACCTTATGAAAAAGGTTATCGAGTACGTTATCGATTGGACGGAATCTTACAGCAAGTCGCAACACCTCCGATACAATTAGCCTCTAGAATATCTGCCCGATTAAAAGTATTGTCTCGTTTAGATATTTCTGAAAAACGAGTTCCTCAAGATGGTCGAATGAAAATGCGACTCTCAAAAAATAAGTCCATTGATTTTCGTGTGAATACCTGCCCGACTTTGTTTGGTGAGAAAATAGTTATGCGTATCTTAGACTCGGATAGTGCGAAGTTGGGTATTGATAGTCTTGGTTATGAACCTGAGCAAAAACAATTGTATTTGGATGCTTTGGCAAAACCATATGGAATGATATTGGTGACGGGACCCACTGGTTCAGGTAAAACCGTCTCGCTTTATACCGGACTCAATATTTTAAATACCGAAGATCGAAATATTTCTACTGCCGAAGATCCTGCTGAAATTAATTTGTACGGTATTAATCAGGTAAATGTTAACCCTAAGGTCGGTTTAACCTTTGCGAGTGCCTTAAAAGCGTTCCTAAGACAAGATCCTGATGTGATTATGGTTGGTGAAATTCGCGATCTTGATACGGGCGAAATAGCCATTAAAGCCGCACAAACAGGACACCTCGTATTATCAACTCTACATACCAATGATGCACCCCAAACACTGACTCGTTTGCTTAATATGGGGATTCCACCCTTTAATATTGCCTCTTCGGTTAGTCTAATCATTGCTCAGCGATTAGGAAGACGTTTATGCCCTAATTGTAAGCAAGTTCATGAAATAGATGATGAATCATTGTTACAGGAAGGTTTTTTAAATTCGGATATCGGGACATTTACTTTATATAAGCCAAATCAAGACGGGTGTGATGCTTGTTCTGGTGGATATAAAGGCCGTGTTGGTATTTATCAAGTGATGCCAATTTCTGAAGAAATGGGCAAGCTTATTATGTCGGGTGGGAATTCGATTGATCTTGGTGAACAATCAAAAAAAGAGGGTATTGACGATTTAAGGCGTTCAGGGTTAAAAAAAGTGATGCAAGGAATTATTGGTTTGGAAGAAGTTAATCGGGTAACTATGGATGGTTAGATTAATCATTTTGATTCTTTTTCCAACAATAAGTTCATTAGCATGGGCATCAGAAAATATTTATAAGTATAAAAATAGGGTACATTATTTGGTTTTAAGTAAGCCTGCCGGTGAATATTTAGCCATACAAGAAGAAAAAATGGAAGCAAGAGAAATTCTTCTCTATAAACATAATGATGTAATAAGCTATGTAACCGAAATGGAATTTAAGAATCCATATATTTTAAAAATTAGCAATGATATTAAGGGCTATTTTATTGTTAATTTAAAGTATGATTCTGTCGTGAGCTTTTGTTCCGTACACAAATCATTAATATTTTGAGCAATGGGAGGTCACAGGAGTTTTTGTTCTTGTGCACAATAAATGAGTGAAGCATTATTATCAATTCAAGAAATTCGAGATTTACATGATAATTTAAATCGGTTATTACATGCAATCTCTAATACGATTCAAGATAATCGTCGTGTTGCTTTATTAGCAAATGAGAAAAAAATTCTAAAAAAAAATCTGGAAACAGGAATTAATTATTTATCTTATTTGAATAGTTTAAATAATAAAAAAATAATCATAGAAAATAATTCAACATTACAAGAAAATATCGATAAAATTGAATCATTTGTTTCTTATTTGAAAAATATTTAATTTTATAAATAATAATTGATTTAATAATGCTGTTATTATAATATGAACAAATATAGGCTGTTAAGTCTAGATAGGGACTCATGGATAGCAAAGCTCTTGGAGTTAAATATTATAATTATGTGAGGATTAACTTTGAATATTTCACAACTTTTTAAGCCCAAAAAATTAAAGTTGTTGGGGGTTGATATAAGCCCGTCATCAGTGAAGATTATTGAATTAACAAAAAAAGGTGAAGTTTACAAGGTTGATAATTATGCAGCTTTAGGGGTAGAAAATATTGCTCAATCGACAAATAATACCGACGAAGCACTGCAAAATATTGCTGATGTGATCAGTGATATTTTATCGAAATATAAAATTAAAACAAAACATGCTGCGATCGCTTTAAGTAATTCAAAAGCTTCTGTTAAAGTTATTGAAATTCCGGATGATTTACTTGAAGACGAAGTTGAAACTCAAATTACCATGGAGTCAGAACGATTTATTCCCTATGCTATTGATGAGGTGTATTTGGATTTTAAATTTATCGCTAAATCCGAGGTTGAAGGCTACAATGATTATATTATTGTTGCGGCTAAAACAGAGGATGTCGAGTTTATTGTTGACGCCGTTGAAATGGCTGGACTAAAGGTTAAAGTCGTTGATATTGAGAGTTACACTACAGAAAACTCGTTTCGATTGATTGAAAACCAAATACAATCCGACTTACCCAAAGAAGAGCGTGTCATTGCTTTGATAGATATTGGTGCCAGTACCATGACCATAAATATTTTTTATAATGGAAAAAGTATTTATATGCGTGAAAATTTATTTGGTGGAAATCAATTGACCGATGAAATCAAAGAAAGGTATGGGATAAGCCGAGAAGAAGCCGGATTCATCAAAAAAAAGGGCGGGTTGCCGGATACTTATGAACAAGATATTTTAAATCCATTTATTCATTCCATTATTCAAGAAGTTTCTCGTTTTTTACATGTGTTTTATTCTTCTAGTCGTTTTAATCAGGTTGATCAAATTGTTCTTTGTGGTGGAACGGGAGGATTGAAAGGTCTTGATAAAGCAATAGAAGAAAAACTTGCCGTAAAAACAATTGTCGCTAATCCAGTCAAAGATATGGAAATTTCTTCAAAAATTGATAAATCTCATTTGTATGGTGATGCGCCGGCTCTAATGACAGCTGTTGGCTTAGCTTTAAGGAGTTATGTTTAGTATGTCAGGAGTTAATTTACTACCTTGGCGTGAAGAGCGTCGGAAGTATAAAGAAAAAATAATTTATTTATTGCTTGGTATCTCTGTTGGAATCGCTATTGCTTTTTTATTTGTAATTAGTCTATATATTGATGTTTTAATCACTAATCAAAAATACAGAAATTCTTTTTTAGACGAAAAAATTAAAAATTTAGATACTCAAATTACCGAAATTAATGTTATAGAAAAAAAGAAAAAATTACTGATAGATAGAATTCATGTCATTAAACAGTTTCAATATAATCGTTCTGATAGTGTGAAGTTACTCAATGAAATTGTTGCTGTTACTCCTGAAGGTCTTCACTTAACCTCTTATAAACAAGAAGGAAATCATCAGACGATTATTGGTGTTGCTCAGTCTAATGCCAGAGTTTCTGCTTTAATGCGTAATATTGAAAGATCAAAAACGTTGGACCTACCCACTTTAAATTTTATTAAAGCTGAAGGGGAAACGGATAGTGGTGGTTCAGTCTATAGTAGTTTTACGATGACAGCAAAACAAATTAACCGTAATGGAACTGAAAAGTCCAATGAGTAAAAGGCTATAAAATGAATATTGATATAAATAATATAGACTTTAATAATATCGCGGGATGGTCGATATCGGTTATTTTTAGTGCCGTTGTTGTAACATTTTTGTTGGTTCTGGGGACAGGTTATTACTATTTTACCAGTAAACATCTAGGTGGTTTAGAAAAAGTTATCAAAAAAGAAGACGAACTTAAAGCCAAGTATGCTCTAAAGCATAAAAAGGCCAACAATTTGCAAGCGTACAAAAAATTAATGAAAAACATGGAAAGTAGTTTGGATAGCATGATTAAAGAACTGCCTAAAAAGGCTGAAGTTGCTGATTTGTTAGTTGAAGTATCTCAGGTTGGTTTGAGTAATGGCTTAAAATTTAATTTATTTCAACCCGAAACTGAAATACTCAAAGGTTTTTACGTAGAGATGCCAATTTCAATTGTCGTTACTGGGAATTATCATCAATTTGCGAGTTTTGTTAGTGATATTTCTTTGTTGCCAAGGATTGTAACCATTCATGATTTTTCCATGACTCCAAAAGAAAATGAAAAAGTAGATGAACTGCAAATGTTGACCATTGCTCTTACTGCGAAAACATACCGCTATTTAGATAATGTAAGTGAAGAGTAACGATATGATTTATTGTCTCACGGAAAAAAAAATGTTTCAAAATAAGTCTATTCTAATTGTTCTATTATCCCTATTCCTCTTTGGTTGTAATATTGAAAAAAATAAAAAAGATCTTGAAGATTTTTTACTTGAAGTGAATTCCAAATCAATAGAAAAACAATTACTTGCCCCGACGATGCCGGAATATCGACTGGAAAAATATCGTGGAAAAGAAATCCGAGATCCCTTTTTACCCGTGGTCAATACTAATATAGAAGTTAAAAAAGTTTATTCAGGACCAAAACCCGATACTGATAGAGTAAGAGAAAAATTAGAAACAATACCTTTGGATGCCATAGAATTAGTTGGCTTTATAAAAGAAGAAGGCCATTTTTGGAGTATTGTAAAAGATCCCGAAAAAATATTACACCGAGTCAAAATAGGTCATTATATGGGGCAAAATTATGGCAAAATTATTCAAACTAATGAGACTTCGTTAAAGCTAAAGGAGTTAATTCCTGATGGGGAAGGATGGCAGGAACGTTTTGCAGAATTAATATTAATCAATGAAAGAGATTATCAATGAATTATTTTAAGCAAAAATTAGTTGTACTGGCATCATATTTTTTGATTTCAAATGTCTATGCAACAAATATATTAGAAGATATTAGTTTTGAAAATTTTGAAAGTGGTAAAACAAAAATTGAAATGAGTTTTTCTGAAAATGCAACTGAGCCACATATTTTTACAATTAATAATCCTTCTAAAATAGTGGTTGATTTTCCTGATGTAATATTAAACAATCAATCGTTTAAAAAAGAAGTCAGAATTGGTGGGATAAAAAATGTTAAAGCTGAGGAAAGCAATGGTTTAACTCGTATGGTGGTTGACTTAGAAAAAACTGTTGATTATGCCGTTGAAACAGAGCAAAACAAGGTTTTTCTGACACTTTTTAATAGTGAAATTGAAGTGGTTAAAACCAAAATAGACCATCAAGAAGTGAGTAATGTTGATTTTAAACGAACTTCCGATGGTCAAGGAAATGTAATTGTCTCTTTTACGAGCCAAATAGAAAATGTATCTATCTATTCTCAGGGTAAAACGATTATCGCAGAAATTAAGGATGCTCATCTTCCTAAGGACTTAGAGAGGGTGTTAACAGTTACTGATTTTGGAACGCCTGCGGAGTCGATTAAAACCTATCAGGTAAATGATGATATACGCATGGAAATTGTTGCCAATGGAAACTTTGATCATATTGGATACCAAGAGGGTAAAAATCTAACGATAGAAATAAAAAAATTAACCAAAAAAGAAGAAGAGCATAAGAAAAAAGATAAATTAGGGTATAAAGGGCGAAAAATATCCCTAATTTTCCAAGATGTTGAAGTGAAATCTATTCTTCAATTGATCGCAGATTTTGCGAGTAAAAATGTGGTTACTAGTGACTCTGTAAAAGGTAATATCACCTTAAGACTAAAAAATGTACCCTGGGATCAGGCGCTAGAAATTATTTTACGAAATAAAGGACTAGGTATGCGAGAAAAGGGTAATGTTTTGAGTATTGCCCCGATATCTGAAATTGCGCAAATTGAACAACAAGAACTCGAAGCAAATAAACAGATTGCTAATTTGCTCCCAAGAGTAAGAGAAACTATTCAATTAAATTATCGTAATGCTTCTACTGTTGTTGAATTACTTGATTTAATTGGTAACAAAGAGGGGACTAAAAACACTAGGAATAAAGAATCTCAAGATGTTGATGGTAATGAATCAACTGAGAACTCGGGGGCGAGTGTTGTATCAAATAAAGCAACAATTATTGGCGATGATCGGACCAATAAACTCATTGTTTATGATACCAAACGCAATATTGATCAACTCCGAGTCTTAGTAAAGGAAATCGATGTTCCGATTCGTCAAGTTATGATTGATGCGAGAATTGTTAGCGCAAGTGATGCTTTTAGTCGAGAATTTGGTACCAATTGGAATGTGTTTAATAAGAAAGATATTTACCATCCTAGTTCTGGAGATCCACTTTATATGGGGAATGCAGGAGTGGTTAACCTAGGAATTGCCGGAAACGGTGCTCTAGGGATAACAACCGGTATTTTAGGTGGAGGATGGATTATGGACATGGAATTGCAAGCTGCTGAATCTGATGGAACAGCACATGTTATTTCAAGCCCTAGAGTTATTTCATCTGATGGAGAAGCCGCTACCATTAAACAAGGGGTCGCCATTCCTTATCAAAAGATTTCCGATGGAACCGTGAGCATCGTTTTCAAAGAGGCGGTGCTTAGCTTAGATGTAATTCCCAATATTACCCCTAATAATAAAGTTAAAATGCAGGTCAAAATTAATAAAGACAGCGAATCGGGGAGAGCGGTTGATGGAACACCTATTATCGATAAGCAAGAGTTAGAGACCAGTATTGTTGTTCCGGATGGTGATACTATCGTGTTAGGTGGAATATACTCTTATGAAACCAGTGATTCAGAAGGTAAAATTCCATTTTTGGGGGATATTCCAGCGATTGGATTTGCATTTAAAAACAAGCAGAAAAGAAAAGTTAAAAAAGAATTATTGATTTTTCTTACGCCAAGAGTTATTAATCCAAAACTATAATCCTAAAAAGCGCAGTTGCCATCTACTGCGGTCCCACCTAGTCGGCCACCATAAGCACTAAATCTCACGACTCCATGGATGGAGGTAGAGCGATGCATGGAACCAGAGCTGAAGGATTTTCTGGAGCATTTTGATTAGGGGCAGCCCAGGCTGAATCTTGCTACGAAGTCAACTGATTTTTCTAGGCTAAAAAAAAGGCAACTAGCAAAAGGATTGGGGGACGTAGAAATGCTAGTTGCCGAATTATGGAGAAAATATTCATACTACTTTAAATTGTTATTTTTAAAATAGGCATTGGTTTTCCATAAAAAAATATATTATATCATTATAATATATTTTGTTCAACTATATGTAATAATATATTTTGTTTTTTATTTATTAATTCTATAAATAATATTTTTTTATGTGGTTAATTTAGAATTAATTATTTTATTTACCGATAAAAAGGAACTCAGCATGACACAAAAATCAATTGAAAATATTGCTAAACATGGTTTACTGGCAGATATGGCGTATCTTGATTGGAATGAGCATGTCGATGAAAATGAAATACAGAAAAAAAGAAATTTGGATTATGATCAAGCCAAAGAATTTCTTGCTAACTATAAAGTTATTGGACATCGTGAAAATACTCAAAGTGGACTTGATGCCACTTTATTTGAAAATAAACATACGCAAGAAGTGCACCTTGCTATACGTGGTACTGAACCAACCTCACCAAAAGATTATGTGGCAGATCTTAAATTGGCCTTGTTATCTGGAACTGCCAGCGCTCAATATAAGGAGTTAAAGACGTTCTTGGGTGAAATGAAAGATAATAATTTGTTAGATAAACCAATAACTGTGACTGGGCATTCATTGGGAGGACATCTGGCAATGAAGCTGGCTTTGGATGATAAACACAATTTGGCAAAAATTGAGCATACTTATACATATAATGCACCAGGTATTGGAAGTTCTCTTGGAGGTGGCATTATGAGTAATATTAAGGAATTTGTTGGGTTAGATAATAAGGCTATTCCCAATGATAATATTTCAAATATTTTTGCTACCGCCGGACCTGAGGTGGCGACTGGATTAGGTCAGTTGCATGGAATGAGCATACCAATTCATATTGATGACATTGGGGGAGTCTCTGCTCACCTGATAGATAAATTGAACAACTCGCTGCCATTTTATGAAGCATTTGACCAGCTTCATAAACTTGAAACTGTTGAAGATTATAGAATGGTACACAATATTTTAGATGCAGCCAGTCAAAAAGAAAAAAATGCAACAGAATCGATAATGAAAAATATTGCCGGTGTTTTAGGGATAGAGTCTAATTTAGCGAAGAATGACCAGAGCGTTGAATTTCTTCAGAGAGTAAAAAATAAAGTGTCTGGTGCAGAAGATTTTAAGATTACGCCATTAATTAATGAGGATGGACCTCTTAGTTTGAGCGATTTTTTAAAACCTGCGTTTGATGGCAATAGTGCTAAAGGGATGGCCTACCGATATGCCTTGGAAAAACAAATTCCTTTTGTTTTAGAGGCTGACAAAACATTTTATGATAGCCATAATAAAAACGGTGAGCTTAATTTATTTGATCCTTGCACCAAAACAGGCACGATGACAAAAGAATATTTAACGGATAAAACTACGTCTTTAGAAGCGATGTTGTGGCTTAATCAGAAGGATATTGATCCTATTGACAGTCATTATAAGAATTACATTGATCCTTTATTGACTACGGAAACTAAAACAATGTCAATTAAGTCAAATATTAATCATCTCGAGGTACCAAACTCTCCTGATAAATGCACTCAGGGTGTTTTAGAGAATGTATCTTTAGATGACGACACCTCCCGTCCAGGTGAGCGCAAAGGGAGTGAGGGGTTTACTATGAGTGAAGAGCGTATAGAACTGAAAACTAAACCGTTAGAACTAGAGCAAACACATGAATTAAGTTCTGATGATATTGAATTGGTAAAATAGAAAATAAACCTAAAAAAATAGCTAACAAACAGAGCGTATAATATTTATTTTTATATCGCTCCAAAGTCAACTACGTTTTCTAGGTTAAAAAGTGGTAAGTTTTTATTTAGATAAACTTTAATAATTTAGTATTAAATAATATTTAAAGGGTTTTTAAGTTTGTCGTAGGTTTAAGTATTATGGTATGTTATTGCTTTTTCTATGAAAATAAATTATGACTAAATAAATAGGTGTGAATCACTGTATTAGACTGATATTATTTAATTAAGTTAATATTTTTCTGGTATATTATTCATGGATAAAAAAATAAAAAGCATAACAAAACCTATTTTAACTGCTTCTACTGTTGCGGCCATTATTCACTCCCCTGCATTTGGGAGTAATCTTGATCAGGCGCTAGAGACCGCTTTGGATTTACACGAAAAAGCAATTGAAATAAATAATGAGTTGGACTTTCTCCCTTCAGGAATAGGTGATGAAACAAAGCGGCTTGTTGATGATAATCGAGTTTTTGCTGAAAATATTTATAAGGATCACAAAAACTTAAAACAATTCGAAGAACCAAGCTATCAGTCGACCAATTTGTATAGCCATAAGACATTCAAGAAAGTAAAACATAAGAATAGTGATGCAGCTAGACGATTGGTCTATTGGAAAAAGTTTGTCGATGCCAATCAAAATAAGTCAGATGATGAGAAAGTAAAAGTGGTCAATGATTATGTGAATGGTTTGGTAAAATATAAAGATGACAAACAAAATTGGAAAGACGAAGATTACTGGGCAACGCCAGTTGAAACGCTGTCAAAACGGCGTGGTGATTGTGAAGATTTTGTGATTTTAAAATATCGTACTTTAATAGAATTAGGAGTACCGGATAGTAAACTTCTTGCTTCTTATGTTAAAACCAAAAAAAAACAAGCGCATATGGTTTTGCTTTATAAGGATGAAAAAAATAAAACTTGGGTTTTGGATAATATAAATAAAAGTATCCAAACTAAGGAACAAAGAAATGATTTAACTCATCGTTATCAATTTAATAAAACTTCGGCTTTTGTAACAGGAGTTAAAATAAATCCAGATAGAATTATGAAATGGAGTCAGGTTAAAATGAAGATGGCTAGTGAAGAATTGACTTCTGTTTATAATAATGACTTGATATTAGAAAACTAATAAAAATGTATTAATTATATTCTAAAATAAGTTCTAGATAGCTGTCATTTGCTATCTCTAGTGATTATTGGTTAAAAGCGTGGGCAGATAGAGCCATGCCCACCCTACTTAAAATGGAAACATAAACAGCATTATTTAAGGAGGGTGTAAATATAAGTGTGTATTTGCTCATTTTAGTGGTTCAATTTAATCGAGTTTGGTTCAGATGCTAAACGAACGATTAATTCCACCACCATAGTGAGCAGTTTACCTTCCGAACAAGTTATA